>Ga0184627_10000968_pt1 | contig 11366 bp, 23 predicted proteins | sample PLM3_127_b1_FD_133150 | JGI IMG/M metagenome (GOLD analysis project Ga0184627, IMG submission 133150) | Groundwater sediment microbial communities from an aquifer in East River, Colorado, USA - PLM3_127_b1 | ecosystem: Environmental > Terrestrial > Soil > Riparian zone | place: USA: East River...
TAAGAGTCCCCTGTGCTGCTCTGGGAAGGATTAGACTCATAATGGCGCTCGTAAGCTTGAATAGGCACAGTACGCCCATCGGTACGGACTAACTCCAGCTTTAGGAGGCGAGTGAACCCTGCGGGCCACTCATATCTAGACTTATTAGCCTCTAGATCGCGGAAGGCTACGTTGTGGAAATGACCTTCATGGGCTAGGTGTAGCTCTGAACAGCGAAGGCGGTAGTTAGTGTTTAAGACCTGTTGGATGAAATTATCATCCCAATGTGACTCAGATTCCACAGGCTGCTTTAAAAACCTTCGGACCCTGACTATTAGCTGACTTAGAGAGCGTCCAAGTTGCTGAGCCATTAGTCTTCCCTCTTCCTCATACTCCCCGCTATATTATATGCTGCTACTGCCGCCCCTAGAACTTTACCTACTTTACCTCTAAGCCTAAGCTTCTTAAGGTCAAATCTTTGTACACCCATAGTCTTACCATGTACGCCGGTAGTTCTAGCACCTATAAGTTCATCTGCCTCAGGGAACCTTCTGCCTAGCTCTCTTACAGCTTCCCTAACTTCAGAGCCCCGTAAAACTTTACCTCTAAGTCTTTTATGTGCTCTTTCATAGTCACTTACCGTTTCTTCTCTAGGCGCAATATCCTCTACTACCAGCCTTCTTCTGTGAGGCTGGTGAAGTATAGTACCAGTAGCTCCACCACCTCTTTGTGGTTTAACCTCAAAGAGGTATCGTCTCTCACCTGTTTCATATGCAGCAGCATGAGAGAGCTTAAGGTCCACTTTAGGTTTGGGCATTATCTTCCTAGTGGCTTCTTCGTCACCTTCTGTCTAAGGGAACCTTTAGGCTTAGCCTCAGGCTTTTGGGGTTTCCAAGATCCTTGACTAATTAAACTTTTACTGGCTGGATTCACTTATCTTACTCCAAATCGTCTAAGTACTAATCGTTTAAGTAGACCAGGGCCTTTCTTTTTTAGGTAGCTTTCAGCAGCAGCCATACCTACACCCCTCTCAGCTCTTCTCATAATAACTGTTCCCTTCTGTGCTACGTATTCACCCGCCATAGGCTCTCTATGAACTTTAGATGGAATTATTAGCTCTAGACCAGGCTGAGGAACTTTCTCTTCAATCTTTTTTACAGCAGGCTCAACTACAGATCGTAGATATCCTCTACCCTTAAGTGCTCTTTGTTCTTTAGTCATCAGCTTCTTTTTAGGAACAGGTAAATCTCTATCTGACATTATAAGTCTCCTATTAAGTACTCTATAGCTTTTTGTAATAACTTAGGAGAATCTTTGAATTTTCCTAAGCCTTGGTTACAATTCATGCAAAGCAATCCCCTAATTTTATTACTTTCATGACAATGATCTATTGCTAAACTTTTTCCAGATAAGCATGGATTTTCACAAATATCACAAACAGTAACGTCTTCTCTAGAGTTTAAATAACTTTCTATATACCCTTTATCCAAGCCTGTCTTACATTTTAAAGAGGAGATTCTTCTATTCAATCGTAGTTTAGTCTTATTCTTAGAGTAAGACTCCCTCTCTTTCTGCCTATTAACTTCCAAATTTTCTTCTCTTTTATGCTTGCGAGCCATTAGACACCTACTACAAAGAAATCTATTAGGTGACTTAATTCTTACCTGGCAAGTAACACATAATTCTTTTCTTTCTTTACGTAGTTTATCTCTTCTTCTATGAGAGTATAGTTTCTGTTTTAATTGATAACTAGAATCATTTTTATATCTAAATCTTCTTTTCTCCAAACAAAAATTACATTGAGATTTTTCAGATTCTGAGTACCTACTTTTACAATATGAACATTTCTTTTTATAGATCATCAAAACCCCGTATCCCACCCTCCTTATCCGTCATAGGTCTAACAATACGGCTTCTGTTACCTTGACCTTTATAACTATATATTTTATCAACAGTAGGGTTCGTGGGTTTAATGATTCCTCGTTGAAAATTTTCTATAGCTCTACTTAGCAAGGATGAGTTCTCTTCTTGTATAGCCATTTGCATTTCTTCTAGGTCCTTCTTCTGCTTCTCTTGTACCTCAACAGCCATGTTTTGTACCTGTCTTGTATACATTTTAGCCCCATATTTATCAGTAAATCTACCTTGCAAATAAAGCCTTCTAGCTAGAAGAGATAGATATCTAGGCTCATTAGATAATATAGGAGCGACATGTGAAAATCCATGGGTATGGACCTGCCATATATGCCACAAGTTTTCTTTTAGGGGAGAGTTATCTGGATTCCTAAGAACCCAGCCCATTACCAATTCATTAGTCCCTTCATCAACATGTATGTTAAATCTAGGATCATCTATCTTACCTGTATAAGTATTCATCACGTTGTCATATTCAACTTTAAAGGGGTGAAATATTAAGTATAAATTAGAACCTATACTTTTAAGTTCATCCAAGAAAGCAGCAGGGAAATCAATCCCTGGGATAACTTTCTTATACTTCACACCTACAGGTAAAAACCTACTTGGTAATCTATAACTCATCTCTCCCTCCTTTGCTTAAGCTAATGAGTCGCCGAATACAAGCAGAAGAACAGTCTCAGCACCAGCAAGATAGGTACCAGTTAATGTAACTGTTCTACCACTAACACTGGCTGTAGGACCAAGATCACCTGCGGCATCTTCTGCTGTAATAGGAAGAACTACTGCATAACTAGGACTAGCTAGTTTACTTGCATAAGTATCGCCTGTAGTAACAAGTGTTAGGTGTGCTATTTCTACTTTTAGAGGGCCTAGAGCCGCGATTAGTGCCCTATCGGGCTTTGTAGCCGTTAATGCTGCCATTGTTTAATTACTCCTTTTCTTTTCTCGGACCCTTCTCCGAGTATTTTTCTATTTGCCGATCCTTCCAATGCTTCTGGATAGCTGATCTACAAGAGTCACAGTACTTTGGTCTTCGGCCCCTCTTTTGTTTAAGATAGAGCTTAGTCCCACAAGCTACACAGTTTCCCCATTCGATTCCAGTATGCATTGAGTCCTTAGTGAAATGGGGGTTACCTTTGTAGGGTAACCCCCATCCATTTTTTCAACCTGTTAAATTAGTTTAGGCTAGTGACTCTACGTCCCGGGCACTATCGCCACATGCCTGGAAAGTTACCACAGCCGCACCTGATGCTAGCTCTGTTGAGGCATCAGAGTAAACTTCAACATCTGCGGAACTTGGATGCCATTCAGCAGAGGCAGTCTGACCTGTAGTCACATCTGCACCAGCGAGAGATCTCACGCTGAAAGCGATATGGTCTATGTTGGTTAGACCAGCATCCTGTGTGGTGAAAGCTTCTCCACCTGTGGTATAACTAGAAATATCAATTACACCCCAGGTAATGGTTTTGCCCTGCTTAGGTGAGCCACCTTCAGTCCACCCACCACCAGGTAGGTATTGTCTATATAATAGTTTAACTGTTCTTGCCATTTGATTACTCCGTTCTTAGGAGGCCCACTTACGTATAATATGGGTCTTGTCCTATTGTTTAGTTTAAAGACGAGGGTTTTCCCCTCTATCTAAATTATCACCTTTTTTCAAATTATCTTCAGCCCATAAAGGCTGAATATTTAACCAATTACATGCCTCAAGAAAGTCTACTCTATCCGTTAAATCAAACGAGCTTAATGGCTGAACATGATCCAAATGCCATTCACCATAGTTGTCCCAGGACATCCTTGTTCCATCTGCTCTATCATAGAACTGGTTCTTAAGATAAAGTTTATGTGATTTGTCTATTTCTTCGACAAACTTTACATTGAGTAGTTATCCAATTTTTAGATTTATTCCTTTTGTAAAACTCGCTTCTTAGTTTAATTTCATTACAACTTGTACAAGTTTTACATTCATTAGCAACTTCCAAGCTAACCTCTTGATTTTACTCAGTTTTCACTCTGAGCCGTAGTTGACCATCCCACTGTGGCGAGAAACTACAAGGAACTCGTCACCAGCAGTACCACCGTCGATATTGAAGATGTTACTCTTTGACCCACCACCGAGGTAGAAGGTTACACCAGAAGGCCCACCCTCTGTATCGTCAAGAATATCTGCATCCTGTGCGGTAGACGGGAGCACGAGATAGTTATTAGTGCCAGTACCGGGGGTACCAGGATGGGTAACACGAGTCACACCTACCTGAATACCATCTTTAAGGTCAACGAAGGTCTGACCACGAGGTTGAATTCTACCCATTATTTTCTCCTTAATAAACTAGAGCATATGCTCTACTATCTAAATTATCCCTTTAGATCTAGGAGAAAACAACTTCAACTTTATTTATTTATACTCCTATTTTGTGTGTTGCCCCATCATGGTATCCTGCGGCATACCCAACCTCAAATCCTTTCTGATATTCTTTGGACGGAGTGACTATTTCATCAAAAGTCTTACCCTTTTTGATCATAGTTATAGTGGTAGGGCTAACGTTAAACTTTTTAGCTATATCCTTTTGTTTAAGTTTACCCTCCTTAAGGAGGGTCTTTATTTCAAAGACATCTTCGCTGGTTAATTTCTTCATTTTGTCATCTTCTGTAAGAGCTCAGAGAAAGCTTCTTTATTGTTAGCTAAAAACCTCACAGTTTTATTATACTCCCAATTCTTCACTTTAACTTCCATATAAATTTCTACGTGTTTATGGCATTTAGTTATAAACTCTTCTGCTGTTGTACTCTTTCTCTCTGCTCTCATAAATTCAAAATCAATATATTTATACAATCCAAACTTCCAAGGAAGAAATATCCTAATTCTAGCTTCAACATTAGAGTAAAGACTTAAATTAGTTATTTCATACCCGTAATACTCTCTTATAAAAAGAGAATACTTTTTTCTAAAATTATTTCTAATAAAGAAAAATAAATTTACTGAACATATTAAAGTAATAAATACAGGTATAACTATTAAAAAAACTCTATCATCATTCATATAAGTTTAACTCCCCATAGCCGTGATCATCAAGGCTAAAGCATATCTTCTTTATACCCTTGTCTCTAAGTATAGATAAACAAGCTGAGCACGGACGCGAGCACCCAGGACTTCCATCTCTTCTAACCCTATAAACGTATAAAGTAGACTTATCTCCAATATCGTATGGTCTTAATCCTCTACACGCTATAAACTCCGCGTGAGAACCTATGAACGTTTTAAGTTCAGGTCTAGCATATAGATACATAGTAGGATGACTTTTTCTCTGTATATTATGTCCAATCCCTATAATGTTAGACCCTCGCACCAAAACCGCACCTACACGAAATCTACTCGTGCTCCTCCTCGCAATCTTCTTGGCTCTCTCCAGAAAGTCTATTTGCCTCATTTTCTAGATACTCCAAAGTTTCTGTACAAGTACAACCGTCCAACTTACCTTTAACTCCACATTCACTATCTTCATGCCTTTGTTTAAGTTGTTCATATAGATTTTTATAAGCTACTTTATACCCTTTATTATATCCTCTATCATAAGCTGGGTCTAACCCTTCTGTTAGGTATTTTGCTGTTGAGTTTATAGCTCCCCCTCGGGGGGCTCTACGGTCGTGCATAGGGCCTGCCCCTGATCTTAGCCAAGCATCTATAGCTTTTGGGTTTCTCATGTTCTTGGATTACTCTCCATTTTATATCCAGACATCACTGGTCTAAACACAGCTTTCTGCTGTAGCTCTTGTATGGTCTTTGCCCCACTATATGTAAGACCACTTCTAATACCACCCAAAAGATCATTTATAACCTGCTCTGCTTTGCCTTGTACAGGAGCCCAAAAATCCACCCCCTCGGGAACAGTATTAAGCTTGACCCCTCCAAACACATCATTCTGAAAATCCTTACTAGCCTGCCCTCTAAACTTTGCATAAGTAACCCCTGGCTCAGACAAAAGATATTTTACCTCTTTATCGGCCGCAGATTCCTCCGTCAACGCCAGCATCTTGCCAAGCATAACACACGAAGCTCCGGCCGCAAGAGCCTTGACAATATCTCCTGAGTCTCTAATCCCACCGTCACAGATTATAGGAGCATAAGACTTAGCTACATCATAACATTCCATAATAGAAGTAAGAAGGGGAATTCCATGCCCTGTCACCAATCTTGTAGTGCAAGCTGAGCCATTTCCAATACCCACTCTTATAGCATCAGCACCAGCATTCACCAAGTCTAAAGCTCCCGCACGAGTACAAACATTACCAGCAATAATATCTATCTCAGAGGCAAACTTCTTAATAAGTTCAATTGTTTTAAGACAAAAGCTAGAATGCCCATTAGCCAGATCAATATTTATTCCTATAAATCCATCCTTGCCTACTAGGTATGAGAAAAACTCTCGCCTACCTTCAAACTCTTCTTCTGTCATAGCACCTACAGAAATAAAGTAACTAACATTATCATTATCCAATGAATCAATAGTTTCAATTAGCTCCTCATGAGTAGGATAGAACCTGTGAAGTATAGGTACCGTACCCATCTTATATAGTATCTTAGATAGACCTAAACTTACCACACTATCCATAGGAGAGTTAATAATAGGAATCTTGATCTTTCTACTTCTAGTTAGATTAGTATGTAGCTGTGGCACGGAGCGGCTGGTAATATTAGTATAATTCGGAACCAAACAGCAATCGTCAAAAGTATAAGCAGGAGAGTCTATAATTTTCATAGCTTTCTTCTTTCAACAATCGGTGTTCTCAAGAACCATTCACCTTGAGGGTCTTTAAGGCCGAAGCAAAAATTACACTTTGTATATTCACCAGTCATACCAAGTTCTTTATATGGACTAGTGGGCTCTGGGTGTTTGCATTTTTTAAAATGCAAGATATTCATCAAAACGGCTATAACTGTCTTGGTCTCTAGCAGACCTTTTAGCTCCTCGTCCGAGAGGAAGGTCTTATCGCGTTTTATAAAGTCAAACATCTCTAGACTTACCCGTATAAGAATTTATACCCCCATAGTTTCTATCTAAATCCATTCCAAATTTCTTTTCTAGCTTAGGGAGAGTATCCTTGCAAAAAGAACACGTCCAACCTAACATAGCATCACAACTACATCCAGCATTCCACGTATCAAACAGTAATTTCTTCTTTTCTTCTTTAGTCATTCCATATCCTTTTATAGGTACTGCCCACTAGGTTCAGCGAAGGAACTCTTCACCTTAGCCCTAGCTTCCTGAAGTTGCCTAAAGGCATTCTGGACGGAGATGTTCTTAAGCTTGCTTCTAAGCACAACCTCACGGATGTACGCAATACTATATCCATCCAACATCCCCACAAGCCCATCAGGTACATCCCCTTCCATAAGTTCCTTGAGGTATCTTTCCCTGGTTTTAGGATCAGGATGAGGGACATGGAGAAGAGTATCAAACCTACCAGGACGGTCAATGATATTTCCAGGGATCTTCTCAGGATAGTTAGTAGTACCAATTGTATAGCTATTATTCCAGCTATACTCCCCATCCAAGAACCCAAGGACTTCAGAAACCCTTCGACCATTAATAACTTCAGTAAATTCCTCAATAATAAAGATTACCGGAGCAGTCTCGAATACATCAGTATTCTTAAGTTCAAACAGATCTTCCATCATATCCGTCCCAACGATGAAGATTCTCACACCCTTCTCAGTATACTTCTTAGCTATTTTGATAACCTCAAGGGTCTTACCGTTCCCAGGGGGGCCATAGACCAAAGAGGCTCTTCTATACCTGAGATTAAGCTTCTCGTACTTTTCCCTACTAGAGAAGAAGTCCTCAATATCATCAGACAGAGTATTAACAGGATTATCAAGAGGAATATACTTGTCGGTATCCTGAATGTTAAGGGGAGAAAACGCCAGCCCATGAAAGTTATCATGAAAGAAAAGCCTATAGATCCCCGGGGGGACCTCAACGCTTTCTTTCTCATTGTCCACATCTTCAATATAAGCCACATCAAAGGTAGAGAAGTGGGAAGTACTAAAACTCGAATCAAAGTGATCCTTACTTCTCCCTTCAGTACCATCAAGCTTACTGAAGACTTTCTCATGCTTATCTTCAGTATAGGCTATTACAGATTCTTTGTTCAAGACCACAGCCTCCCTAACCTTAGTAGGGACGGCGTGGTAATAGAGTCCATACTTAGTAGAGTACCTTACTCGATTCTTGTTTGCCACAGTTTTCCTTTTTCTTTTTCTAAAAGACTGTAGAGCTTTACTATCTTTGAATACTTTCAATTGTAGCTCTTTCATTCAAGTTGTCAAGTGGCTGCACGGGTACGAGTTGAACGTACATAAACTTGATTAACAATCAAGTGCTTTGCCTATTAAGCTACCGTGCAGTGTAAAGAATCCTCAAAAATCAATCGTCATCTTAGACTTAACCTCCACGCAATTACCATCGGATTCTTCTCTATCAAAATCATCAATATTTCGACCTGTATAAGACGCAAAATACTCTGATATGAAGTCCTCTTCATATCTCCTAGTAGTGACGAAAACTTCCACATCGCAACTATAGACCACAAAACTATTGTTTTTATGACTAACCTTACTCATTGTTTCTCCTTGTGGGGGGTTTGTTCCCACGAGCGAAAGTATAGCACGAAGTAAACGTTTGTCAAGCCCACAAAAAGAATCTTCCTCTCCTTTCCTAAGTGTTAGTATTAAAGAGTACCTAAGCAAAGAGTTCTCAAATTTGTAACTTCATTAGAAACGTGTGCTTTACGACATTTGTTTAATTCTTGTTCTGATCTAGTAGCCCATCTACAGTTTCCTGGCTCGTAATTGCCATCATTGTTTATACGATCAATAGATTTTCCTATAGGACGTATTCCCATATCCTCTAGAAAATTTACAAAGTTTAACCAACGGTCACAAACCTTAATTCCTCGACCACCGTAATTTTTATACTTATCTGATTTAGGATTATTACATCTACCTATAATATGCACCCACGAAATATAAGTAGAGCTATGATTATTGGTAGGTGCATGACCATGTTTACTATAACAACCACAAGATTTGACACGCCCAGAGGAAAGACGGCTACCTCTAGTTATAACCTCATTTCCACAATCACACTTACATTTCCAACCATTTCTCGTCTCTACATAACTTAAGACCGTTAACTTAACAAATCTCTTTCCAACTAAGTTTAATCTTGGTGGCATTATTTTTTTCTCCTCTAACTAAAATAATAGACCCTAGAAAGATTATTTCTAGGGTCTTTAATATATACTTACTATTTTATTATAAACTTTAAATGGTTCGCCTTGCGTCGATCCTGCTCTGAGCAGCGTCAGCCAGCACGTCTATCTCAGCATCAAGAGCACGTCTTTGTGCCCGAGCAGCTACCATAATAGCATCTCGCTCAGCTTCTGTCTTTGCACTAAGTAGTTTAGTGACTTCACCTAGTAGCTTGATAACTCCTAAGATTAGAGTAGAAATTAAAATTGGATCCATCAGTTACCCCCTAACTTAAGATCAACTACTAGTCTGTTTAGAAGCTCGGCTAGTCTAAGAAGCTGCTCGCTTGTGCAGCCAGGTGTAGCTACTTCATCACATTGAGGAAGACCAGCAAAGATCAAATCACTAACAGCGAATACAGCAGCCGCCTTCACCTTTACTTCTCTTACAGTAACAGTAAACTCATCACACTCAACAGTAGGAGCTGGAAGCACTGCCCCGCAAGTCCTAGCATAAGTTGTTGCTGTATCTAGAGTAGAAACATATGCTACCTCTGCGGTCTCGAAGACTTCTGTAGGAGAGTTAGGCAGAACTATCCCTCTAAAGGATGCACAGCCTAAAGCTGTAACTGCTATAAAGGTTATGAATAACTTTTTGATATTGTTCACTTCACCCACCAAATACAGAGACAGCCTGTGTAGCTCTAACTCTACCATAGAGTGCCACAACTAGAGCTGCGAACTCAGCGAGGGTGAGTACTGTACCTTCAGGGAGAATACCCTGCTTCTCCGCAGTTAGGAGAGCAGCTTCGACCATAAGACCCACAACACCTAAAGATTGCCAAAACGGCTTAGTCATTATTTACTCCTTATTCCTCCCATACTTAAATTATCACCTAAAATAATAAAACAAAAGCCCCTGGGGGGATTAAGCAGGCTGCGGCCCACCTTTCATACTTAGAACTTTAACCTTATACCCATGGAAGGTTTTAGGAGCGGTGACTTTTTTGTTATTGTAGATATAAAGATATAATGTGTCTTCCCAATCAAAACCAACTGAGGCTTCATGTGGAGTTAAACCAACACGTTTAAGTAGCTCCTTAACTGTTATGTCTGGAAGAGGTTTATCCTCAACTTCACACAATTTACCTAGTACGATTCTGTACCTCCTTTTGTCTTCTGTCAAAACCTCCCAGCCGTTCTTGTGGAACTGCGTAGTTTTTAGATCAATGAGAGCTTGCTGATAGCCTTTATCGTAGGCGGACTTTAGGAGGGTCTGGGAGAAGAGGGTGAGTTTAGAGCGGAGGTAGTTGATCATTTAGTTAAGACCTTTCAGAGATTTTATAGATTCAATCATTACTATCTTTTCATTATCACATTCGCAATGACTCTCCTCAATTTCTATACATATAGAGCATTCATTATTATGATCTATATTATAACTATTATGACCACAAGGTAGATCAGCCAAAGGAGTGCCAATTCCATCTTCAAATCCTGAGGAGTATGCATTGATAAAAAACTCTCCTTCCTCCTGAGATAAACTTCTACCTATACTTTTTTCATATTGCTCAAGAGCGTTTATAACGTCTTCATCTTCCGGCATTTTCCTCCTCCTTTCTTTTAGTATACCCATCTTGAAAACCTCTTTTATATGTAGGAGAATCAAGATCTAACTCTCTATAGGTTCTTCCCATAAGAATAGCACTTATAGCAGCTTGAGACACTCCAAACATAGCTCCTAATTCTTTCTGGGTTACATCAGGATTAGTCTCACATATGTGTCGTATACGTATAACCTCTTCTTTCTTCAATTTACCTCCATATAAATTCCTTTGTCCTCTCTCAGTTCCTATCCGATGGTGTTCTCTTCTATGAATACATTGAAGATTACATAATCTATTATTATCTTTATGCCCATCTTCATGATCAATCTGATAAAACTCCGGTATAGGATACTTAAAGGATACCCAGACTAACACATGAGCATAAATACCTTTAGTTTTTGGAGTTCTTCTACTATCAGTTAAAAAGTATCTAACATATCCATCAGGTCTAATTTCAGGAGTTAATAATCTTTCATCAAAACTTTGAGTGGCTCCCCCAGTCCTACCTTTTTTCCTAGGCACAATCTTTTTCTCTGATCGAACTCTACCAAAATTACTAACAGAATACAAAGGCAAACCTGTAGGACCAACCCATCCAGGTACTGGCTTCCA
>Ga0184627_10000970_pt1 | contig 11349 bp, 11 predicted proteins | sample PLM3_127_b1_FD_133150 | JGI IMG/M metagenome (GOLD analysis project Ga0184627, IMG submission 133150) | Groundwater sediment microbial communities from an aquifer in East River, Colorado, USA - PLM3_127_b1 | ecosystem: Environmental > Terrestrial > Soil > Riparian zone | place: USA: East River...
GGTCATAGTGATCCGGTGGTTCTGTATGGAAGGGCCATCGCTTAACGGATAAAAGGTACTCCGGGGATAACAGGCTTATTCCTCCCAAGAGTCCACATCGACGGAGGAGTTTGGCACCTCGATGTCGGCTCATCACATCCTGGGGCTGTAGCAGGTCCCAAGGGTATGGCTGTTCGCCATTTAAAGTGGTACGCGAGCTGGGTTCAGAACGTCGTGAGACAGTTCGGTCCCTATCTGCCGTAGGCGTTGGAGAATTGAGGGTGAGCTGCTCCTAGTACGAGAGGACCGGAGTGGACGTACCTCTGGTGTTCCGGTTGTCACGCCAGTGGCATTGCCGGGTAGCTATGTACGGACGGGATAACCGCTGAAAGCATCTAAGCGGGAAGCCCCCCCCAAGATTAGTTCTCCCCGGGGACTTGATCCCCCTGAAGGGCCGTCGAAGACTACGACGTTGATAGGCTGGATGTGTACGCGCAGCAATGCGCTGAGCTAACCAGTACTAATTGCCCGTGAGGCTTGACCATATAACACCCAAGCGGTTGGGTGAGTTGACCGCGAATGCGGACATCCAATTGGATCGTCAAGAAGCAAGTGCACCAGATTGGAGGGAACGGCCGGAGTCCAAACTCCGGCCGGGCTCTCGAACAGTTTGCCTGGCGGATACAGCGAGTGGGAACCACCCGATCCCATTCCGAACTCGGAAGTGAAAACGCTCTGCGCCGATGATAGTGTGGCCGCAAGCCATGCCAAAGTAGGTCACTGCCAGGCTCTCAAACAGAAACCCCTGAAGTCGAAGGGCTTCAGGGGTTTTTCTTTTTGCGCGCGACGGCGCGGAGGGAACTCCGGATGAACCTCATCTGCAGAGGCGCTTGTTGCGCCGCTCTGGTCACGGCGATTGCTGCGCAAACATTCGCGCAGGAGCCCGCGCCTGCGGAACCAGGACGTCCAAAGGTCTGCGTGGTGCTGAGCGGCGGCGGCGCGCGCGGCGTGGCGCATGTCGGAGTCCTCAAGGTCCTCGAGGAGCTGCGAGTTCCGATCGACTGCATCGTAGGCACCAGCATGGGCGCGATCATCGGCGGCGCCTACGCGCGCGGAGTGACGCCAACCGAACTCGAACGGCAGATCCGTGACGCTCAGTGGGAAAGCGTGCTCCTCGATCAGCCGCCGCGCGCGCAGCTGTCGGTGCGCGACAAAGAACTCGATCGCCTCCAACTCGGGGGCGCCGAATTCGGACTGCACAAGGGCGAGGTTCTGCTGCGCGCCGGCGCAATCATCGGTCAGCAGCTCGACTTCTTTTTGCAAGGTCTGGCCGGCGCCAGTGAACCGCTCGCGACTTTCGACGATCTTCCCATTCCCTTTCGCGCGCTCGCTACGAACATCGAGGACGGCAGTCTCGTCGTTCTCGATAGCGGCAGCCTGCCGGCGGCGATGCGCGCCAGCATGTCGGTTCCCGGCGTGTTCGCACCCTCTGAACTCGGTGGCGCGCTGTTGGCCGATGGCGGGCTGGTGCGCAATCTCGGGGTCGACGTCGCGCGGCGCTTCAATCCCGACGTATTGATCGCGGTCAATCTCGGTACCGGCCTCATGAAACGCGACGAGCTTCGATCGCTGTTCGGCGTCGGCTCGCAGATGGTCAATATTCTCACCGAGCAGAACGTGCACGTCTCGCTGGCCCAGCTCAAGCCGCAGGACATTCTGATTCTGCCGACACTGGGCGATTTCAGCTCGGCGGACTTTGCCCATTCGACTGAAACCATTCCCATCGGCGAGCATGCCGCGCAGGCTGTTGCCGATCGTCTGCAGGCGTTAAGCGTTCCCGAGCGCGAATTTCGCCAGTACCTGGTGCGGTTGCGTCCCACGCGGGAACCGCCGCGATTCGAGCAGGTGCGCGTCGATACCCGCAGCCTGAAACGTGCCAACCCGCTGATCGTCGAGGCGACATTCGTCGCTGCTTCGCGCGGCGACAACAGCGAAGAGGCAATCTCAAGGGGCGTCGCCTCTCTCCTCGCGACCGACGATTTCCAGCAGGTGCAGGTTCGCGTCGATCGCGAGGAAGGCGCCCCCGTGCTCACCGTGGAGCCGCGTGAGAAAAGCTGGGGTCCGAACTACCTGCGGTTCGGTCTCGGGATGGCGACCGACTTGGATGGCGAGAGCGCCTTTACGCTCGTCGGCGATCATCGCATGACCTGGCTGAATTCCCGCGGCCTTGAATGGCGCAACAGCGTGGCGCTCGGAGATCGGACCGGTATTACGAGCGAGCTCTACCAGCCGCTCGATCTGACGCGCGAGTGGTTCGTAGCGCCGGGCGCGAGCGCGGTACAACAGCTGGACTCGATCTTCGTGGCGGGAAATTCGGTGGCCGAGTACCGCAGCCGGCGTTCGCTGCTCAGTTTCGACTTCGGCAAGCGCTTCGGGTCGCTGGGTGAGTTGCGCCTGGGTTACGACTGGGGGACCACGAGTTTTCGCACCGCGACGGGGCTGCCCGTTTTCGACCGCACCTACGATCATGTCGGCGAGGCCAATGTGCGGCTCCTCATCGACCAGTTCGACAACTGGGATTTCCCGACGGAGGGGTACCTGCTGCTCGCAGAAGCGCGCGCCTCGCGTCTCGATTTGGGCGCGGACGTCGAATACGACACCGGCATACTGCAGGTCGAGAAGGCTTTTGGCTCGGACCGCAACCGCTTTCGTGCCGGCGTTGTCTATCAGTCGAGTCTGGGATCCGAACGGCCGCTCTACGATGCATTTGCGCTGGGCGGATTCCTGAGGCTGTCGGGCTACAGCGAGCGCGAGATCCTCACGGATGGCTCGCTGCTCGGCCGATTCGTGTATGAGCGCAAGATCGCCGAGTTTGCAGCGGTAGCGCGCGGCGTGTTCGTGGCCGCGTCGCTGGAAGCCGCCGAAATAGACAATCGCCTCAATGGTCCGGCGGATTCGAGCGTGCTCTGGTCGGGCGCCCTGTTCCTCGCCGCCGACACAATTCTCGGGCCGCTGTATCTGGGCGCCGGGTTCGCCGAGTCGGGAAATGCATCGGCATACCTGTTCCTGGGCCGGCCGTGACGTGGCCCGCCGCGATCGGGGGTATGTACTCCTTTTGATATATTGCGACCGCCAAGGCGATCGGGTTGAATCCGAAGCCCGCCGATCCCCGAAATTGGTCACGAGGGAGTGAATGACCGAATCCGTCCTCAAGCGTATTGCCAGGGGCGACGCGCGCGCCGTGGCGGCGTGTATTGACGAATTCGGGAACTTGATCTGGGCATTGGCGCGTCGCCTGTCCAGGACCCGCGCAGATGCGGAAGACGCAGTCCAGGAAATCTTCACCGACCTGTGGCGCAGCGCCGGCCGCTTTGACCCCGCGCAAGGCTCGGAGAAGGTGTTCATAACGACCATCGCACGCAGGCGACTCATAGACCGAATGCGCCGATCCGCACATCAGCCGGGCGGCGAGCCCATTGAAACTCTCGATGCGGTCGGCTGGGCAGAACCCGGAACTCGCGGCGAAGTCTGCGCGGAAGCCGAACGTGCGGCGCGCGCCGTCGCCAGACTGCGACCGGAACAGCAGAAGGTTCTAGAGCTCGCTATCCTTCAGGGCCTAACACACTCTGAAATTGCGGCCCTCACCGGCATGCCGCTGGGCACTGTCAAGACGAACATGCGACGCGGACTGATCCAGGTGCGCGAGTTGATGAACGTGGTGGTCGACGAGGCCGCGGGAGGCGTGCAGTCATGAACACTGCAATCCTCAAGTATGAACGACTCGCCGATCTGCTCGTGAAGCAGACCACCGAAGGGCTCGTCAGGGCCGAGAAGGAGGAGCTCAATCAGTTGCTGGCGCGTCATCATGACGCAGATCCGGAACTCCTCGAGCGCGTGGCGGCGGCTATCGTGCTCGCGGGCGATCTCGATGACGAAGCATTGCCCACCGCTCTGCGCCAGCGCGTCGAAATCGAAGGTCGACGATTGGTGGCGGCAAAGGCGCCGACGGTCACCGAAATTCGTCCGCCTCGGCGCGACGAGCGACCGACCAGGACTGCGGTTTCGCAATGGACGTGGTTGGCGTTGGCTGCATCGGTGTTGCTGGCAGTTGTCGGCTGGTGGCCACGGCTTCGCGACGCAGTGAATCCGGCAACTGAGCCCCAGGTTGCGGCGACTCAGGAGCCGGCGCCGGTCTCCGAGCCCCCTGCGCTGACAGCGGCGGAGAAACGACAAATGCTGTTGGCGAAAGGCGCGGTCGTGCAGAGTCCCTGGACCGCGACCGGCGATCCGCTCGCGCCGAGCGTCACGGGCGACGTCGTCTGGGACAACGAAACGCAGACCGGCTACCTGCGATTCAGTGGTCTCACCGCCAACGATCCCGATCAGTCGCAGTATCAGTTGTGGATCTTCGATGCCACGCAGGATGATCGCTTCCCGATCGACGGTGGCGTGTTCGACGTGCCGGCCGGCGAGACCGAAGTCGTGATTCCGATTCAGGCCAAGCTCAACGTGAATGCCCCCGCGATGTTCGCGGTCACGGCCGAGAAGCCGGGCGGTGTCGTGGTCTCGGAGCGCGAACACATCGTCGCTCTCGCCAAGGTCGCCGCGAGCTGAGTGACCGGCCGCGCGCCGGGCCTGCATGTCACGCCCTCCACACGAACCGCAATGCGCGCACAGCGTGCTGATGATTCGCCCGGCATCGTTCGGCCCGAATCCGGCAACCGCAGAGTCCAATCGATTTCAGGTTCAGCAGCTGGACGCATCGGCAGCTGAGATTCAGGCACACGCCCGCGCGGAGTTCGATGCGCTCGCCGACGCCCTGACAAGCGCAGGTGTCGATGTCTGCGTCATCGATGACTCACCAGGGCCGCGCAAGCCCGACGCGGTGTTCCCCAACAACTGGGTCAGTTTTCATGCCGATGGCACCGCGGTGCTGTATCCGTTGCTGGCGGAGAATCGGCGTGCGGAACGTCGCGAAGAGATCCTGGCCTGGCTCGTTCGCGACCATGGCTTTCACGTGTCACGCGCGATCGATCTGGCCTGGCACGAACGCGAAGGTCACTATCTCGAGGGAACCGGCAGCCTGGTGCTCGACCGCGTCAATCACTTCGCCTTTGCGTGCCTGTCGCCACGGACACAACTCGATCCGCTCGGCGACTTTGCGCAGCAGCTCGACTACGAGGTCGTGAGCTTCGAGGCCTGCGATCCGCGAGGCGTCGCCATCTATCACACCAACGTCCTGATGTGCGTCGGCGAGCGATTCGCCGTCCTGTGCGGCTCCAGCATTCGCGACCAGGCCCGGCGCCCTGCCGTGTGCCGGATTCTTGAGGACTCGGGTCATGAGCTCATCGATATCGGCTTCGAACAACTGGCGGCGTTCGCCGGCAACATGCTCGAGCTTCGCAGCACTGGGGGCGACGCACTCGTCGTGCTGTCGGCGCGCGCACTAGAGTCGCTCACCCGCGAACAGCGCGAGCGTGTCGAAAAGTACGCGCAGTTGGTCGCGGTACCGATACCTACCATCGAAAAACACGGCGGCGGCAGCGTTCGTTGCATGCTGGCCGAAATTCATCTGCCACGGCGCAGCTAGAGTCACCGCCGCTCCGGGTTAGAATCCCGCCTCGGATCACCAGGGGGATTGAGCTTGCTCGAGCTCGGTATCAAGTCACTGCTTGGCTATCTGCTCGGTTCGCTGATGGGGAGCCTCATCGTCGGGCAGCTGCGCGGTGGTGTCGACATCCGCACCCAGGGCAGCGGCAATGCCGGTGGTACCAATGCCCTTCGGACCCAGGGCAAGCTGTTTGCACTGTGCGTGATGTTGATCGATGTGGGGAAAGGAGCGCTGGCAGCCGGTTGGTTTCCCGATCTGGCGATCCCGGGAATCGGCATTGACGCCGGCGTCGATCGTCAGTGGCTGACGGTGGCTTGCGCCTCCGCCGTGATTCTCGGACACGTTTACCCCCTGTGGTTCGGCTTTCGCGGCGGCAAGGGCGCGGCGACGCTGGTGGGTGCGCTGCTCGGGATCCAACCCGCGTTGCTGATTCCGGTGCTGCTCGTGTGGCTGGTCGTGCTGCTGCTGACCGGCTATGTGGGGCTCGCAACCATGTGTGCGGGCGTTGCGCTCCCCGTGTATGTCTGCGCAACGGAGCCAGTGCCGCCGCCGGCCCTCGTGACTTTCAGCGTGCTGATTGCCGTGTTCGTCGTATTCACGCATCGGAGCAATATCGCGCGCATGTTTCAGGGTAGCGAGCACCGCGCGCGCAAGCCATGGCTTCCCGGGCGGTGAAACGCGCCTCGGCGGCGCCGATATCGCTGCGCCAGCGGCTCATCGGTTTGCTCGCCGACGGGAAGTTTCATTCCGGTGAACGGCTGGCGCGCAGCCTCGGTGTGAGCCGGACGGCGGTGTGGAAACACCTGCAAGCCGTCGGTGAATTCGGTCTCGAGCTTCACAAGGTGCCCAATCGAGGCTATCGACTCGCTCAGCCGATCGATCTGCTGAGCAAGGAAGCGATTCTGCGTCGCATTCCCGCACCGACTCGACGCAAGCTGCGTTCGCTGAAAGTCCTGCTGCAAACGGATTCAACCAACGCGCGCCTGCTCGCGCTCAGCGACCTGCCGGCGGGCAAGGCAGATGTCTGCATCGCGGAGCATCAGACCGCCGGTCGCGGGCGTCGTGGGCGGGTGTGGCTGGCGCCATTCGGAAGCGGCATTTGCCTGTCGCTCAGCTGGTTGTTTCCAGAGCCGCCGCGGCAGTTGAGCGCGCTCAGCCTCGCAGTCGGAGTGGCGTTGCTGCGGGCGCTAGAGTCGCGCGGCGCGGAAAAAGTGCAATTGAAATGGCCGAACGACGTGCTCGCCGATGGGCGCAAGCTGGGGGGCATCCTGTGCGAGCTGCGGGCCGAATCCGCCGGGCCCGCCTATGTGGCGATCGGGGTCGGGCTCAATGCCCGCCTCACCGCTGCCACTCGGCGCGAAATCGCGGCAAGCGGCGTCGAGGCTGCCGACCTGAATGACGTGCTTGATGCAAAAAAGGTCGCTCGCAACGCGATAGCAGCGGCCATCATCGCGGCGCTTATCGCCGCGCTGGAAGAATTCCAGCAAACCGGGTTGCAGACATTCGTGAATGATTGGCGTCACGCGGATGCATTGCACGGTGCCGCCGTGCGCGTCGTGGTGGGCGAGGACATCCATCGGGGGCTCGCGCGCGGCATCGACGTCGATGGCGCATTGATGCTGGAAACCCCGGCGGGGCTGCTACGCTTTATTTCGGGCGAGGTCAGCGTAAGGCCAGACGGTTGAGGACGATTCAATGATCCTGCTACTCGACATCGGCAATACACGCATCAAGTGGTCCCAGGTGCTCGACGGTACTCTCACGCCGCAGCAATCGATCTTGCATCGCGACGTGGCGGCGGCTACCTGGATCAAACAGCTTTTCCGCGAGCGTTTCCGGCCCGCGCGGCTGCTGGTTTCGAATGTCGCGGGAGCGGAAATGCTGGCGACTATCCGTCGCGAAGCGGAACGGCGGTGGCAGGTTTCGCCGGAGGTCGCGACCACCACGGCGACTGCAGTCGGCGTCACCAATGCATATTCACAGCCGTCATCCCACGGAGTGGATCGCTGGTTGACGCTCATCGCGGCCAGACAGATGACATCGACTGCCGCGTGCGTCATCGATGCGGGTACTGCTGTCACCATCGACGTGCTCGATGCGCAGGGCCTGCATCTCGGTGGGGTGATCATTCCCGGGATTCGCATGATGGTCGGCGCCCTCATCGATAGAACCAGCGACCTCGGTCACAAGTCGCGTGCCTCGACCCGGGCCGCCACCGTAGGAGCGCGGCCCGGGATGTTCGCCAACACCACGGCGCAAGCGATTGAGAATGGAGCTTTGTTCGCGCTTGCCGGCGCTGCGGATCGCGGAGTGGCCGAACTTGCCCGCCAGACGCACGCCGAACGCTGCCAGGCGTACCTGACGGGCGGTGATGCAGAGCGCATTCGCAACGCGATGACGACTCCGGCAGAAGTGGTTCCCGATCTCGTGCTGCGGGGGCTCGCGGTCTGGGGTGGCTGCGCGGGTGAGCGTGCGCCGGGAGTAGAATCGCGGGCATGAAGGGGTTGTTTCTCGGGCTGCTGCTGGCCAACGTGCTCTTTTTTGCGTGGGCGCAGTGGCACGCACCCGACGAACAGCAACTTGGCGCTGCGGTCGCGAGCTCCGTGCCGAAATTGCAGCTCGCGGATGAAGCGCAGGTTTCGAGCCGACCGGCGCTCGACGCAGATGCCGAGGCGACGAGCGAATCGCAGTCGTCCGCCGACTCGCCGGCCGCCGCACCTGGGCGGCTTCCCGAGCCGGCCACTATCGCGTCTTCGGCCACCGGCGGCGAAATGCCCAGCAATGTCGTTCGCTGTGTGAGCATCGGGCCGTTCCGCGATCTCTCTGAAGCCACGCAGGCTTCGGCGACTCTGCGCGGCGGCGGCTACGATACGCGCACGCGCGTGGCTGAAGGCGACGTCTGGGCCGGACTGTGGGTCTATCTCGATGACCTGCCCTCGCACGAGGAAGCGCAGCGCGCGATGACATTGCTCAAGCGGCGCGGAATATCGGATGCCTACATCATGCCGTCCGCCGACCTCACGAATGACATTTCACTCGGCGTGTTCAGCGAGCCCGCACGCGCGCAACGGCGAGCCGAGGAGATCAAGACGCTCGGCTTCACGCCCACGATCGCGGATCGCACGCGTCGGGGTACCGTGTACTGGATCGACCTCGATCTCAAGCCCACCGACGGGCTCATCGATCCGGCGGAGCTGCAGAGCGAGAGTGGCCGCATCGTGCGCCTCGAAGTAGTCGCTTGCCCATCGCAAACGGGTTCCGGCTCCGGCTGATCCAGGTACGCTGCGACCCTGATAGAATCGCGCGCCCTACGGTGCCGGCGTAGCTCAGTTGGTAGAGCAGCGGTTTTGTAAACCGTTGGTCGCGGGTTCAACTCCTGCCGCCGGCACCATTCCGATTCCTGCTCAGCTCGCGGCCTTTACCCTTGCCTGCCCCTTCAGCTGGCCACTCTCCATCACGAGCTGATAGGCCAGGTAATACTTGTAGATGTTGCTCACGTACTGCACCGTCTCGTGCCCGACACGGCGCGCGGCGACGATTTCGACGTTTTGAAACCAGCGATTGGGATCGAGGCCGTGTTTCGGCGCTTCACGGCGCAGGCTCTGGATCCGGGCCGGGCCGGCATTGTAGGCGGCAAATGCGAACAGCATTCGATCCACGGCCGGGATGGCGGGATCATTGAAGTAGCTGTCGGCGAGCAATCGCAAATACTTGGCGCCCGCGTGGATATTGGGTTCGAGCTGGTCGATCGCCTTGATATTGATGCGCTTGTCCGCGGCCGTCGTCGGCATCACCTGCATCACGCCGATCGCGCCGACGTGGCTGCGCTTGCTCTGATCAAGCCCCGATTCCTGGTACGCCTGCGCCGCGATCATGAGCCAGTCGAAGTCGAACTGATCCGAATACTGGCGAATCACCTTCATCATCGGTTCGAGCCTGGCCAGCTCGTTGCGCTCGATGGCGTTCTTCACCCATTTGGTGTCCTTGAGGTACTTGAACAGCACCACGTTGCCTTCGCGCGTACCCTGCTGGTGAGTGCGCACGAATTCGTTCACTCTCGCCAGCAATTGCGGAGTGTTTTTCCGCACTGCCCAGCCGATGCGCCCGCCGACATGGACGGCGAGATCGTTACGCACCGTCGCCTGGTCGAACACCTTTGACCAGAATTCGGCCGCGTAACTGTCGGCAACCGTCAGCGGCAGTACACCCGCGGCCACCATCTCGATCAGGTCCTCGTCCTCGAGGTGTTCGTCGGCGTTCCGCACGTCGATCGGCGGCTTGCCGGCTGTGACCAGCGTGTGATTGAGCGCATTCAGGCTCTCAAAGTAGCTGCTCGAGCGCCGTACCCAGATTGACTTGCCGGACAAATCGTTCAGCGTCGACATGACTGGTGACGATGGGCCGGTGACCACCACCTCGGATACGCCGCTTGCAAACGGATCCGAGAAATCCACGTGTTTGCCACGCTCGGCCGTGATCGTGAGCCCTGCGGCTGCGATGTCTCCGCGCCCGGCCTCCAGGGCACTGAGCAATTGGTCGCGCGCGACCGGGATCGGCACCACGCTCAGCTTGAGCGTGCCGGTTTTCAGCTTGCGATTGAGATCCGCCTCGAACATCTGCAGTGCATCGTACGTGAGGCCGCGTTGCTGTCCGCCATCGAGGAAGTAGAACAGCTTGCTGTGTACGACCAGCACCCGGATGGTGCGCCGCTTGAGCATCGCATCCAGATCGTCGAACCGCGGCTCGAGCAAGCCGGCATAGGATTCCGGCAAGGCCAGCGCGGGCGATGCTTCGACCTCGGCGGGCGCTGCACTAGTAGGCTGATTGGCCGACTCTGCGGATGTGGCTGCCGGCGACGATGCTGGCGAAGAAGTCGGCGCATCGGAATCGCCACCGCAGCCACACATGAGAAGTGCGCATGACGAGGCCAGTATCCAGGGCAGACGCGTGCGCATCGGCATCCTTCTGATGGCAATCGTTCGGGTTGGATTCGACAAGCCTCAGGCCGAATCGACCAAAAACTCAGCGGCGAACGATCTCGACGCTGACGAGCTTGCCACCCTCGAAGCGCAACACCGCCGGAAAACTCGACGACCCACGATCATACGTCCACGTCTCGACCGTCACCGTCCCGGAAACGTAGGTGCTGCCATTGGCGCGGCGAACCTGTTGCGGAATTTCTTCAACCGTTCGCTGCGTGGGCTCGCCGCAGTGAGCCATGACTGCATCCATCGTCAGTGACTTGTCGATCAGCTTGCTGCCGCAGCGAAAGACGTCGTCTGCGGCCGGTGTCGCTGTCGCGACCAGCATGGCGGTCAACGCAAGGATTGTTCGCCAGCGCACGCGATCAGCGCCCGGCGTAGTGCTCCATCATCAGGCCTGTGCCCCCGCGCGAGACGTGGGCGACTACTGCCGTACGACGATGGATCTTGGTGACGATTCCCAGACTAATGGCGAAGGCGAGCTCGACTGTCTGTCCCTTACGCAGTCCGAGGTTTGCAGTCTCGATGAACACGCCGTTGGCACTCAGATTGCGTGCTTTGCAGATGCGACCGCGCTTACCCGGAAAGGTAATGTAGACCGTTGTCTTGGCGCGATGCCGCGTGTGCAGTCGCCGCTCCATTCGCGATCCTCGTCGTTCTTGTTGTGTCCGAAACGCCTGGCGATTATGCCTTTCCGGGCACTTGGCGCAACTGGCCGGACGTCGCAAAGTTGTGTTGCAGCGCGATATGTCGAATGCCATTCACGCGGCGTGCCCA
>Ga0184627_10000971_pt1 | contig 11345 bp, 17 predicted proteins | sample PLM3_127_b1_FD_133150 | JGI IMG/M metagenome (GOLD analysis project Ga0184627, IMG submission 133150) | Groundwater sediment microbial communities from an aquifer in East River, Colorado, USA - PLM3_127_b1 | ecosystem: Environmental > Terrestrial > Soil > Riparian zone | place: USA: East River...
TCTGGCACGTATTCACCCGGTCCGAACATGGTTGGCTCCCCTGGAAAAAAAGGTTGAGACCGGTAGTATAAAAGTGAGCCCCTGCTCTGTCCAGATCGAATCCAGGATCCCTGCTACAGTCTCCAAATACGTCGTCAAACTCTGGTAACGTGCGGGCACATCGCCCTTCTGCACATTGGCCACACACCCGTTGGGATAGCTCTGATAACACGTATCGATTAACGCCTTGATCTCGTCGGTCTGCACCGTCTCTCGACACATCTCCAGGGCATACCACGGCCATTTCTTGTGCAACATGGGGTAAGGGAAATAACCTCAATGCACCCACCGCTGTCCCTCAGGGTCCCATCCCCCACGGGTGGCGATGATGTGCAGATGCGGATTGTATTGGCCATTGCGGCCATGCCTCTGGATGACCACAATGGAGCCACCTTGAAGCGCCTTGCCACTGACCGTACTCTAAAAATCATCCAAGCACTTGGCCCCACATCGCATGAAGGGACTCAGCATGTCTTGGGATTGCTGATAAAAGGTTTTCCTTAACATCTCCGGGACGGTCAGAACAATCTGCCGATAGATGACCCCGTCATGCAGCATCTTACTGACTTGACTCACCCAATGGTCAACGTAGACCTTCCCGCATCGCAAGCACAGCGACGACTTACAACGCATGGCGACGCGATGGGTGCCCTCCCCGCAATGCAGACACCGGTATGCAATATACCCCATCTTTTCCGGGTTACCGCAGGCGAGCATCTTCCGTACGAGGTCGTCATAGGAACGTTGATTGTACCGACGATGGCATCGTTTGCACACGTCCCAGTGCTCGGCAAAGATCTGTTTGAAGACGTTCCAGGCCGGCGTGGCTTCTGCAGTCAGCAGGCCATATCACGTTGGGAGTGGTGGTGTTTGTATGGTGGGGTTCTTCTATCACATCCTGCCTGCCACGTCCACCCCGTCCTCCACCCTCACTGGGATACGGTCCCCCACCAGCTCCCCCTGACGCCATGGGGACGTGAGGGCAATCCGCAAATGAAAATTCCTAGACGATCGAGGTATTGTTGGTACTTTTTATCTAGAACATGAGCAAAATTTCGTGCTTCATCTCTGAATGTAACCCAATCATCTAGATATTCTTGATAGGCGGTGCAAAGTTCATCATATTTTGACATATCTGACTTTTCCGTCCTATGAGTTCATCCTGTATTCATGCGATGTTCTGCTCAACACCCCATGAAAGTTCCTGTAATTCCAGGGCTTCCAAATCAACAAAGCGCCAGTAGTGCTTCAGACTAAAGATAATCTCCTCCATGGTCAGACGCCCTTTGCACACGACCCGTGACGTGTAGAACAAGATGAAACTCCCCATCAGACGCAACACCAGATGCCCATAGTAGGCGTCTTCGCTACGTACCTGGCAGGACTCGGTGGCCAACAGATGCTTTAGGGTCCGAAACACGAACTCGATCCAACTGCGCCGTCGCCACCTTCGGATCAACTGCGGGGCACTCCGCTTGGTCTCCAAACACAGCAGGGGGAAACGGTCCTGGCCAGCCTCGTCGACGATGATCACGGTCACCTGGCCGTAGGTCGGACTGGTAGCGCGCAGCCGCACGTAACGCACACCCACCTCCCAAGGATGCTGCTGCCAGCGCCACCCCTTGCCCTCGATCAGGGTGTGGCCTTTGCCCTGTCGCCCATCCGCCAAAGTTAGGATTCATGATCTCGAGTAGCACACCAGTCAACTCTGCCGCCGAACCTTTGCCCGGACGAATCCGCTCGCCGTGCGACAGAATCTTCTCGATGACAGAGCGCATCACATCGTCAAGTATTGGGGCATGAAAATACGGGCTGGTCATTACGCTTCTCCCGAGGAGTATCTGCCTTGTCAGAGCAGTCATGCATCCGCGACCAGCCAGAGCGCCAGTAACACATGTAGCTGCCGTGAGCGATGGGCCAAAATCATTCCGCGTGTAGGCGGCAATGAGATTCATCAGGGGGCCTCATGGCATCTCTCCTGAAAAGACTGAGATAGAACACCTGCGAGGCTGCGCGTCTCTCTAGAAGAATTCTAGCAATAACCGAACCACACAACATTATCGTTCTTGACCAGGAACCGTTAATACTGCACCTTAAACGTCGGGCTGTCTTCCGGCCTGCTCTGCCGCTTATCATACATCCGCGTCGTCGAAATATCCGCGTGCCCCAGCCACTGCTGCACCTGGGCGATGTCGGCGTTGTGGGCGAGGGCATTGGTGGCAGCCGTGGCGCGTAAGGAGTGTACACACAGACCAGGAACAGCTTCAACTAAGCCAACCTCACGAGCATAGCGCCTTACAATATCCTGATAGACGGAAGCTGGGTGTAGGGGCTTGGCGAGCGTCCTCGTGCGGTTATTCTTGACGGGCCGGAAGAGGGGGCCTTTCAGGTCCTCGACGTCCACGGCTTCCTTCCCTGCTTTTTTCTGGGCTTCCTTCAGCGCCGTGAGATACGCGGTAATGAGCCGCTGCGCCAAGGGGTGCAGGGGCAGGTAGCGCACCTTGTCACCCTTGCCTTCGACGCGAATATGAGGCACGCCTTCCCGCTGGTGGACATCCCCGACTCTGAGCGTACAGAGCTCCTCACAGCGGAGGCCATGATAGAGGAGGGTGGCCAGGATCGCCCGGTCCCGCAGGCCCTTGAGGGTGCTCTCTGGAGGGGCCTTGAGCAGATCGCGCACCTGGTGATCGCCGAGCGCCGGCGTCACGCCCTCGCGGTTCATCGAGCGCGGCCGTTTCACACCCAGCACGGGATTATGCAGCACAGCATTGCGGTCGCAGAGATAGGCATAGAGGGAGGACAGCGCCGCCAGCTTCCTGCGGATCGTGTCGTTGGCCAGGTCCTGCTGTGTGAGATGATCGCGCCAGGCGATGACATGCGCTCGAGTCACATCGCGGAACTCTTCGGGCTGGCGCAGGCCTGCGAAGGCCATGAAGTCTTCGATGTCCTGCTGGTAGGCCCGCCGCGTGTTGGTATTGGTGAGATTGGCAAACCATTCGATCTCGGGTGGTACGTCGGCCAGGGTCTGGAACTGCGCCAGTGTAAGGCCAGTAGGAGAAAGAGGTACAAGAGCGGTGCTCATGGAAATGTCCTTTCGTTCTTCCTATTGGTTATCACGGGAGCAGCCTTTCGGCCAGGACCTGGGCAAATCGGGCCGGTTCCAGGATCACAATATCGTGAAACGATGGCACCGGAAAATGCCGCAGATTTCCGGTGACCACAAAGGCGGCGCTGGCTTCGAGCGCACATTCCAGAAAGCGGTTATCCGCCTCGTCCGGTGCCACGGTGAGACGCGCGGAGGGGTGCACGGTAAGGGCGGCGCGGATCAGGTCTGCCAGAAAGGCGTCGATACCGTGAGCCTCGAAGCCGAATTTCGGGCGATGAAGCACCTCCCGGTACTCGGCCAGGATCGGCGGAGACACGCAGAGCTGCACGCGTCCCGTGAGCGCCAGTGTCACAAGAGACGCCGGGATGCTGCCCGGCTTCAAGGCCGCCGAGATGATGACATTGGTATCGTAGACGACCCGCACGGCTCAAGGCACAGGGGGTTGAGGTTCGGCACGCACGGCAGCGATCTCCGCCTCGATCTCGTCGAGCGTCAGCCGGGACGCCCCACTGGCGCGCGCCTGCTCCTGCAAGGCCACCAGGGATTCCGGCGTGGTGGCGATGGCGCGCAAGAAGTCTTCCACACCGATAATGACCGCGGTGGCCTCGCCGTTCTTCGTCACCAGGAAGCGGTCATGGTGCTTGGAGACGCGCTCCAGGATATGACCGAACTGCGTCCGGGCCAGGAAGGCGGGCAGACTTTTCGTAAAGAGTTTGTTCTCGGGTTCGGGCATGGGCTGTTTCTCCCTTCATCAATGCATCAATACATTAATTAATGCATACCGGGAGCGGTGTCAAGAGACACCCTCCTCGTAAACGAAATAAACGGGATTATCTTGGTTAAAGGCTCCTGGGAGACCCATAGAGAAAGACGGACATTTTACATAGCCCTATTGGGTAGCTCTCGGCTCGGCAGTAGGTGGCGCAGCGCCCGTCGTCTGGATGATCTCGAAGGTATCAGGGTCGAATCTGAAGTGCTTCTTCTGGGCGTCGTAGTCCGCTATCCTGCTCCGCAACGCGACATCAATCGCATGCCAGAAAGGTCGCTCGGTCCCATTGTCTGCACGATTGGGATACTCGGCCGCATAGGCAGCCAGCGCCCTACCCCATTCGGCGCCCTTCAGTCCCCGCGGCTGCCGTGCTGAGATCTCCTTGTATCTTGCCTCGAAGGCACGCCAGTTACGGATGCCAGTCCAATCCGCGTTGCGGACAGCACTCCCCGAGACGTCTTCGGCTTCATCCATACGCGCGGCAACCTCAGCAAGTTCTTGGATGGTGAAATTGGCAAACTCGAAGTCTGGCTTATGCGCAGCGATAAAACCGACGATGTTCTGCTGTTCCACCTGCCGCTGGATCACCTTCCTATTTTCCCGAACGTCGAGGTCGAAGGAGATCATGGTGAAGCGTCTGAGGGTCTTATCCTCCGTCAGCCAATCCTGAAGCTTCAAGGCGACGTTATCTCGGCTGGAAATATTGCCTCGCAAGTTCACAAGCTCTATACCGATCTTAGACAATTCAGGCAGTATGTGGAGAATGGCGTAATACTCCGTCTCACCCTCCACATACCACCGCACAATACTGCCTGTGAACAGTTTGTACTCCCGAACGAGATAGGGCATGGACTGCAGGGTATCGTCGAGAGGGCGCTCGGAGCCCAACACGCGCATGCGAACGCTCGGAGCCCATATTCCGAAGGCTTGATCCTCTTCCAGCCATCGCTCAGTGTAGACTGCCTCAAAGGCCCGCCTGATCACTTCGGCGATATGTCTGAGCCAAAGGGCACCAGCGATGCGTCCCTTCAGTCGCTCGCGTTGATGCCAGGTTGCGAGGCGGAGCAGAAGGGACAATTTGTTATTGTCATCCAGCTGTGCCGCGTCTATGCGCAGCCACTCATGTCTCTTACGCCACAAGTGGCGATCAAGCGTGCTAACGAGAGATAGAGCCTTCCGACGATACTGGTCTAATAGCGCTTTATAGTCGCTTTCGCTTGTACCAAGAAGGATTGCTGCCCCGTTATGCGGGGCCAATACACTGGCTCTAGCAGAATCGCGAGGTCTACGACTCGGTTGCGCTCTCGGGCGAATTCCTCAATCTGGTGCACAGTCGGCAAAGATGTGAGAAGCTGTTCCACGAACCCTAACACGCTGTCCCTATGCAGTGCCGCAGCTGCGATGTCCAGTTGACAGGCTTTAAGAGTGTGGTGGAGCGGGTACAGCCGAAAGGGGTGGAAGAGCGGCTTGCCGTTAGAGTCGGTACCATCGCTCGTCAGCAAGCCTCGCTCATAGAGGACGCCAGGAGCCCCTGTGACCACTCCCCAGACGGCCAAGCCGCGATCGCCAGTGAATCGGATGAATGCCCCTTCGTCTAAAAGCCTGTTCTGGCGCAGCAATGCTAGGTCTTGAGACCATTCTTCGAAGTATTGGCGAAAATCAGGCAGCAGGTTTCGGTCCATACTTTCTCGTTGACGCATGGTTTCTGGTACAACAGTCTCTTTGGACACGTGTGGACAGGCATGGTGCGTCTTCGTGACTACCGCGCTCACTCCGGCACCGGAATACTCCCATCGGCGATGCCTCCGGCCAGCATCTCCAACAGCTTCGCAAAGCGGTAGAAGCCGTCATAGCGCGCGTAGAGCACGTCCATCTCCGCGCCGGTGCAGGTTCCAGCAACTGCTTGAAGGTCTCCCTAGAGTCGGGCATCGACATCAGCAAGGCCTCGTCGCCGCCGCCCTGGGCGAGGACCTCCCTGACATGGGTATCAATCGCGAGCGCCAGCCGGGTCTGCTCTTCGATCAACGGCATAGTGCCTACTCCTGGCCTCTGAGGGGAGAGTATCCAATCCCCTGGATGATTATGACATAATTGGCTGCGTGCTGCGCCCTGTCAGTGCAGAAGGCTTGCGTCCCCCCATGGACTATGCTAGGGTAAAAAGGAGTTAAACTGCGTTTAACCATATGATTGAGGGACCCATGGAGATGGGACGTACCACGAAGGTGGTGGGGTTTTCCGTGCCCCCCGTCCTGGCAGACGAGGTGGAGCGCATCGCGGCAGAGGAACATCGCACCAAAAGCGAATTGTTCCGGGAGATGCTGCGCGTCTATCAGAAATACCGCCAGCAGCGCGACAAGGAGACGGACGATGGGGTCGCCGCCCTGATCCAAGAGGCGCAGGAAGAGCAGGCGCTCCATCCCATGAGCATGGAAGATATGCTGCGTGAAGAGGCTGAACTGGCGGCGTATGGCGCAGCCCAGACCAAGAAGCTCGGCATCAAGCCTCGCGATATTGATCGTCTGATCCATGACTTCCGCGCCCGCCAGCGGCCTTAGGGTCGTCCTCGACACCAACGTCTATATTTCGGCGCTGGCCTATCCCCAGCGGCCAATCGCCGAGGTATGGCGTCATGCGCTGCGGCGGCGCTATCACCTGCTGGTGGCACCCGCCATTATCAACGAGGTGGGGAAGACGTTGCGCGCCGTGTTGCAGTGGGACGATGCGCGTGTCCTGGCGCAACTGCGGCTCATGGTGAAAACCGCCGAGATGGTTGTCCCCGCCATCAGCCTGCAGGTGATTCCGGAAGACCCCGACGATGACCGGGTGCTGGAATGCGCCGTGGCGGGCCGCGCCGATCTCATCGTCTCCGGGGATCGGCATCTGCGGAGACTGCGCCATTATCACAACATCCCCATCGTGCGACCGGCGGATTTCCTCCGCATGCTAGGGGCATAAACACACGGCGAGGTTCGGCACAAAAGAAAGGCGTGTGATGAGTCAGGGGCCTTCTTTACGACCCACGCTGATCGTCAATGGGCAATTTATACGCGCGTTTCTCGCCGCCGAGAGCCCCTGCTTCGCCCTGGGGATGATCGAAGAACGGCAACGCCAGTGCGGATTCCTCGCGCTGCGGCCTCCCACGGTCATTCCACCGGCTATCGCGAACGCCGGTTTCCGTTTCGGCCATGGCTTGCTTGGGAACGCCGACTTTACAGTGGTGCAGTTCGTGTTCGCCTTCTACGGCTTCGAGACGTATAACGTCCTGGTCAATCCCAATAACCCACTGGTGCAGGCTGTCTTGGCCACGATGGTCCACAGCGCCGATTATTTCTTCTTTGTGCTCAACGCGAATGGGAGCGCCACCGCCTTCCGTTCAGACATCGGGCAAGACGATCTCGCCGGACTCAAGACTAACCTGCCGCGCATCCAACAGGCGCGGACGACCGAGACCCAGTACCGTCACGCGGTCGCGCTGTTCGAGAAAAATCCCCAGCCCACAGGCATGCTGCTCCCTTGGGTCTGCCACGACAATGTCGCGTATCTGGATCTCACCACCGATCGCCTTGACTTGAACCCTGCGTAGGCCGTGGCGCACCCATAGACACCCCAGACTACCTCTCACTCCGGCACCGGGATACTCCCATCGGTGATGCCCCCGGCCAGTATCTCCAGCAGCTGCGCAAAGCGGTAGAATCCGTGATAGCGATCGCAGAGCGCGTCCATCTCCGCGCCGGTGCAGGTATCCAGCAACTGCTTGAAGGTCCCCATGTCGTTGGCCATCGACATTAGCAAAGCCTCATCGCCGCCGCCCTGGGCCAGGACCTCCCTGACATGGGTATCAAGAGCAAACCTCGCCAAAGCATCCTAGACGCTGGTGGGGAGTTAAGCCGACTGTATCTCAAAAATAACAGCCCGATAAGTAACCAGGCCGTGTAACGATAAACTACATCCTCTGACGCATCTAAAGCCGTATGTTGATATTGTAGGAGTTATGTCGATCGGACACAGTCGGCTTAACTCCCCGCTGATGTCAACAATGTCATGACGCGGTTTGTCAAGAGTGACTGCCAGCCGGGTTTGCTGTGCAGACAATGGCATAGGTGTCTGCCTCCTGCCCTTTCTGTCCACAGGTTTGATACCTGGTCGGGTAGCAGGGTCATGGTGACATCATCTCGCTACCTGACCACCTACACATTGGGGGCGTTTCCGTTGACGTGACGGTCAGTACACGCAGCCTATAACCCCCATACTCCCCCGTCCAGAGGGGCGGTGACGCACAAGCGTGGCGTAGGTGTTTCCAGAGGGCGCCACGCTCGTAGTCATCTAGGTCTGCCGGCATTAGGCTGAAGAGGGCCTGGGAGGCCAGCACGATCAGCTTGCGCTTGGGGCGCGACACCGCCACCGTCAGGCGCCGGGGCTCCAGTAAGAAGTCGCTCTCGCTCTGGGCGTAGGCCAGATCCGACACGGTAGCGGAAACGATAATCAGGTCCCGCTCGCCACCTTGAAACCGCTCGACCGTATCCACCGCGCCGGCCAGGTGCGGCAGCCGCGCTTGCAGTAAGGCTTTCTGGGCCCGATGCGGGACCACAATGCCCACCCCAGTACGGGCATCGAGCTGCAGCTGCGTGACGGCGGCCTGCGCCAGGGCCTCAATCACCAGCGCCTCGCAGGCATTGGCCTGCTGTGAGCTATCGTCGTTGTGCTCGATGAGAATCATGGCATGCTCCGGCGCCAAGGCATGGCTGAGCCAGCCGGCCGCCACCTCCACGGCCGGTAACCGCTGACGATTCTGGGAGTGAAAGGCAATGCCGTCGTGCGCATAGACGTGGCGGTGGAGAAAGACCGCCACCTCGGCCGGGAGGCGGAAGGATTCCTCCAATGCCGTGCGCGCGAAGCCTAATTCCAGGAGATAGGCAAAGAGGGAGAGGTGCGGGCGCGCCCGGGCCAAGTCGCGGCGGCTGGCGCGATCCCAGGTGTGTTGCAAGATCGGGGGCAGCTGCCGGTGGTCCCCCACCGCGAGGAACTGGCCGTCTTCTCGCAGGAACGCTGCGGCGGTCAACGCGTCGGCCAAGCTCATCTGCGATGCCTCGTCCACCACGACCAGGTCAAAATGTTCTTCTGACCAGTTGAGCTGCCTGCCCCGTGCCGCGCCCTGTTTGATGAGCCGGTACAGCCCACCCGGCGTGCCCCCGACAATCACGAGGGGCTCTGCCAGCAGCTCCTGCCATTGTGTGCCGGCACTGTGCTCGTCATTGCCGTCGGCCAAGCAGCACCTCGACCCCTGCCGGCACCACCTCGTCCATGGCATTGCACACTTTGGCAATGCGGACGTGCTTCAACAGGTCAAGCTGTTCCTGGTGGCCTTGGCTGGCCAGCAGCTCCTGCAACCGCTGGACCACGCTGTCGAGGACAATGCTGACTGCTGCATGCGTTTTTGCTGCCACGGCGACCCGGAATGGCCGCGCCACCGTCTTCAGCGCCCAGGCGCGCGCCAGGATTGCCAGGCCCAGCGTGTAGCTCTTCCCCGTGCCAGGGGGGCCTTGCACCACCAGCACCTGCTCGGGGTAGTATCCGCCGACAATCGCGTGTTGCGCGGCCGTGAACCCGGAGGGCTGCTGCGCCTGCGCTGCCAGGTCGGCAAACGCGAGCCCGGCGCGGAGCCGGGATGGCCGGATCACCCGCAGCGGCTTGGGCGCCTGTGGGTCCGTATACGCATCGCTTAGCCAGTGATACAGGGGATTTGAGGTCGCATGCTGGCAGGCCTCCAGGTACTTGTCAGCGTTGAGGTCATCGACCATCTCGTCGAGCGTGTAGACCTGCCCCGGTTGGAGGTCGGTGCGGCGGTGCGGAGAGCGAAAGGGGGTGGGCTTGAAGGACAGGCGCTGCAATTGCACGGTGATCTGGGCGTCGGTGATGTCGCGAATCACCCCCAGCCGGCCGCGCACAATGTCCCACGCCGCGCGCGCTTGGCCCTCATCGTTGCATAAGGAGTTGACGACTACCCATGTCCCTTCCTGCAGGCGGAGGTCAGCCATGTCCTCGCGGCTGATCGGCGTGCCGTGCACATCGGACCGCACGAACACGCCCAGGTCCGTGCGGTCGCCCCGGTCGTACCGCTCGCAGCGTACCACGGCGGTCTGGCCGGTCTGCGCCCGCAGCTCGGGTGGCTGGGAGAGGTACAGCATGGCCGCCTGGTGCTTGGCGTGGTGTTCAAGCAGTATGAAATCTTCGAGGGAGCGATGCAGCGGCACCTGGTCTGGCTCCACGGCCACCTGGTCGAGCCGCGTCAGGTCGAACGGGGCTTTGTCGATGCTGCGGTTCTTATACGTGAACTGCTGCTCCAGGTAGTGCAGGGCCCGGCAGCGCTGCGCCGCAAGCTGGCGGATGTCCTCCACGCGGCATAGGCGTATTCGAGTGGGATCTGGATCCCGAAGCGTGCGGCCGCCTCCACGGGGATGGCGCCCGCCTCGTCCTGGCGCCTGGCTTGGCGGAACATCCCTGTCGCTTCCTCGCGGACGAACAGCCGCCGATAGCCGAACGCCCGGGCACGGAACTTGTGCCAGAAGTCCAGCTCCCCCTCGCGCCAGGCAAACCCCAGGGCGCTCGCCACACGGTAGAGGTTCTGACAGATAGGAGCGAGGTTGCGGCGCTCGCGCACCTCATCCGCCAGAAAGGAGAGCATGCCCTGCGTCAGCGCCGGCGATGCAGTGAGCAGGTCATAGAATGCAGGAATGGCGCACAGGGCGTCAAAGTGCCGGGTCAGAGCCGTGAGTAGCACGCCTTGATCCCGCTGGTCATAGAGGTATATATGGAGCGGCGCCTGGGTGGTGCCGGCCACGTCGGCAATGGCCGGCAGCAGCCGGGTCAGCCAGGTGATCAGGAGCGCCTGCTCAGCCTCTGTGTCGGGCGGCGCCGTGGTCATCTCCACCACCTCAACCGTCTGCTCCGGGCCGGCGACCAAGGCCGCCAGCAGATACACGCGGTCTTCGATGTAATCATGCTGCGCGTCAATGAAGACCTTGACCAAATCGGGGTAGCGTTGCGGGTCGGGCAACGAGCCATAACCGGAGCCGAGGAGAAAGGGCTTGGCCTCGATACGGGCGTCCTCGTGCTGCAATGCCGCCCTGGCGCGCTGCACTAACGCGGGTAATCTGCCGCCAAGCGGCCAGCGGGTGCTGAGGCGGGCGAGGTCCTGTTCCCGCCCTGGCGCGGGCACCATGGCGCGCGGCCCATAGTCCATTAGGGTGGCCAGCTGCCGCACGTGGGTTACCCCAGCACGCTGCAAGGCGCGTTTGTCCGTGGCCGTGAGCAGCGGGACCACAGACAGGTCGTGGCGCTCAGCCGCGTTAATGAAGCAGAGGGCATTATAGGGACAGCCATCGCACTTGGCACTCAGGTGAGAGTCGGCAACGGCAAACGGCCGGTGGAGCA
>Ga0184627_10000972_pt1 | contig 11345 bp, 8 predicted proteins | sample PLM3_127_b1_FD_133150 | JGI IMG/M metagenome (GOLD analysis project Ga0184627, IMG submission 133150) | Groundwater sediment microbial communities from an aquifer in East River, Colorado, USA - PLM3_127_b1 | ecosystem: Environmental > Terrestrial > Soil > Riparian zone | place: USA: East River...
GAATTCACGCAGAGGTACTTCAAGGCGCAGGCAGACCGAATGAACAGGCTGATCGATGTAGCGGTGGGCAAGCAGGCCCGCATGAGAGAGGGCACATACCTGTATGCCGACGACGACGCCTTTGTGATTCCGAGGGGAGAGGGAGGACGGCTCATGCAGCTGGATCCTGGTATCCACCACAGCACGCGTAAGCCCGTCAAGCTCCTGAAGAACAACGCGACGATCGTGACGCAGATTATCGAAAGCGTCCGCAGCGCCAGTCCCCAGCTTGCATCCCAGAACGCCACCTTCGAAAGCGGCACCCGCTTCCTGACCGTCAAGTCTTTTCTCAGCGCAAACGCCATTCGTGCGACCGATTCCATGGACGGCATCGATCACTGTTCGAGCAACAATTCCCCTCCGTGTCATCTGCCGAACATCCGTGTGCCCCTTCTGGTGGCCGCCATGGGAGGGCACTATTTCGTTCGCGACAACGAGATCCACTATGACGTCGCCGCGAGCCCCGACAAGGATTTTGTGGTCATAGAAGGAGCCGAGCACGGGCAAACGCCCTGCGTCCCCTGTGAATCGGTGCCCGGGCAATACTCGAACACGGTGAAGAACTTCTATGACTACACGCGCGATTGGATCAACAAGAGGTTCTGACGAGCATGTCAGTGAATACGATGCGTAGGCGACAGCCTTTGAGCCCCCGATCGTACGTAGCGTTCCTGGTGGTCAGCATCGTCATGGTGACCACTGGATACGCGCAAGTGCCGTCGGTGTCAGACAAGCTTGCGCTGTACGCCAGCGTGGGGCCCGAGCTGACGCATTATGAGCTGGACGCCGTGACGGCGACGCTGACGAAGCGCGATTCACTGACGCTCCCAGAGAACGTTCAGTATGCGTGGCCTCATCCGTCTCGTCGATTCCTCTATGTGGCCTGGAGCAACGGGGTCGATGGTGACCAACACGGCATGACAGCGTTCACGGTTGATCCAGAGTCGGGCACCTTGCGCCCTCACGGCCAATTGGTACGTTTGCCGGACCGCCCAATTCATCTGACGGTTGATTCGACTGCCACACACCTGTTGGTCGCCTATAACGCTCCCAGCGGCGTCACTGTCCACCGACTCGCGCCGGACGGTACGATAGGTGTGCAGGTCGTCGCGCCAGCCCCCCTGGATGCCGGCGTCTACGCGCATCAGATACGGGTCGACGCGTCAAACCAGCTCGCGATCCTCGTGGCGCGGGGTAATGGCCCCGCTGCCGGCAGACCTGAGGACCCGGGTGCGTTGAAGGTATTTGGGTACCAAGATGGAACGCTCACGAATCGAGCCTCCGTTGCCCCCGGAGGCGGTTTTGATTTTCAACCACGACACCTGGACTTTCACCCTTCGAAGCCATGGATCTTTGTGTCGGTAGAACGTCAGAACAAGCTTCAGGTGTATCCGACGCTGCCGGAGGGGATGCTCGGCAGCGCGCCGTTGTTCACGAAAGACAGTCTGACTACGCCGGAACGCGTTGTGACCGGACAGGCGGCGGGGACTGTTCATGCACATCCGAACGGCAGGTTCGTGTACCAAGCAAACCGGGCGAACGGGACAACGGACTTTCGGGGAAAGACGGTTTTTGCAGGAGGAGAAAACACGATCGCGGTGTACGCGATCAATCAGGACACAGGGGAACCGACACTGATCCAGAACATCGGTACTCGCGGGATGCGACCGCGGACATTCGCTCTCGATCCGACCGGCCGCATCCTGGTGGCCGCCAACCAGGAGCCATTCCTCGTGCGCGAGGGCGAACGCGTGAGCACCATACCGGCCAGCTTGGCGGTCTTTCGCGTTCGAGCCGACGGGAAGCTCGATTTCGTGCGCAAGTACGATGTCACAGCAAGCGAAAGCAGAAGCATGCTCTGGTCGGGAATTGTCTCGCTCCGCTGATGCGAGGTCTTGCCCTCCTTTGCCTTTTGACCTTTGACATTTGACTTTCAAGTTTTAACTTTTGACTTTTGACTTTGACCAACCCCCGTGCCCCCGCCTGACGCCCTCGGACAGGTTCTTCTTGCCCTGACGGCGGTCGTCGTTGTCGGCCGCCTGCTCGGCCGCGTCTTCCGCGCCATCGGCCAGCCCGCCGTCATCGGAGAAGTCGTCGGCGGGATCGTGCTCGGTCCCTCGTTGCTCGGGCTCATCGCTCCGGATCTATCCCAGTTCATCCTTCCGCCCACCGTCGCGCCGTTCCTCGGCGTCATTGCGCAGCTCGGCGTCATCCTTTACATGTTCCTCGTCGGGGTCGAGCTGAATCCAGGCCTGCTGCGCGGCCAGGTCCGTGCGACCATCGCGATCGCGCACACCAGCATCGCGGTGCCGTTTGCCCTCGGCGCCGCACTCGCGCTGTATCTGTATCCACGGTTTGCCAGCAGCGAGGTGCCGTTCACCAACTTCGCGCTCTTTCTGGGCATTGCCATGTCGATTACCGCCTTCCCGGTGCTCGCGCGAATCCTGTCGGAGCGCGGGATGATGATGACGCGGCTTGGCGCGCTGGCGTTGACCTGCGCGGCGATCGGCGACGTGACGGCGTGGTGCCTGCTCGCCTTCGTCGTGGGCGTTGTTCAGGCCCGCATCGGGAATGCCCTGCTGGTGGCGGCGCTCACGCTCGTGTTCATCGGCGTGATGTTCCTGGCCGTCCGGCCGGTGTTCGCCCGCCTGTCCGCCGCATCGGGCGAGGGCCCGCCCACGCAGGGCACGATCGCGATTGTCCTGGTGTCGATGCTGATTGCCGCGCTGACGACCCATGCGATCGGCGTGCACGCGATCTTTGGCGCGTTTCTGCTCGGCGCCGTGATCCCGCACGAGAGCGCCCTGGCCCGCTCGCTGAAGCTGGGCCTGCACGATCTCGTGACCATCCTGCTGCTGCCGGCCTTCTTCGCGTTTACCGGCATGCGGACGCAGATCGGCCTGGTGTCGGGGATCTACGAATGGTCGATCTGCGGACTGATCGTGCTCGTGGCGACCGCCGGCAAATTCGGCGGCACGTCCGCGGCGGCCCGGCTCACCGGACTTGGCTGGCGCGATGCGGCCGGCCTGGGTGTCCTCATGAACACGCGTGGGCTCATGGAACTGATCGTGCTCAACGTCGGCCTCGACCTTGGCGTCCTCTCGCCGACGCTGTTCACGATGCTCGTCGTGATGGCGCTGGTCACGACGGTGGCCACGACGCCGATCCTGCAGCGGCTGGTGCCAGCGCCAGCGCGTTAAGGCCGTTTTCACTGTGACGGGCCACGGAGGCACAGAGGCACGGAGAAAAAGTTCTAACAATCTCTCCGTGTCTCCGTGTCTCCGTGGCAACGTGGAAGTGAAAAACGGTCTAGTCTTCTTCTCGATGCGCCGCCACACCAGCGCCGCCGCGCTCGTCAGCGCCGTGCTGCTGCTCGTCAGCGGTCCGCCGCTGCACGGTCAGCGATCGATGGCGGACCGGGCCGAGATCCGGCGCGATGCGTTCGGCGTACCGCACATCATCGCCGTGGACGAGGAGGCCGCGGGTTTCGCGTTCGGCTATGCGATGGCCGAAGACCACGCCGCGGAGATCGGCCGGCGGTACCTTCAGGCGCGGGGCGAAGCGGCCCGCCACTTCGGGCCCGCGGATGTCGACACCGACCTGGCGATGCGTCGTCTCGACAATCCCGGCGGGGCGCGCCGGGCACTCGCACAGCAGATCGGGAAGGATTTCCGGCGCTGGCTGCAGGGGTTCGCCGCGGGCGTCAATCACTATGTCGCGGCACATCGCGCGACGCTCCCTGCGTGGATGCCGGTCGTCGAGCCGTCGGACCCGCTGGCGTACGGGCGCATGTTCGCGGTCCTGGCGGCTGTCCGGCCTCCCGCGCGTCTCCTGGAGAAGTACGCGCCTGCCGTCTTCACACCAAATGCCGCGATGCCGGCCAGCGCCGAGGACCGGGCGCCGTCCAGCGATGAGCCCGGATCCAACGCGCTGGCGCTGGCGGGCACGAAGACGACATCCGGCCGGCCGATTCTGCTCGGCAACCCGCATCTGGGCTGGTCGTCGCTCTACTGGGAAGCGCACGTGACCGTACCAGGCCGCATCAACTTCTACGGGTCCACGCTGGTCGGCATCCCGGTGCTGCGCGCCGGCTTCAACGATCGGCTCGGGTACGTGCAGACCAACAACGGGCCCGATCTCGAAGACATTTACTCGCTGCCACTCGTTCCTGAGCGGGCCGGCGTGTATCTCCACAACGGGCGCGAGCGACCGATCGAGCGGCGTCGCGCGGCCGTCGAGGTGAGGCAGGCCGACGGCGGCGTGCTGGGCGTGGAACGGGAGTACGACGAGACCGCCCTCGGGCCGGTGATCCATCGCACGGCGGACCGCCTGTTTGTGATCCGATCGGTGAACCTGGAGTGGTGGCGCCAGTACGAAGGCTTCTTCGAGCTCATGCACGTGCGGTCGCTGGCCGAGTTCCGGGGAATCCTCGGCCGCCGGCTCGCCGTCACGTCGAACTACACCTACGCCGACGTCGACGGCAACATTCTGTACGTGTGGAACGCGCGGCTGCCGCGCCGCCGCGATCCTGCCGTTGATTACACCCTGGACGTGCCCGGCGAGACAGAGCGTCTGTTCTGGAGAGGCATCCACCGGTCCCGGGAATTGCCCTGGCTGCTCAATCCGCGCAGCGGGTACGTGCAGAACGCCAACAACCCTCCGTGGTGGACGTCGCTGCGCGACACGCTCGATCCGGCGCGCTACCCCTCGTACCTCGAACGCGGGGAACTGTCGCTGCGCGCGCAGGTTGTGCTCGAGGCGCTGGAGACCACGCCGACGTTTTCACCCGATGCCGTGCGTCAGTTGAAGTTTTCGACCCGCATGCTCGCAGCCGATCGGATGCTGCCGGACCTCCTGGCGGCGGCGCAGAACGTCGAGGCGTCGTCCGATGCGCTCCGGGCGGGAGTGGACACCCTGGCCGCCTGGGATCGGCACGTGAGTGCGGGCAGCCGCGGCGGCGTGCTCTTCGAGCGATTCGTGTCGATTTACGAGAGCGCGAGCCCTGACGCGTTCGCGATCCCGTGGGATTCGTCGAATCCGATAGCGACGCCAAAGGGGCTCGCGAATCCAGGCGCGGCCGTGGCCGCGCTCGAGCGCGCGGTCGTCGAGGTGCGGCAGCGGTACGGCTCGGAGCGCGTCGCATGGGGCGACGTGAACCGCTTCCGGTTTGGCGAGATCGACCTGCCTGGCGACGGCGCCGCCGGGAGGCACGGCGTGTTTCGGGTCGTCACGTTCGACCCGGTGGATGATGGGATGCGGGTCGCCGGCCATGTCGGTCCGAACCAGGGGCTCGCGGGCTTCGGCGACGCGTGGGTGCTGCTCGTGCACTTCACGCGGCCGGTCAGGGCGTGGTCAGTCCTGGCGTACGGCCAGACCACGAACCTCGACTCTCCACATAGCCGCGATCAGATCCGGCTGTTTGCGAACCATGAGCTGCGGCCCGTGTGGTTCAGCGAAGAGGCGATCGTGGCGAATCTCGCGCGCCGCTACCGCCCGGCCGAACCAGCAGGAATCGCTACGCGGTAGGGAGGAGCCGAGTTGAGCATCCTACGCGCCGGCGACGCCAGCGACACGAGGACGTTGATGGGGCGCTGCCTCGGGTTGGGTGCTCATTGTTGGTGCGACTGCCACAGAGGACCTGTCACCGATCCGCCGCTTCATGAGTCGAGGCTGCTTGCGTGCGGCCATCGCCAGGCCTGGCGAAGGAATCAGTTCCTGGGCGAGTTCAAGTATCCGCTCGCGCCGGAGCTCATCGAGCCTGACGTAGGTCACACCGAGCTCTCTGGCGTCGCGCTCGAGCACCACGTCGGGCTCGCCGATCACTACCGTGGGGATGCCCTTGGCGCGTGCGCGAAGGGCCACGTGCAGACCGTTGTACTCCCCCAGCCTCAATTGGCTGATGACAAGGCGCGGACCGGTCTGCAGGTGGACCGTCGCGGTGGCGTACGTCGTCGCAACCGTGGGCCGATAGCCGTCTGCGACGAGCCATGTGAGAAGGTTGTTCGCAAGCGCCGGCGTCTTCGCGACAATAACCAACTGCGACCGAAGGTCCATAAGGATTTCCTCCCGAGGAGGCAGAGAAGCAACCCGTCTGCCACCCGTGGGAATCACCCCTGGCGACGGAAATGTGCAGATCGCGCCCAACAAACGGGCAACTTGTTGACCGAAGGAGCAGATATCTGGCCCGACGTCGGTCGGGTCACGGGTCAAAAGGGCTCACGCCGTGACGTGATCCGTAACCTGTGACCTTGTAACCTGCGCGTATATCAGGACCGATCGGGCTCTACGCGGCAGGACGGTAGTACAGGACCATCGCGGCCCCGACCGACGCGAACAGGAACCCCAGGAATAACATCGGACTGAGCGCTTGCTTTGGCGGATGGATGGCCATCGAGACGAGGACGTTGACGATGGGCGCCCCGCCGAAGACGAGGGGCATCACGTAGACCGGCAGGCCGCCGAACCTGAATGCCCAGATGATGCAGGCGGCGCCGGCCGCGCCCAGCGCCCCGGCGACCGTCGCCGCGATCAACCCGCCGGTGTCGAATCCCGACAGATTGCCCTGCGCGCTTAGGCCGGCGACCGGCACGATGACGCCAATCAGGAAGTAGGCGACGCCGACGCACAACAGCGCCTTCAACGGATTCCCGAGCTGCGTCTGTCCCTGGTGGAGCAGAGCGCCGTACGCGCCCCACGACAACACCGCCCCTGCGACGAAAATCACCCACGCCATACGTCTTGGCCTCGCTTGTCGAGTCATCTGATGCTAAGCAGTCACCTGTAGGTCAAAGGTCAAAGGTCAAAGGTCGGTGTTAGAAACCGCGATTGTATGTCAACCGGCTGACGCAAAGTTTACCCACCGGGGCGATCCGCCAGAGCGGATCGCCCAGCCAGCGCTGGCTGGGCGGGTCGCACAGCGACGCGACCTGGCGAAGGCGGGGTATATTGCGGGGCGATGACGCCCGCTCGCGTGTCCGAATACCGGCTCCGCCGGAGGGTGCAGTTCCATGAGGCCGACCCCGCCGGCATCGTCCACTTCAGCTGGTTCTTCCGGTACATGGAGGAAGCCGAGCATGCGATGTGGCGCGAGGCGGGGCTGAGCATCGCCCCGCCCGGTGCCGAGATTGCGTTCCCGCGCGTGTCGGCCGCGTTCGATTACCACCAGCCGCTGCGCTTCGAGGACGAATTCGAGGTGACGGTCCGCATTGCGGCGATGGCGGAAAAGACGATTCGGTACGCGTGTCTGGTGACTCGCGGCGAGACCCCGGTCGCGACCGGGACCGTGACGATCGCCTGCGTCAGCCACCGGCCCAACGAGCCGATGAAAGCGGTCCCGATCCCGGACCGGATCGCGTCGCGGTTCGAGGTCGCGGGCTAAGCTCAAATCCCAAATCCCAAGGCCCAAAGCCCAAGGCCCAAGCCCCAGAGCCCAAGGCCCAAGGCCCAAAGCCCAAAGCCCGAGGCCCAAGGCCCGAGCCCGTGTTACGATCCGGCCGCTCCCAGCCGGAGCTCATTCAGAGGAGAGGTTATGACGACGTCCACCGCCATTCGTCGATCCGCGTGGGCCACCGTGATCGTTGCCGTGTTGCTCGCGTGGGCGCCATCGCTCCAGGCCGAGGTGAAAAAGATCGTCATCGACAAGAAGGTCTCGCCCGCCTTTGACGGCAGATCCTTCGGCAGTGCCGGCCAGTTCGAGACGCTCGCGGGGCGTGCCTTCGGCGAGCTCGATCCGAACGATCCGCACAACCGCGTCATCACCGACATCCGGCTGGCCCAGCGGAACCGGAATGGCAAGGTCGAGTACGTCGCCAGCTTCTTCCTGGTCAAGCCGATCGACATGTCGAAGGGCAGCCGCCTGATGTGGCACGACGTGCCGAACAGGGGCGGCAGAATCACCATCGGTGAAGGCGAGCGCGCTGTTGGCGACGTGGGCCTGAGCAGCGGGTGGCAGGGCGACAATTCCGGGAATACCGCTCCCGGCGACAACAACGACTACGTGATCGTGCCGGTTGCGAAGAATCCTGACGGTTCGCCTGTCACCGGCCTGGTCATGGGGAGGATCGTCAACGCGAGCGGCCCCGATTCGCGCCCGATGATTGTCAACGCCAACCCCGTGCCGTACAAACCGGTCAGCTTGGATACGACGAAGGCGACACTGAGCACGCACGCGTCCGAGACGAGCGAGGGCAGGATCGGCGACACCCGCACGATCGCGAGCGGCGACTGGGCGTGGGCGAAGTGCAGCGCGTCCAGTCCGTTCCCGGGCACGCCGGACCCGACTCAGGTCTGCCTGCGAAACGGCTTCGATCCGAAGCTGCTTTATCAAGTCGTGTTCACGGCCCAGGACCCCTACGTGCTCGGGGCCGGCTATGCCGCCTTCCGCGACGTGGCGTCCTTCTTCCGGAACGCGACCCAGGACGATGAGGGGACGCCGAACCCGCTGGCGAACCAGATTTCGTGGGTCATCAGCCGGGGCCGGTCGCAGTCAGGAAATTTCCTGAGGGGGTTCCTGCAACTCGGTTTCAATCAGGATGAGAAGAACAGGAAAGTGTATGACGGCGCCTGGCCCATCATCGCGGGGCGCCGAGTGCCCCTCAATGTCCGGTTTTCGCAGCCTGATGGTGCGCTGAAGCTGTATGAGGGCGGGAGCGAAGGTCCGCAATGGTGGGTGCCCATGGCCGACAGTGTCCGTGGCCTTCAGGCGGCGAGCCTCCTCGATCGCTGCACCGCCAGCAACACCTGCCCGAAGATTATCGAGCACATGGGCGCCGCGGAGGCGTGGGCGCTGAACTTGAGCCCGGGGTGGGTGGGCACGACGGCCGACAAGGACCTTCCACTCCCGAGCAACGTGCGGCGGTACTACATCCCCAGCACGCAACACGGCGGAGGCAACGGCGGTTTCAGCGTCACGCCTCTCAACGCGCCGGCGTGTCCGGGCCCGAACTTCGGCCGCGGCATCTTTGCGGCGAATCCCGTTCCGCACACCGAGACGGTCAACGCGCTGCGGGTTCACTTCCGAAACTGGGTGATGAAGGACACGCCTCCACCGCCGAGCAAGTACCCGACCCTGGCGCAGGGCTTCCTGGTCGATCCGACGAAGGACGCGACGGGATTCCCGACCATTCCGGGCGTGCCTGCGGGTGCGCCGACCGGGCTGATCAGCCCGTTGCTCGACTACGACTGGGGCCCTGATTTCAACTACGTCGATGGATCGGGTGTCCCATCGAAGGTCCCTCCTGCCATCAAGCATGTGATCAGGATGAAGGTTCCGCGCGTGGACGCGGATGGGAACGAACTCGGCGGCGTGCCGGTCGTCCTCCGCGACGCACCGCTTGGGACCTATCTCGGCTGGAATGTCGTCGCCGAGGGGTTCCACAAAGGGAAGATCTGCAATTACGCCGGCGGCATGGTCCCGTTCGCCCAGACGAGGGCAGAGCGCATGGCGAATGGCGATCCGCGGCTGTCGCTGGAGGAGCGCTACAAGACTCACGACGGGTACGTCGAGGCGGTGAAGGGTGCGGCGGCGAAAGCCGTGACCGCAGGCTTCCTGTTGCAGCCGGACGCGGACGCCGTTGTGGCGCAAGCGGCCGCGAGCAACGTGCTCCGCGCCCAGAATCAAAGCCGCTAGATTCGAAAGGAGCGTCCCGCATGCGCGCCAATCTCGTCATCGCGGCGGCGGCGGTGGTGGTGGGCGTGAGCAGCACGGCTGCACACGCCCAGACCTGGCAGCCGCCATCGGACCAGCAACGTTGTCCATCGAAGTGGGGGGCCGCCGACCAGCGTGGCGCGGCCAACCACATGAAGCCCGAGACCGTGCTGCGGGCATCCCGGTTGATCCGTACGGGCGAGGTGTTCGAGCTCGGGCGTGTGCTGTCCGGATCGATGCCGTTGAACGGCCCCCGCCGATTCGAGCTCCACACCAAGCGCACGGTCATGAATCCGGGATCGAACCGGCGCGGCAGCAACGAGGAAATGATCCTTTCGGAGATCGGTCAAGTGGGCACGCAGTTCGACGGCTTCAGCCACCAGACCATCGGCGACAGCATGTACAACTGCTACAAGGTCGACGAGACCGCGACTCGAACCGGTTTCACCAAACTGGGCGTCGAGAATGTAGGCGCGCTCATGACGCGCGGGGTGCTCATCGATGTCGCGGCCTTGAAGGGCGTCGACATCCTGCCAGACACGTACGAGATTACGGCTGCCGATCTGCAGCAGGCGCTGCAGCGGCAGAAGCTGACGATTCAGCCTGGCGATGCGGTGATCATCAACACCGGCTGGGGCCGGTTGTGGGGCAAGGATAATGCGCGCTTTGCGAAGAGCAATCCCGGACTTGGCGTGGGGGCCTCCGAATGGCTGGCGCGTCAGGACCCGATGCTGGTCGGGGCAGACAATGCGGGGCTGAACGTGACTCCCAGTCCCGATCCGCAATTGTCGAACCCGGCCCATCAAATCATGCTGGTCATCAACGGCATCCATATCCTGGAAAACCTGCGGCTCGACGAGGTGGCCGCCAGGCAGGCGTACGAATTTGCCTTGATCGTGCAGCCCCTCAAGATCCAGGGCGGCACGGGCTCGACCGTTGCGCCGATTGCGGTCCGTTAGGAGTCCTTAGAACTTGGAGGCATGAGATGCGGCCAATGACACGACGGGCCACCCTCGGCGGGGCCCCCGCCGCGCACACTTCCACCCCATCGCGCAGGCGTGCGCGATGGGGACCCCGGGCTTGCGCGGTGGGGTGCCAGACACGGAGTCACGGAGGATTTTTGGCTACGCGTTCTCCGTGTCTCTGTGCCTCCGTGGCCTGTCTCGTTGCGTTACTCGTCGTTGGCATGCGCGCGCAAAGTGAGCCGCCCGCGCTGCCGTACCAGGCGGCGCAGGATCCCTTCCGGCTTCCCGACGGCGCCACGTTCGGCCCGGTGGCGTCGGTCGCCATCAACTCGAAGGGCAACATCTTCGTCTACAACCGCGGGCCCCACCCGCTGATGGAGTTCGGGCCCGACGGCCGTTTTGTGAAATTTCTCGCCGAGGGGTTGGTTCAGCGGGCGCATGGCCTGCGCATCGACCGCGAGGACAACATCTGGATCACGGACGTGGCGGCGCACGTGGTGATGAAGCTCAATCCGCAGGGACGGGTGATGCTCATCCTTGGCGCGCAGGGAGCGACCGGCGACTTCAACGCGGCGTTCAAGTTCCCCCTCTTCAGCGAGCCCACCGATATCGCGTTCGGACCGGCCGGCGAGATCTATGTGTCGGAAGGGCACGGCGGCAACATCGCCCGGGTCCGCAAGTTCGATCGGCAGGGC
>Ga0184627_10000973_pt1 | contig 11344 bp, 9 predicted proteins | sample PLM3_127_b1_FD_133150 | JGI IMG/M metagenome (GOLD analysis project Ga0184627, IMG submission 133150) | Groundwater sediment microbial communities from an aquifer in East River, Colorado, USA - PLM3_127_b1 | ecosystem: Environmental > Terrestrial > Soil > Riparian zone | place: USA: East River...
ACGTAGATCGGGTCGATCGACACCACGGTCGTCAGCAGAGCCGAGCTGGCGCTGCCACCGGTGACCAGATTGCCAAGGGTGACTTCGGCCTTGCCGACGCGGCCGTCGATGGGCGAAGTGATGCGTGTGTAACCGAGATTGAGCCGCGCCGTCTCGACGGCCGCTTCCGCAGCGTGCACGTCGGCGTCGGATTCGCGCCCGGCATTGACGCGCTGGTCATACTCTTCCTGCGATATCGCGCGGGCGCTCAGCAGCCGGTCGCCGCGTGCCACTTCATTGCGCGCCAAATCGGCGCTTGCGCGTGCGCGCACCAGCTCCGCTTCGGCTTTGTCGAGATCGGCGCGGTAGGGGCGCGGATCGATGACGAACAGCAGGTCGCCCTTCTTGACGGTGCTGCCTTCGAGGAAGGCGACGCGCTCGATATAACCCGAGACGCGTGGCCGGATTTCGACGCTCTCGATGGCCTCGATGCGGCCGGTGAATTCGTCCCAGTCGCTCACATCGCGTTGCAGTACTTCAGCCACGCTCACCTGCGGTGCTTGCGGCGCGGGAGCTGCCTGCGGGGCACAACCGCTCGCTGCCAATACGAAGGCGGCAAGAAGAAAGAGAAGCCCGGCAGGCGTTACGCGCTGCCAAATAAACGTCATACGATCGGTCACGGTGATTGTCCTTGAGTGTCGGCCCTGTCTCGCGCAACGAATGCATTGGCAACTGCGCGTGGAGCACACAGTACGCATCGGGCCCTGCCCGAAAAATCACCGCAGTCGAATTACACTCGTGCCGCGAGGGCAGCAATCATCGTGTCGGGCGCGAGGAGGCGCGACCGTCTGGGGTCGGGAACAAAGTCACCAGAAAGTCAACGAATGCCTGCACCTTTGGTGAGGGATGCCGGCCCTTGAGGTAGAGCGCGGAAGCGGGTTTTGAGCCTTGGATCTGCCAGTCGGGCAATACTTGTGTCAGCAGCCCGGTCGCGATGTACCGCTCCGTAATAAATGACGCGCCCGGGGTTATGCCCGCACCAGCGATTGCCGCCGCGGTCAATGCCTCGAGGTTGTTGAACATCAGCCGTCCGGAAGCGGCAATCACCTTGCGCACGCCGTCACGCACGAAAGCCCACTCGGTGACCTTGCCGGTGTTGGGATTGAAGAATCGCACGCACGCGTGCCGCGTGAGGTCGTCCGGGTCCCGGGGTATTCCGGCGCGAGCCAGGTAGTCCGGAGAAGCGACCAGCATCAGGGGCGGAGTCCACAACTGGCGCGCCACCAGACGCGAATCGGTGAGGTCGCCGATGCGGACCACCACGTCGACGCCCTCCGCAATCATGTCTACCAGGCGATCGGTGAGGCTGACGTGCAGCGAGACGTCGGGAAACTGGGCCAGAAACCGGGGCAGTGCCGGCACGATGTAGTCGCGGCCCAGGGCCAGCGGCAGGTCGACGCGCAATCGGCCCCGCGGCCGTTGCCGGGTCTCGACGACCTCGGCCTCCGCGTCCTGCAGCTGCACCACGAGGGTCTGGCAACGCGCGTAGAATTCCCCGCCGACATCGGTGAGGCTGAGCGAGCGCGTGGTGCGGTTCAGCAAGCGCGAACCGAGCCGTTCTTCCAGACGCGACACGGACTTACTCACGGCGGAGGCCGTCACGCCCAGGTTCTGCGCGGCCGCCACGAAGCTGCCGGCGGACACCACCCGCACGAAAGTCACTATGTCACTGAGGTTGTCCACCAATCCAAGCTCCCTGCCGAGTCGACTTATTGTATTGTTGACTGGGGGTCATGAGTGAAGTTCGAGCCGGCCCGTAGACCGGCGATGCACTCCTCACTACTCTCTGCAGCCATGTTGATTGAGGGGACTGGCGCTTCATGTGGATGGTGACTCATGCCACGGGTACGATCGGCCGCGAAGTGGTTCGCGTGCTGAGCGAACGCGGCTTGCATCTGCGCCTCGCGGTCGGCGATCCCGCGCAGCTGCCGCCCGAAATGCGCGCGCATGAGATCGTCACCCCGGACTTAGCCAACGAATCCGAGCTGGCGAAGGCCTTTGCGGGCGTTTCGCATCTCGTGCTCATCACCCCGCTGGATGCACAGATGGCCGACTGGCACGCCAATGCGGCACGCGCTGCGCGCAGCAGCGGTGTGGCGCGCGTCGTCCAGGTCACCGCACTCGGTGCCGATGCGTCGTCGCCGATCCGCCTGCTGCGCTGGTTCGGCGACGCGGAAACACGCGTTGCGGCCACGGGGCTCGAAGCGTCGGTAGTGCGACCGGCGGTTTGCATGCAGGCGCTGTTGAAACACAACCCCGAAATCGGCCGTTGCGGACGGCTCGAGGCTCCCTTTCGCCGTGCGCGGTGGGCGCTGGTCGACGCGCGCGACGTGGCCGAAGTGGCGGTAAACGTCCTCGAGACCGACAAGCGGCCGCGAACCCTGGAGCTCACCGGACCCAAGGCGCTCGACTATTTCGAGATTGCCCGCCAGTACTCGCGTGCCTCCGGCAAGCAGGTCGAATACCGCGACATCTGCTCGCCCAAGGCGCGCGGCACGCTCGAAGCGCGCGGCATGCCGCCGCGGCTGATCGAGGCGCTGATCGAGTACTGGGATTACGCCGCGGCGGAAGCCGTGTCCGTGCGCGTCACCCATGATGTCGAACGCGTGCTGGGACGCCCGCCGCGCGCGCTGAATGAATTTTTCCGCAACGCGTGCGGCTGTGGCAAGGCGAAGGCAGCCGCGTCTTAGGTAACGGCGCGCAACTTCAGACTGCGCGTATCGGCCCGCGGGCGCCGCACAGGCAGTGAGCCCGCAATACGTTTCATGACGAGTTCCGCCGTGGCGCGCCAGCCCGTGAGCTTGCCGCCATAGACTCCGAGTGTCCGTGGCTTTAGCGGCCGATCGGCAACGTACAGGGTTTCGCGCGAGCGGTGAAACGCGTGACCCGGACCTCCCGGCAACACCCGCAACCCGGCGAACGAATCGATGAGGTCGCGAGCGCCGAGACGGGCGTAGCGCGGGAAGTAATGCTTGAGCACGGACACCAGGTAGTGCCGCTCGGCAGCCAAGGGATGCAGGTGATCCGGATCCCCGCGAAACCGCGTCTCGGTGGTGCCGACCAGCGTGTTGCCGTGCCAGGGCATGACGAATACTGCGCGACCGTCGCGCGGGCTTTCGACGTAGTAGATGCCACGCCTGGGCTCGCCCGGCACGACGATGTGCGAGCCTTGTACGAGCTCGATGTTCGGCACAGTGATCGCGGGGGTGATGCGCTGGGCGACTTCATTGACCCACGGTCCCGCAGCATTCACCAGTACCGTCGCCTCGCATTCCGACTCGCGCCCGTGATGGGAATAACGAACGATCGCCGACTGCTGGCGCAGTTCGGCGGCAAAGAACTCCGCTGGCATCGCGAGCTCGGCGCCCAGTGATTGCGCCGACTGCATTACCGCGCGCGTAAGCGCCGCGTCGTCGGTCTGCGCGTCGTAGTACCTCAGCACGCTCTCGAGGCCGCGCGTCTCGAGACCGTCGAGCGCTTGCCATTCGCGGCGCGGGATGCTGCCGAAGCGGAACGTGCGTTCGAACCCGCCCAGCACCGCGTACATCGATAGCCCGATGCGCAGTTGCCAGGGACGCCGGCGCGTCGAGCGATAGACGGGCAGGTGAAAGGGCACCATATGGACGAGGTCCGGAGCGATGTCGAGCAGGATGCGCCGCTCGATCAGGCTCTCCCAGACCAGATGGAATTGCCCGCTCTCGAGATAGCGCAGGCCGCCATGGATCAGCTTGCTCGACTTGCTCGATGTGCCCGCGGCCAGCGCCCGCTTTTCCAGCAGCAGCACGGAATGCCCGGCGGCCGCTGCCGCTTGCGCCACGCCGACGCCGTGGATCCCGCCGCCCACGACGACGACGTCAAGGCGTCGTGTCACCGCGTTTGCCACTCCGTTGTGTGCTGTTCCTGAATGCTTCGATCATGGGCGCGATCGCCATGGTCTCGATGAAATCGACGCCACGCTCCGCGAGCGACAGAGCCAGCTCGATGTTCTCGACTTCGTAGACCGCCCAGCGCCACGGACCGCGCCACAACCGGCCTGAGTCGCGCGGCAGTTTTTCGTGATCGCAGAACAGGAATTCGGGTTTCAGCGCTTCGAACTTGAGGCGCGCGTGGCCATCGTAGTCGCTCAGCACCCAGCCGATGCTCGCCCCCGTCTGTTCGCGCGCCATGATGAGCGCCGGCAGATCGAAGGAAATCACCACGCAGCGCGAACCCATGGGCTTGAGTACCTCGAGCACCCTGGGCACCACGACTTCGTGGCCGAAGTGCCGCAGGCTCGCGCGTTTGATCTCGACGAACGCGGTGATCTCGCGGCGCTCGGCGAGAAAGCCGACCACCTCGCTCAACAGCGGAATCCGCACGCCGGCAAAACGCTCGTGAAAGCGCTCGGGTTCGCCGGCTCCGATGGCTGCCAGTTCCTGGGCGGAGTATTCGAAAACACTGCCGGCGAGCCCTGTCGTGCGTTCGAGGTCGTGGTCGTGAATCACCACGGGCACGCCGTCGGCCGAAAGCTGCACGTCGAACTCGATGAAACGCACGCCGAGCTCGATCGCGGATTGCAACGCCGGGAGCGTGTTTTCAGGGAAGTCGCGAGCGTTGCCGCGATGCGCGATGAGGTGAATGAGCCGGTGCGAGAGGGGACCGGGCATTTATTGTCCTAGGGGATCTGTCGCCGATCTCCGACATCGGAACGCGTTCTCATCGAGCGGGTCCTGTGTAAGGATGAGCCGGCGCCGACATTATACGAGGATCGTCTGATGACCGAGGGCAGGACGCTCATCGCGGCAGGACCGGCCATCCTCACTTCGCTCCTGGCGGCATGTGGCGGTGGTTCCGATGGCGGTTCGTCGATGCAACCGCCCCCGCCCGGCACGACGCTGAGCGTGCAGCGGGTATTTCCGAATGTGAGCTTCACGCAACCGGTCGCGATGCTGCAGGCGCCCGGCGATACGACACGCTGGTTCGTCGTCCAGCAGGGCGGACAGGTGCGCGTGTTCGACAACAACCCGGCAGTTACCGTGACTTCGCCCTTCGTCGACATTAGCGGGCGCATCACGTCGGGAGGTGAAACCGGATTGCTTGGGATGGCGTTCCATCCGAATTTTCCAACCGACCCGCGCGCGTACCTGTCGTACACGTCATCCGGTGCCTTGCGCTCGCGTATTTCCGAGTTCACGTCAGCCGACGGCGGAATGACCCTCAATCCGAATTCGGAGCGGATCATCCTGACGGTCAATCAGCCGGAATCGAATCACAACGGCGGCGGAATTGTCTTTGGCCCGGACCGCTTTCTCTATATCGGGCTGGGTGATGGTGGCGGGGGCAATGATCAGCACGGCGCTGTCGGTAACGGTCAACTGCTGACCACGCTGCTCGGGAAGATGCTGCGCATCGACATCGAGGTTGCTACGGCGCCGTTCTATCGTGCCCCCACCGACAATCCATTCGCCGCCAATCCGCTTTGCGGCACAAATGGAACCGGTGCGCAGGACTGCCCGGAGATCTTTGCGTGGGGATTCCGCAATCCCTGGCGTTGGAGTTTCGATCGGCAGAGCGGCCAGCTCTGGGTGGGCGATGTGGGTCAGGGCGCGCTTGAAGAAGTGAGTCGCGTGACAATCGGTGGCAACTACGGCTGGCGCTGTTTCGAGGGTACGCGAAACACCGGTATGGCCTGCGGTTCGCCCCCAAACCTGCAGGCTCCGGTGGCTGAATATGGCCGCTCCGTCGGTACGACAGTGACCGGCGGCTACGTCTATCGCGGGACGTCGAGCCCGGTGCTGGTAGGCCGTTACATTTTTGGCGACTTTGGATCCGGGCGGATCTGGCACATCGCCGCCGATGCGGCGCCGACGCAGACCATGACGAGCGGCTTCGATTCCGGCTTGAACATTTCTTCGTTCGGGGAAGGCAATGACGGCGAGATTTACGTCATTCACTACGGTGGCACGCTTCATCGCGTAACCGGCAGCTGAAGGGGCACTCACTGTGGGGATGGTGCATTCAATGACTGGGATCCGGCTTCTGCTCGCGGTCGCGTCGGGCGTGCTGGCACTGTGGCTTGCGGGCTGCGATTCTGGCGCGGACACGGCCTCGAATCCGCCGCCGGTATCGCCGGCACCACCACCACCACCACCACCGCCGCCACCACCGCCACCACCGCCGCCACCGCCGCCGGAGAGTGGTCTCGACCAGCGTCCGAGCAACACGACCTGCCTCGCACCGCCGCGAAACACCGGCACGGTGACCGTCGGTGTGCAACGCGTGTTTCCGAATTTGAGCTTCTCAGGTCCGGTTGGCCTGATGCAAGCGCCCGGCGATGCGACGCGCTGGTTCGTGATCCAGCAGGGCGGGCAGGTGCGTGTGTTCGCCAACAACCCGGCTGTCACCGTCAGCTCATCCTTCGTCGACATCAGCGGCCGCATCACGTCAGGAGGCGAAACGGGATTGCTCGGCATGGCGTTCCACCCGAATTTTCCGACCGATCCGCGCGTGTACCTGTCGTACACGGCCCCCGGTCCATTGCGCTCGCGCATTTCCGAGTTCACGACGCCCGACGGCGGCATGACGCTCGATCCGAATTCGGAGCGGATCGTCCTGACGGTGAATCAGCCGGAATCGAATCACAACGGCGGCGGCATCGTTTTCGGACCCGATGGCTTCCTCTATTTCGGTTTGGGTGATGGCGGTGGTGGCAACGATCAGCACGGCGCGATCGGCAACGGCCAGTTGCTGACGACACTCCTCGGCAAATTCGTGCGCATCGACATCTCGGGCACTACTGGCGCGGCGCTGTACCGGATTCCCGCCGACAACCCGTTTGCGGCGAGCACGTCGCTGTGTGGAACGACTGGCTCCGGCCCGCAGAACTGCCCGGAGATCTACGCGGTCGGCTTCCGCAATCCCTGGCGCTGGAGTTTCGATCGACAGACCGACGAGCTCTGGGTGGGTGATGTCGGCCAGAATGCGATTGAAGAAGTGGATCGCGTGGTTCGCGGAGGCAACTACGGCTGGCGCTGCTTCGAAGGTACGCGCAACACCGGGCTGGCATGCGGTTCGCCCGCGAATCCAATTCCACCGGTGGCGGAATACGGCCGGTCCGTCGGCGTCACCGTCACGGGTGGTTACGTCTATCGCGGGCAAGCATTCCCGGGACTCGTCGGTCGCTACATCTTTGCGGACGTCGGCAGCGCGCGCATTTTCGACATTCCGTCGGGTACGCAACCGACACTTACCGTCACCAGCGGCTTCAACTCCGGACTGAGCATTACTTCCTTTGGCGAGGCCAATGACGGCGAGCTGTATGCCGTCGATTACGGCGGCGGCGGTCTCTATCAGATCACCGCTGCGGGTGGCGGCGGCAGCGGCGTCGCGACGCAGCTATCGGCGACCGGTTGCGTGGCCGCAGGCAATCCGACGTTACCGGCGTCCGGATTGATTCCGTACGCGCCGAGTGCGGCGTTCTGGTCCGACGGCGCAGTCAAGGAGCGCTGGATCGGGCTGCCGAACGGTCAGAACATCACGGTGGGAAGCGACGGTGACTGGGATTTCCCCAACGGCTCCGTGCTGGTCAAAAACTTCCGGCTGGGTAACACACTGGTCGAGACGCGGCTCTTCATGCGCCATCCAGACGGTGTCTGGGCGGGATACACGTACGAATGGAATGCGCAGCAGACTGGCGCGACACTGGTGGTGGGCGGCAAGCAAACGACAGTCGCGGGTCAGACGTGGATTTTCCCCAGTGAAGCGCAATGCCTGCAATGTCACACATCGGCGGCGGGCCGCACGCTCGGTCTCGAGAACCTGCAGCTCGCCCATCCGATCACGTATCCGCAAACGGGTCGCAATGCGCATCAGCTGGTGACGTTGAATACGATCAACGTGCTTTCACCGCCGGTCGCGAACCCCACCACGCTCACACCGTATCCGGATCCATCGGGGATCACGGGCACGCTCGGAGAACGGGCACGGTCCTATCTGCATACCAACTGCGCCGGCTGTCACCGCGCTGGTGGACCGACGCCCTCCAACATGGATCTGCGTTACGCGACCGCTCTCACGTCGACCAACGCGTGCGACACCAATCCCCAGCTCGGCGATCTCGGCATCGCCAATGCGCGGTTGATTGCGTTCGGCGACGCGGCGCGCTCGGTGCTGGTGGCGCGGATGAACCGGCGGGACGCGAACGGCATGCCGCCGGTTGCGAGCGCGCAGGTCGATGCGGCCGGTGTGACGCTGGTGAGCAACTGGATCAATTCGCTGACGAGCTGCAATTGAGAAGGCCGTAGGGGAACCCGGCGTCCGTCGCCAACGCGGACTTCGGATCGACGATCATTCCGCGCGGAGTCGGAATGGGTGCACAATGACCTGCGCTCCGGGAAGCCAGGCGAACAAGAACATGTGCGGTCCCAGGTTGGGGAAAATAATCCTGCTGCTCTGGGCCGCCGCGTGCGTGGTGGCCGGGTCGGGCTGTGCCGACTTTTTCAGCCGCGTCAGCGGTGAAACCGCACGCCAGGAGGCGCTCAAGGCCGAGCAGCTCCAGCTCCAGAGGCGCGTGATGCGCTTTGCGGACGAATTCGTGGAGCATATGGGGCGCGCCACTACGAAGTTTCAGACGACGATGGGCACTGCGGAAACTCGCCTGATCGGACAGGATTGGAAGCTCGCCCAGGCGACCGCCGCGTTTCAGATCGCGTCCGGCGAAAACGGCATCAACAACGCTCTCGACATGATCGTGCTGGTGTCGCTGAGCCGCATGGTAGTTGCAGACGCGTGGATCGGCCGCTACGGCGACGCTGCGCAAGAGATCCTCGACGTCTACGTGGCGCTCGAGCCGCAGGCGTGGTCGATCATGGACAGCGTCATGTCGGACGCGCAACGGACGGCACTGCGCGACCTTCTGAGCAAATGGCGGAGCGAGCATCCCGACGTGACCACCGTGTCGTTCGTGCGTTTCGCCGATTTTGCAGATACCGGTACGGGAACGAGCGGCGCGCACCCGCGCAGCACCGGAACTGGCCTGTTCGGACTGCTGGGACTCGATCCGCTTGCGGGACTCGACCCGGCGGTGCGCGAAGTCCAGGAGAGCCGCATGCTGGCCGAACGAGGTCTCTATTACGTGATGCGCACGCCCGTGCTGATCGATATGCAGATCCAGCACCTGACCTTCAAGCTGGTGGGCATGCAGGAGACGCGTGATCTGCTCGAAGCGACGACGCGGGTCGGCAAGGCCGCCGAATCGATCGCGGGCACGACGTCGCAACTACCGGAAGTGCTTGCCCACGAACGACAGGCGGCGATCGCGCAATTCATGGAGGCGATCCAGTCGCAAGAGGCTCAGACACGCGCGCTGCTCGTCGACCTCAAAGGGACGCTTGATTCAGGTACCCAGACCGCCGATTCGGTGACAGCCACGCTCCGGTCTCTGGACACGCTGATGGCGCGATTCAAGTCCGCCACGCCGGCGAGCGAGCCCGCCACGCCTTCCCGACCCTTCGACATCACGGAGTACGCGAGCGCCGCCGAGGAATTCGCCCGCACCGCGCGCGAGCTGCAGGTGCTGGTGGCTTCGCTCGATGAGAACACCCCCAAGGTCACCGCGGCGGTGCTGCGCGTGACCGAGGGCGGCAAGGGTGTGGTGGACTACGCGTTCAATCGGGCGTTGCTGCTGGCGGTCATTCTCCTGCTGGGAGTCTTGCTGACGGCTGTGACTTACAAGTTGATCGCGCGCCGGCTCGAGCGCTGACATTTATCAACAGGAACAGAAGATGGAATCGAACATGACAAATTTCCTCAACGTGGCTCCATTGCTTTGCGGCGGCCTGTTTCTCGGCATGCTGTTGTTCATAGAGATCGGGCGACGCATCGGGGCGCGGCAGCACAGCGCCGACCCTGAAGGTGCACGCGCGGGGGTGGGCGTAGTCGATGGCGCAGTCTTTACTCTGCTCGCGCTGATCGTCGCCTTCACGTTCTCGGGTGCGGCGTCGCGCTTCGATGATCGGCGGCATCTCGTGGTCGAGGAGGCCAACGACATCGGCACGGCATGGCTGCGAATTGACTTGTTGCCCGAGCACACCCAGCCGGCGGTGCGCGACCTGTTCCGCCAATATCTGGATTCCCGTCTGGAAACGTATCGCAAGATGCCGGATATGGATGCCGCGCGTGTAGAGTTCGCCCGGTCGGTAAAGCTGCAGCAGGAGATCTGGGCCCAGGCGGTGAATGCGGCCCGGGATTCCGGTTCGCAGCCCGCCCATGTGCTGCTGTTGCCGGCATTGAACGCGATGATCGACATCACCACGACTCGCTACATGGCCGGGTACATGCATCCACCGGCGATCATTTACGTGATGCTCGCGGTGCTGACGCTGGCAGGGTCGATGCTGGTGGGCTATAGCATGGCCGGTGGCAAGACGCGCAGCTGGCTGCACGTCGTGAGTTTCGCGTTCGTGATGGCAGCGACCGTCTACGTCATCGTCGACATCGAATATCCGCGTATGGGGCTCATTCGCGTCGACGCGATCGATCAGGTGCTGGTGGAGCTGCGCCAGAGCATGGAGTGAACGCGGCTAGTCTTTGCGTTTTTCTTCGAAGCGGATGATGGGCGTGCCGCTCGTGACGGAAATGTCGCCATCCACGATCGCGCCCTTGGCGATCGCGATCGTCCGCGCCGTCACGCTGCCGCGGATCACAGCGGTCTGGCCGATCTCGAGCTTTTCCTCGATGGAGAGGTGGCCGGTGACATGACCGGCGATTACCGCCTGCACCGCGTGCACGCGACCCTCCCAGTGACCCGAAACGGCGAGGTTGAGTGCCCCGTCGATCTCGCCGTCTCCCTTGAGATGACCGCAGAGCACGAACGGCCCGGTGGCCGACACATTGCCGACGAACTTCGTGCCCTCACCGACGAAAGTCGGCGATCCGGACACGGCATCGAGCACTCGGCGCTTGGGAGCTTCGGGCATGCGCACCTCCAGGTGCCGGTCTTATTGGCATTTCGCCAGTTGGATAGAGTGCCATCACGAGCCAACGAAATGCCAATAAGGCATACCCGGCACCCGTCGGCTCCAGCCGAACTGCATTACAATTCGCGCGAAGCTCGGGCTTCGAGGAGGCGCCGTGAAGCGAACGACAATGGTTGCGTTGCTGATCCTGAGCCTGGCGATCGCCTCCGGTTGCAGTCGCCGCCAGCAGGAATGGGAAACCGCTCGCCGTGCCGACACGGTAACGTCGTATCAACAGTTTCTGAGGTTGTTTCCCGATGGCGAATTCGCGTCGCAGGCACAGGCCCGCGTGCGCGAGCTCCAGGAAGCCG
>Ga0184627_10000975_pt1 | contig 11342 bp, 9 predicted proteins | sample PLM3_127_b1_FD_133150 | JGI IMG/M metagenome (GOLD analysis project Ga0184627, IMG submission 133150) | Groundwater sediment microbial communities from an aquifer in East River, Colorado, USA - PLM3_127_b1 | ecosystem: Environmental > Terrestrial > Soil > Riparian zone | place: USA: East River...
GTCATGAATATTCCGACGATCGTGCGCGGCCGCGCGCCGAGCGTGCGCAATATTGCGATATCGGTGCGCTTGTCGGTCACCACCATCACCAGCATCGCCACGATGTTGAATACCGCCACCGCGACGATCAGCAGCATGATCAGCGTCATCATCGTCTTCTCGATGCGGATGGCGCGAAAGTAGCTCGCGTGCTCCCGCGTCCAGTCGCTGACGCGGAAGCGCCCGCCCAGCGCGGTCGCGCTGCTCTCGGCCAGTCCAGGCGCTGCGAACGCGTCGGCGAACCGCAATCTCAGGCCGGTGATGCCGGGCGAGCCGCGCAACGCCAGCGCGTCATCCAGGTGCACCAGGGCCAGCACGCCGTCCTGCTCCTGCAGGCCCACTTCGAAGATGCCGCTGACCGTGAACCGCCGGATGTGCGAGCTGAGTACGTCCCCGGCCGGTCCGCCAACCGGGATCATCACCGTGACCGAATCGCCTATTCCCACCCCAAGCTGATGGGCAAGCACGCGACCGAGAATCACCCGCAACGAACCGGCTTGCAGGTCATCGAGCCGTCCTCGCTCCAGCGCGCGCGGAATCTCCGAAACTAGAGGCTCGAGCGCAGGATCGATGCCGCGAACGATCCCAGGCTGAATCTCGGGCTCGTGCGCGATGAGCGCCTGCAGCTCCACGAATGGCGCGACACCCATCACGCCGGGTTGGCGTCTGGCGGTCGCCACCAGCTCCGGCCAGCGTGCGAGCGCATCCGGATTTCCCGTCAGCGTGGCATGCGCGGCGAGACTCAGCAGGCGCGCACGAAACTCGTTCTCGAACCCGTTCATGACCGAAAGGATGGTGATCAGGGCGAGGACGCCTACGCAGATCCCGATCATCGACACCCAGCTGATGAACGACACGAAGAATTGACCGCTGCGGGCCCGCACGTAGCGCAGGCCGATGAACAGCGGCAGGGACATCGCGTTCAGCATCAGGGCGTGTGGAGGCATTTGACAGTAGGATTATTGTCTTTCTGGATCATAGCATTACATCACATTGTTCCGTCGAGTTCTCGCCATTGCTATAGTGACCGCGGGCTGTTGAGGAGGATTTCAAATGAAGCTTGGGATGCTGTGGGCCGCCGCGGCCGGCGCCGCGATCGCGGCCGGAACCTGTGTGGCCGAAACAATTGTCGTCGGTGACGACCTGGCAGTGCGCGAAACGGCAGTCGAGCGGCCGGGCCGCGGGATGAGCATGACGACCGTGGAAGCGCGCTTTGGACAACCGGCGAGCCGTCATTCTGCAGTGGGTGAGCCCCCGATCACTCGCTGGGATTATCCGGGATTCGCTGTCTACTTCGAGCATCAGTACGTCATCCACGCCGTCGTCACTTCGAGCTGATCGTCCCCGTTTGATTGCACGCGAGTCTGCCCTTCTCCCGCCACGCGGGAGAAGCGGCGGCTTGCCATGCCGTGGCGTCACGGTAAGCTTGCGCGCCCTTAGGTTCCAGCGCCCCTGCGCGCCCGCTTGCCGATGCTCAAGCCACTCCTCCCTAATTCCGGTATCGCGCGCGTGCGCTGGGGTCAGCTGTATGGCGGGGCAGCGGCGCTCGCAATCGCCGAAGCCGCTGCGAACGCCGACCGACCGCTGCTGGTGATCGCCGCCGGCGCTCGCGAAGCGGAACGATTGCATGGCGAGCTCGAGTTCTTTGTCCCGGCCGGATTGCCAGTGCGTCTCTTTCCGGATTGGGAAACGCTGCCTTACGACCTGTTCGCGCCGCATCCCGACATCGTCTCCGAGCGCCTCGCGACCCTGCACGCTGTGCCACAGCTTGAGCGGGGCATCGTGGTCGTCGCCCTGCCGACACTCATGCAACGCTTGCCCCCGCGGCAATGGATCGAGGCCCATGCACTCGATCTGTCGCGCGGCCAGCAACTCGATCTCGACGCCTTTCGTGCGCGGCTCATCGCCGCCGGCTATGCTCATGTCTCGCAGGTCATGGCGCACGGTGAATTCGCCGTGCGCGGCTCGATCATCGACGTGTTCCCGATGGGCAGCGGCGAGCCGCTGCGCATCGACCTGTTCGACGACCGCATCGACTCGATCCGCCGCTTCGATCCCGAATCGCAGCGCTCCGGCGGCAGCCTCGAGGCGCTGCGACTGCTGCCCGCGCGCGAATATCCACTGACCCCAGACGGTATCCGCGAATTTCGCCGGCGATTCCGCGCGCGCTTCGAAGGCGATCCCAATCGTTCGCCGTTGTATCGGCAGGTGAGCGATGCGTTGGCCCCGGCGGGAATCGAGTACTACCTGCCGTTGTTCTTCGACCAGCTCGCCACCCTCTTCGATTTCTTACCCTCGCAGACGTTCATCGTCGACACCGCCGACGCCGCGGCGCGCTCTGACTCGGTGTGGCAGGAGGTCATCGATCGCCACGAGCAGCGGCGACACGACATCGAGCGCCCCGTGCTGGCGCCGCACGAGATCGGGCTGTCACCCGACGAATTGCGCCAGCATCTCGAACGCCTGCCAGTAGTGGAATTGACGCCGGCCAAAGTTGAAGCGCGGCCAGGTGCGCAGCCGACGCTGAATTTCCCGAGCCGCGCGCCGCCGCGACTGCGCGTCGATCCGCGGGCGGCCGAGCCGGCCGCCGCGCTGGGCGATTTTCTCGACAGCTTCGCCGGGCGGGTGCTGCTGGCCGCCGAATCCGCGGGACGGCGCGAGATCCTGTTGCAGATCCTTGCAGCGCGTGGCATCGCGGTCGAACAGGTCGCGGGCTGGCAGGAGTTTCTGCAGAGTCCCGGCCGCGTCGCGCTCACGGTGTCTCCCGCCGCCAGCGCCCTCCTGCTCGAGTCGCCGCCGCTGGCACTCATCACTGAAGAGTTGATTTTCGGTGAGCGCGCCCAGCAGGCGCGGCGCCGGCGACGGGTCGAGCGTGACCCGGCGGCGATTCTCAAGGAATTGACGGATCTGCGGCTCGGCTCGCCGGTGGTGCACGAGGACTACGGGGTCGGGCGCTATCAGGGCCTCAAGGTCATGGAGGTCGGCGGCGAGCGTGGCGAATTCCTGGTCATCGACTATGCCGACGGCGACAAGCTCTATGTGCCCGTCCATGCGCTCGATCGCGTCAACCGCTACACCGGCGCGCCATCGGAGACCGCCCCGCTGCACAAGCTCGGCAGCGATCAGTGGCAGAAAGCGCGGCGCAAAGCCGCCCAGCGCATCCGCGACGTGGCTGCGGAACTGCTCGATCTCTATTCGCGCCGCGCCGCACGTCGCGGTAGCAGCCTGCGGGCACGCGAAGCCGACTACCGCGCCTTCGAAGCCGGATTCCCCTTCGAAGAGACTCCCGACCAGATGCAGACCATCCAGCAGGTGATCGGCGACCTCGAGTCGGAGCGGCCGATGGACCGGGTCGTGTGCGGTGACGTCGGATTTGGCAAGACCGAGGTGGCCCTGCGCGCCGCGTTCATCGCGGTGCAAGCCGGCCGCCAGGTCGCCGTGCTGGTGCCGACGACGCTGCTTGCACAGCAGCACCAGCAGACGTTTTCCGACCGCTTCGCCGACTGGCCGGTGCGCATCGAGATCCTTTCGCGCTTCCGGACCGGCCGCGAGGCGCAGGCCACTGTCACGGGCATAGCGGCGGGCACTGTGGATATCGTCATCGCCACACATCGGCTGCTGCACGCGGACGTCAAGTTCAAGAATCTCGGGCTCGTCGTCATCGACGAGGAGCATCGCTTCGGCGTGCGCGACAAGGAGAAGCTCAAGGCCCTGCGTGCGCAGGTTGATGTGCTCACGCTCACCGCCACACCGATCCCGCGTACGCTCAACATGGCACTCGGCGGGCTGCGCGAAATGTCGTTGATCACCACCCCGCCGGCGGAGCGGCTGGCGATCCAGACCTTCGTCACCGAATGGAACGCGGCGCAGATCCGCGAGGCGTGCCTGCGCGAGGTCCGCCGCGGCGGCCAGATCTACTTCGTGCACAACAGTGTCGACACCATCGAGCGGCGCGCCCAGGAAATCCGGCAGCTGGTCCCGGAAGCGAGCGTGCGCGTCGGCCACGGCCAGATGCGCGAGCGCGAACTGGAACAGCTCATGCTCGATTTCTATCATCGCAAGTTCAACCTGCTGGTGTGCTCCACTATTATTGAGAGCGGCATCGACGTGCCGACCGCGAATACCATCGTCATCGACCGCGCCGATCGCTTCGGTCTCGCGCAGCTGCACCAGTTGCGGGGCCGCGTTGGCCGCTCGCACCATCGCGCCTACGCCTACCTCGTCACTCCGCCAAGGGGCGTCCTGACGGCCGATGCCGCCAAGCGGCTGGAGGCCATCGAATCGCTCGAGGATCTCGGCGCGGGCTTCACGCTGGCGACGCACGATCTCGAGATCCGCGGCGCCGGAGAGCTGCTCGGTGACGAGCAGAGCGGCCAGATTCACGAAATCGGCTTCAACCTGTATCTCGAGTTGCTCGACCGTGCAGTCCGCTCGCTGCAGGCCGGTCGCGAGCCCGAGCTGGAACGCGGCATGCTCAGCGGAACAGAACTCGAGCTGCATCTGCCCGCGCTGCTCCCGGAGGACTATGTCGCCGACGTTCACCTGCGGCTCACGCTCTACAAGCGAATCGCGAGCGCGCCGACCGACGAGGCACTGGATGACCTGCGCGCCGAAATGATCGATCGCTTCGGGCCGCTGCCCGAGGCCGCGCGCAATTTGTATCGAGTCGCCAGCCTGAAGATCCGCGCGCGCGCCCTCGGAATCCGCAAGCTCGACGCCGGTCCGCAGGGTGGCTACGTGTCCTTCGACGAAACCAACCAGATCGATCCGCAGGCTGTGATCCGGCTGGTGCAGAAGGGCTCGCGCGGGTTTCGACTCGATGGCCCACTGAAACTGCGTTTCACCTGGCGGGCAGAGAGCGAGAACGAGCGTTTCGACCAGGTCGCAAAATTGCTGGACAGCCTCGCATCAGGCAGCGGCGCTACGGCTGCCGACCCCGCTGTCCGCCGCGCCTGACCCGGGGACTGCGACCCGCGCGCGGCTTCATCGGCTACACTGACGCCCGATGCGCAACCGTCTGCTCTCGAACCTGTCGCTGCTGGTCGTTGCTGCCGTCGCCGTGACGTTGCAGGCTTCCGCGGCAGAGCCTGCAAAACTGCAGGACACGGCCTACCACGTCGAACTCGTTATCTTTCGCGCCCTGACGCCGCTCGGTGTCCAGGAAGACTGGTCGATCGAGGCCGGCGGCAACCACGCAAGTGCCGGGATCGCGAGCGACGAGGACGCCGACGGCAATTCGGCCACGAGTGGCGCCGGCCGACTGGCGGTGGCTTCGCTGTCGCCCGCTCTGTTTCGCCTGTCGGGGATCGAGTCGGGTCTGCAGCGCAGCCGTGGTTATGAAGTGATCGGCCATATCGGGTGGACGCAGCTCGCGGTACCGCGCGGATCGGGCCTGGCGGTGGATCTGGCTGAAGTCGGCCTGAGCGGCTCGCCGGTGCACGGCACCGGCACGCTCGAGCGCGGCAGGTATCTGTACCTGCGCCTCAACCTCGGTTTTGCGCCGGTCGATGTGCCGGCGTCGCTGGTGGGCGATGTGCAGCGCACCGGCCCGGTGACGTTTTCACTCAACCAGGTGCGTAGAGTGCGGCCGTTCGAACGGCACTACTTCGACCATCCCGCCTACGGCGTGATCGCGCTGATCACGCCCGTTTCCTAGACGCCTAGTCCTGCTTCGCGGCGAAAACCCGGTTGCGTCCGGCCGCCTTCGCTTCCTTGAGGGTGGCGCGCGCGCGTTCGATGAATTTCTCGAACTCGTCTTGCGGTCCCGGGACCACGCTCACCAGACCGCCGCTGACCGTGACATATTTGAAGACGCTCGAGCGCGGATGATGGATGCGTTGCTCACGCACGCGCTCGATGATCGAGTTGGCGAACGGCAGGGCCTGTTCGACCGTCATGCTGTGGATCAGCGCTGCGATGGTGCCGCCCTCGAGCCGCGCCGTCAGGTCGCTGCCACGCCGTAGGCAGCTGGCGATCGCGCGGCCGACACGCTTGATGCACGAATCGCCCGCGGGCTTGCCGAAGGTCTCGTTGTAGACGCCGAGCGCGTCGATGTCGAACACGACCAGCGCGAGGCGCAGCCCGTCGCGCTGGGCGACGGCCCAGTCGCGGCGCACCAGCTCGTCGAAATATCCACGGCCATAGAGTCCCGTGAGCCGATCGTCGCGCGTGACGCCTGCCTGCGTTGCGCTGCCGGCCGCCGCTCCGGAGGTGGTGTCGCGATTGCCACCCGGTTTCGGTTCGAGGCGCATCCGCTCGCCCGCATCACGGTGAAAGCTGACGAAATGCGTGACGTTGCCCGCGTCGTCGTTCAACGGCACCAGCACGAACTCGTTCCAGAACTGGGTGCCGTCGCTGCGATAGTTGCGCATCAGTACGCGGCACGAGGTGCCGTCGGTGACGGCCTGCCGCATCCGCTGCCGCTGCTCCTGCTCGCGATCCTGTCCCTGCAGCAGGCGCAGGTCGCGGCCCTTGAGCTCGTGTTCGCTGTAGCCCGTGAGACGCTCGAAGGCGCGGTTGGAGAACACCACCGGCCAGCCATCATTACTGCGTTCGCAGATCACGACGCCTTCAGGGCTCTGCTCCACCAGCCGATGGAACACTTCAAGCGCCACGGTCGTCATGCGCGCCCCGGGTCGAGACTCAATGCCGGCGGCTCGAAGCTGCGCTTGAGCTGTTCGCTGACGTCGTGCCACCGCGCCGAAGCGAGCAGCTCGGCACGCCCGCTCGCTGGCTTGCCGTGCAGCCGCATCAACCGCACCTGCCGCACGGGGTCAATCGCCTCACCGAGACCGGCGAGCACCTCGGCCACGCCCGCCCGGTTGTTACAAATCGGCAGCACGTCGCACCCCGCCGCGAGCGCGAGGCGCGCACGGTCCAGGAGGCTGCCAGCGGCCGCCGCCCCCGCCATGTTGAGGTCATCTGCAAAAAGCACGCCGTGAAACTGCAACTCACCACGCAGAATGTCCGTGATCCAGCGCGCAGATAGGCTCGCGGGCAGCGGGTCCACGGCCGGGAAAGCCACGTGGGCGGCCATGATTGCGGTCAAACCATTGGCGATCAGCCGCCGATAAGGGGTCAGTTCGGACTCCAGGTCGGCCAGCGGCCGGCGATCGACCGGCAGCGCAAAATGCGAATCGGCCACCACCGCGCCATGTCCTGGAAAGTGCTTGGCAACGGCCGCCATTCCCGCCTCGCGCATGCCGGCGATCCAGGCCCCGGCCAGCGCTGTGACGGCTTCGGGATCGCGGTGATAGGCACGATCGCCGATCACTTCGCTCACGGCGTAATCGAGGTCGACGACCGGCGCAAAACTCAAGTCGACGCCCACGGCGCGCAGCTCGGCCGCGAGCAGCCAGGCGCATTTGCGCGCGAGGTCGAGACCCGTCTGCGCGTCCATGTCGTATTGGTGCCCGATGAGACGCGCGGCCGGCAGCACGGTGAAGGAGCGCCGGAACCGTTGCACACGCCCGCCTTCATGATCCACCGTCACGATCAACGGCGGATCGCGCAGCGCGTGAATGTCGGCCACCAGTCGTTCGAGCTGCTGCGGGTCGGTGTAATTGCGCGCGAACAGGATCACGCTGCCGACGCGCGGGTCGGCGAGCAGCTCGCGGTCCTGCGCCTCGAGCTCGAGACCGGCGATATCGACCATCAAGGGACCGAGTGACATGTGTTGCGATTGGCTCGTGGTCATCAACGCTGAAACACGGCCATGGATTCGACGTGGCCGGTATGCGGAAACATGTCGATGACTCCGGCGCTCTCGAGCCGAAAGCCGAGCTCGTGCACGAGGGTCCCGGTATCGCGCGCCAGGCTGCCCGGGTGGCAGGAAATATACACGACGCGAACCGCGCCACAGCGGTCGATGAATGGCAGGACTTCGCGCGCGCCGACGCGCGGCGGATCGAGCAGGACGCGCGCATAGGAGCGTCGTGCCCACGGCACATCCGCGTCGATTGTCGCCAGATCGGCTCGATGAAACTCCGCGTTCGCAATATCGTTCCGGCCCGCGTTGGCCCGCGCTCGTTCGATCAGCGCGGCGTCGCCTTCGATGCCGATGGCGAGCGCGCACCGACGCGCGAGTGGCAGTGTGAAGTTTCCGAGCCCGCAGAAGAGATCGAGCACGCTGTCCGCGCGCTCCGGTGCCAGCATCTCTATTGCACGCCTCACCATGACGCGATTGAGCCCGGCATTGACCTGCACGAAATCGGTCGGTCCGAACTCGAGCTCCACATCGAACTCCGGCAGCGCATAAACGAGGGGCTGCCCTTCGTCGAGCGCGGTGACCGAATCCACAGCGCCGGGCTGCAGATGAATCTGCACCCCGTAGCGGGCACCGAATGCCCGCAGCTGTTCGAGGTCGCGCTCGGTGGGTGGCGCCAGAACGCGAAACACCAAGGCGCAGGCGTTCTCGGCCACCGCGATTTCTACTTGCGGAACCCGGGCGCGAATCTCGAGCCCGGTGAGCAGGGATCCGAGTGGTTCGATGAGGCTGTCGACCGGCGGCGCCAGGATCTCGCAGCGCCTGAGATCGGCAACGAAAGGTACCGAGCGTTCGCGAAACCCCACCACCACCCGGCCTTTCTTGCCCACGAACCGCGCCCCGAGGCGGGCGCGGCGCCGGTAGTTCCAGGGCTCCGCCACCAACGCCGGCAACACGGCGGCGGGCTCGACCCGCGCGGTGCGCTTGAGCTCCTCGAGCAGATGCTCCTGCTTCGCAGCAATCTGTGCGGCGGGCTCGAGATGCTGCAGCGAGCAGCCGCCACACACACCGAAATGTGCACAGCGCGCGCTGACGCGTTCCGGCGCGGCTCGTTCGAGCGTATCAAGTTCTGCCTCGTCGTAGTTTCGATGCCGTTTCCACCCGCGCACAGTGACGCGTTCGCCCGGCAACGCTCCGCTGATGAAGAGCGTTTTGCCATCGACGCGGGCGACTCCGCGCCCGTCGTGCGACAGCGACGTGACGTCGTGAAACACAGGCGTCGGCAGCGAAGTGCTCATGCCGCCGGCTCAGCAGAAGGAGGCCAGGCGGCGAGATAGGCCGCGAAATGCGCCTTGCCCTGCGCTTCCAGGTATTCGCGCGTGCGGGCGATCTCCTGTGCGTATTGCGCCGGCGCCAGCCGGCCGCGGATCAGCTCGAAGCGCAGGTAGATGAGGTAGGTATTGAGAACGTCGGTTTCGCAATAGTTGCGGATACCTTCCAGGTCGCCGTCGCGGTAGTGCGTCCAGACCTCGTCGCCGCGCATGCCGAGCTTGCCGGGCAGGCCGAGCAGGATCGAGATGTCCTCGAGACTGGCGCGGCCCCGATTCTGATAGCTCGACAACACGTCCATGAGGTCGAGATGCCGCCAGTGAAAGCGATTGAGGTAGTTGTTCCAGCGGAACGCCTGGTCCTCGTCGCCCGTCTCCCAATAACGCGGCGCCACCACGCCATGCCGTAACGCGCGGTAGTGCAGCACCGGCAGATCGAATCCCGAGCCGTTCCACGAAATGAGGTCCGGCGTGTACTTCTCGATCCCGTCAAAGAAGCGCTCGATGATCTCCCGCTCGCTGGACTGTGGCTCGCCCAGGCTCCAGATCTTGAACGTGTCGCGCGTCCGCATCGCCACCGAGATGGCGATGATCCGGTGTTGTTCGAGCGACAGAAACTCGGTGCCATTCTCGGCGCGCCGGCGGGCAAACATGATCTGCGCCACCTGGTTGTCCTCCACGCCCTCGAGGCCGTGTAGCCGCCGGCCGAGCTCGAGGTCGGGAATCGTCTCGATGTCGAATACCAGCGTGTGCATACGGGTCAGGCCTTCCTCATCAGCACGGCGACCGCGACCACCAGCCCGGCTTCGTCCGTCAGCGTGACGTGACCGTCGCCGATACCGAGCTGTTCGCGCATCTTCTGACCGCGCTCGGAATACACCACCTCAGGCTTGCCCCAGCTGTTCTGCACCACCCCGACGTCGCGGATCCACATGCCGTGCGCAAATCCCGTCCCCATGGCCTTGACGATCGCCTCCTTGGCGGCAAAACGCATGGCGAGAAAGCGTTCGGGGCGCGCGGTGCGTGCGAACTGCTCCTGCTCACCAGGGAGCAGCAGCCGCTCGACGAAACGCTGGCCATACTTACGGTATACGCGCTGGATGCGCTCGAGCTCGAGCACGTCGATGCCGATACCGAAGATCATGCACTGCGCGCGGCCAGCATCAGGTGCTTCATCTCGTTCACCGCCGCAGCCAACCCGTGGAAGACCGCGTGGGCGATGATGGCATGACCGATGTTGAGCTCGACGATCTCCGGGATGGCGGCTATTGGCTGGACGTTGTGAAAGTGCAGGCCATGGCCCGCGTGGACAGTGAGACCGAGCGCCGCGGCATGACGCGCGGCTTCCTGCACCCGATGCAGCTCGGCGGCGCGCTCACCGCCGCTGGTGTGCGCGTACGCGCCCGTATGTAATTCGACCACCGGCGCACCCGTCTGCGCCGCGGCATCGAGCTGGCGGCGATCGGGATCGATGAAGAGCGAGGCGCGCATCCCTTGCGACTTGAGCCGGGCACAAGCCTCGGCGATGCGGCTTGTCTGCCCGGCGACATCGAGGCCACCTTCGGTGGTGAGTTCGCTGCGCTTCTCCGGCACCAGGCAGCAATCCTCGGGCCGCACCCGCTCGGCGATCCCGAGCATCTCGTCGGTGACCGCCATTTCCAGGTTCATGCGCGTCTGGATGACCGCGCGGATCGCCTGCAGGTCCTGGTCCTGAATATGCCGGCGATCCTCGCGCAGATGCAGCGTAATGCTGTCAGCCCCCGCCTGCTCCGCCATGAGCGCGGCGTATACGGGGTCCGGGTATCGGGTGCCGCGTGCCTGGCGCAGCGTCGCGACGTGATCGATGTTCACGCCCAGCGCGATCCAGCCGCGTTTGGGATTGCTCAAGCCTTCATCTCCCGGGAGCGCAGCGCCGTCATGACTTCACGGCTCTTCAGGCTGCGGCCGTCGAGACACGCCGTCAGCGCGTCGCGCAGCAGGCGACGCGCATCCCTGAGGCTTTGGGGATCGTCGAGAGTTTCGGCAGCCAGCGCGGTGAGCGAGCTGCCACGATACGTCGACTGCGATTCGGCCACTGCCAACGTCGCTCCGCGATCGGCGCGGAAGCTGTAGTGGCATTCGGGATCGAGCGCCCTGCCGCTGTCCGCGTCGCGCTCCAGATCGATGCCGTAGCCGATTTCCTGCAACAGGCGCTTCTCGAAGATGCGCAGCGTTCGCGCCTCGGAAGCCTGCGAACCGAGTGCCGCCAGCGCTACCTGGTAGTGATCGAA
>Ga0184627_10000979_pt1 | contig 11308 bp, 8 predicted proteins | sample PLM3_127_b1_FD_133150 | JGI IMG/M metagenome (GOLD analysis project Ga0184627, IMG submission 133150) | Groundwater sediment microbial communities from an aquifer in East River, Colorado, USA - PLM3_127_b1 | ecosystem: Environmental > Terrestrial > Soil > Riparian zone | place: USA: East River...
AAGATCAAGCGCGCGCGCGCCTACACGCGCATGCAGCAATGCGGCGCGCACTACACGGTTGATACCATCGCCGATATCATGCCCTGCATCGACGATATTCAGGCGCGCATCCGGCGCGGGGAAGCGCCCTGATCCCCATGGCAGCGGCCCAATGCAGACGCTGATCAGCATCCTCGCGGGCATCGCGCTCCTCGTCTGGGGGACGCACATCGTGCGCTCGGGGGTGTTGCGCGTGTTTGGCGGAAGCCTACGCAAGGTGCTCGCCGACAGCGTCTCCAATCGCTTTCATGCCTTCATGGCCGGGATCGGGGTCACCGCGCTGGTGCAGTCCTCGAACGCCACCGCGCTCATCGCCGGCTCCTTCGTCGGGCAGAACCTGATGGGGCTCGAGCCGGCGCTCGCCATCATGCTCGGGGCCGATGTCGGCACAAGCCTGGTGGTGCAATTGTTCTCCTTCGACCTGTCCTGGCTCTCGCCGCTCGCGATCGGCGGCGGGGTGATCCTGCACCTGTCGCGCAAGGCCACGCGCGCCGGGCAGATCGGCCGCATCGCGATCGGCATCGGGCTCATCATCCTCGCGCTGCAGATGATCCTGCAGGCGGCGCGCCCCTTCACCCAGGCCGCGGGCGTCAAGGTGATCTTCGGCTCGCTCTCCGGCGATCCGCTGCTGGACGTGCTGATCGGCGCACTTTTCACCATGCTTGCCTGGTCGAGCCTCGCGGTGGTGCTGCTCACGGCCGCGTTCGTCGCGAGCGGCCTGATCGGCCTCAAGGTCGCGTTGTTCCTCGTGCTCGGCGCGAACCTCGGCAGCGGCCTGCTGGCATTGCTCGCCACCTCGGGGGCCAGTCCCGCCGGCCGGCGCGTCGCGCTCGGCAATCTTGTTTTCAAGGTGGCCGGATGCGCGCTGACGGTCCCGCTCCTTGGCACCATCGAGGGCGCGCTCGCCTGGCTCGATCCGGACCCCCAGCGCCTGGTGGTCAATTTCCATACCGCGTTCAACGTGCTGCTTGCCGCCGCGTTCATCTTCTTTACCGAGCCGGTGGCGCGGCTCGCGGCCCGCCTGATCCACGACGATCCGGAGAAGACCGCGGCGGCGCGCCCGCGCAATCTCGATCCCGGGGCCCTCGAGACGCCCGCCCTCGCGCTCGCCAACGCCGCGCGCGAGGCGCTGCGCATCGGCGACATCGTTGAAAAAATGCTCGGCGGTGTGCTCGCCGCGATCCGCAACAATGACGGCAAGCTTGCACGCGAGGTCAAGCGCATGGACGACCTGGTGGACGACCTGTACACCTCGATCAAGTTCTACCTCACGCAGATCAGCCGCGAGGCGCTGGATGAGCGCGAGAGCCGCCGCTGGGGCGAGATTATGTCCTTCAACATCAACCTCGAGCATGTCGGTGACATCGTCGAGCACATCGTCGACGACCTGGAGCAGAAGAAGATCTCGCAGGGCCGCGCCTTCTCCGGGGCGGGGATGAAGGAAATCGAGGAGCTGCACGCGCGGCTCATGGCGACGCTGCGCCTGGCGCTGAACGTGTTCCTGAACGGGGACCTGAAGAGCGCGCAGATGCTCATCGCGCAGAAGGCCGAGTTCCGCGAGCTCGAGCTCGCCTACGCCGGCACGCACCTCGATCGGCTGGCCTGGCAGACGCCGGAATCGATCGAGACCAGTTCCCTGCACCTGGACATCATCAACGACTTCCAGCGCATCAACTCGCACTTCTGCGCCATCGCCTACCCGATCCTCGAGGAGGCGGGCGTGCTCGCCCGCACGCGGCTGCGCGAGGACGCGGCAAACGGTGCCAACGGCGCGAACCGCGTGCAGCCGCGCAATGCGTAAGGACGAGGCCGCCGAGGGCGACGTCAACCTGACGCCGCGCAGGAAGCGCTGGGAGGCGGAAAACCTCGGGCCGCGGACGCGCTCGCTTCTCGCGGAGGACGCGAGACATTTCCTGCACCAATCGCTTTCGACCCCGTGTTTCAATGCGCTCAAGTCCGCCTCCGGCATCTGGCTGGAAGACCTGGAGGGCCGGCGCATCATGGACTTTCACGGCAACAGCGTGCACCAGGTCGGCCACGGCCATCCGCGCGTGCTCGAGGCGGTCAAGCGCGCGCTCGACACGCTGCCGTTCTCGCCGCGCCGCTTCACCAACGAGTACGCGGTCTCGCTCGCCGCGAAGCTCGCCGCGCTCGCCCCAGGCGATCTCGGCAAGGCGCTCTTCGCCCCGGGCGGCGCCGAGGCGATCGGCATGGCGCTCAAGCTCGCGCGCATCGCCACCGGCCGGCACAAGACGGTGTCGATGTGGGACGCATTCCACGGCGCCTCGCTCGATGCGATCTCGGTCGGCGGCGAGGCGGTCTTTCGCCGCGCCATGGGGCCGCTCCTGCCCGGCACCGAGCATGTCCAGCCCTGCGCTCCGCGCAGCTGCCATTTCGGTTGCGGCGGCGAGTGCAACGCGCGCTGCGCCGATTACGTCGAGTACGTGCTGGCAAAGGAGGAGGACGTCGCCGCGGTGGTGGTCGAGACAGTGCGCTCGACCGACGTGCAGGTGCCGCCGCGCGCCTACTACGAGCGGCTGCGTGCGGCGTGCGACCGGCATGGCGCGCTGCTCGTGCTCGACGAGATCCCGATCTGCCTCGGCCGCACCGGGACGATGTTCGCCTTCGAGCGCTACGGCATCGTTCCGGACATGGTGGTGCTGGGGAAGGGCCTGGGCGGCGGCGTCTTCCCGATGGCGGCGCTCCTCGCGCGCGAGGGGCTGGACGTGGCGGCGGACCGCGCGCTTGGGCACTACACGCACGAGAAGAGCCCGCTCGGCTGCGCCGCCGCGCTCGCCACGCTCGAGGTGATCGAATCCGAGCGCCTGCTCGAGCGCGCGAACCGGCTCGGCGCGCTCGCGCTCGCGCGGCTGCGCGAGATGCGCCAGCGCCTGCCGGCAGTGGTGGAAGTTCGCGGCATCGGGTTGCTGCTCGGCATCGAGCTCGCGCAGGCGGCGCTGGCCGAGGACGTGATGTATCGGTGCCTTGCGCGCGGCCTGTCGTTCAAGGTCGGCCAGGGCAACGTGATTGTGCTCGCGCCGCCGCTCGTCATCGAGGAAAGCGACCTCGACCAGGCGCTCGCGATCCTGGATCAGGCCATTGGAGAGGCGCCGGCATGCTGATCGGGGTGCCGCGCGAGATCAAGGTCCACGAATACCGCGTCGGCATGACGCCCCCGTCGGTGCGCGAGGCGGTCGCGCACGGCCACCGCGTGCTCATCGAGCGCGGCGCCGGGGCCGGCATCGGCGCCGCGGACGCGGCCTATGAAAATGCGGGCGCGACGATTGCGGCAAGCGCCGCGGAGGTGTACGCGCGCGCCGAAATGATCGTCAAGGTGAAGGAGCCGCAGGCGGGCGAGAGGAAGCTCCTGCGCGAAGGGCAGCTCCTGTTCACCTACCTGCACCTGGCGCCCGATCCGGAGCAGGCAAAGGACCTCCTCGCCTCGGGCGCGGTGTGCATCGCCTACGAGACGGTGACGCAGGCGGGCGGCGGGCTGCCGCTGCTTGCGCCGATGTCGGAGGTCGCGGGCCGCATGGCGGTGCAGGCGGGCGCCAGGTGCCTGGAGAAGGAAGCCGGCGGCATGGGCATCCTGCTGGGCGGCGTCGCCGGCGTGCCGTCGGCCAAGATCGTGATCCTCGGCGCCGGCGTGGTCGGCTCGAACGCGGCGCAGATCGCGGTGGGCTCGGGCGCGCGCATCGTGGTGATCGACTGCTCGATCGACGCCCTGCGGCGCATGGACCGGCTGCTGGGCGCGCGCGTGGTCACCGTGTATTCCAACCGCGACAACGTAGAGTCCAACGTCCTCAACGCGGATCTCGTGATTGGCGGCGTGCTGATTCCGGGAGCGGCAGCGCCCAAGCTCGTCACGCGCGCGCACGTCTCGGCCATGAAGCCGGGCGCGGTGATCGTGGATGTGGCGATCGACCAGGGCGGCTGCTGCGAGACCTCGCGTCCGACCACGCACGCCGACCCGACGTACATCGTGGACAACGTGGTGCACTACTGCGTCGCCAACATGCCCGGGGCGGTGCCGCGCACCTCGGCCTACGCGCTCAACAACGCGACGCTGCCTTTCGTCCTTGCGCTCGCCGGCAAGGGCTGGCGCGAGGCGCTCAGGGCCGATCCGCACCTGAAGAACGGGCTGAATGTCTGCCGCGGCAAGGTGACGCAGCGCGAGGTGGCCGCGGCGCTCGGCTACGCCTTCGTAGAACCGGACAAGTGCCTGAGCTGAGCCTGGGCGTGACGCTCGCGGTGCTCGGCGCCGCGCTCGCTCACGCCACGTGGAACGCAATGATCAAGTCGAGCCGCGACGTGCTGCTCGACTTGACGCTGCTGATCTTCTTCGCCGGCCTGGCAACGGCGCCGCTGCTCGCTTTCGTCGAGGCGCCGGCGCCGGCGCTCTGGCCGTACATCGCGGCCTCGATGGCGATCCATATCGCCTACTACGTCGCGCTGGTGGGCGCGTACCGCGCCGGCGACCTGTCGCACGGCTATCCGATCATGCGCGGGCTCGCCCCGCTTATCGTGAGCCTCTGCGCGCTCGCCTGGCTGGGCGAGGCGCCGCAACCCACCGTCTGGCTCGGAGTGCTGCTGATCTGCGGCGGCGTGCTGTCGCTCGGCTTCGCCGGCTTCCACTGGCGCGAGTCGCGCGTCTCGACCGCCTGGGCGCTCGCCAATGCGCTGATCATCGCCGCCTATACCCTGGTCGACGCGGCGGGGGTGCGGCTGTCGGGCACGCCCGAGACTTACGTGGTCTGGCTGTTCGTGCTGGATGCGTTGCCATTTCCGATCGTAGTTTTACTTATTAAGAGAAACGAATTACGTGCCTATGCGGCGCGGTTCTGGCTGCGCGGCCTGGTCGGCGGCGTGCTCTCGGCCGCGGCCTACGGCGTCGTGCTCTGGGCGATGACGCGCGCGCCGGTCGCGGCGGTGGCGGCGCTGCGCGAGACCTCGGTGATCTTCGCCGCGCTGATCGGCGCCTGGCTCCTCAAGGAGGGACACATCGGGCGCCGGGTCGCCGGCGCCGCCACGGTCGCCGCCGGCGTGATCGCGCTCAGGCTATGAGCGCGCTGCCTTCGCACGCCGCGATCGTGGTGATCGGCGGCGGCATCGTCGGGGTCAGCGTTGCCTACCATCTCGCGAAGCTCGGCATGCGCGACGTCGTCCTGCTCGAGCAGGGGCGCCTCACCTGCGGCACGACCTGGCACGCCGCCGGGCTGGTCGGGCAGATGCGCCCGAACCGCTCGATGACCCGTATGAGCCAGTACGGCACGCAGCTTTACGCCACCCTGGAGGAGGAAACCGGGCTCGCCACCGGCTGGAAACGCTGCGGCAGCGTGAATGTCGCGCGCACCGCCGAGCGCTGGATCGTGTTCCAGCGCCAGGCGGCGATGGCGCGCAGCTTCGGCATCGAGGTCGACCTGCTCACGCCGCGCGAGGCGCTGGAGAAATGGCCGTTGCTGCGGATCGACGACCTCCAGGGCGCGCTCTGGTTTCCCGCCGACGGCAAGGCAAATCCGGCGGACCTCGCGCAGAGCCTCGCCAAGGGCGCGCGCAATCTGGGCGTGAAGATTCACGAAGGCGTGCGCGTGACCGGCTTTCGCTTGCATAACGGTGCCGTGGCAGGTGTGATCACGACCGCGGGTGATGTCGAATGTTCGATACTGGCCAACTGCGCCGGACAATGGGCGCGCGCCCTCGGCGCGCAAAGCGGCGTCAACGTCCCGCTGCACTCGGCCGAGCATTTCTACATCGTCACCGGGCCGATCGCTGGCGTGCACCCGATGCTGCCGGTGATGCGCGACCCCGACGGCTTCATCTACTTCAAGGAGGAGGTGGGCGGCCTGGTGATGGGCGGCTTCGAGCCGGTGGCCAAGCCCTGGGGGATGCAGGGCATCCCGGACAAATTCGAGTTCAAGCTGCTGGCCGAGGACTGGGACCAGTTCCAGCCGCTGATGGAAGCCGCGATGCACCGCGTGCCGGCGCTCGAGACCGCGGGCGTCAAGATGCTGCTCAACGGCCCGGAAAGCTTCACGCCCGACGGCAACTTCATCCTCGGCGAGGCACCCGAGCTGCGCAACTATTTCGTCGCCGCCGGCTTCAACTCGGCGGGCATCGCCAACGCCGGCGGTGCCGGCAAGCTGCTTGCCGAGTGGATCGCGGGCGGCGAGGCGCCGATGGATCTGTTCGAGGTCGACATCCGCCGCTTCGGCGCGTTCGCCGCCGACCCGAAGTGGCTCAAGGAGCGCACCGTGGAGACGCTCGGCCTGCATTACGCCATGCGCTGGCCGCGCCACGAGCTGGAATCGGGCCGCCCGCTGCGCGTGTCGCCGCTATACGAGCGCCTGAAGAAAAAGAGCGCCGTTTTCGGATCGAAGTTCGGCTGGGAGCGCGCGAACTATTTTTCTCATGAGAAATTGCAATACACCCTCGGCAGGCCCAATTGGCTCAACGCGGTCATCGAAGAACAGCTCGCGATCCGCAAGACGGTCGGCATCCTCGATCAGACATCCTTCGGCAAGCTGCTGGTGCGCGGGCGCGACGCGCTCACCCTGCTCGAGCGCGTGTGCGCGAACCGGATCGGCAGCCTGACCTATACCCCGATGCTCAACCGCAAGGGCGGCTATGAAAGCGATGTCACGGTGCAGCGCTGGGGCGAGGAAGAGTTCTTCATCGTCACCGGCTCGGCGCAGCCGGTGCGCGACGCCGCATGGCTCAGCCGGCATGTCGGGGAAAACGAGCGGGTAGGGATCGAGGACGTGACCGAGCGCTGGTCGGTCATCTCGGTGCTCGGACCGAACGCCGCCCGCCTTCTTTCGAGAGTTAAATTCGAAAATGCGCGGTCCGTCCCCGCATCCTACGTCGGCGGGCCGGGCTGGGAGCTCTACGTGCCGGTGGGGGGAGCGGCCGAGGTTTACGATCGGCTGTGGGAAGCCGGCAGCGACCTCGGCTTGAAGGATTGCGGCTACTACGCGCTCGATGCGCTGCGCATCGAGGCCGGCCGGCGCGCCTTCGGCGCCGAGCTCTCGCCGGATTGCACGCCTTACGAAGCCGGGCTCGGATTTGCCGTTCGGCCCGAGAAGCGCGAGCGCCCCCAGCGGCTGGCGAAACGTCTCCTGATGTTCACTTTCCCGGCAACAGAACTGTTCGCCTGGGGCGGAGAGCCGATCCTGCGCGACGGCGGGCCGGTGGGCGAGCTGAGCTCGGTGGGCTACAGCGCGATGCTCGGCTGCATGGTGGCCATGGGCTTTGTTTACCTTGTCGACCCCGCGAGTCCTGAGGAATTTCTCAGGGGAAACTACGAAATCGAGGTCTCCGGGACCAAGGTCGCGGCGCAGGCCGCGCTCAAGGCGCCGTGGCCAGGGTAGTTCGCACCGACCGGGAGCTCGAGCTGCCGGGCGTCGATGCGGCGCTGCGGGCTGCCGGGCACGCGCTGGTCCTATTGCCCGGTGGGGTGACCGAAGATCAGCTCCTGGCCGAGGTGCGCGACGCCGACTTGCTTCTCACATGCTACACACCGGTTACTCGGCGCGTCATTGAGGCCGTGGCCAAACTACGAGGTATCGTCAAGTACGGCGTGGGCATCGACGCGATCGACGTCGAGGCGGCAAGAGCGCGCGGCATTCCCGTGGCCAACGTTCCCGAATACGCCGAGGAGACGGTGGCCGAAGGCACGATGGCGTTGATGCTCGCGCTCGCGAAGAAGCTGAAACCCATCCAGCGCGCGATGGATGACAAGGGCTGGGTTTGGCCGGCGGCGCAGTGGATGGGGCTCGATCTCGCCGGGAAGACACTCGGCCTTGTGGGCATCGGCCGCATCGGCGCGAAGGTCGCGCGCATAGCGGGCCTGGGCTTTCGCATGCGCGTGCTCGCCTTCGATCCGCACGCCGACGCGGCGCGCTTCGCCGAGGCCGGCGCGGCGCACCGCACCGAGTTGCGCGCGCTTCTCGCGGAGAGCGATTTCGTGTCGGTGCACTGTGTGCTGAATGCCGAGACGCGCGGCCTCATCGGCCAGCGCGAGCTCGCCGCGATGAAGCCCTCGGCGTTCCTCGTCAACGTCTCGCGCGGCGCGATCGTGGACGAGGCGGCGCTCCTGCGCGCGTTGCAGGAGCGGCGCATCGCCGGGGCGGCGCTCGACGTCTATTCGCAGGAGCCGCTGGCGAAAGCGGCGCACCCCTTGAGCGCACTCTACGCCATGGAAAACGTTATTCTTTCGCCGCACCTGACCTTCCACACCCATGAGGCGATGGCGCGCCTCGAGGCCGAGACGCTCGAGCGCTGCATCGAGGTGCTGGAGGGCCGGCCGGTGACGGTGAAATCCCGGGACCCGCGCCTGCGCGCCCAGACGCGGGGCGTGCGCTTCGCGGACTGAGCGTCAGGTGGACCACCGCGCCAGGCCCGCGTACCGCGGGTCGGTCTGCGAAATCGCACCATTGCGCAGGAAGTGATCGAGCGTCACCAGGGCCGCATCCAGGGTAAATTGCTCGGTGTCGCGAACCAGCGCGAGAACCTCCTCTGCTGGCGCGAGACGGAATTCCGCCACTTCGCCATCCTGGTTTCGCGGCCGGAAGTCCGGCGGCAGCGCCAGGTCGTGGACCAGGATCGTCTCCGACTGCACGCCCTCGGCCACTTCGCGCAGGATGCGAATCGTTCCGCCGCGCGTCGCGCTGCACGAGAGCGCCGCTTCGATGCCCGCTTCCTCCCAGGCTTCCTTGACCAGGACGTCCTGCGCGCCGAGCCCCGCGCCCACGCCGCCCCCGACCAGATTGTCGAGCATCCCCGGGTCGGTGGGCTTGGTGCGGCTGCGGCGCGCGATCCAGAGTTTCTTCTGATCGCCGGCGGTGAAGCCGTTGACGTGCACGGCGAGCGAAGGCAGGCCGAACGGGCGCACGGCAGCGCGCTCGATGCAAAACAGCGTCGGCCCGGCCGGCGCGGTCACGATCGCGTAGCTCTCGTCGCGCCATCCGCTCACCAGCCCTTCGTCTGCGAGCTCGCGCACGACGCGCGCCAGCGCTTCGCTGCGTGTTGCGCTCGTCGAGAGCCGGCTGGCGAGGTGCACGTCGCCGGCGCTGGATTCGAACAGGCCCGGCCAGCGCGCCAGGCGCGCGCCAAGCGCCGGCCGCAGCCAGCCCACCGGTTCGCCGGCGACGAAAAAGCGCAGGAAACGCGACCGATCGAACCGGCCCTCACGCGCCAGCCGCCGCGCGAGGACGCTCAAGCGCCGCGCAGGTGCCAGGCCTTGGGTCGCGTCATCGCCTGGATGCCGTAGGTGGACAGGGTAAGCCCGACCCCAGAATGCCCGATGCCCGACCATGGCAGCCGAGGACTGACGCGGTCGCAGCAGTTCCAGTAGACCGAGCCCGAGCGGATCTGCGCGAGGATGCGCCGGGCGCGCGCTTCGTCCGGCGTGTAGACGCCCGCGGTCAGCCCGTAATCGGTGTCGTTCATGAGCCGCACGGCCTCCGCGTCGTCCGCGACCTTCTGCATGCCAATCACTGGGCCAAAGCTTTCCTCCCGCATCAGCTGCATCGTGTGGTCCACGTGGGAGAGCACGGTCGCCTCGAACCAGTTGCCGGGCCGCGCGATGCGCTTACCGCCCAGCAGCAGCTTCGCACCCTTGGCGACGGCGTCCGCGACCTGGCGCTCGAGCACCGTGAGCTGCGGCGCGCGAGCGAGCGGCCCGAGGGTGGTCGCCTCGTCCATCGGATCGCCGCACCTGTAGCCCTTCGCGGTGGCGACGAACGCATCCACGAAACGGTCGTGGATGCGCTGGTGCACGTAGATGCGTTCCACCGAGCAGCAGCTCTGCCCCGCGTTGTACATCGCGCCGTCGGCGAGGGATTCCGCGGCGCTCTGGACGTTGGCGTCCTCGCAGACGTAGACGGGGTCCTTGCCGCCCAGTTCGAGCTGCAGCTTCACCATGCGCGGCGCGCAGGCCGCGGCGATCCGCGCGCCCGTCGCGAAGGACCCGGTGAAGAACACACCGTCCACCGCCTGCGAGACGAGCGCCGCGCCCGCCGCGCCCGCGCCGCTCACCACCGCGAAGATGTCCGCGGGCATGCCCGCCGCCTGCATCATCTCGCCAATCGCGAGGCCCGTGAGCGAGGCGAATTCTGAGGGCTTGTAAAGCACGGCGTTTCCCGCGAGGAGCGCCGGCACGAAAACGTTCGAGCCGACGAAGTAGGGGTAGTTCCAGGCCGAGATGTTCGCCACCACGCCGAGCGGCTCGTGCGTGATACGCTCGCGCAGCTTCGGCTCCTCGAGCACCGTCTCGGGCGCGAGCGCGCGCGCCGCGTGCTCGAGGAAGAAATCGAGCCGGCCGGCGAGCGCGTCGAGCTCGTTGTGCGACTGGCGGATGGGCTTGCCCATCTCGCGCGTGAGCGTGCGCGCGAGATCGGGCTTGCGCCGCGCGACCTCGCCCTTAAAGCGCCGGATCGCGGCGAGGCGCGCATCGAGCGATGCCGCCGCCCAGGCTGGCTGCGCCGCGCGCGCCCGTGAATACTTTTCCGCGATCGCCGCGGAGGAGTCCTCCGCCAGCTCGCGCACGAGCGAGCCGTCAGCGGGATTGAGAACTTTCATGCGCCGCCTGGAGGAATTCGTCGAGCAGCGGCGCGGCATCCAGCACGTCGTCGCCGCGGCCGTGCAGGAACTCGGGGTGCCACTGTACGCCCGCGACGTACTGCGGCCCCTCGTGCCGCACCGCCTCGATCACGTCATCCTCGAGCGAGCGCGCCTCGATCGAGAGGCCCGCGCCGAGCCCCTTCACTGCCTGGTGGTGGATCGAGTTCACTTTCGCCTGCTTCACGCCCGGGTAGAGCGCGGCGAGCCGCGTCCCGGGAAGGATCTCGACGCAGTGGTACTTGTCGTCGTACACCGTGGGGTCGTGGTGCGCATGCGCGCCGGGCTTCTGCGTCGCGGTGTCCTGGTAGAGCGTGCCGCCGAGCGCGACGTTGATGACCTGCAAGCCGCGGCAGATCCCCAGCACGGGCTTTTTCGCATCGAGAAACCGGTTAAAGAGGTCAAGCTCGTAGCGGTCGCGCTCGGGGTCGCCCCCCCACTCGGGCCTGAGCGGTGTCTCGCCGTACATCCGCGGCGAGATGTCGCTGCCGCCCTGCAGCACGAGCCCGTCCAGCTCCTGCGCGTAGTCGGCCAGCGTGAGCGCGTTCGAAGCGCGGTCCACGACGTCGGGGACGAGGTAGACGAGCACGCCCGCCGATTGCAGCCAGCGCGCGAAGGACTGCTCGAGGTAGTAGAGGTTCTTCTTGAGATA
>Ga0184627_10000980_pt1 | contig 11308 bp, 15 predicted proteins | sample PLM3_127_b1_FD_133150 | JGI IMG/M metagenome (GOLD analysis project Ga0184627, IMG submission 133150) | Groundwater sediment microbial communities from an aquifer in East River, Colorado, USA - PLM3_127_b1 | ecosystem: Environmental > Terrestrial > Soil > Riparian zone | place: USA: East River...
GCATTAAGGAAAGTATCTCTACTCTAATTCCACCCAATAAGATCCCCATTGTTATATAATGGACTTGATCGTAAAAATACTAATTCGTTCCGGGATCTAGAAACTCTACTTCTGACCTAGAACTGTGTAATATTCCTTAATATCTTCAAACGCCTTTATTTTGTCTTTCATCTGAATGGTTTCTAAGTTAAACTTTTCTAGAATTTTTTCTTTTGTATATTGTGAAATAACTATTTGGTCAGATTCAGCTATTCCTTCCAACCTACTTGCCAAGTTCACATGTGTTCCTATTACAGTGAACTGGTCCCTTTCTTGGCTTCCCATGAGCCCAACTAACACCGAGCCAGTGTTAATACCACATTTTATTTCTATTCTTATATCAGAATTAGTAACCGTCTTCCATATATCCAGCCAATATCGCTTAAAAATCTGGAATGCCTGCTTCAGCTTTAGGGCAGCAAGAATCGCATTAGAAGCTCCAGTTGAGCCATCGTCTTCTTGTTCTTTGAATCCAAAATATGCAAGTATGCCATCTCCAATGAATTTATCTATAATTCCACCGTATTCGTGTATTACAGGCACCGCCACACCCAAGTATTCATTGAGAAAAACGGCTATCAACTCTGGATGGTCTCTGAAGATCTCTGTTAATTTTGAAAAGTTAGTAATGTCCCAAAAAACAATGGTCATAACTCTATTCTGGATGAGTGTTGCATAAGGATCGCTTAGATACTCAATAATTGCAGGATCTAGCTGTCTCTGAAGGCGAGTTAATATTTTTTGATTTGCGTTGTCAGATATGAACAAGTTTATGTCATCTAAGAATTTTGATTTGTCCTCTTCTGTCATCTGGTCCTCGGGTATGGGAAATATTGCTATGACGCCTCTTTCAGAAGGATGTATAGAACAATAATATGGTATGCTCTGCTGATTACTATCAATCTTGACAGTAGTTGATTCTCCTGGCAACATACTGCCAGTCTGAAAAAAGGGACTTTGCAATGAGGAGTTTGCATCTCCCGAAGTCAAGTTATGTACTTTTGTATCCCGATTAATCCAAGTTATGGAATCGCTCTTGACTATTTTGACAATCCTTGGTTCAAAATACATTATTTCAGTAGTATTCTCTTTAAATCTAGGAATAACCACAAATTGTTTCAATCAATCCTAAATAATTATGAGGGAATATAACCTTACGTACTTCATACCTTGTTTTAGCTTCACTGTTTCACTTGGTGTATAATAGATAAGTTATGCGAATCTGAAAATTGTTAACCAAGAAAGACATTAATTATGGTTGTAGAGCTTAACAAATAATGGAAGGCGTTCAAAAGTTAAAGTGTAGTTCCTGCGGGATTACATTTATGTCTGAAAATAATAGTCCACTTTGTCCTACATGTTCTGAAAATCCTAATGCTCATCATCACGGAGAAGAACATGGTTGTGGCTGTGGTGGTCACTGACTATTTTTTTAGGATGGATTATCTATTTAGTTCTTTTTGAAGTATCAAATTTTTATTTATTCTGAATTCTAAATTCGATTCTAATGCTTAGTCATACTCTAGTCATAGTCAGACCAGATTTTGCTGGAAACTAGAATGCCTTTTTGGCAAAAATGGAAATTATCAAAAATACAAAATGGCAAAGTGCGACTGTAGAGTTTGTCTTGACAAAACTTTCTTAAACTACGACAATTTCTAACTCGTCATAAGAATCTTTTACCGAAAGTTCAACCAATGTATCTTCATAGATTAATAACCAATCTCTTATACCATTAACAGGAAGCTTTCTAACAAATATTTTGCCGGTTTGGATCAAGTTTGCCCTTATGTATGCAAATCGTAAAGGATCTTGATTTTCAGGATTCTTAATCTTAAAGAGGCTACCCTGAAGTTCAATCCCTGGTTGGCCTCCTTGTATGTTGAGTGTAACGTTTTCAGCGAATTTGTTTTGTATTTTTGCTGTAACATAACTTTGTCCGATTTCAAATTGGTGAATATTCAGCAATACTTGAGACCTTACATTTGGAGCTTTTGGAAACTCGCGAAACAATCCTTCAGATATTTTATCAAAGAACAATTCCAATCAGTAGTTAATTTCATACAGGTATCCTATATACAAATTACCACGTTCTTGACGGACAATTTGATTTTATCAATAGCTTGTAGGTATCCTAAATCAACTTTTATTTCACACCGTCTTCGCTGCAAACTGTGTTCTTTTACAATTTGATCTTTATAACACTTAATAATATTATTTGATCTTAGTTTACCATCTTGGTTACTCTCGAGGAGCTACTCCCTTTGTATGATTATTTTGGATATCCAGGAATTCTATTGGTAAGCTTTATCATAAATATATTGTTCTTTTTACCAATACCCTATTTTCCCCTTCCTCTACTAGCGGCATTCAACAAGAACTTGGATCCACACTTAATCTCTCTATTTGGGACAGCTGGTGCTGTTGCGGCGAAGATGATAATCTTTTATCTTGCCTATTCTGGACGCAATATCATCACCAGAAAATCAAAGGGAAAAACTATATCACTTCAAAAACTCCTGGGCAAGTACGGCTGGATAGGTGCACTAGTAGCCCCAGTAATCCCATTTTCAGAAAATCTCATTTACATTACATTGGGTCTGACAAGATATAGCCCACAGAAATTTGCTGTTGCTGTATTTATTGGAGTGCTATTATATAATGAGTTTATTGTATGGGTAGGAGTCCTTTTAGGAAGACCATTTGTTGACAGCATGATTTCATCGTTTACAAATACAGATAATCCAGTCGCTATCATAATAGCCGTTATTCTAAGTATCGCTGGAATTTTAATAACACTGTATTTATTAATAAAAATAAATTGGGATAAGATAATTGGAAAAAGGTTCCCATGGACCAACACCAACACTAACACCAATAATAAAAATGAAGGGTCGTAACTATTCGTTTGTCCTCTTTAAGTAATGATTATTTAGCTTTTTAATACTCAAAAGTTCCTTTAGAGAATATCGGATTAAAGCTACTTTTGAATTTTTCCAAGAATCGTATCGGAAATTTTATTTAGAGAGAGTACTTAACCTAACCATATTGCATTATTGGGTAGGATCATTTTGTCGTATTACAGATAAGAAACAACGAGCACCAATATTTCCTGCAGGGGCAACAGCAGTATCAGACGTCATCAAGATTGTAGCTGATTTAGGAAACCAAATACCCGACAAATCCTGGATGCTCTACCTACTGGAATTATTTACAATCCGCAATGTGCCGATTGAATTGAATCTTATCTGTCAATTTGATAATCAGGACTACTTTGAAGCAATATTTCAAGGTGTCAACAGATATAGGTTTACAAAAGTATTACCAATTATAGAACATTCATACCTACGGATGTTGGTGCTGGATAAAATAAATAAACAAATTAAATATTCTATCACTGATCAAATCACAAGAATATCAGAAACCTTTGATTTTTCACTTGGTTCGATGAACTTTGATTATATTGGAGGAAATCAGTTTTCGGGGATTGAGTGGTGGAATAAGATGGGAAACTTTCCTTACTCAATCAGGTATAAAGTAGAGGTATCTCAACTTATGGTTGGTTTTTTAGATAAGGATGACCCCGAATCAATTACTTTTATTCCACATGACTCGTTGATACCAAATAAAGATAACTCTGGAACAGCTTATCCGATAACATTTCAAAATATAATGCTAAGAGATGGCTGTGTATGTTATTCAATCCAATCAGGTAAATGTAATAATGGGATTCATTACAGTATTTAAAAAGGATACTACTGATAGCTTTTTTTGTTTTTTTAATCTCAACTTTAATAGTATGCATTTCATAACTGTTTACTTTCTCCTCTTAGCCAATTCAGGCGACAATGGAATACTTTCATATTATGATTTTAAATGAAATGAGAAGCTGCGGAATTTAGAACTGTGTTATGTAACAACAAATTAGATTTTTAGTTCAATCCTGAATACTAGCAATTTTTGGCAAAAGATACTCAAAGTTTAAAGCATACATAATGGGAAGTAATTTTTATTGATAGGATGGATTGTACTCATATTGGTCATTTTAGTTATTCTGGCACTAATAGGCTTAGGCTGGGATACTTTTTTTGGCGGGGTTAAGAAAGGTGTAGAGAAAATTGGAAATCTTCCAGAAGTAAAGAATCTGACCAACAAAGCAAAGAATGAATTTGGTAGTATTATTGGTAACTCTACACTCGATATTATATTGGTTATCAAAATCGTGTGAAATCCCGAATTTGCAAAAGTAATTTTATGAAAGGGAGTTGCCAGCCCCGTGTTTGGCATCCCTTCCATAGTCGTTAGAGCTTGGACTTTCGGTGAACGGAGTCAAAAACCGAAATCCTTACCTGCTTAGTTGTAGCACAACAAAACTTAAAATGATTTACCAGAATTTCAAAAACTAGCACATTTTAAACAGCATATTGCATTACTAAAAGTGAAGACGGGATAAAAAATGATTTTAAAATAGGACCAGTAAGAGAGTTAGAAATTTTGTTTGATTTAGTAGGTACTCGATATTGCTGAATAATAAGTTGGGTATGATTCTTGATAACGAGCAAACTAAGTCTACCCTGGGTATTTAATTTTTAGTTTTCCTAATCTATATGATCTTACATATTATACATCAATAATATGTAATTTCGCAATTCCGCTAGATGGCTGGAAAAAGTTACCTCATAAACCAGCCTAATTCAATTTCAATATCGGCAAAAGGTTGCAGAGCTAAACTCCGCCTCCATAAACTACCCAATTTTGGAAAAAATCAAGAGGCAAAAGCAAAGGTCCAAATGATTATGAAAAGAATAAAGAAATTTCCTAGAATATAAAAATCAATAAAGGATCTTAAAAGGTCGAATACCAAATATCGTAAGCGACGACGTAATTTAGTCCAACTAAGACAAAAACATCTCCAAGAGATGGCAAAAATTAGCACAAACAGCGAAATGTGATTAAGTAACAGTTTTAAATGATGGAGTGGATTATTATACATGTTCTACACCACTTTGAATAATGGGGATGATATCTGAATGTCACAGGCTGTGTCTGAAAATGACAATTTAAAATGTCATATTTGTGGTATAATGTTTGCAACTCAACAAGAAAAGCAACAACATATGAAATTAGAACATCAGAAGAAAGAAGAACCGACCGGAGTTGGTTAATTTCCAAGCTTTTTGTATTTTAATACTTTAATTAATATTTCTACAAGTTCAACTTTAGATTTATTGTAGCAGATCTAATTACCCTACATAGTAATGCTATTAGAGTGACTTCCCTGGTATCATTTCAAGTTTTGAATTTAAAACTGATTAATAAACATTATGTACCATATTAAAATATGACAGAAATCGGATATTGGGCATCGCAAGAACAATATTCAATGCAGCAATTGATTGATTTTGTAAAGGAGGCAGAAAAGGCAGGTTTCGAGTCAACTCTCACGAGCGACCATTTTCATCCGTGGTCACATACGAATGGACATGGAAATTTCACATGGGTCTGGATTTCAGCCATCGCCGAAAGAACAAAAAAAATGAAATTTATAACAGGAGTTACTGCTGCTGTATACCGATATAATCCTGGATTAATCGCACAAGCTTTTGCTTCTCTAGATGTATTATATCCTGGACGTATTGGTCTTGGTGTGGGTTCTGGTGAGGCAATGAATGAAGTAACTTTGGGATTTGATTGGCCCCCTGCAGAAATTAGGGTTGAAAGAACCGTCGAATCCATTCAAATCATCAAAAAATTATGGAATAAAAGCGAAAATAGTTTTAACGATTTAGAAAAGTCACGACTGAATAATAATAAGAAAAATAACAATATTCACTGTAGCGTAGATGAGGATGGCTTTGTAACATTTATAGGAAAATATTTTAAAATCCAAAACGCCAAACTGTACACACCTCCTTCAACGAACATACCTTTGTTTATGGCAGGTTCTGGTACTAATGCAATCAAAGCAGCGGCTGAGTATACGGACGGGCTGATTACAACTTCAAAACCTGAAGGAGTAAAAGAAATATTTGAAATATTTGATAGTGCTGCTAAGAAAGCAAACAAGGATATTAACTCACTTGAAAAAATAGCAAAACCAAAAGTGTCTTATTCTGAGGATTACGATAAAGCATTTAAGGCAGCCGAGTTCTGGCGTACTACACAAATAGACGATGCGTTTGATACTAATATTAATGATCCAAGGGTTTTAGAAGAAAAAGCGAAAAGAGAAGTGTCAGATGATGAACAAAAGAAATCCACTATAATAGTTACCTCCATAGAGGACCTAATTACTCCGATCGAAAAGTATCTCAATGCTGGTTTTACAAAAATTTACATACATAGCACAAGTCCAGATGAAATTGAATTTATTAGATTATTTTCAAAAAAAGTCTTACCTTACTTTCGAGATAATTGGAAAAAAGCTTAGCTTGTCACAAAATAAAAGCAAACATATTTCGTTTTGTAGATTTCACTAGTGATAAGGAATTGAGATTTATTATCTGTATGTTTTTTGTTGTGGATGGAATGGCATTCATCAATAAAAAAAGGTTGAATCAACATATGGATCAACCAATTTGCAAATTTGCAACTTTATCCAATTACATTTTTTCTAAAAGATGTTGTTTCATTTTCTGAAATTCAGATTCACTCAAAACTCCTTTCTTCATTAATGTAGAGAGCTTCTCAATTTCATCCGCGATTGAGATATTATCAACACTTATTGATCTATCGTCACTGGATTCTTTCATTCGCCGCCTGATTATTTCTAAAAGTTCTTCAGCCTTGTCCTTTGAGAGAGCCTCCATCACACCTTCTTGGTCATCCTCTCCGGATATATTCTCATCAAGAAGGCCTAACTTGCTCTTGTTTACCAACGATGGTGCCTTAAATAAAATAGTTGAGGTAAATACACCCTTCTGGAGTTTTACGCTGGTTATTACGTCATAGGGAATATCAATAAGTTCAGATTTTAAGCCGAGCATGTATGGGTCTCTCATAATTATTCTTCTATCGGTAGCTATGATAGAGTCTGGTGTTAGAGCCGAGCCACCTGGCATCAATCTGGATTGTCTAGCAACTAGGAGAACTTTTTCATCCGAGCTCAATATTTTCTCAACCTTTTCAATCTCCCTCAATTCTTCTTCATCAGTTATATCAGTGTTAAATGAGTGCTTATCAGACGAGACCAAATTATCAATATTATCTAGGTTTACATATTTTATAAACGCTACACAAAGAAGTGATCACAGTTAAATGAGTAGATAATTTTCTTATGGGAGTAGCATTCTATGGAGTATAGGTTAAATTATTTAGCCAATCCACATGTTTAAGCGTTATATCGAAGTAGCGATATCTATTAAGGTAACGAATTTAGCCCTATCGTTATTGTACAGTCTAACCATCAAGCATTGATTTTCCCCGGGTAGAATACATGGGAAATTAATTTATGATAACAGGTATTACAGACGAACATATCCAAGAAGTGATTTAAGGAATGTATTTGTTTTCTACAATAGTCACATTTCATCGTTTCCATTAAACTAATGTAGTCATTATAATTTAAATAGTTTGTATAATCATTTAAGCAAATATTTTTCTTGTTTATTTTTCTATATGAATCTAGTAATGCTAAATCCTACAGCCTAAGCCTACAGCCCAAATTGAGTAGCTCATAGTCGGCTGGTTTATTACACACGTGAATTCAATTGATTATAGCCTAATTTGAATAGAAACAATTAAAGGACTCATTCATTACTTTTCGATAATTAGACTATGAATTTATTTGCTAACAGATTATTGACAATATGCGGATTAATTTGTATCGCACTCTTATTTCAAATAATAATCTCATCAAATCTAGTTGTTGCAATAGAAAGACCAGAATCAAATGCAAATCAGATTAGTTATGGTTTTGAACTAGAATCAAACGTTACTAACGGATCATCGACAAACCAGCTTGCTTATCGAAACTCACAACATGGAATATTTATGTTGTTTCCTTCAAACTGGACTTTCTCCAATAGCGGTCTACCAGAGTATACTCAGGTAGCAGCATTTTATGGTCCGCTACAAAATCTTTCCGATCCAATTCCACCTAGATTAACCATAACTGTAATGAACTACCAGCAAAATGTATCTCTCAAGGATTTTACTAATATGACACTTTCTTCCCTTAATCAAACAAATCAAGTCAAAATCTTAAGCTCTGACCCTGCCACTCTGGCTGGCCATCCTGGTTATCAAGTTGTTTTTTCAACGTTACCAAATATTGGAAATCCTGTTTCTTTTGAGATAATGCACTCATGGGCAACATTGGGCAAAAAGATTTATGTTCTCCAGTATAGCGCCGAAAGTTCTAAATTTGATACCTATTTACCCACTATCAAGCAAATTTTACAATCATTAAAAATAGAATCTCGATAGTCCTCTCAATATAGATTATTCAAAGAACATTTTTCAGATATTTCATTATGTAATACAAATGCATAAATATTTGCTATTCTAACCAATGCAAATTATCTAAATAGGACAGATCTGAAGATTAACAATTATAAACTTCATAATAGAAAGGAATAGGAGATGGATGAGACCTAAAAATATTAGGATGTTTATTACATTATCTTTGATTGTCGGCGCTTTTGCAATGACCTACTACTATGTTCCAATTTCAAAGACATCTCTTTCTGATATTATGAAAAACTCTGACAAATTTGGAATATTGGAAATCTATCCTACAAAACATGGGGGGAGAGAATGGTTTATTGATATGAACAATCCTACAAAGGACCCAGGATTCAACCCCGCCTCAAACATTTCTCGTCAAATGGATGGCTCATGGCAGATAAGCGGACGACTTGAAAACGGGAAATACGCTGGTGAGGTCAGAATGGAAGCGCTAAGACTCCCAGGATCTGAGGAGTGGAAAAACGTCGAGATGACTGGATACGCAAAGATAATTCCAACAATGAATCCAAATGATTCTCTTGTCTGGTCTGTCAGAGGTGGGGTACATAATGATACTGCTCCTTGTGAAGGAACAGCTTTGAAGGGTGAAATAGATGTTAATGGAACTGTTTCTTGGGTAAAGGAGATATGGCATACAGGTGGCTATACGAGCAAACGTGCGGAAGCGCAAGTCACGGATCCCATTGTTGGTAGGTGGATTGGATGGAAAGTAGTTGTATACAATATTAATAATGACACCGCGGTAAAAATGGAATCTTACCTAGATGATAAGGCCGATAATCAGTGGTTAAAGGTTACCGATCTAACTGATAATGGTAGGTGGTACGCCAACAGCCCTGATAGTGTATTTTACAGTGCAAATTGCGGAAAGGCCAAAAACTACATAATAACAAATGGGGGACCGTTAGCTGTCTTTAGATCAGATAATATGACATGGAATTTTAGGGACTTGAGTGTAAGGGAAATTAAGGCCCCTTCATAAACGTGAACCCTTTCTGTATTACATCTACAAGATCTACAAAAATCAAGTTTAAATCACCTCTCAGAAGATGCTCGCCTGATAGTTGATCGATTAACTGTGGATACTTTTTAAAGGTACTCGTAATATGCATCAGCATGGAATACGAAGATTATGGCAAAAAAATGTTGATTTATGCAAGTGTTGCGATTGTAGGAATATTCTTTGCATTACAGGCTCTGTTCGGATTTCCTTTATTCAAATCATTTGAGAGTGATAGTATCAGTGATGCACGGGTTGTAATAAAAGACGCTAGTGGGACTTGTATCATAGAAGCATCTGATAAAATACCTAGAGTGATTCATAATTGTTCCTATGACAAGGAAGATATTATAACAATAACGTACAAGAAGGGTTCGCCGGATATAAGAGGACACAATCCAAAATCATAAATTCAAACTTTGATATTGTGAGAGCGATTATTACTATTAGCAGTAATTTGTTTGCCACAGAAAGTGCTTTTTAGTCTAGTAGAGAAATATTAATTATTAGAATTTGCGCTATCGAGTAAATCATCCTATATAAATAATTGATTATCATATAACTAGAAAATTCAAATTTTTTTATTCATATCCAACTGTTATATTAAATGTTTTACATAATACAATATGTCAGAAGACCTCACTAAAATGTCGACTTGTTTATTATGTGACACTAAAATTGATGTAAAATCTGGAATTCAGATTTGTTCTACCTGTGCAATTATAGCAATGCCGGATGAAGATTTTCAAAAACTGTATTTTATTTCTCTCTTAGAGAATGTAAATTCTAAAGAATTAACTGACAATGAGCGGACGAGGATTTTCGATTTGTATATTCACTCGACACGACAAGAGCGTCCTATAGAACAAGTAAGCAGGAAACTATAGAATAGTAGTGAGAATAGTTTTGCTTCAGTCTTTCTTAAAGACCTTGGCCTCATCTTTAGTAACGTTAAACCATACTTTATGGCCATCATATCGTACAACTTTATTCTTAGGCAAGTAAAACTTGTCCTTATCAACTACTCCTCTTTTTGTAACAACTACCTCTGCGTCTAAATCATGGACTTCACCTAAATCATAGTCGTCAATTCCTCTTGCTTCCTTCTTTTTGATATCATCCCAATCTGTTATTCCACTCATGTACACTTTAATGCAACATCTAATATAAGACTTAAAATATTCACATATTTCTTGAATTCTCATCTCAAGGGAAGGTCTCGACTTTTAGATTCACTCCTAATACTATTTCCGGTCAATGGGTTTGTAATCGAGTGACTGCTGGTTTTATTCTCATTTAGCGTGGTCAATAGCTGACTCCTCTATGAAAAACTAGTGCAATATTTTGATCTATTTCTAGTTTGCCGACCAATTATGAATGAGACTAAATCAGGATGAGTTTAGTATGCCAGAACAAAAAGGTGGAGAAACGAGATTATTAACTCCTCACTCGTTCCTTACAATAAAAAAAGGGATTTTGCAAAGACAAGTGAGCCTAAAGGTCAGATCAAAAATTACGAAACAAGTAGAGAGTTAAGAAATTTTGTCGTGCAAAAACATGAAGCAAGACGATTGCACTACGACTTTAGATTAGAATCAGAAGATGGCGTTCTTAAATCATGGGCGGTACCTAAAGGGCCTTCAATGGATCCTAAAATTAAGCGCTTGGCCATCATGGTGGAAGATCATCCTTTTGACTACCTGCATTTTGAAGGAAGTATACCTGAAGGAAATTATGGAGCAGGTACAGTAATAGTTTGGGATACTGGCAGCTATAGTAGCGATAGCCCACTTTCAGAGC
>Ga0184627_10000982_pt1 | contig 11298 bp, 12 predicted proteins | sample PLM3_127_b1_FD_133150 | JGI IMG/M metagenome (GOLD analysis project Ga0184627, IMG submission 133150) | Groundwater sediment microbial communities from an aquifer in East River, Colorado, USA - PLM3_127_b1 | ecosystem: Environmental > Terrestrial > Soil > Riparian zone | place: USA: East River...
ACGCGCGCGTGTGCGTACTGGATGTAGTACACCGGGTTGTCATTGGAGCGCGACTTGGCGAGCTCGAGATCGAAGTCGAGGTGCTGGTCGTTGCTGCGCATGACGTAGAAAAAGCGCGCCGCGTCGTTGCCGACCTCGTGGCGCAATTCGCGCAAGGTGATGAACTCGCCCGAGCGGGTCGACATCTGCGCCTTCTCGCCGCCGCGATACAGTGTCACGAACTGAATGAGACGCACCTCGAGGCTGTCGCCCGGTTCACCCATCGCTTGGAGGCCGGCACGCACGCGCGCGATATAGCCGTGATGATCGGCGCCGAGCACGTCGATCAGCAGCTCGAATCCGCGCTCGCGCTTGTGCAGGTGATAGGCGATGTCGGAGGCGAAGTAGGTCCGCTGGCCGTTGTCACGCTCGACCACCCGATCCTTCTCGTCGCCGAAGTCAGTGGCCTTGAACCACAGTGCGCCGTCCTTCGAATACACGTGCCCGCTGGCCTTCAGCCGTTCGAGTGCACGGTCGATGGCGCCGCTTTCCGCCAGGCTGCGCTCGGAAAACCACTGCTCGAAGGTGACGCCGAATTCGGCCAGGTCATCGCGAATGTCCGCGAGGATGTCGACTAGCGCCACATCCAGCACCTTGCGGAAATCCGCGGTACCCAGCAGTGAGCGCGCGCGTTCGATCACGGCGTCGATGTATTCATCCTGATCGCCCGCCGGTGCATCCGGCGGCAGGCCGTCAAATAACTTTGCCGCAGGCCGATGCAGGCGCCGCTGTTCCGCGGCCAGGAGCTTCTCCGCGATGGGGCGCAGGTACTCTCCACGGTAACCGTTGCTCGGGAACTCGACCTGTTCCCCGCACAGCTCGAGGTACCTCAACCACACGCTCGCGGCGAGGATGTCCATCTGGCGCCCGGCGTCGTTCACGTAGTACTCGCGCTCGACCGCGAATCCCACGGCGCCCAGCAGGCTGGAGAGGCTCGCGCCAAACGCTGCGTGTCGGCCGTGACCCACGTGCAGCGGTCCGGTCGGATTCGACGATACGAACTCGACCAGCACGCGCCCCCCGCGACCCAGTTTCGTGCGCCCATAGTTCTTGCCTTCGCTCGCGACGCGTTGCAGCTCGTTGGCGTACGCCGCGGGCGATAGGTGAATGTTGATGAAACCGGCGCCGGCGACCTCGGCACGCGCAATCAGCGGCGAGGCGGGCAGCGCCGCGACGATGGCCTGCGCCAGTTCGCGCGGATTGCGGCGTGCGGCCTTGGCCAGCTTGAGTGCGATGCTCGACGCGAAATCTCCATGGGCGGCATCGCGCGTGCGCTCGAGCTCGACTGGCGGATCGCGAACTTCTGCGGGCAGCGCACCCGGCGGCAGCGCGGCAATACCGCGCCGGATCAGTTCGACGAGCTGTTCTTTCAAGGTCGGCCGCCGGGGAGGATCGAGGCGCGCCAGTCTACCGTACCGATCACATGAGGTCCTGCGGATCGACATCGAGCGACCAGTGCAATCCGTGCCGGGGTTTGAGCGCTTCGAGCGCGACCACCCACCGTGCGAGCAGGCGGTGGAGCGCCGCGCGTGAGCCGCTTTGCGCAAGCAGTTGTGCATGGTAGCGGCCGGCGCGCCGGGCCATCGACGCCGCCACCGGCCCGAACAACTGGACGCCGGCGTCGGTATCCAGGTCCGCGGCATCGCGGGCCGCGGCCAGGAACTCGAGCGCGGCGCTCGCCTCGCGGGCGTCGGCACGCAATAAGGCGAGGCGCGAAAACGGCGGCCATTCGGCCACGGCGCGTTCTTCGAGCGCTGCGGCAGCGAAGCCGTCATAGCCCGAGTCCAGCAGGCTCTTGAGCAATGGATGCTCTGGAAACTCGGTCTGCACCAGCACTTCGCCCGGGCGTAATGCGCGGCCGGCGCGCCCCGCAACCTGCACGATGGTCTGGGCGAGGCGCTCACTGGCGCGAAAGTCCGCGCTGAACAGGCCCTGATCGGCATTTACGATCACCACCAGCGTGACGTCCGGGAAGTGGTGGCCCTTGGTGAGCATCTGTGTCCCGACCAGGATGCGGGCCACGCCGCTCGCCACCCGCCCGAGGATCGACTGCAGGTCGCCTTTGCGGCGCACGGCATCACGGTCGAGCCGCGCCATCTCGACATCGGGAAACTTGTCACGCAGCAGATCTTCGACGCGTTCCGTGCCCTGGCCCACGGGTTTCACTTCGTGGCCGCACTGCGGGCAGGCCAGCGGCATCGGTTGCTGCGCGCCGCAGTGATGACAACGCAGTCGCTGCAATCTGAGATGCACCGTGAGCCGCGCGTCGCACGCCTGGCAGGGAGTGATCCAGCCGCAACCCGGACAGAAAAGCGTGGGCGCGTAGCCGCGGCGGTTGAGATAAACGAGCACCTGGCCGCCCGCCTGCAGATGACGCGTGATGGCCTCGAGCGTCGGCGTGGCGAGACCTTCGTAAGCGGCGTGACGGCGCAGGTCGACAACCGCGACGCGCGGATGCCGGGCCGCCCCGGGACGCTCCGGCAACGAGAGTCGCGTGTAGCGACCGGCGCGGACGTTTTCGAGCGACTCGAGCGATGGCGTGGCCGACCCGAGAATCACGGGGATGCCAAGGCGCTGCGCGCGCACCACGGCGAGGTCGCGCGCCGAATACCGGAAGCCTTCCTGCTGCTTGTACGACCCGTCGTGTTCCTCGTCCACGATGATCGCCCCGGGACGCGCGAGCGGCGCGAACACCGCGGAGCGCGTGCCGATGACGATGCCCGCTTCGCCGCTGCGCGCGCGCCGCCAGGCGGTCAGCCGCTCGCCTTCGCTGAGACTCGAATGCAGGATGGCGAGCGGCGTGGCAAAGCGCTCGCTGAACCGGCCCACCAGTTGCGGCGTGAGCGCGATCTCCGGAACGAGGACGAGCACCTGCCGGTTCGCGCGCAGCTGTTCTTCTGTGAGTCGCAGGTAGACCTCGGTCTTGCCGCTTCCCGTGACGCCGTGCAGGAGCGAGGCGGCGAATTTTCCCGACGCCGCGGCCAGCGTGCGCAGCACACTGGTCTGCGCGTCGGTGAGATCGGGTCCCGGAGTGACGATCGCGGCGGATACGCTCGTGATCGAAGGCGGCGCTTCGATCGATTCCACCCAGCCGCGCGCCAACACTTGACGCAAGGTCTCACGCCAGCGCAGACCCAGGTTTTCCAGCTCGATCGACGCGGCCATTCCCCGCGACAGCCGCTCGATGAACGCCCGTTGGCGAGGCGCGCGGCCACTGAGAACGCCGATCGCCTGGTCGCGACCGACTTGCGTCAGCTGCCAGCGCTCATCGACTTGCTGCGCCGCTGCACCGTCCCGCAGCGCCACCGGAAGCGCGGCGGACAGCACCTCGCCAAGCGGGTGGTGGTAGTAGTCCGCGGCCCACAGCAGAAATTCGAGCAGCTGCGGGTCGAACACGGGCTCGCGATCGATGATCTCGAGCGCCGGCTTGATTTTCGCAGCCGGGACTGCCGACCGTGCGGCGACCTCGACGAGGATCCCGACCTGCCGGCGGCGCCCGAACGGCACACGGACACGCACGCCACGAACGAGCGTCGCTGCCTCGACGCCCGGGGGTGTGAAGTAGTCGAACAACCGCCTGAGCGGCATTTCGATTGCGATTCTTAAGATTGGCCGCAATGCCTTAAGACAATGATTGCATTGGAGTTATCATTCCCGCCGGATGGTCAACCCCCGCGGGCCCGCGACGTTATAACCGTCAGGACACGCCGCGTCGACGGGCGCCCGACTGCGCGGTTCGAGGACTTCCGGGAGGATCGGTCACCGATGAATGCGTCTGCTACGCTGCCCAGCGCTCTGGCGATGCTGCTCGCCGAGGAGCCCGCGAGAGGCCCGAAGGAGGCAGTCCTGGATCATTCGCGCGAGCTGGATAGATTCCTGGCGGGCGTCGAAAAGCGCGCGTTCAAGATCGCCCAGATTGCGATTCGCGATACCGACGACGCGCTCGACATCGTGCAGGACGCGATGCTGCAGCTGGCGCGTCGTTACGCAGCGCGGCCGAGCGAGGAATGGAAACCGCTGTTCTACCGGATCCTCAATAACCGGATCCGCGACTGCCAGCGACGGCGCGTGGTGCGCGCGCGGATCATGTCGTGGCTGCCGGTGCGCCGTGACGACGAGGACGAAGCGCCGGATCCGATCGAGTCCGCCGCCGGTCACGAAGTGGCTCCCGGCGAACAGGCGCAGATCGACCAGACCCTGCACGCCCTCGAACGCGCAGTCGCCGATCTGCCGGCGCGCCAGCAACAGGCTTTTCTGTTGCGCACGCTGGAAGGCTTCGATGTCGCCGCGACCGCAGCCACGATGGGCTGCTCGCAGGGCAGTGTGAAGACGCATTACTTTCGCGCCGTGCAGACGCTGCGCGAGCGCCTGGGAGAGTTCTGGTCATGAGCGACAACGACGGCAAGCTGACAGCTTTCGAACGCCGCACGCAGGAATTGCTCGACGAGAGCACCGAGCGGCTGGATGGTCGGGTGCGCTCGCGCCTGACGCAGGCACGCAGCGCCGCAGTCGAGGAAGCACGCAAGCCGCGCCTGGGTGTGGCGTGGCGCACGTGGATTCCGGCTGGCGCGCTCGCCGGCGCCGCCGCGCTCGCCGTGTTTTTGTGGAGCGGTGCGCCGCATTCGCCGGGAACACCGGTGCTCGCGGTTCACAGCTCGCTTGACGATCTCGACATCCTGGTGACCAACGAGAGCTTCGAATTGCTCGAGGATCTCGAGTTCTACGAATGGGTGGCGGCCGGCGATGCCGACAGCGTCACCAGCGGGTGAGCGAATGGCATTCAGGTGGCTGGCGATGGGATTTGTGTGCGTGACGTCGCTGGCCAGCCCGGTGCTCGTGCTGGCCGAGGAGCCCGTCGCCGTGGATGAGGATTTCCTCGAGTTCCTGGGGAGCCTCGACAACGATGACGAGGCTTGGGCCGCATTACTCACCGGCACGGAGCTGCGCAAGGCCAATAAAGCGCAAACAGTCGACCCGGAGTCGGAGTCGAAACAGGTGGACCCATGAGTGGCAAGCTGCATTCGATCATTCTCGCGATATGGCTCGCGCTGGTAGCGCCATTCACCGTGAATGCGCAGGAATCCGCGCCGGATACGACCCCGGGCGTCACCTGGCAATCGCTCGCCCCCGAACAGCAAGGACTGCTGGAGAAGTTGAAGTCCGATTGGGACTCGCTGCCGCCCGGCAAGCAGCAGTCGCTGGCGCGCGGCAGCGAACGCTGGCTGTCGATGACTCCCGAGCAGCGCGAGAAAGCGCGCGGCCGGTTCGAAAACTGGCGCGAACTGACCGACGAGCAGCGCGCGCGCATTCGCGATCGCTGGCAGCAGTTCCAGGATCTGCCGCTGGATGAGCAGGAGCGCATCCGCAGGAACTTCAACAAATTTCGCGAGCTGTCGCCGGAACGACGCCAGGAATTGCGCGAGCGCTGGCGCCAGCTGAGCCCCGAGCAACGTCAGCAGTTGCGTGAACGCTTCCGCAACCGGCCCCACCCACGTCAGGCCCCGACCCCAGGACGCTAGCGTCCCGACCCTGTTCCGAGCCCTTCGAGAATGCGCCGAAGCGCGGTCCGCGGATCGCTCAGCACCTCGCTGTCCCACAGCCTGAGAACACGAAACCCGAGCGATTCGAGAAACGACTTGCGCTGTGTGTCGGCTGGCAACCCAAGCGCGTGCTGAGACCCGACCAGCTCGACGATCAGGGCTTCTTCGAGACAGATGTAGTCGACGATGAACGGACCGACGGCGTGCTGCGGCCGGAACCGATAGCCCTTCAGCCGCCGTGCGCGCAGCAGCGCCGACAAGCGCAGCTCGGCATTGTGACGTCGCGTGTGCCGTGCTCGATCCGTGAGCAGTTGCAGTCCCATGGCGCGTTCAGGCTAGCGCATCGGTGCGCCGCCCGCCGCTGACAAATCTCCCGCGAAAAACTAGAAAGTGATGCCGTCACCGCGTGACGAGCGGCGCGTAGGCGATGCACTCGACTTCGACGCGCGCACCCAGCGCCAACCCGCTAGTGCCCAGCGCGCTGCGCGCCGGGTAGGGCTGGCGGAAGAACTCTTTGTAGACCTCGTTGAACGCAGCCCACTCGGCAATATCAGCGAGGAACACGGTGCACTTCACGACATCCGCGAGCGAAGAACCGTTGCGCTCGAGAACCGCCTTGAGGTGCCCGATAGCCTGGCGCGCCTCAGGCTTGATGCCGCCGGGCACGACCTTCCCGGTCGCGGCGTCATTGCCGATCTGTCCGGCGAGAAACAGCAGATCGCCCGCGCGCACGGCTTCCGAAAACGGATAGCCCCGTTCCAGGGCTTGCGGTGTATTCAGAAACTCCGGTTCTGACGCTGTCCGCGTGGCAGGCGTCGTGCAGCCTGCAACAATTCCGAATCCGAGGAGCAGGACGAGTATTCGATAGTTCATATGCAGACCTTCGGGAAAGCGGTTAGAGGTCAGCCGACGGCCTTTACAGCCTGAATAAGCTGGCCGGCGGCGGCTTGACCATCGCCGTACAGCATGCGGGTGTGATCCAGATAGAAGAGAGCATTCTCGATCCCCGAGAATCCCTGTCCCTGGCCGCGCTTGATGACAATGACATTCTTCGCCTTGTCGGCATTGAGGATCGGCATGCCGTAGATCGGGCTCCCGGGATCGGTGCGCGCGATCGGATTGACCACGTCGTTGGCGCCGATGATGAGCGCGACGTCGGCGTTCTCGAACTCCGCGTTGATCTCTTCGAGGTCCGAGATCAGGTCGTAGGGGACTCCCGCCTCGGCGAGCAGGACGTTCATGTGGCCGGGCATGCGTCCCGCCACCGGGTGGATCGCGAAACGCACTTTCACGCCGCGCTCGATCAGCAGCTGACAGAGCTCCCACACCTTGTGCTGGGCCTGCGCGACCGCCATGCCGTAGCCCGGAACGACGATGACCTTCTGCGCGAATGCCATCATCACGCCGACATCGGCCGCTTCGATGGGCTTCATGCTGCCCTGCACGTCACCGCTGGCCGCCGTGGTGGTCTCGCCGAAGCCGCTGAACAGCACGTTGCCGAGCGAGCGGTTCATTGCCTTCGCCATCAATTGCGTGAGCAGCGTGCCGGCCGAGCCGACGACGGTTCCGGCGATGATCATCGCGGCATTGTTGAGCACGAAGCCTTCGAAGCCGACGGCGAGACCGGTGAGCGCGTTGTAGAGCGAGATCACCACCGGCATGTCCGCGCCGCCGATCGGCAGCGTCATCGTGATGCCGAGAATCAGCGCCAGCACGAAGAAAACGACGATCACCTGCGTGGCTGATCCTCCAAGACCCAACACGATGGCGGTGCCCGATGCCAGAGTTCCGATCAGCAGCAGCAGATTCACCACCTGCTGACCGCGGAAGCGCAGGCTGCGCTTGATCAGGCCCTGCAACTTTCCAAAGGCGATCAGGCTGCCGCTGAACGAAATGGCGCCGATCACACCGCCGAGTACCGCGAGACTGATGGTCGTGACGGCGTGCGTTTCGCCGCGGAACAGCTCGACCGCCGCGATCGCGGCTGCGGCGCCGCCGCCCATGCCGTTGTACAAGGCGATCATCTGCGGCATGTCGGTCATCGCGACGCGCTTGCCGGTCCACCACGCGAGCACGCCGCCGATCAGGATCGCCGTGACGATCAGGAAATAATTGGCCGCGATCTGCGGCGCGAGAAACGTGATGAGCGTGGCGACCAGCATGCCCCAACCGGCCCAGATGATCCCGCTGCGCGCGGTTACCGGCGAGCTCATGCGTTTCAGGCCCATGATGAACAGGAACGCGGTGAGCAGATAGCTCGCGTTCACCAGCCCGGAGGCGAGTTGCGGCGTGAGCAGCGCGCTCATCGCTTCTTCTGCCCGCTGGCCTTGAACATCTCGAGCATGCGCTCGGTCACGACGTAGCCGCCGACCGCATTGCCGGCCGCCAGCACCACGCCGATGAAGCCGATCACGATGCCAAGTGTCGAGTCGGCCTGGCCGAGGGCGACCATTGCGCCTACCAGCACGATGCCATGCACGAAGTTCGAGCCGGACATCAGCGGCGTGTGCAGGATCACCGGTACGCGCCCGATCACTTCGTAGCCGGTGAACGCGGCCAGCATGAAGATGTAGAAAGCGGTGATGCCGTCGATCATGCGATGAGCTTCCGCGTGGGTTCGTGTTTGATCGCGCGCTCGTGCGTGAGGCACGACTGCGCGAACACCTCGTCGTTCCAGTCGATCTTCAACTCGCCGTTGGCGATGGCGGGCTTGAGGAAATTGAGCAAATTGCGGGCGTACATCTCGCTCGCGTGATAGGCGAGCTGCGAGGGCAGGTTCAGCGGTCCGACGATGCGGACGCCGCCATGCACGACCGTCTCGCCCGCGCGAGTGAGCTCGCAGTTGCCACCCGATTCGGCCGCGATATCGACGATCACCGCGCCCGCCTTCATGCGCTCGACCGCAGCTCGGGTCACGATGCGGGGCGCGGTTCGGCCGGGAACGGCGGCCGTGGTGATCACGACGTCGGCGACAGCGATGCGAGCGTCGAGGATTTCCTGCTGCTTGCGTTTCTCTTCGTCGGTGAGCTCACGCGCGTAGCCGCCGGTGCCCTCGGCGCTCACGCCGGTGTCGATGAACTTGGCGCCCAAAGATTTGACTTGTTCCTTGGTGGCACTCCGCACGTCATACGCTTCCACTACCGCACCCAGCCGGCGTGCGGTGGCGATCGCCTGCAAGCCGGCGACGCCGGCACCGACGACGAGCACCTGCGCGGGCCGGATCGTCCCCGCGGCCGTGGTCAACATCGGAAAGAATTTATCGAGCGTGTTGGCAGCGATCAGCACGGCTTTGTAGCCCGCGACTGCCGCTTGCGAGGACAGCGCGTCCATCGATTGCGCGCGTGAAATGCGCGGCACGAACTCCATCGCGAAGCTCGTCACGCCCCGATCGCGGAGAGCCCGGACCTCGTCGTGGCGCTGGTGGGCCTGCATAAAGCTGATGACGACGGCACCCTGCTTGAGTTGGGAGATCTCGTCGACCGAGGGCGGCTGCACTTTGAGCAGCACGTTCGCGGTGCCAAGAATCGTCTGCGCCGAGTCGGCGAACTCGACATCCTTGTAGGAAGCATCCGGGAACTGCGCGCGCGCTCCGGCGCCACGTTCCATCGCCACCTTGGCCCCCAGGGCGATGATTTTGCCTGCCACTTCGGGAACCAGAGCCACACGATTCTCATTTGGCGCCCTCTCGCGGATTGCGCCAATCACCACTGGCATGTCGTCTCCTCAGGAACGGGACATCGGTCACGAATCGGCATGGTTGTGGCCCATGCGCCACGCACGCCGAGATTTGTCTTTAACTATGAATGGCTTGCGCCGTTGAATTATTGCATACACCTGACTTATCTTACATGCCGCTGTATGAGCCATTGGCAATGAGCAAGCCCGTAGTCAAGCAGACCGAGCGCGAACGGGACGACGAGCGACTGATCGTCGTGCCCACGGCTGCGCGCGCCCTGTCGCAGCAAGTGCTGCGCACGGATGTTTCGGGCATGCCGCTCGAGTGGATCGACTATCGCGAGGCGGCGCGGCTCTATCACATGGAGCAAGTGGCTTATACGGCCGGCAGCTTGCTGTACAGCCTCTATGGCGGCACCAATGCGCGTAGCGGCCGGCGCACGGTGGTCGACGTCAGCTCGATCATCGCGACGGTCGGCCACTCGCACAATCCGGGCAACTTGCGCGGCGACTACACGCCGCCGCTCAACAACCAGACGCTGTTCCGCCGTGACGGCTACGTCTGCATGTATTGCGGCATGCGCTTTCATGCCTCGCAGCTGTCGCGCGATCACATTCGACCCTTCAGCCAGGGCGGCGGCGATACCTGGACCAACGTGGTCGCGGCCTGTCGCCGCTGTAACAACGCCAAGGCCTCCCGCACACCCGAGCAGGCGAAGATGCAGTTGATCGCCGTGCCGTTCACGCCGACGTATGCGGAGTACATATTCCTCAAGGGCCGGCGCGTGCTCGCCGACCAGATGGAATACCTGCTCGCCCACTTCCCGCGCTCGAGTCCGCTGCACGACCGGCTGCAACGCTGGTTGGCGTAGGTCGGTACCGGGCTTCAGTCCGGTACCGTGTCCGGTACCGTGTTCGAACCCGGCGACTGGGCCGCTCTTTCCCCCGCCTTGTCGAGCGCCACCGGTGCGCGCTTCGATCCCGCGCCTGCCGCGCGCGTTCACGGCGGCTGCATCAACGACAGTTTCCGCTGGGAAACGAATTCCGGGCCGCTGTTCATCAAGATCGCACCCGCGTCGCGGCTCGCGATGCTCGAAGCGGAAGCCGCCGGGCTCGGCGAACTGGCGCAGGCGGGAGCGGTGCGCGTTCCAACCGTACGCGGGCTGGGCGCCACCGCAGCCCAGTCATTTCTGGCGCTCGAATGGATCGATTTCGGCTCGTCGTCGCCGAGCAGCGAAGCGCGTTTGGGCGAGCAGCTCGCCTGGCAGCATCGCGTCAGTGCGCAGGCGTTCGGCTGGCACCGCGACAACACGATTGGCAGCACCGAGCAGCCGAATTCGTGGAGCGAAGACTGGGTGAGTTTCTTTCGCGAGCGACGCCTGCGTCATCAGCTCGGGCTTGCCCTGCGCGACGGCCACGACGGGCCACTGCAGGCACGCGCAATGCTGCTGCTCGAGCTGATGGGTGCATTCTTTGCGAGCTACCGCCCGGTGCCGTCACTGCTGCATGGTGATCTGTGGGGCGGGAATTGGGCGACCGACGCGTCCGGTCAGCCGGTGCTGTTCGATCCCGCGGCTTACTTCGGCGATCGCGAGGCGGATCTCGCGATGACGCGGCTGTTCGGCGGTTTCGGTAACGCGTTCTATACCGCGTATCACGCCACCTGGCCGCTCGATCAGGCCGCCGGCACGCGGCGCACGCTCTACAACCTGTATCACGTGCTCAACCACCTGCACCTGTTCGGCGGAGGCTACCGGCAGCAGGCGCAGTCGATGATCGACCGGTTGCTCGCCGAGCTCGGGCACTAGAAGGCCTCAGGCGTCAGGCCAAGATCGAGAACGCTTCGTTCTTAGCCCGAGGCCTCTATTGACGCTCGGGCGGTATGTTGACGGCACCTTTGACTTCGGCAACGCGCACGTCACCGCTCCCCTTGCCGCCCAGCGTGAACGACCCGGCGACTCCGTGGACATCGATGTCTCCCGAGCCGTCACTGTCGATGCGTGCGTCGCCCTGCACGTCCTCGATCCGGATGTCGCCCGAGCCG
>Ga0184627_10000983_pt1 | contig 11296 bp, 11 predicted proteins | sample PLM3_127_b1_FD_133150 | JGI IMG/M metagenome (GOLD analysis project Ga0184627, IMG submission 133150) | Groundwater sediment microbial communities from an aquifer in East River, Colorado, USA - PLM3_127_b1 | ecosystem: Environmental > Terrestrial > Soil > Riparian zone | place: USA: East River...
GAAGTCCTGAATCTGGGTTGTCGTGGCGAGAACTCTGAGGGGCTGGCCGGCCGCCGAATGCACTGCGGTTCGGCCAAAAACCTGACTCAACGCAAGCCACAGGATTCCCGTGGCGATCGCCGCCAGGATCGCCCCACGCCACCAGTGAATGAGATACGGTCTCATAACGAATCGAATGATACGTCGTATCATCTGGAATATCAATGCTCGAAAGCGGACGCGCCATCGCATAAACTCGCAGGGCAAGCTGAGTTCGCCAGGAGCCCCATGGAACCCATTCCCGCCGACGTGCGCATCCGAGACCAGCTGAGCGAACGAGGGGTGCGCGATACCGCGCCGCGACGGGCTGTTGTGGAGGCGGCGGTTCGCCGCCGGGGGCGGTTTACCGCGAACGACATCGTTGCCGAGCTGGCGGCTCGCGGCATCGGCCGAGCCACCGTGTTTCGCACGCTCGATCTGCTGGTTGACCTGGGCATCCTGGCCCGGCTCCACTCCGACTCACACCACGCGTACACGGTGTGCGGCGCAGAGCACCACCATCACCTGGTCTGCGTGGGGTGCGACTCGGTAGAAGAGATCGTCTCGGAGTCCGCGGAGCGCCTGGTGCACGAGATCGCCCTGGACGCGGGCTTCGACCCCCAGGGACACCTGCTGGAGATCGTGGGTCTGTGCCAGACCTGCCAGCGCTCCGGTGCAGGCCTCAGCCAAGGAGCCGACTAGACGACAGAGGGTGATCGCGTGACGAAGGGAGACGGGCATGGTAGCCATTGATCGATCGACCCGGCTGGTCGACATGGACGGCGGCACGGTCAGCCGCGAGATCTTCTGCAACCAGGACATCTACGACCAGGAGCAGGAGCGGGTCTTTGGTCGATCGTGGCTGTTCGTCGGCCACGTGAGCCAGATCCCGAAGCCCGGCGATTACGTCCTATCCCGCATGGGCGAGGAATCGGTCATCGTGACTCGCGACAAGCAGCACCGGGTCCAGGTGCTTCTGAACTCGTGCCGACATCGCGGCAACGTCGTATGCCGGTACGATCAGGGGAACTCGACGCTGTTCACCTGCTCGTTCCACGGCTGGAGCTACGACAACACGGGAGCTCTCTCGGCGCTGCCGTTTCATGACGGCGGCTACAACGAGATGGACAAGAAGGCATGGGGCCTATTGCCGGCTCGTGTTGAAGTCTTCCAGGGCTCGATCTGGGCCACCTGGGACCACTCGGCGCCCAGCTTCGTCGACTACCTCGGCGGCGCCGAGGTGTACCTCCAGACCGAGCTGCTTGGCACCGATGGCTCCGACGCTGGGGCGGAGCTGCTCGACGGCGTGGTGAAGTGGCGGATCGGGTGCAACTGGAAGGTGCCCTGCCCCGACGTGGACCGCACGCACGGTTGGATCACCCACAAGTCTCTGGCCGATGCGCTCGGAGTCGGCCCGACCGGGCTCCCGGTCCGGAGGGGCCCGGGGGGTGGGCCGCAAGCCGCGCAGGGTAGGCCGCGCACATTCTGTGTGGCGTTCCCCGAGGGCCACACCATGGGCGTCACCGTGCCATCGGAGGACGATCGGAGCTGGGGTGATAGCCCCCTCTGGCAAGACACTCCGCTAGTCGGCGACTACCTGCGCGAGAAGTACGAGCTTCTGAAAAAGCGCCTCGGGAAGATGGCGAGCCTCTCGGTGGGGCCGGCGATCTTCCCCAACGAGGGCTGGCTCGGTCGGGTGATACGGATCATGCACCCGGAGGGGCCGCTCGCGACCGAGATCTGGACGTACTTCTTCGTGGACAAAGACGCGCCACGGGAAGTCAAGGATGCGCTGCGAGCCTACTACGAGCACTGGTACGGGCCGGGCGGGATGACGCAGCAGGACGACATGGAGAATTGGTACAATCTGACGATCGCGAGCAAGGGCCCCCAGGCTCGCAAGCTGGCCTTGAACTACCAGATGCGCCTTGGCGACGAACCCATTCACGGCCCCTCCACCTTCGGCCTTCCGGGACTCTTCACGCCTCTCTACAGCGATGAGAACCACCGTGCGTTCTACCGCCGGTGGGCCGAGTGCATGGAGGCAGAGAGCTGGGATGAGCTCCGCGTCCGCGAGCCGGTGAAATAGGAGGGACCGCGTGACCGAAGGAACACAGACCGCCGGCCAGGCCGACGTCCTCTCCGACCAGGAGCTGCGGCTACGGCTGGAGATCGAGGACTTCTTTTACCGCGAAGCCGACCTGCTGGACGACCGCAAATACGACGATTGGCTCGAGCTCTTCACCGAGGACGCGCGCTACTGGATGCCGATGCGGCGCAACGTCTCGTCCGAGGAGATGGAGACCGAGAACACGGCCGAGCTGCACGACATGTCGTGGTTCGACGAGGGCAAAGCGACCCTGATCAAGAGGGTGCAGCAGATCAAGACGGGGGTGCACTGGGCAGAGGAGCCCTACTCCCGCGTGTCTCATCTCGTGACGAACGTCCGGCTGCTGGACGTGAGCCCAACTGAGGTCCGCGTTAGATGCCGCTTCATCGTGTATCGGAATCGGATGCGGGATGAGGAGAGCCTGTTCGTCGGGAAACGCGTCGACACGCTTCGGCGGGACGGGCGGAGCTGGAAGATCGCCCGCCGCGAGATCTATCTCGACCAGAGCGTGATGCTCGCGAAGAACTTCACGAATTTCTTTTGACAATTCCTGCGTATCGAGAGGCAGGGCAGCCGTAATCTCGTAGTGGGTCGCGTCGAACACGCGGGCCTCGACGGCGAGATATTCCAGCGCGAGGCGTCGCTGTTCGTAGCTGAGCTGGCCCAGGCGCTCGGTGACTTGCAAGGATCAGCACCCCTGCATAGAGCTTCTCCCATGTGTAGTGGAGATGAGGCCGGCCGGGCTGACTCATGTTGCTCCTGCCTCCGTCTGCTAATTTCCGGGCAACTCGGCAGCCGGCACCAGGCCAGGGTATCGACTTTCGCGTGGGCGCGGACTCGACGTCTAGTCGAAGTTGTTGGGCTGCTTCTCCAGCGTGCCGCGCGTATTGAATTGGAGGGCCAAGGCTGCAATCGCCGCATTTTTGTATGTGAGACCACTGAGCGTCGCGTGGGCATCAGCGAACGCCTCAAGAGGAGGAAGGCACTCGCCGGGAGTCATCTGAGCGTCAAACTCGCAAGGGACGAGCGTCCCCTCGCTGTTGTAGCTGACGCTTCGCAGCAGCTCAAAGGAAAGCATCGCCCGCCCGTGTCTGTCGAACTGGGCAACGTGCAGACATTCGCCATCGCCGGTCGGAAGTCTTTCTTTGACAAACAGCGAGACGCTCCGGTACTTGGGGTTATCAATCGGACGCGTCCTGAATGCCGCAGATGTGATGCGTTTGTCCTGAAATTGGGACGGGTGGATCAGGCGTAGGGCTGATTCATCGTCCCGCGGTCGATCGAGATCTGGCCCCTCGGCCATGCCGAGGGGCTATGTGCGTGCGCGGGCGCCCAGGTCTTGGAGAAGCGCGAGCAACGCGTCCTTGCTGTCGATCGCCGTTTCCTCCACGACGCCCGCGTCGATAACGGCTGCTACGGCCGTATCCCAGGAGTCGGTGTCCTCCACATAGAACTCCACCGACCGATCCCCAGGAAAATCCCATTTGAGAAGGATAGAGCCATCCATCGCAGGCGCGGCGAACGGCTCGGGTGCGATCTGTAACGCCATCTCCGCTATCTCACCGGCACGAACTCCAGTGGACGGCAATATAGCTTCGCCCATCCATCCGGGAAGCCCGGAAACGAATCGTTGCATCCGCTCCGAAAATACTGGGCTTAGCGGGCGGACCGCCATCGTGACATCGAGCGGAAGATCAAACTCAAAGCCTCGCACCGCGGTACCGGAGGGATAATTGCCAGATGCAGTCGTGGCCACATCCGTCAGCGCGACGGCCAATGAAGGCCCCCCACTAACGCGCGTGCCGTCGAGAACCCCTACCTCAGGCATCTTCAACCTCTTCGCCCTTCGGTTCACTTCCGAGGGTTTGGACGCGCTCAAGGTGTCGCTGGAGGAGTCCTATCAGTTGTTCCACTCTGAAACGGTTCAGCGACAGCCTCGCAACCACTCTGGCATGCACAGCTTCTAGGCGCTCCGCCTGTTCCCGCTGCTCCTCGGGCGTGCCCAGCAGCATCGGAGGGGATATCTGAGCGAAGGTGAGAATGAACTCGCCAGGAGGGTTTAGCTGAATCACCATGTTGTTGGAATAGAGAATGGGAATCTCGTCGAGACCCAGATACATTAGTGGCTTCGAGGGAAGCTTGCCTGGCTCAGCCATTACTTACCCCACTCGTAGGCACTACGATGCAACAGGCCATTGTACGGTGCCGGGCCCACGGGCGCGGTTGATCCCTTCACCCAGCGTTCGGCGCGTCGCCAACTCTCAGTGGCGCGCGTACCCCTGCTGAGTGGTCGAAATGCCAGCGCCCTCGTCGAACACCATCGCCTGCTGCCCGGACGGCGCCTTGCGCTTCTGCGGCCTCGGGATCGGCGTGATGTACTCGGCCGGGCGACGGCGCTCGATGATCTGAAGCGTCGGCTGCCCCTGCTCGTCCAGCTCCCAGTAGCGGGCCGGATACTCGTAGGGCGAGTTCAGGATTGGCTTTCAAAGAACTGGTCGGTCGTGTTCAGCCTCTAGCTCCGTCGGGGCAGCGGTCGACGCTGTGTCGATTCGCGCGCTCAGCCTGGTTCCGTCTGGCACCCAGACTCGAATGAGCTTACCATGCGTTTTCACGTGGTCCCTCAACCGGGCGAGGGCACCCCACACTGGAAGTCTTCGATGAGCACCCTCGTAACCAAAGGATGAGGGGTGAACCCGTGAGAACAGACCGGGCTCGACCGTTTTTGCGTGTCGTTATATGTGCCGTTCTCCTGATGGCGGCGTGTGCCCCGCCCGGCGCCGTCGGCCCAACGTCCCCCGGAGGTACTGAAGGCCAGCCCACGGCGAAGAAGCACCTTGTGGCGGCGCTTCTGAAGCCCAACATCCCCACCATCCGTGAGAACGGGGGCGACCGCATCTATGAGCTCGCCCTGGGCGGGCTCGGCCGGCTGGACACGTGGGGCGTGGTGCACCCGCAGCTTGCCGAGGTCGTTCCGTCGGTGGAGAACAGCCTCTGGAGAGTGTTCCCGGACGGACGCATGGAGACGACGTGGAAGATCAGGCCCGATGCGCGCTGGCACGATGGGACGCCGATTACCTCGGCCGACTATCTGTTCGGCACAGCGGTCGACCAGGATCGAGAGCTGGGCGAGGCGATCGATGCGAACTACGCTTCGATCGATGGCATCGAGGCCCCTGACGCGCAGACCATCACCATCAAATGGAATAAACCATACGTCCTCGCCGACGCGTTTCCGACGGGCCTGCGGACCGGTCTGTTCCAGCTCCTCCCTCGGCACCTTCTGCAGACGGCTTACGCCGAAAACAAGGCCGGCTTCCTGTCCCTCCCGTACTGGTCCGGCAGTCTGGTCCACGCGGGCCCGTATCAGGTGCGTGAATGGGTGCCCGATAGCCACGTGATCCTCGACGCGTTCGGTGGCTACGTGCTGGGGCGGCCGAAGATCGACCAGATCGAGGTCAAGTTCATCCCTGACGCGAACACGATGGTGGCGAACCTGCTGGCCGGCGCCGTCCATATGACCGTGGGCCAGAGCATCTCGCCGGAGCAGGCCGCGAACCTGCAGGAGACCTGGAGGGATGGGAAGCCGGTCACGAGCCCGGTCTTCGGAAGCTCGGTCGGCATCTTCTTCCAGTCCATCGATCCCAACCCGGCGACGCTCGCCGACGTCCGGTTCCGCCGCGCCCTGATCCACGCTTTCGATCGGCAGGCCCTCATCGACACCGTGCTGAGCGGCCAGACGAAGATCGCGCACGCGGTCGTGGGCGGCCTCCACCAGAGGGTCGACGACGCGGCGGTGAAGTACGACTTCGACCCGCGGCGAGCGAGCCAGCTCATGGAGGAGATCGGCTACCGGAAGGGGCCGGACGGCCTCTACCAGGACGGCCAGGGGCGGCCGTTGACGATGGAGGTCAGGGGGATCCAGGAGGAGGAGGTCCGCGTCAAGACCACGTTGACGAGCGAGGCGGACTGGAGGGCCTTCGGAATCACGACTCAGCTGCTGATGCTGCCGGCGACGGGGAGCGATAACCAGCTCCTGGCGACCTGGCCGGCAGCCTTCACCAGGGGCATCGCCGGTGGGCTATCGGCCGGCTTGTTCGCCTACTTCTCGGTCTCTCGGGTGCGACTGCCCGAGAACAATTTCGTCGGCGGCAATGGGCCGCGCTACATCAATACCGAGCTGGACAACCTCATCGACCGGGCCGTGGCGACGATCCCGCGGTCAGATCGGGAGCGATTCATCGACCAGGCGGTGCGCCACATGACGGAGAATGCGATCACGATCGGCGCGTTCTACCAGCCGTACAACGCCGCGGTGAACAACCGTCTGGTCAACGTGACGACGAGCAGCACCTTCGCGCACGGCTGGGACGCACACGTTTGGGATATGAGGTGACACCGCGATACTGACAGGCTGACTCGATCTCGCCGGTCAAATGGGAGCCACTCGGGCCTCACTCGCCGCCAAAGCGCTCCATGATGGCGTCGTACTCTGCCTTACCCTGGCGCCCGACAAAGCGGCGCGTATCTTCGATGCCGGCCAGGCTGGTGAAGTAGCCCTCCGGGCTCCCGTTTCGCTTCAGCTCGTCGAGGAGCTGGCGCTGCGCGTGCTGCGCCGCGAGCTCCAATGCGCCGGGAATCACGGCGCAGCTCGCTCCCCAGGCGTGGAACTGATCTGCATTGAGACCCCGAGGGAGGACACCGACGAATGGCCGATTCACGACCTTGCGGAGCGCCTGAATGCCCTCTTCGCCAATGGCGCCACTGATCCAGCAGGCATCCGCGCCAGCCTCGACGCACTCGCCCAGACGCGCGATGAACTCGCTCAGGTCGCCCCTGGCCTCGCTGCGCGCGATGATGACCATCGACTCGTCGGTCCGCGCATCGACCGCGGCCCGAATCTTGTTGACCATCTCGCGTCGCGAGATAACGGGGGTCGAGTGGTCCGAGCCGAAAGGCGCTTTCGCCGCGGTGTCTTCGAGATGGAATGCAGCGACGCCCGCTCGTTCGTACTCCTTGGTCGTCCGGATCACATTGGCCACATTGCCGAACCCGGTGTCCATGTCAGCGATGACCGGGATGTCGACGGCGTCGGCCAGAGCGGCCATCCGCCCAACCATCTCCGTCATGGAGAGAAGGCCGGCGTCGGCAAAGCACGAGATCTGGTGAGCGACGCTACCCGCCCCGTGGATCGCGGGAAAGCCCGCGTCCTCCACCAGGCGCGCGGTGATGGGCATGCCGCAGCTCGGGGCGAGGAGCATGTCCGGCCCAGCCAGCAGGTCACGGAGCAGTTTGCGTTTCTCAGTCGCGGTTCGCATTCACCCTCTCCAATCAGAGTTTTCGGCGCACTATCGCTTGTTCCACTCGAAGATGTTGGAGGCGCGCCGACCCGTGACACCCGTCAGATCCTTGACGACGAGGATCGGATCGATCTTCCAATACAGGGGCATCGTGGCAATGCCGCCCATCTGCTCCCGAAGCAGCTCACGATGCAAGGGAATCTGCTCCGCCTGCGAGATCGTGACCGATAGTCGATCCAGGAGGGCGTCGACCCGCGGGTTGGAGTACCCGAGGCGGTTATTCCCGAACCAGCCGTTTCCGGGCACGGCAACGTTCTTGGTGTGGAGATAATCGATGTAGTAGATGTCGCCATCCACGCTGCTCCAGCCCACGCCCGACAGCTTCGCTCGAACCTCTCGATCGGCCCGCAGCGCGCCGGACATTGGCCAGGCCTGCGCTTGGACCGCGACTGCCTTCCAGTGGTCGGCAATGATGTTCGACTCGCGGTCCGTCAGCGCGTTGTTCTCGCCCGCTACCTGGACTTCGAATCGCTCACCCGTGGGCTCGTAAAGCAGAATGCCGTCGGGCCCCCGTGCCCAGCCGGCTTGCGCGAGCAATGCCTGGGCTCGCCGCGGATCGTAGGGAAACTGCGGGATCGCCGCCTCGAGCTGTGGGCGGAGCTCATGCGTGGGCTGATACCAGCTGTCCGCGACGGGGCTGAGCCCACTCGTGGCGACGTCCGCGAGCGTTGCCCGATCGATCGCGTGGTACAGGGCCTGGCGCACTTGGAGGTTCGTGAGCCCATTGGTAGGCCGCGCGAACTCGGGCCGGAATTGGAGCTCCAGGACCCGCATCTTCTCGCTCGGGTGCCCGATGAAGATGTTGCCAGTCTCCTGCCAGCGGTCCCTGATCCCCACTGCGGTGTCGATGTCCATCGCCATCGCGACGTCGATACCGCCCGCCAGGAGGTGCGTGGCCATGCTCTGGGTATCCGTGAGGATCCGAATGATGACGGTGTCCAGCGGGGGCCGCCCCAAGAAGTAACCGTCGTGGCGCCCGAGCTCGAGGTACGACCCGGGCTCCCAGCGCACCAAACGGTAGGGCCCCAGCCCGACGAACTCGGACTGGAGGTGGGGGCTGTTTACGAAGTTGGCCTTGTCTGTCCGGTAGGGCTGCTCGAGGAGATGGCGGGGCATCGGGATGAGACCCGGTGCTCGATCCGCCTGCACGAACGGCTGGGACCAATGGATCGCGAGGGTCTGGGGGTCCCGGGCGACAGCGGACTCCATCAGGCTCATAGGGATGCCGATGGTGGTGGGAAGCGCCGGGTCCTTGTAGACCTCGAAGGCGAACACGAGGTCGTCGGCCGTGAAGGGCTGTCCGTCATGCCACCGGATGTTGGGATGGATCCGCCAGATGGTGTCCATCGTGCCGTCGGCGTTGAGCCGCCACGTGCCCCTGTCGCTGGAGATGCCCTCGACGGCAAGTTGCGGCTCCCAGGCGTAGGACTCGACCTGGACCATGAGGTAGTTGTTGAGGATGTCCAACACCGCGGACACGCCATTGGCGCCTCCGCCTGGCGCGCCATACGAGCTGTTCATCAGCGCAGGCTCTGCCCTGATGCCGATGGTAAGAACCTTCGGGAGCGATGGGGCCGATTCGCGTTCCCCATCGACCGTCCGGGTGGCGGCGGTCGGCGCACAGCCGGCGAGGAAAGCCAGCAGGAAAAACGCAATGATGATCCGCATCGTTCACCTCCGTTCGACTGACGACCGCGGGCGGATTGTACTCATTGGCGGCCAGGGGAGTCAGGGCATATCTACGCGGGCGTACACTTAGCTTCGCACCATGCAGCCCCAACGATTCGCCGCACTACGGCACAGCGACTTCCGCCTCTACTGGATCGGCCACGTCGTCTCGGTCTCCGGGCAGCAGATGCTCTGGATGCTGGAGCCCTGGTTGATCTACGAGATCTCCGGCTCGAAGGCCTACCTGGGCATTAACGCGCTCGCCCAGGCGATACCGGCCACCGCGCTGGTGCTGCTGGGCGGCGTGATCGCCGACAAGTTCGATCAACGGAAACTGCTGATCGGAGTGCAGGTCGCCTATATCGCTCTGCTCAGCATCCTCGCCGCGCTAGCGCTCACGGAGCTGCTCGAGGTGTGGCACATCTTCGTGATCGCGTTCATCCAGGCAACGGTCGGCTCGTTCGAGAACCCCGCGCGGCAGGCCATGTTCCCTCACCTCATCCCCCGCAACGCCATGCCGAACGCGGTGGCGCTCAACGCGGCCATCCATCCCGCCACGCGTATCGGTGCGCCTGTAATCGGCGGGTTCATCCTCGCGACGGTGCTCGGCGCGACCGATTCGGCGCGAATCGCGGCCGGTATCGTCTGGCTCATTGCGATCGCGGGCGTAGCCGTCTACGCCTTGATGCTCGCGAAGGTCCATCTGCCGCCGATCAATCGGTCGCGAGCGAGGGGAGTGTTAGACGACATGGCAGAGGGCGTGCGCTTCACCTGGCGCAACCCGACGTTCGCGTTCCTCATCGGCCTCGCGTACTTCAGCATGTTCTTCGGGAACTCCCTGGGGATCCTGTTCCCGGTGATCGCGAAGGACACGCTCCAGGTAGGGCCTGACGTGCTCGGCGTTATGTGGGGCGCGCTGGGCATCGGCAGCCTGATGGGAGTCTTTGTGGCGTCGAACCTATCCGCCCCCAGCCACCAGCGATTGATGCTCGTGGGCAGCACGCTGCTGCTGGGGGCCTCGATGATCGGGTTCGCGCTTACGCCGATCTACTGGCTCTCATTGGTCGTTCTGGTTGCGCTCGGCACCGGCGGCTCCGCGTTGAACGTGTGCATCCAGCAAAACCTGCAGATGCTGGTGCCCAACGAGGTCCGGGGTCGTGTCATGGGTTTGTGGGGCATCGTGCACTCGAGCGTTCGCCCATTGGGCGAGATGCAGTTCAGCGGCATCGCGGCGCTCGCGACGGCGCCATTCGCTTTGATTCTCAACGGCGCCATGGTGGTCGCCGCGGCTGTGTTCCTCCGCGTCCATAGCGAGCCTTCGAGACGACTGGTCGCCCTTCGGGAAGCGGCCGTGGCGGAGGGGGCAGCGCAGCGCAGTTAAGGAGACCAGCCGCTGCTCAGTGACACGCTTCAACTGGCCGAACAGGGCGAGCGGAGGTTCTTCGCCCGGGTCGCTGGCGAAGCTTATGCGCCGTCGCTGGCAGCTACCTGCTCAGCGGCCTCCGGCGTGGCTGTGGCCACGCTCGCGGGCTGGCTCGGCGGACGTCCGCGCCGCACAAACCGAGGCGGAGCGGACGCCCGCTCGGCTGCCGCTTCGCGCGTCGTCTCCACGAGGAACGCATCCGCCTTGCTCCAGCGGTGCTCCTCCTCGCAGTGTTGGCATAGAACCTTCACGTTGGTGAAGACAGCGGTGGCGAAGACAGCCGCACTTATCTGAACACCCGTGAACAGCGGCTGCTGCGTTGTGGGGCACGTAATCATCACGTCGTTCTGCATGTTTTCTCCGGGCTGGTGAGGCCAGTTGCAGGCAATTGAATACATGATACGCTATTCATTGATATGAATCGCTGCCGAGCACGAGATCAGCGGCGTCTACCGTCTGCAGCAGCGTTACCAGGTCGTCCGCATGCTCCTCTTCCGATTTGATCGGCGTGGGTCTGTTCGTCGGTGGCGTGCTGCAGGAACTCGGCCGCGGCATTCGGGGCGTTAATGCCGCTCGCCATATTTACCTCAAGTATTGCACCTGCACGTAGCCTTCGAAGAGGTTTGCGGATTGCTAGCTCCGCCACTCCCAGGTGTGGACGAATCCCTCGGTACCGCCGGCGTCGGGCGTCTGCCGTGGCTCCGGTCCGTGCAGGCCAGC
>Ga0184627_10000984_pt1 | contig 11289 bp, 15 predicted proteins | sample PLM3_127_b1_FD_133150 | JGI IMG/M metagenome (GOLD analysis project Ga0184627, IMG submission 133150) | Groundwater sediment microbial communities from an aquifer in East River, Colorado, USA - PLM3_127_b1 | ecosystem: Environmental > Terrestrial > Soil > Riparian zone | place: USA: East River...
GACGCTGCTGCGGATCGCGTTGGAAAGAACCAGGCCGGCGATGGGCTCCTTGACCGAGTAGGATGTGATGTTGATGACCCGGCCGCCGCCGACCTTGCGCATGTGCGCCACCGCCTCGCGCGTCATGCGCATCGTGCTCATGAAACTCAAGTTAAAGGCGGTGCTCCAATCTTCGTCGGTAAATTTCATGAACTCACCGGGAGGCGGACCGCCCGCGTTGTTCACGATAATGTCGAGCCGCCCGAAATGTTCTGCGGTCTGGTTGACGAATCTCTGAATATCCTGCGCTTGGGTCATGTCGGCGACCATCGCCAACACTTCGCCGCCGGTCTCTTTGCGGATCATTTGCGCGGCTTCGTTGAGCGCCGCCTCGCCGCGCGCGCAGATGCCGACCTTCGCGCCCTCGCGCGCGAAAAGCAAGGCAGTCGCCCGCCCCATCCCCTGGCTTGCGCCGGCCACCAGCGCGACTTTTCCTTTTAAACCAAGATCCATCTCCTCACCTTTACTATTTTGGATTCTTACACTCCGAAGTCCGAGAATTTATCTCTAACATTTTATGCTTCCAACCGCAGTGACAAAAAATATTATCGCGCCAAGACGCCAAGCACGCAAAGAAAGACCCGTTGTCATTTCGACCCCTTCGGCGAGCTCAGGGTAAACTCCGGAAGAAATCCTTGTTTCGAGCAAAGCGAGAAATCTTCTTCTTAGATCCCTCGCATTCGCTCGGGATGACGGGCCTCGGCCCGTCACCTTGGCGCCCTTTGCCCTTCGACTTGGCTCAGGGTGGTGAGCAGCTTGTCGAACCACGCCTTTGCGCGAGACACGTCTCTCCGATCTCTTTTTCATCCGAAAATTTCAAATATCTTTGGCTAGCTTTTCGTTTTGGATTTTAGATTCAATCGAAAATCGGCAATCCAAAATCCAAAATGGAATCACTTCTGCTTCCAGTAGATGTTATCGCGGAATTCGGGTTGCAGGCGTTTGATGTAGAGGCAGAGCATTCCGTGCACGCCCAGCTGGCGCAACTTGCGCGGATCACCCGCTCTGAGCGCGTCCTTTTCTTCGCTCGTGATCTCGTACTCACCCATCACGGCTTCGAAGTCTCGCAGGGACTTCTGATAACAGGCTTCGCTCATCTTGAGGTCGAAGAGCAAACGGCTGAGATGATAGCAGCTCATACCCACCTCGTTAGAGTCGCCAACTGACAAACCCCCAACCCGTGGCGACGAAATCCGGCATATAGGCAGTGTAAGTTGCCTGGGCGTCACCGACGGCCCCGATCACGACCATCCAGTTGAGGAACTCCGTATCGCCGGCTTGCAACAAATCTTGCACGGAATAATCGACGAGGCTCCTGCCCTTGCCGTCGCGCATCACCGCGAGAAGTTTGTGATCGAACGCCTCGTCGATCTCGCCGATGCGCGGCGAGCCGGGAAAGTGAGATAAGCCGCCCGTGGCCAGGATCGCGATCCGCTCTTTCGAATTGTCAGCGACCTCGCGAATCAGCTCGCCCACTTGATAACAGCGGCGCGGCGCCGGCGCGGGATCGACCCAGGTATTGACGTAAACCGGCAGAATCGGAATCTTCGGCTCGGGCAGGAGAAAAAAGAGCGGAACGTTTTGCGTGTGTTGCAACTCGATATGTTCGCCGTAAGAAAAATCGATCCCCTTATCCATGCCGGCGCGCACGATCGTCTTACCGAGCTCTTTGTGATTTCGATAGTGAAATGTGTGGCGCGTGAACTGTCCCTTTACCTCGTCGGCGGTGGTGACGAAGAAAGTAGGAATATTGTTCCAAAAAAAATTGACGAACTGATCGTTGGCGACGACGATCAGAACGTCCGGTCGCGCTCGCTCCAGATCGGCGCGCAGCACGCCGAACGCGGCTTCGGCATCCGCCCGGAGTTTCTTTTGTTGCGCGAGGGTAGGCCGGTTCCTCGATCCCTGCGGCGCCATGCTGTAGTGCAGGTTCATGAAATCTTCCCACTCGGCGCCGGGCTCGAGGAGAATGTTGGGAGCATGGCTCGCCGCCAACGCGCTGACTAGGGGCATGGATTCAACTCCTTGATAGGCAGTGGCCGATCCTAGTATCCGCCCCGTAAAAAAGCAACTCGATCGCATTCATTGCGCCGCGAGAAGCGGCGTCCAGTGAACTGATTTCGTGGTGCCGGAAGAGGAGGCTAGAACTGAAACGTCGTGTGAGCGACGTTTCTAGAAAGTTCGGGGCGACCGGACGTAACGCGCCGTCAGAGCATTCGGTAACCGCGCACCGACCAGTAGACAAGCCCCACTACGGCAACCACCGCGATGGCGGGGTGATCGATGACCCAGTGTAACCCGGGCTCGAAAACGTAGCGCAGCGAAAGATCGAAAAACTTTTCAATGTGACGCATCGGCCGAGGCCCTCTCATTCGAAACTAAGTCATTTTATACCAACGGTGTGCCAAAAGGAATATTTTGAGCGGCGGTCTATCATCACCCGGGAAATGACAGGCCTCTACCATCACCCAAACTGAAATCAGCGACGAATATGACGCGACCGAAGCCCTAGGCCACGAGCCGATGAGACCCTCCTGGTCGCTTGGTACAAACTTGGCCAATTTGGCACAAGGTTGGCCGTTTGAAGTGGATTCGCGCCCTTCCTGGTCAATAAGGCGCACAGCGGATCTATGCGAAATAGTGGATTAATTCGTCGATCGAGGAATCTTTGCGCAGTTGGCACCGCCGTTGCTCCTTCCTGGGAACAACAAAGCGATCGAAGGAGCGCCCGATGAAAATTCTAATCGCGACGATGTTTAAAAAAGTGCCGGTGCGCAAGACCCAGCAACGGGCTTCCGTCTGCAAGCGGTGCGGGGCGCGTATATATTCGCTGAGTTTTTTGAAAGCCCATCTCGAGGCCCACGAGAAGAAAGGCCATTAACCGTACCGGTCAACGTAAGGAGTATCGCGATGCAGTTCTCCCTCATTCCATGGCAGGTGTTTCTCGATGCGCTCAAGAAACAGAACCCGAGCACGCGCGAGACTTGGCTTCGCCGTTGGGTCTTCACTGACGAAGGCGTCATCACCGCCGCACCGGAAAACTACTCGGCGCCATCCCGTTCGCCATCAGCCGCCGTTGCCGCGGCCCGATAATTTTCATCCGTGCCGATTTTGCAGTGCAAGACCTGGCCCCAGGCTTCCAGTCTAACCTCTTGAATGCCATCGGCTTGCCCGTGAGGTTTGCAGAAAATTGTTCCGCGACACCTATTGTAGATTTCAGTCGAGGCGATCAAAGGACCCTTTGTCCGATATCCCAAAAATGAATGGTCGGGCCGTTTCCTTGGCTAATTGCTGAATCTCATCGAAGTGCTTAAGAACGAGCATCATCATAGAGTCAACGTTTCTTTCTGCCCTCCCCGTGAAGATAAATGCCCCGATCCTCGCGCGCCTCAACGCTTCGAGTTCGTGTTTCTTCCTCTTAATTCTTTTATCCTGCGTTACGAGAAGCCAATTTAACTCCCCGAGTCGAGAAAATAGGTCTTGGTCAGTTGTTCCTCTAGGTAGGATATCTGTGAGGTAAGCAACCGGTTTGCCTAGCGCTTTCAGCGCCTCAACGACAAGCTGGCTAATATTTTCATCAAAGAGGAACGTCAAATTGTAGACGCGGCTTTAAGCTGCAAGGAGATCCTCAAACTGCACCGACGCTTGTACCTGCCTTTTGGTCATCCCGTAGACGTTGGCAGCTGTGTCAGTCGATGTAGTCTTGGCCATTGCGGCCACAACTTCCGTTCTGGTAGCCGTCCCTTCAACGACTGGTGCTCCAAAGCCTATTTTAGGATCAAGCACAACGGGAAAGTGCTTGGAGAGCGGCCACCATCGTTCTGCAAGAAGCGTTTTATCGCTAAAGGAAATTTCATCAAGATACTTAGCGAGCAACATCCCGGAAGAAACCTGCAAATCTCGATTTTTTGTAAGCTCGATTACATCCGGGAGATCCATTCCCTTAACCAGCTCCGCAAAAATACTTTTCCCGCCAGTAAACACTCTCCGGGATGCAAACGGGTGTGCGGTATCAAAGAGTTCCATTGCTCGTTCCGCCGCAATTCTGACCCGCTGTAAAGATATGCCTCTGTCGAGGAAGCTCTTGACGACGCGAAGCTCCATCAATTCGACAAACGAGAGCGCTATTGCGTTGTCCAGGCTGGGCAAGTCAACCCGCACTATAGGGCCTTTTTGTCGCTTTATTTGTTGGCTTTCTTCGCGGATTTTGTAAGTGTAACCATGTATCCAACGATTCAATCTTGCCGGATGGACCTTTAGTAGGCGAGCCGCATCTGCACGGATATAGAACCCTACGCCCAGCAGTGTGATGTGGTCTTGCATTTTACCTTCGTATGCCTACCTACGGAAAGTCTAACACATATGTCAAGTCGCCTAAAGATAGCGCCTAGGTTGTGGGGTCAGACCGCAGATACAAATCACAATCCAGGTTAGCCGATAGCCGCATTTTAAGCAGTGCCCGTTGACTGCCTGGAGCGGGGTAGCGCGACCCGTTTCCCGCAGAACGATTCCGAGTTAACCGCTACCTCGTGGACAGGAGCGGTAGAGGTACTTGGCCATGATGCCGGAGTCATATCGCCAAACCCGGCTTGAACGCAAGGATCACACGGCGCACGCTTCCTTCACGCGGGCCTACTTGGAATAACTTTCCAACAGTCTTTTTTTTGTCGTCTGAAACTCGTCCTCAGTAATAAGCTCTTTGTCCCTCAGGTCCGCAAGCTGTTTCAATCGGCTCTCCAAGGTTTCTTGGCTTGAACTTGGTGCCACCGGTCCGCGTTGGGACTCTGTGACGGGTCGCAGAGCAACGTGAACGGACTCAGGAACGAGCCGGTACTGCCCCCCCGACGCCGCGTCTACTCCCCAACCGATTAACCCACCGAGCAAGATATTTCCCATCACGACGCCGCTTGTCACGGACTCAAGTTTGACTGTTTCTGGTTGATACCCTTCTAACGAGATTTGCAAAATTTGCGGGTCTTTTCGAGGTAGTTCCAAGGTGGTCGGCGTTGTAAAAGCGGTGCTTTCGTTCACCGCTACTTTGGCACCTGATGGCGACGAGCTGACCGGGATTTTTTGCGTGGTGCCGTGGATGATCGTTGCGCAGCCCGATGCAAGGGTTAGAGCAACCAGCAAAGCGCCGAACGTTACGAGAGAAGATTTATCAAAGTGGCCTTTCATATGAACAACCTCCAGGTAGCCGCAAGGTATAGTTCAGGCGCTAGGGGGCGTCAATAGCCAAGAATTGGGGAGAAACAGGGAGGCACACAGCGACGCTGGCAACCAGACGGAGGCAAGTCACCGAATCGAAATGATAGCTACTTTGGCCACGCTCTTAGAAGCGACGCGGAAGAGAATAGTCTGTTGGAAAAAGATCAAGAGGAAACTGGGTATTACTAAGAAGCAACGAAAACACTGAGGCCGGTTCGTTTAGAACCGGCCTCGCACCCCAGCCCGCAGGCGAAGGGGGGGATAACTAGAGCAACGTGAAAGATTAAAGAACGTGGGGTCAGACCCTACGGACCGCATAAACCCTCGGAGCGTATCTAAGTTGTTACGCCCACGTGCGGAAATTTTCGTAAGCGGCCTTGGTTTTTTTAAGGGTTCTTTTCCAATCCTGTCGAATAGGCTTCACTTTGAACTGCTCAATTAGGAGTTCAAGCACATCTTCGATTGCTATACGACCGGTTGGCAAATGGATTTTGCGGAGAAGATTTACCCCGGACGCCTGGCAGACGTGCAGATGCGGATAAGACGGATTTACCCAACGGTGCCAGTGGTACGCAAAAAGCTCTTTCTCTAGCCGATCCTGCACGCTGTAATTGTATCCCGCGGTCGTCACTTTCCAGGGGCCCCGGTCGCCCTTAACCTCAACGACTCGATATTGCATCTGCACGGTCAAATAGAGAGTCGGCGTCGAGGTCAACTTGACGGGATCGCCGTTGTTTACCGTGAGAACGTGCGGCTTGCTGCTGCGGTTAGGATCGAAACCGCTGATGACAAACGAAGATGTGATGCAGGAGACGGCCTGCCTGATTGGAGCAAGAAAATTCTCGACGGCCTGCTTGGGTGTTTTACCCGCCAAAGGGGAGTAGAAATGCGACCCGCATGACTTCGGGCCGGTCGGGGTTCGTAATTTCTTTAGCTTTCCACTTGCGAACGAAAGTCTTTCCGCTCATGCCAAGATAGCGGCGCGCCTGGCGGTCGAGAAGTTTCTCGCCTTCGTCCTTGCTGAGCACCCTAAATCCGTTTTTGCTGTTTCTTTTCATTGTCGTTTCCCATCATACCGCCGACTAGCACGAAGCCGGAGCTTACGTCGGTGACACGGACAACGCGGATAAGATTCATCTGCCAGGTTTCTAAGTTTTTTCGCCCGTCGTTCTCCCTGCGCATCTGGGCCCAGGCTTGCATCGAGTTCGAGTTAGCTCCAAACTCGCCAGGTTCCAAGTCAGCGCATCGCAGATGCCCGTCCTCACGGTGATGAATTAACCCCAACGTCGGTTCACTGCGCGTGCAATTCCGAAGTGTTTTCTCCGCCTTCCCGGCTTGAGCTGCCATCGAAGACACGAAGAAAATATCGCAGTCAGGTAAGCGGTCGTGCAGGTAGTGATCGTGCAGGTCGATTTGCTCCTGGTTCCAGCCCTTGTACGTGTACATAACTGACTGATTTCCCGGCTTTTGTGCGCCAGATTCGTTGTATGTGAATACTATCATACAATCGGCGCACGGTAAACACGAGAAACGCTCGCTCGCCAGAAGCCGAGCTTACCCGCAAGCGAAGGTGGGATAACTGGAGTAACGTGAAAGTTGAAAGTGGTCAGCGATGCCGGAGGTTTAAATGTGGCCAGGGACGGAGTTGAACCGCCGACACGAGGATTTTCAGTCCTCTGCTCTACCGCCTGAGCTACCTGGCCAGAAGTTTGGAAACTGAAATATTGCCTAAAAGCGCCGGGGAGTCAAGATTTCCGGCGATCACGCGCGGATTTTTTCCGCTTGCTGCTCGACGAAATCGATCACCTGGGTTTCCAGCCGCACGCTGTCGAGAGAGTTGATCTCCTGGATGCCGGTTGGGCTGGTGACGTTGACCTCCGTGAGAAAGCCGCCGATCACGTCTAGCCCGACGAAATAGAGGCCGTCGGCCATCAGCAGCGGCGCGAGCGCCGCACAAATCTCGCGGTCCCTTGCCGTCACTACGGTCTTTACGCATTGCCCGCCGACGTGGATGTTGCCGCGTGTTTCGGTCTCGAGCGGCACTCTGAGCACCGCTCCGAGCGTCTCGCCGTTGAGCATGATGATACGCTTGTCGCCGCGGCGGATCTCGGGCAAGTAGCACTGGCCCATGATGAGCTTTCGGCCGTTGTCGGTGGCGGCTTCCAAAATGGAATTGGTGTTGCGATCGGATTGATTAAGGTAAAAAACGCCGCCGCCGCCGCATCCGTCCAGCGGCTTGATGATCATTTCGCCGCCCAACTCGTTCATGAACGCCTTGAGCCGCTCCATGTCGCTGGCAACCAGCGTCTGCGGAATCTGCTCGGGAAACTTTAATGCGTATAATTTCTCATTGGCCTCTCGCAACCCTTTCGGATTGTTCATCACGAAGCATTCGCGCTCGTCCGCCAAACTCAACAGATGGGTGGCAAAGAAAAACTTCATATCGAAGGGCGGATCCTTGCGCATGAGGATCACGTCGAAATCTTCCAGCGCGCCGGTAGCGAAATCAGTCAGCTCATAGTGCGGTGTGCCGCGTCGGACATGGACCCGGCGAAAGCGGCCGTGCGGCGTGCCGCCGCGAATGAAGAGATCGTCCAATTCCATGAGGTAGACTTCATGCTCCCGCCGCTGCGCCTCCAGCATCAGGACGAAGGTGGTGTCCTTGTCGATGTTGATTTTTCCTATGGGGTCCATGACGACCCCGATTCTTAGGGATTGCATGTTGCGCCTAACTACCTTCGCTCTTTAAGCTCGAATCACCCACGTGCGCGCCAGGTAATCATGCCAGGCTCTTTTCTCACGGCTCCAGAGAACCCATAGAAAACCCAACGCGAGAGGAGCGAAGCCGACGGTTGCGACGCCCAAGCCATCTCCCCACAGAAGACTGCGCGCTGAACCCAACGCGAGAGGAGCAAAGCCCACGGTTCCGAGCCAACGCAAAAATGCCCGCCGGAAGGTGATTGTCCCCTGCTCCTTGCCGACGACTTTCAATCCGAGCAGCCATTTGCCGATGGTCTTGCCTTCCATGCCGTGAAACAGAACGAAATAAACCGTCGCCAATCCGATCCCTCCCCAGCTAAAGAAAACCAATAGCGGTGTTTCGTTTCCCCAGGTAACGGCGCGGCCATGGGCGGACAATCCTACTTTGTAACCGATGTAGATGAGGAAACCCATGACCAAAACAAGTGCCGAGACGACGACCAGGTCGATGACCAACGCACAGGCGCGGCGCATGAATCCGCCCCAGCGAATTTCCGCATCCGGATCATCTCTTCTACGATCGCTTGGAAGTCCGGAAGTGACTCCCGGCTCAAGAGCGTGCGGCCGATCCTGCGTCTCCGGAGTTTCGCCGATCTCGTAGGGCTCCTCTTCGGCCGTGAGCGCGAATTCCTCGCGCCGGCTTCCCAAATAGACTCTTCGGTGCAGCGGCTTGGCGCCGCAGTGCGGACATTGCTCATCGGCCGGCTCGATCGGCCGCTCGCAGTTTTGGCAGAGCATAGTGTTAACGGATTACCATCTCGCCGCTTATGCTAGAGAATGCCGGCGGCCGAAGCAAGGGGACCCTATCCCAGGTCGCCCCACAAAAACTGCACGAGCGACGCCGCGACCACCGCCGCGGTCTCGGCCCGAAGAATGCGGCGGCCCAAGCGGATCGCTTTGAATCCGTGCCGCTGCGCCAAACCCGCTTCCTGATCGCTGAGACCGCCTTCGGGACCGATGAGGAGAAGAATCGACCGGGCATCCGGGTCTGTCGCGTGCACTTGCTTCAGGGTCTGTTGGGCCTCTTTTTCCCAAAACAAAAGATTCAGAGAACCGGTGGTTTGTTCGACCAAGTCCTCAAAACCGCTCAAGGGAAAAATCTCCGGGATGCGAGTCCGGCCACATTGCTTGGCCGCCGCCAGGGCGATTCTTTGCCAGCGCTCGCTGCGCTTTTCAATCTTACGCTGGTCCAACTTCGGCACCGTATAGGTCGAGACAAACGGCACGATCGCTTGGGCTCCCAGTTCCGTCGCCTTCTCGACGACGAAGTCCATTTTCTCGCCTTTGGTCAAGCCGACGGCCAACGTCAGCTTCAAAGAGGATTCCCGCTCTGCTTGAAAGGAGCGCGCGATATCGATCTCGGCCGCCTGAGCGCTGAGCGATCGAATCACCGCCTCATGTTCCCAGCCGGCGTCGTCGAAGACGACAATCGGGTCGCCCGGTCCAAGCCGCAGGACTCTTCTAAGATGATCGAGCTCCGGCCCCGTGACGGTCGCGCGCTGGTCGGCGATATTTTTTTTCGGCAGGAAGAAACGAGCCATCTCTCTATTTCCGTTTGAGCAGCAGGGTCACCCACTCTCTTTCTTGCTTGCGCCGGAGAAGGACGAAACCCTCGGCGTCAAACCGACGACCGACGGCCCGGGCCTGCGGCCGCAAAATTCCGGACAGAATAAGGTGGCCCTGCGGCTTCACCTTCTGCGCCAACGCGTCGGCGAGTCCAAGGATCGTCTCTGCCGTCAAATTGGCGACCACCAATGGAAATGACCTTCTAATCCGGCTCAATTTCCCGCCGAACAGATGAACGTTTTTTTGGGCGCCGTTACAGCTGACGTTGTCCCGCGCGACCTTTAGCGCAAGCGGATCGCTATCGACGGCCCATATGCTCCGCGCCCCCAGCTTGGCCAAGGCGATCGCCAAAATTCCGGAACCGGTACCGACGTCGAGCGCAGCGAAATCCCTGCCGCGAAAAAAACCCGCTGCCTTTTCCAGAAACTCCAGACAACCGCGCGTGGTGGCATGGGTGCCGGTGCCGAAAGCCATCCCCGGCTCGATGGTGATCACCTTGCGGCGGTTGTTTTTGGGCGGCGGCAACCATGGCGGCGTCACCCAGAAAGACCTGCCAACCTTCTGCGCCTTGATGAATCGATGCCAGGAGTCATGCCAGTTTTCTTCTTCGATAACCCGCCATTGAGCGCCAAGCTCGCCCTTGTGACCACCAAGCCGTCCGATATCCCTGAGATAACGCCGTACCGCTCGCCTGAGCGGGGCGTGCACGCGGGAACAGGGAAAGTAAGCCTCGATGCCGCTCCGTTTGACGACGACGCCGGGGGCGCCGCGCTCGATGAGAAAATTGGCCACCGCATCGAGATCCGCCGCGCGCGCGCGAACCGAAAGTCGAAGCCACGATTGAGGCACGAGTTTTTTATGCCACAGGGGGAAAAATGGATCAAACGACGAGAAGCTTTGCCCGCTCCATCTTCAGCCGGCTTGTCAAATTTGCCGCTTCCAGATATTGAAAATGGAAGAGCAAAAGGTATGAAGCATGAAATTAGCCGCGATCAAACCGGGCGATCTCGCGATCGTGAAAAACGACACGCTCATCCCCATCGGTGAAGCGCTGGACCGCGCCGGCGCCTTGCCCAAGAGCGCGACGATGCTCGACCTGATCGCTCAATACGACAGCGTCAAGGCGACACTGGAGCGCCTCGCGGCCAGCGGCGGCATCAAACTCGACGCGAAACTGCTCAAAGCGCCGGTAGAGCGCCCGTCAACAATTTGGGCTGCCGCCGGCAATTATAAGCGTGGCAGCGCCGGTCTGGGCGACGCCCGGGGCCGAGGCAACGCCGCACAGAGGTCGCCGGAAGAGCTCCTCGAAAATATCTTCCTGAAACCTCCTTCATCGATTTGCGGCCCCGAAGATAATATCGTGATTCCGAAACAGGCCGATTCAATCTTTCCAGAGCTGGAGCTATGCGTGGTGATCGGCAAGCCGACTCGCCACATTTCCAAAGAGCGCGCCTACGAAGCGATTTTCGGGTACACGATCATGCTCGACGTGACCGCGCGCGGTTATGGACTGAGCAAGAACATGTCCGGCACCCGCAGCGTGCGCAAAGGCTTTGAAACTTTCTCGCCTATCGGACCGTGGATCACGACCAAGGACGAAATCGCCGATCCGCATAATCTTTGGATGAAGCTCTGGATCAACGGCGAGCTCAAGCAATCGGCGAAGACCGACGCGATGATCAATGACATCGCCACCCAGGTAAGTTTCTTGTCGCA
>Ga0184627_10000985_pt1 | contig 11289 bp, 7 predicted proteins | sample PLM3_127_b1_FD_133150 | JGI IMG/M metagenome (GOLD analysis project Ga0184627, IMG submission 133150) | Groundwater sediment microbial communities from an aquifer in East River, Colorado, USA - PLM3_127_b1 | ecosystem: Environmental > Terrestrial > Soil > Riparian zone | place: USA: East River...
GAGCAGTTCGTTGACTTCTTTCGGGAGCCCGGTGCTGAGGATCTCGGCGCCGGTCGGGGTAACGAGGATCGTGTCCTCGACGCGGACGTGAAGCTGCTGCTCAGGGATGTCGATGATCGGCTCGATCGCCATCACCATGCCCGCCTCGAAGGGGAGCGACCAGTCGCCCACGTCGTGCACGGACAGGCCGACGTAATGTCCGACGTAGGCGTACCGCGGATCGAAACCCCCTTTCCGGAAGATGTCTTCCGCGATCGTGCGCACGACGTCCCGGGTCACGCCGGGCCGGATAGCAGCAATGATGGCCTTCTGCGCGTCGAGCGTCACCTGGTACGCCTTCAGCTGCGCGTCGGTGAACCGGCCTGACACCGGCCACGTCCGCGTAATATCCATCGTCAGGTAGTCGAGCGACCCGGCGTAATCCATCACGACCAGCTCGCCGGCTTTCATCTGCCGCCCGTTGTCCTCGTAGTGCCAGCGATTGCCCATCGGGCCGGAGCCGACAATGGCCGGGTACGCAGCGCCCTGGAGGCCGTGCGTGAGCATCCAGTGGGTTGCCTCCGCCTCGAGCTCGTACTCGTATCGACCGGGCGCGGTGGCTCCGATGGCGCGTCGGATCGCCTCGGCGCTGATGCGGCCGTTGTACCGGAGGATGTCAATTTCGCGTGGTGTCTTGATCAGCCGCAGTCGATCGATCTGCGGCGCCACATCCTGCATCACGTAGTACGGAAAGCGCTCCCGCAGCGCCGCCACGCGCAGCGCATCCTCGGTCGGATGCTGCGCGAAGGGATTGCCGAGGCGACGGGCCGTATAGATCGCGGCGTCGGTGCGGCCGTTGTTGACGGTGTCGCGCTCGGACAACCGCGTCCAGAGCGTCTCGCTGCCGGGGATGGCGCGCCGTCGCGCCAGGAATTCGTGAAGCATCTGCAACGGCTGGATCGAGGCATAGCCATACGTGCGGGTGGCGTTCGGGTCTTCCAGCCAGTTGGGACCCTCGTATCGAATCTCTCCCGCGCTCAGCTTCGGCAGGAAGAGGTGCGCTTCCCCCGTGGCGGCATCCATGACGAGCACCGCATTCAGCGATTCGTTGCCGGTGAGATAGAAGAAGTCGTTGTCCTGGCGAAACCGCAGCCCCGGCGTGGGGCTGGTGGCGCCAAACATCACGAGCGTGCCGCGCTGGAGCACCCGGGCGAGCCGCTGCCGCCGTGCGGCAAACTCCTCCGGCGGGTACCCCATGCGCTCGGCGGCGGGCGAAGTGGTCCAGACAACTGCCAGCAGGACGAAGACGAGGAAGACCCGGCGCTGGGGCATTACGGCCGCTGCAAGCTGACGCACACCCATTCCTCTTCCTCTGTCCGGTTGCCGACGGTGAGGCCGGAGTAGGCGGCGATGACCGCCGCCTCTTCGTGCCGCATGAATCCGCTCAGAATCAACCGTCCTCCCGGGGCTGCCAGATCGTGCAGTCGTCCGGCAGCCTCGATCAGGAGCGCACCGGTCAGGTTCGCCGTCACGAGGTCGAACGTCTTCGGCTCACCCTGAGCACCGTCGAAGGACCCCGTCGATCGCAGATCGGCGGCGCGGAGCGTCACGTCGGCGGCACGATTGAGCGTGAGATTCTCTTCGGCCGCGTGAAGGGCGTTGGGGTCGTCATCAATGCCGACGACGGGCGCCGCGCCCAGCCGGCTTGCCGCGATGGCGAGCACGCCGGACCCGGTCCCGACGTCGACGGCCGACCGCTTTTCCACGTCGAGGCGCTGGAGCGCTGCCAGGCAGAGCCGCGTCGTTGCGTGATGCGCGGTGCCAAAGCCCATGGAGGGCCGGATCACAAGGACGACCGGCCGCTTCAGGCGCGTACCTCCGAACTCGGTGGCGGGGTCCAGACTCAGCTTGCCGGTGTGAGGAATGTCCCACGGGGGCGCGACGATGATGTTGCCGATCCGCACGGCCAGAAGCGTGCCCTGCGACTTGGCGGCCCAATCCTCATCCGCGACGTCGAGGGGCCGGATGGACAAGCCCGGGAACTGCCGGGCGAGGTGCTCGGCAGCCTCGTCACGCTCGACGCTCGTACTGAAAAAGACGCGCCAGAAGTCCGGCGTCGCTTCGTCGATCGCCGCGATTTGGTAATCGAGCAAAGCGACTTGGAAGCGGTCGAGCCGGCTGACGCCCGCCCCTTCGGCAGTGGAGGCACCATCCTCGGTCGCAGGGGCTGGCGTCAGCCGGCTCACTTCCAGCGCAGGCCAGGTACCCACGGTTACCCGAAGATGTCCTTGACGCGGTCGAACAGGCCCTTGTCGTCCTGCTCGCCGGCCGGCGTCGGCTCGAATTTCTCCTTCGGCAGCGAGGCTGCCAGCTGCTCAAGGAGCTTCTTCTGTTCGCGCGTCAGTTTTCTGGGCGTCACCACCTTGACCGTCACCATGAGATTACCCCGGCCGCGGCCTGTCACGTCCGGCATGCCGCGTCCGCGCAGGCTGAACGTCGTCCCGCTCTGCGTGCCTTCAGGCACGGTAAAGGCTTCCTCGCCTTCGAGCGTCGGGATCCGGATCTCGCCGCCCACGGCGAGTGTGGGGTAATTCAACGGGATCTCGCAGAACAGATCGTTGCCGTCCCGCTGGAAGAAGGCATGGTCCTGGACGTGGATGACGACGTAGAGGTCGCCGGCGGGACCTCCGGAGGGGCCGGCTTCGCCTTCGCCGCCCAGCCGGAGCCGCTGGCCCGTGGCGATGCCCGGGGGGATGCGCACGGTGAGCTTGCGCTCCTTCTGCACCCGGCCGGCGCCACGGCACGTCGTGCACGGCTTCGCGATGATGGAGCCCGTTCCGCGGCACTGGCCGCACGTGCGCACCATGGTGAAGAAACCGCTCTGGGAACGCACTTGCCCGCGGCCGTGGCACTGAGGGCAGGTCGTCGGCTTCGAGCCGGGCGCCGCGCCGCTGCCATGGCATGTCTCGCACGGCTCCTGCCGCGGAATCTGGATGCTCGTTTCCGCGCCCCTGGCGGACTCCTCGAACGAAATCTCGAGGTCGTACCGGAGGTCGGCGCCGCGCTGCGGACCTCGCCGGCGGGCGCCGCCGAAGATATCGCCGAAGCCGAAGATGTCGCCGAGGCCCCCGAGGATGTCCTCCATGCCGGTGAAGACGGTCGGATCGAAGCCTGCGCCGGCCGTTCCGAGGCCCGCGTGTCCGAACCGGTCGTACAGGCGCCGCTTGTCCTCGTCGGCCAGGACGGCGTATGCCTCCGCGGCTTCCTTGAACTTGTCCTCGGCTTCCTTGCTTCCGGGATTGCGGTCGGGATGATGCTTCAGCGCCAGTTTCCGATAGGCGCTCTTGATGTCCGGATCGCCGGCGGTCCGGGCGATGCCCAGGACCTCGTAGTAGTCGCGCTTGCTCACGCTTTCGCTTTCTTCGCGACCTTCACCATCGCGGGTCGAAGGAGGCGCTCGCCGAGCATGTAGCCGCGGCTCAGCTCGTCCATCACTTCGCCTTCTCGGTGCTCGCTGCTGACTTCGTGCATCACCGCCTGGTGGAAGCGCGGGTCGAAGTCGGCGCCCACCGCGCGGATCGGTTTCACGCCGCGCTTGCGGAGCAGCTCCGCCATCTGCAGGTGGATCAGCTCGACGCCCTTTCGATACACCTCGGTGTCGTTGCCGGGCGGCACTTCGAGCGCGCGCTCCAGATTTTCGATGATGGGCAGGAGCTCCGCGATCGCGTCGGCGACCGCGGCATCGGCCTGGTCGCGCCGCTCGCGATCGATGCGCTTGCGATAATTGTCGAATTCGGCCGCCGTCCGCAGGAGGCGATCCTGGAGTGCGTCCTTCTCGCGGCGCAGCTCGGCAATCGCGTCCGCCTTCGCAGCTGACGCCGCTTCGGCGGACAAGTCCACCTGCGCAGCTGACGCTGCTTCGGTGGACAGGTCCGCCTCGACGCCTGGCGCGTCCGTCACAGCCGCTTCGGCGGATCCGAATGTCTCGTCGCGATCGCGCGGGTCGTTCATGCTCTTGCTACCGACTACCAACTACCGACTACCGACACCGACTACCGACTACCGACTACCAACTACCAACTACCGACTAGTTGGCGTCGCGCAGGACGCGTGTGACCGCCTGCGTGGTGCCATCAACCAGTGCGATCGTGCGCGAATAATGCATCCGCGTCGGGCCAATGACGCCGACCGTCCGGATCGTGTTGCCGTCGACCTCGGTCGACGCAATCAGGCTGAACGGCCGGAGGCCCGGAGCGGCGTGCTCAGCGCCGATGACGATCGTCAGCCCAGGTCCTTCGATGTACTCATTCAGCAAATGAATCAGGCGCTCTTTCTCCTCCATCATCTCGACGAGCGCGCGAAGGGTGGCCACCGACACGCCGTCCTGCGCCGGGCCGCCCAGCAGTGAGGCTGCGCCTTCCACATGAAACGCCTGGTTATTGGGCAGTTCCTCGAGGGTCGACCGCGCAAGCCGAAGCGCGCGCGTCAGCAGCTGGTCGTAGAGCGTACGCTCCTGCTGCAGCCGGGCGAGCACCGCTTCGCGCACATCCAGCAGCGGCAGGCCGGCAAATTCCGTATTGAGGTAGTTGGCCGCATGCACGAGGTCCTCCGGCCTCACGTCCTCGCCGGCGTCGACCACCTTCTGGGTGACCTGGTTGCCCCGCGACACCACGATGACCAGGACGCGCGAGCCGCCGAGCGCCACGAACTCGAGCCGCTGCAGCACCGCCACCGGGCTTCCTGACAGCGCAAATCCCACGTGCCGGGCGGCGCGGGACACGAGGTGCGACACGCTCGCCAGCAGATCGTCGAGCAGCGGCGATCGTTCCACCTGCTCGCGCAGCCGGCTCTCCACGACGGCCGGCGGCCGCGCACGCTTGCGTCCCTCGAGCAGCAGGTCCACGAACACACGGTAGCCGCGGTCGGTCGGCACGCGTCCCGCCGACGTGTGCGGCTGGTGCACGTAGCCGGCCTCCTCGAGCTGTGCGAGGGACGTGCGGACGGTTGCCGACGACAGACCGAGCCCGCTCTCCCGCGCGAGGAACTGCGACGCCAGCGGCTCGCCCGTCTCGATGTATCCGCGGACGAGCGTTGCGAGGAGCCGTCGCGAGCGTTCGGGAAGTTCGTAGGAACCCATTGCGTGTCAGTTGCTTAGAGCTTCTTACAATTATAGCGGATGGGCCGGCTGCCACCTTCGCTCCTTCGGAGCTTCGGCGCCCGAGGAAGCCGGCCCCTCCGTACGCCCGCGTGGGGACCGGATCAAGCCCTTCCTTGTAGGGGCCGGCTCTCGCCTTTTGTAGGGGCCGGCTTTTGCCGACTCGGGGGCGTCAGCGTTTCTGGAGCGCGCCGTCCCACCGCATGCTGACGGCGGCGACGTTCGGTTCGGAAATCCTGCCGTGCTTGACCGCAACCAGCTCGGCGATGATGCTCACGGCAATTTCCTGAGGGGTGATCGCGCCGATGTCGAGCCCGATCGGCGCATGGATGCCCCTCAGTGCGTCGGGGGACAGGCCTTCCTCGCGCAACTGGTCGTAGATGCGCTTCACCTTGGCCTTGCTCCCGATCAGGCCCAGGTAACGCAGCGGCGCCGCCGTAAGCGCGCGCAGCGTGTCCAGGTCGTGCGTGTGCCCGCGCGTGACGATCACCGCGTACGCCGTGGGCGGAAGCTGATGCGCCGCCAGCCACGTGGGGATGTGGTCAACGACGACGTCGATCCCCTCGCCGAATCGCTCGGTATTGGCGAACTTCTCGCGGTCGTCGACGACGTGCACGTTGAAGCCCACTTCGTGCCCCATCTTCCCGACGAAGTAGCCGACATGCCCGGCGCCGAACACATACAATGCCGGCGAGGGCTCGAGCGGCTCGATGAACACCTCCATCTGGCCGCCGCAGACCAGGCCCGTCTCCTGGGCGAAGTCGTCGTTCAGCTCGAACTTCACGGTGACCGGCTTGCGGGCCTTGATCGCCTCGCGCGCCTTCCAGAACGCGTCGTTCTCGTAGCAGCCGCCGCCAATCGTCCCGACCGTCCGGCCGTCCGAGTACACGAGCATCTTCGCGCCGACGCGCTGGGGGGTCGAGCCGGTCGACGCCACGATCGTGACGAGCGCCACCTCCTCGCCCCGCTGGAGCGCGTCACTCAGGGCGGCGAAGACTTCCTGGTTCATACCTACGATTATAGGTAGCTGGGTGGCTGGGTAGCTAGGTGGATGTGGCGGCGTCGCTATAGGTAGCTGGGTGGCTGGGTAGCTATAGGTAGCTGGGTGGCTCAGTCGCTGGGTAGCTCAGTAGCTCAGTAGCTAAGTCGAACTCGAACTACCCAGCTACCGAGCGACCCAGCTACCGAGCCACCCGCCCCGAAGCTACCATCGGTGGAGTTCGCAGTACTCAGTGGGCGCTGTGCCGGCGAGAAATGACTCGTTGTATGTGCGCGGGCAAGTGGGGAGCGCGAGCTTGCCGGTGTCGCGGTCGATCTCCGCGAACGTAATGCCTTCCGGCACCCCGAAGGGGGTGTCCGGGTGCCCCGCCAGCGCGGCCTTCATGAAGGCCGTCCAGATCGGCAGCGCCGCCTGCGTGCCGGTGAGCGACACCGGCTGGTTGTTGTCGAAGCCCACCCAGACCACCGTGAGCAGCTCGGGCGTGAAGCCGACGAACCAGGCGTCGCGGAGGTCGTTCGTCGTACCGGTCTTGCCGGCGGCATCGAGCGCGAAGCCCGCGGCGCGGACACCGGCGGCGGTGCCCTCGTTGATCACGCTGCGCATCATGTTCGTCACGAGAAACGTCGTGTCGGGGCGCGCGGCGCGCTTGAGGGCCGGCGCCTTCGGCCGCAGCTCGCGGTCCGCGGTCTCGATGCGCTGGATGGCGGTCAGCGGCCGGACGCGGCCGCTGTTGAGGAACAGCGTGTACGCCTGCGCGACCTCGAGCGGGCTGAGCTCGAAGACGCCGAGCGTGATGGCGGGGAAGGGCTTCGGCGGCGTCCCGACGCCGACGCGCCGCCACACCGCGGCCACGTTGTCGAAGCCGACCGCCTCTCCCACGTGAATCGTGCCGAGGTTCCGCGACATCGCCAGCGCCCGGCGCCAGGTGATCTCCCCGTCGTAGGCGTCGTAGTTGCGCGGCTCCCATACCTGATCGTCGAAGGTGAACGTGGCGGGTTCGTCGGACGTGAGCGTCGCCGGCGTGAGATCGGCCCGGCCTTCCTCGGCGGCGTGCTCGAACGCGGCGAGATACACGAAGGGCTTGAAGACCGAGCCGGGCTGGCGCCGGGCGGCAATCGCGCGGTTGTACTGCGACTGGTTGTACGAACGCCCGCCGACCATCGCGAGGATCTCGCCGTTTCGCGGGTCGATGGCGATGAGCGCGGCCTGGGCCGGCTGCGCGCGGCGGCGCCGGGCGAGCAGCGTGTCGACGGTCGCAAGCCCGTTGCGCACGGCATCGAGTGCCGCGCGTTGCAGGTTCAGGTCGAGCGTCGTGAAGACGTCAACGCGTCCCGTCTGCGCGGTCACGCCGGGAAACGCCTGGGCCACCTGGTTGCTGACCATGTCCACGAAGTACGGCGCCTCGTTGTCGACCGCGCGCGCCACGACCCGCAGCGGTTCACGCGCCGCGCGGTCGGCGGCATCGGAGGAGATGTAGTCCTCGTCCGCCATCGCCTGCAGCACCACGTTGCGGCGCTCGACCGCCCGCTCCGGGTTGGCAAACGGTGAGCGAGGACCGGGGCTCTGGATGACGCCCGCGATCAGCGCCGCCTCGCTGAGACTCAGGTTGGCGACATCCTTGCCGAAGAAGAGCCGGGCCGCCTCGGCGACGCCATGGATCGCAAACGAGCCGCGCTGCCCGAGGTAGATGTCGTTCAAGTACAGTTCGAGGATCTCGTCCTTCGAGGCGCGCCGCTCCAGGACGAGCGACATGATCGTCTCGCGTACCTTCCGTCCGTACGACCGTCGTCCCTCGGTCAGCTCCGCGTTGAATTCGTCGGCCAGGAAGAACATGCGCGCAAGCTGTTGCGTGATGGTGCTGTAGCCCACCAGGTTCGGGTTGTCGCCAAAGACGTTCGCCACCACGGCGGCCATGATCCGAATGGGATTGATGCCGGGATGGGAGTAGAAGCCCTGGTCTTCAATCGCCAGCACCGCCTGCTGCACGTACGTGGGAATGGTCGCCAGTGGCACGCTGCGGCGTTTCTCGCGGCCGCTGCTCGTCATCAGTGCGGTGAGGAGCGGGGCGTCGAGCTGAATGGCGTTACTCCTCCCGCGGCCGGTCACCTCGATGCGCTGGATCGTGGACCCCCGGGCCAGGAACGAGATGCGGATCGCGCGGCCGCCGAAGTCGGCCGAGCGCGGCATGATGGCGACCGCATTCCGCGCCATCGCGAATTCACCGGGCGCCTGCGCGGCGGCACGCTGTGCGTAGCCGAGGTCGTTCAGGCGGGAGACGAGCTCCTGCTGGGTGAGGGCCTGGCCCTGCCGCAGCGCGAGCGGCCGCGCGTAGACGCGCGGCAGCGTCCGTTCGCGCTCGCCGTACAGCCTGGCGTCGATCAGACGCGAAAAGGAGACGTAGTAGTAGCTGAAGGTGCCGACCGAGACGACCGCCAGGACGGCCGCCGCGTAGAGCCCGTACTGCACCCACGCGGGCCGCGAACGCCGGCCTCGTTTTTTCAAATCGTGATCACCCAGTGCCGGCCCTGGTCGAGCGGCAGCTCCTCGTTCAGCCGATCGATGAGCCCGCCGCCGTGCTTGTTGAGAAAGTAGACGAAGCCGACTTCCCGCTCCTGCGGCTGCCCGCCGGGGAAGGCCTGCGCCTGCGCGTGCTTGAACTGCCGTCGCAGCGTCTCGTCTTTCCGTTTGACGGCCTGGATGATCTTGCCCTGCAGCTTCTTGAGGTCGTCCTGCATGCGGCCGAGCGTCGAGCGCGCCGCCGCCTCGAGAGTCGCATCCAGCTCCGACACCGCCCTGGCCAGCGTGCCCATGCGCTCGGCCACCTCACGCGCGGCCTCCTCGAGCGAGCTGTCCACGGCCGGTGGAAACTGCGACTTGAACAGCTGATTCAACGCTCCTTCGTCCTGCGCGCGCAGCGATTCGAGCGACATCTCGTGGCGCGCGAGAAACCGCATGGCGTTCGAGTCGAGAATTGTCGCCGAGGCGCGCTGCTGCATCAGCGGCATCGGCACACCGAAGGCCGCATAGATGCCGCGTAGCTGCGCGAGGTAGGCCATCTCATTCGGTCCGGCGACATAACAGGCGGTGGGGAACAACGTGTCCTGCACCACCGGCCGCAACAGCACGTTCGGGCTGAACGCGGTCGGGTTCGTCCGCACGCGCTGCAGCATCGCCTCTTTCGTGGAGGTGGAATGGCCCAGCAGCAGCCGGCCGTCCTCCACGCGGATGCCCTCACGCGTGCCGTCGAGATGGAACAGGGCCGCGTGATCGTCCTGCGGTGTGACCTGCGCGTGATAGCCGCGCGCGATGAGCTGGGCGCCGGCAGCCGCAGCCAGGCGCGAGGTCTCTCCGGCATGCTCGATCTCACGGGCGAAGAGCGTCGAGACGATCGGCTTGGCGGCTGGATCCGAGGAATCGAAGACGACGAGCCCGCGCGGCCCCAGGAGCGATTCCAGCCACCGGCCGAAGGCGTCGGCCATCCCCGCACCCGGCGAGTACGCGCGCCGCAGCTCGTCCAGGAGGGCGGGGCTGAATTCCGTGGGCGGCAGCGTGGAGGCGAGCGTCGCGACCGCAGCGTTGACCGAGTCGTCCAGCCGGACGCGCGCCACGGGGCCTTCGCCCGCGCCCTCCGGAGTACCGAGCGCAATCCGCACGAAGTTGAGCTCGGCATCGAGCGCGCCGCAGGCCCTGACCTCGTCCCAGTCATGGTCTTCGGCGTCAATCCAGAAGACGGCGACAGTCGGGACTCGATGCTCGGCGGCCGTCCGCTCCGCCAGGCGGATGGCGGTCAGCGCCTTGAGCAGCGTGAACAGCGGGCCGCCAAACAGTCCGGCCTGCTGGCCGGTGACGATCGCGACGCTCTCGGGATCGCGAAGCCGGTCGGCGGCGGCAAGGGCATCCGGCGGGGCGCCGCGCGTCCGCTGCTGCGCCAGGACCACGTCGGCGATCGTGTCGCGCTGCCGCGGATGGCGCTGCGCGCGTGTGATGGCGTCGCGCCACGCGGATGGAGCCGCGGGATTCCCGGCAAAGAAGTCCGCGACACGTTCGAAGTCGAACGCGTAATCCGCGGCAAGCCGCTTGATCCAGGGGAAACGCCGAATCTCGATAGGAAAGCGGGTGGCTGTGCCGGAAACCGCTGTATGGCTGATCGTACTGGAACCCCCCGCATGGTTGGTCGCACCGGAAACCCCAGCTTGGTTGCTTGCACCGGAACCCCCCGCATGATTGGTCGCACCGGAAACCCCAGCTTGGTTGCTGGCACCGGTAAGATCTGTCTGGGGGAGCACCGGAGGGTACTGTCGCAGAGCGTCGCGCGGGGTGTCAAGGAACGGGCGGGCTGCCAGCGTCGAGCTGCCAGCGGCAGGTATACTTCAGGAACGGGCCACAGAGGCACAAAGACACAGGGTTTCAAGACGTAACGCGAGAGAGTGTCTCTGTGCCTCTCTGTCTGGCACCCCACCGCGCAAGCGTGCGCGGCCCTGCCGGTTGTGGCCCGTCTCAGAAGGAGTTCCGCCACTGACCCGGGACGGTTTGCCGTTCGACGCGCGTCCGGACTCTTCGGATTCCGATGCGCTGATCGATCTTCCGTTACACGATCGGGAGTCGGTGAGCGGCGCCGATCGACCGGCGAGCCGAGGCGATCTGCTCTTCCAGGAACCCTCGTCTTCCTCCAGCGGCCGCGGCTTTGGCGCCGGCATGCTGGTGATCGGGCTCGCGGCGGGTTTCGGGGGTGGATTCCTCGTCGGTCAGCACGTCGCGCCGCCACTCCCTCGTCCCAGTGCCGCACAAGCCACGCCGCCTGGTCAACGTGATAGTCCCAAGTCGCCCGAGGCGCCAGTTGTCCCGGGGCCCCTCGACGCTGCTCGGGACGCCCTGAGCGATAGTCGAAGGGCGCAGAAGTTCACTGAGGCGTCGGTTGTTGAACCCGCGTCTCAGCCAGAGCCTCCAGCTCCCGTGCAGGTGCAGGAGCCTGCAGTACAGCCTTCGCCCGTAGGCCGGGTCCCGCGAAGCGGACTCGGCGGTGAGGCTGTTCTGCCTGGCACGCTCCAGATCGCCTCACGCCCCGCGGGCGCCACGGTCTATGTCGATGACCTGCGCGTGGGCACCACGCCCATGACGATGAGTGGCGTGAAGCCAGGGGCGCATCGGCTCAGGA
>Ga0184627_10000986_pt1 | contig 11271 bp, 4 predicted proteins | sample PLM3_127_b1_FD_133150 | JGI IMG/M metagenome (GOLD analysis project Ga0184627, IMG submission 133150) | Groundwater sediment microbial communities from an aquifer in East River, Colorado, USA - PLM3_127_b1 | ecosystem: Environmental > Terrestrial > Soil > Riparian zone | place: USA: East River...
AAGCTCGGAAAGATCTCGCCGGCGCGCTTCATTCCGGTTGCGGAGGAGGCGGGGCTGGTCGGCCAGATCGGCGCGTGGGTACTGCGCACCGCGTGCCGGCAAATCCGCGAATGGCAGGACACCGGCTTTGCGCTGCAGGTGGCGGTCAACGTCTCGGCCCGCCAGTTTCAGCAGTACGATCTCGCGGAGCTGGTCATGGGAATCATGAACGACACCGGCGCGCTGCCCGAGAACCTCGAACTCGAACTAACCGAGAGCGCGGTCATGAACGACGCCGAGACCTCGATCGTCACGCTCGAACGACTGGCCGCCCTGGGCGCGCAGATCGCGATCGACGATTTCGGCACCGGCTACTCGAGCCTGTCGTATCTCAAGCGGCTGCCGCTCGACGTGCTCAAGATCGACCAATCGTTCGTGCGCGACATTTCCTCGGATCAGAACGACGCGGCGATCGTGCGCGCGATCATCACGCTGGCGCACAGCCTCGGCATCAAGGTCATCGCCGAGGGCGTCGAGAACGAGGCCCAGCTCGCCTTCCTGAACGCCAACGGCTGCCAGTACGCGCAGGGTTACCTGTTCGGAAAGCCGCTCACCAACCGGAACCTGGAACAGCTGATCACCGGGCAGCTCGAGAAGAAAGCCTCCAACGGATGAGCTCGGTCGCAACGATCGGGCGCACGAGTTTTTCTCCACGGCGCAGCACCACGATCGGTACTTCCTGCCGGACCCTGGTTTAGGGAAGCTCGGACCAGGTTCCACATGCGCGACCGCGGCGATTCGGGTCGAGGGCAAGTCGTCGACTCCGGCCACCGCCATGCCGTCGTAACTCACCACTACATCGCCTTTCCGCATTCTCGCCCTCTGCGTCGGGCTGATCCTGTTCGCAGCCGATACCACCGCGTGCGAGCAGGCGTCCAGCAGACTGTCGTCTGTTAGAATCGGCGACGGTTCCGCCGCGCTCGAAGAGGGGTTATGTCCAACGTCAGAATCGTCGCCTTTGCAGGAAGCCTTCGCAGCGGCTCGTTCAACAAGAAGCTGATCAGGATCGCCGCTGCCGGCGCGCGTGCCGCCGGCGCGGAGGTGACCGAGATCGATCTGCGAGATATCCCCATGCTGCTCTACGACGGCGACGTCGAGCGCGACCACGGACTGCCGCCGAACGCCAAGGTGTTCAAGCGCTTGCTGATCGAGCACCACGGATTCCTGATCAGTTCGCCCGAGTACAATAGTGCTATTTCCGGCGTGTTGAAAAACGCCATCGACTGGGCCTCGCGCCCGGAGCCGAACGAGCCGGCGCTGGTGGCGTTCAAGGGCAAGGTTGCCGGTCTGGTGTCCGCGTCCCCCGGCCAACTTGGCGGTATCCGCGGTCTGGCGGTGCTGCGCTCGATCCTTTCCAACATCGGCGTCATCGTGATTCCCACCCAGATGGCGATCAGCCGCGCCAACGATGCGTTCGAGCCGGGCGGCGAACTCAAGGACGAGCGCCAGCAGGCCGCCGTCGAATCCATCGGCGCCGAGGTCGTCGGCATTACCGCGAAGCTGTTGGGGGTGATCGTTTGATCGGAGAGAACAGGTTTCGAGTTCTGCTGACAGGTCTGGCGCTGGTTGCGGCGGCGGCGAACGCGACCGAGTGGGTGGAGGTCGGCGCGGATACCGAAGCGAGGTACTACGTTGACGTGGACTCAATCAGCGTCGATGGCGACAACGTCAGCGTGCAGAAGCGCGGCGTCTACACCCACGTGCTCACGGACGACTTGGGCGGCCATCCGACCACGTTCAAGGAAACCATCGGCACCATCGAGCTGGATTGCGCCCGGCGCATCAATCGCGTCACGCGCATCGACATGATCGGCGAGAACGGGGAGGTGGTGTGGTCCTCCGGCCCGCTGAAGAAACGCATGTGGGAAGAGATCCGGCCCAACAGCCATGCGCAGTCCACGCTGGAAGTGGTCTGCGGACGGCTGAAGGGAGTCTGAGCAAGTTCAACAACCACGAAAGCATGGTTTCCCTGGTTGTAGCGAAGGTAACCCTAGAAACGGAAAAATCTTGACGCAAAGGCGCGAAGCCGCAAAGAAACGCTGAACAGGAATTTAAAATAGCCTGAGATCGGGTCGGGCGATTCAAGTTCGTTCCCCTCGACGAAAACTTGCCGGCCCGTCCATCAAGGGCTTCGCACTATCGTTTGTTTTTTTGTCTTTCTTTGCGCCTTTGCGCCTTTGCGTCGAATCTTTGAATTCTCGGGAAGAGCCGCCATCCAGGCGGCTTTCTCATTTCCTGTTGCCCGGGTTCCCTTCGCCCCCTAACATTAGGGAAGCTCTGACGTGTTCAAGCATTCAAGGAACGTCTCATGGAGGTCGAACGGATGGTGGGTAGGGAATGAAGACGACCTGGTCCGCGATCCTGATGTTGCTGGCTGCCGGCACCGTCTCGGCGGCGCAAGTGCAAGTGTTCTCGCCGCAGGGTGAGGTCAAGGGCGTGCGCCAGGTCGCGGTGCGGTTTTCCGAACCGATGGTTGCCTTTGGCGATCCGCGCCTGCCGGAGCCTTTCGACATCGAATGTCCCGAGCCCGGCACTGCGCGCTGGGCAGACCAGAAGAACTGGGTATACGACTTCGGCCGCGATCTGCCCGCCGGCGTGCGCTGCAGTTTCCGTTTGAAGGCCGATCTCCGGTCGTTGGCCGGCGACCGGCTCGAAGGCGGGCAGGCATTCGAGTTTTCCACCGGCGGACCCGCGATCGTGGAAACGCTACCGTACGAAGGCGTGCCGGTGGACGAAGAGCAGATCTTGATCCTCGGCCTCGACGCGGCGGCCACCGATGAATCCATCGCCGCCAACGCTTACTGCGATATCAAGGGCATCACCGAGCGGGTCGAAGTGCGGGTGCTCGCCGGCGACGATCGCCGCGTGGTGCTCGAAGCGCGCAAGGACTTCGTGCATCGATTTGTGCAGTCGCTGATGCGCGGCACGCGCATGGACAGGATGCTCAAGAGCGGTGAAGCGGGCGGTTTGCCCATCGCGGTGGTGCAGTGCAAGCGGCGGCTGCCGAACAACGCCGAAATCCGCCTGGTGTGGGGCAAGGGAATCGTGTCCGCGAGCGGCGTGGCGACCAGCCAGGACCAGACCATCGCCTACCGGGTGCGCGATACCTTCCAGGCCCGATTCTCCTGCGATCGGGTTAACAAGGATGCGCAGTGCCTTCCGATCATGCCGATGCGGCTTTCGTTCACCGCACCGGTTGCGAGATCCACGGCCGAGAGAATCACATTCAAGAGCGCGGCCGGCAAGGCCTACCCGGCCGAGCTGCCGGATGCGCGCAACGCCGCCGAGTTCGTCGAGGAAGTGAGTTTCACCGGACCGTTCCCCGAGCGCGCGCAATTCACGCTGGAGATGCCCCTGGACGTGACCGATGACGCCGGACGCAAGCTCGCCAATCAGAAGCGTTTTCCGCTGCACGTGCGCACCGACGAGTACCCGCCGTTGGCCAAGTTCTCAGCGCGCTTCGGCATCATCGAACTCAAGGGCGACGGCATGATGCCGGTGACGCTGCGCAACCTGGAAGCGCTGGTCGAGACGCGCATGATCAAGACCGGCAAGCAGGATGACCCTGCCGCGGACCAGGCGATCAACAGGCCGAAGGAAAAACTCGACGAGTCCGGGCACGACGAGGCCGGCACCGTGCCCGGCAGTTATTCGCGCGTGGCGGACGGCGACGTGATGGCGATGCTGGAGTGGATGAAGCGCCTTGGGCAGATGGAGCACGATCGCTGGGGATGCGACGAAAAGAAGCAGGAGCAGGTGCTCGAATACCAGGTGGGGCAGTCGTCGATATTCACGGAGCGCGACCGCATCCGCCGCATGCGCGTGCCCAAGCCGCAGGGTGCGCGCGCCTTCGAAGTGGTCGGCATACCGCTGAAGAAACCCGGATTCTACGTGGTCGAACTGGCGAGCCCGCGGCTCGGGGCGGCATTGCTGAAGGCGAGCAACAAGCCTTACTACGTGCAGTCGGCGGCGCTGGTGACCAACCTTGCGGTGCATTTCAAGTGGGGCCGCGAGATTTCACTGGTGTGGGTGACCACGCTGGATACCGGCGTGCCGGTGCCCAAGGCGCAGGTGGCGATCCAGGATTGCAGCGGCAAGGTTTATTACCGCGGGCAGACCGACACGCAGGGCCGTGTTCGCATCGCGGCGGTATTGCCCGGGCGCGAACGCCTCCCGGCCTGCCTGACCGGCTACGACAGGCAACTGCTGGCCTCCGCGCGCGCAGCCGATGACCTGTCGTTCGTCCTGTCGGAATGGAACGAGGGCATATCGCGTTGGCGCTTCAACCTGCGCGGCGGAGGTTTCGCCGGCCCGTATATCGCCACCACGGTATTCGACCGCACGTTGCTGCGTGCCGGCGAGGCCGTGAGCATGAAGCACTTCTATCGCAGGCACGGTGCCAAGGGCTTCGCGTTCGTACCGGTGGACGGCCTGCCGAAGAAAGTCGTGATCCAGCACCAGGGCTCGGATGAGAAATACGAAGTGCCTCTGACCTGGGACGCGCGCAACACTGCCGAGACCGTGTGGAAAATCCCCGAAGGCGCAAGAAAAGGCAGCTACTCGGTGCTGCTGACCGACTTGCTGGACGCACAGCCGGGTTCGCGCGGCAACACCCGCACTTCGGGCAGTTTCCGCGTCGAGGAATTCCGCGTGCCGCTGCTGAAGGCGGAGATATCCGGACCGAAAGCGCCACAGGTGAATCCGGAAAGCGTGAACCTGGACCTGAGCCTGCGCTATCTCTCCGGCGGCGGCGCCGCCTACGCGCCGGTGAAAGTGCGCGCGGTGGTGCGCCCGAAGATGGTGAGTTTCCGGGACTACGAAGGCCTTGCCTTCGCCAACGGCAAGGTGGTTGCCGGCATCGAGCGGCAGGGCGGTTACCAGTGGTTCGCCGGCGAGTACGAACTCGAGGACGCGGACGCTGAAGCGCCGGCCCCCGCGGTGCCGGGCAGCGGCGTGCGGCCGCTCAAGTTGATTGCACTTGACCTCGACGCCACCGGCTCGGCGCGAGTGAACCTTCCGGGGCTGCCCGTCAGCGACAGCCCGCAGGAGTTGAACGCCGAGATGGAATACTCCGACCCGAACGGCGAGGTGCTGACCACATCGGCAAGAATGGCGCTGTGGCCGTCGAAAGTGATCCTCGGCATCAAGCCTGATTCCTGGGCGCTGTCGCAGGAGCAGCTCAAGTTCCAGGTGATCGCGCTCGACCTTGCCGGCAAGCCGGTCAAGAACCAGCAGGTTCAGGTGCAACTCTATGTGCGCAACATGTTCACCCACAGAAAACGCCTGGTAGGCGGCTTCTACGGATATGAAAGCGGCGCCGAGGTGAAGCAGCTCGATGTTGCCTGCGCCGGCAAGACCGACGAGCGCGGGCGGCTGTTCTGCGCGGTGAAGCCGCCGGTGTCCGGCAACATCCTCATGGCAGCGGAAACGAAAGACCGCGACGGCAACGTCGCCTACGCCAACGGCTCGGCCTGGGTGGCAGGTAAGGACGCGTGGTGGTTCGACCAGAGCAACGATGACCGCATCGACGTGATTCCCGAGCGCAAGCGCTACGAACCGGGCGAGACCGCGCAGTTGCAGGTGCGCATGCCGTTCCAGGGGGCCACTGCGCTGATCACGATCGAGCGCGAGGGCGTGATCGAATCCTTCGTGCAGCCGCTTTCGGGAGCAGCGCCGGTAGTGAAGGTTCCGATCAAGGGCAATTACGCACCCAATGTCTTCGTGTCGGTGCTGGTGGTGCGCGGGCGCATCGCGGACCTGCAGCCGACGGCACTGGTGGACCTCGGCAAGCCGGCTTTCAAGATGGGCGTGGCGGAGATCAGCGTCGGCTGGCGGGCGCACGAACTGGGCGTGAACGTCAGCGCCGGCAAACCGGCGTACAAAGTTCGCGAAAAGGCGCGGGTCGCGGTGCAGGTGACGCAGCGCGTCGGCGGCAAGCGGGTGCCGGTGAAGTCGGGCGAAGTGGCCATTGCCGCAGTCGACGAAGGCCTGCTCGAACTGTTGCCCAACGACTCGTGGAAACTGCTGGATGCGATGATGCGGCCGCGCGGAATCGAGGTGGATACCTCGACAGCGTCGATGCAAGTAGTCGGCAAGCGCCACTACGGCCGCAAGGCGTTGCCGCAGGGCGGCGGCGGCGGGCGCCAGACCGCGAGGGAACTTTTCGACACGCTGCTGCTGTGGAAGGCGCGCGTGCCGCTGGATGACAAGGGCAGGGCGGTGGTGGACATACCGCTCAAGGATTCGCTCACATCATTTCGCATCATCGCGGTAGCGGAGTCCGGCACCGGGTTGTTCGGAACCGGCGACACTTCGATCCGCGCCACGCAGGACCTGATGTTGCTCTCCGGCGTGCCGCCGCTGGTGCGCGAGGGCGACCGTTTCGATTCGCGCTTCACCGTTCGCAACGCCTCGGAGCGCGTGATGGACGTGGAAGTGAACGCAAACGTGGAGGGCCAGACGCTGCCGGCCTCGCGCTTGACGCTTGCCGCCGGCGAGGCGCGCGACATCGGCTGGGAGGCGACGGTCCCCGTGAATGCCAACGTGTTGCGCTGGGAAGTCACCGCATCGGAGCTGTCGGCATCGGGTAAGGTGGTCGCGGACCGGCTCAAGGTGTCGCAGAAGGTGATCGCCGCGATACCGGTCCGCACATTCCAGGCCACGATCACCCAGCTCGAGCGGCCGTTCGAACTCGCGGTGAGAATCCCGGATGACGCGCTGCCCGAACGCGGCGGCGTGAGCGTTGCGCTGGCGCCGACGCTCGCCGGCCCGCTGCCGGGCGTGCGCGAATACATGGGCGCGTATGCCTACACCTGCCTCGAGCAGCGCATATCGCGCGCAGTCGCGCTGCGCGACCAGGCTCTGTGGCAGCGGGCCATGGATGATTTGCCTTCGTTCCTCGATAGGGACGGCTTCGCCAAATATTTCGCGCTGGAACGCACGGGCAGCGATACCCTGACCGCTTACGTCCTTGCGATCGCGCACGAATCAGGCTGGAGCGTTCCCGAGGGCGTGCGCGGCAGGATGCAGAAGGCGCTGATCGCCTTCGTCACCGGCCGCGCCAGGCGCGATTCGCCATTGCCGACCGCGGACCTGACGATCCGCAAGGTGGCGGCGCTGGAAGCCTTGTCGCGCTACCAGGCGCTCGAGCCGAACTGGCTCGATTCGATTCCCGCGGAGCCGAACCTGTGGCCGACTTCGGCGGTGCTCGACTGGTACGGGGTGTTCAAGCGCGGCGAGGCGCTGAAAGATCGGGACAAGCGCCTTGCCGAGGCCGAGCAGATCGTGCGCTCGCGGCTCAACTTCCAGGGCACCGCCATGGGATTCTCCACCGAGCGCATGGACTACCTGTGGTGGCTGATGATCTCCGCCGACGTGAATGCCAACCGGACGCTGCTCACCTTCCTCGATGCCGACCAGTGGCGCGAGGACATGCCGCGGCTCACCCGCGGCGCGCTCGGCCGGCAGCATCGCGGTCGCTGGAACACCACGGTGGCCAATGCCTGGGGCGTGCTGGCGATGGAAAAATTCTCAGCAAAATTCGAGTCGGAACCGGTGACGGGACAGACCCAGGCGCGGCTCAATGAGCAGCAGGACACGCTCGATTGGGGCAGGCAGGCACAGGGAGGCGTGCTGGAGTTCAAGTGGCCGCCGGCGGAGGCTGCGCTGTCGATCAGCCAGTCCGGCACCGGCAAGCCGTGGATCACTGTGCAGAGTCGCGCGGCGATCCCGTTGAAATCGGCGCTGTCCAGCGGGTTCAGGGTCGTGAAGACCGTCACGCCGGTGGAGACCAAGATACCGGGAGAACGGCAGCACGGACAGTTCAACCGTGGCGATGTGGTGCGGGTGCGGCTGGAACTGGAAGCGCAGTCCGACATGGCCTGGGTGGTGGTGGATGACCCGGTGGCTGCGGGTTCGGCAATCCTCGGCACCGGCCTGGCGAAGGACTCGCAGATCCTGTCCTCCGGCGAGCAGAAGCGCGGCTTCGTCTGGCCGGCATTCGAGGAACGGACTTTCGATGCCTTCCGTGCCTACTATCGCTTCGTCCCGAAGGGCTCCTGGGTGGTCGAGTACACCTTGCGACTGAACAGCGTCGGCCGCTTCGAACTGCCGCCGACACGGGTCGAGGCGATGTATGCGCCGGAGATGTTCGGCGAATTGCCGAATGGTGCCGTTACGGTAAATCCGTGACGGACGTGACGACGTGACGATCGTGACTGCCGTGAATGTCGTAAATATCGTGAATCTCGTAAAACCATGAGCAAGGTTGATGCCGTGCAATCCGATATGACTCAAACCGCCTGGGATGAGAAAGAGAAGACGCGCGGCTTTAGATCGGCATTCACGACATTCACGACAGTCACGATATTCACGGTATTCACGAGCGCCATTGCACGCTCGAGGTACCTGAAGAGCTTGAGATCGACCGTTACGATAGTCACGATAGTCACGGCAGTCACGACCACCATTGCCGCAACGCCCGCGCTCGCCGAAATTCCCAACTTCGACACAATCAGAACGAGCTGGTCCAGCACTGAAGGCATGCTGCTCGACCGCCACGGCGTGCTGATCCATGAGTTGCGGGTGGTCGAGCGCGGCCGGCGCCTGGAGTGGACCACGCTCGCGGAAATTTCGCCCGCGGCGCTGGCCACCATCATCCGTGCCGAGGACAAGCGCTTCTACCGGCACAGCGGCGTGGACTGGCTGGCGCTGTCGGACGCCGCACTCGATACGCTGCTGTTCTCGCAGCCGCGCGGCGCCTCGACCATTTCCATGCAAGTGGCTGCGCACCTGGACGATGCGCTGCGCCCTAGCGGGGAGAAGCGCACCGTGTCGCAGAAGTGGGACCAGATCAAGGCGGCAAAGGAACTGGAAAAGGCCTGGAGCAAAAGCCAAATCCTCGAGGCTTACCTGAATCTCTCGACGTTCCGCGGCGAATTGCAGGGGATCGCGGCGGCATCGCGGGGATTGTTCGGCAAGAGCCCTGACGGGCTCGACGAGCGCGAGTCACTGCTGCTCGCGGTATTGTTGCGCGGCCCGAACAGCAAGCCGGAAACGGCGGCGAGACGTGCCTGCGCACTGGCGGGAAGCATGAAGCTCGACATCGCCTGCCCGCAGCTCGAGACCCTGGCGCAGGCGGGATTACCCGGCGCGCCGAGCATCGCCCCACGCGCGTCGCTTGCGCCGCACATCGCACGCGAACTGCTTTCCGCGGAACGAGCGCGGGTACAGACCACGCTGGATGCGGCGTTGCAGGCCTTTGCGGCCGAAGTGCTGCAGCAGCAGCTCATTGCGCTGGCCGAGCAGCACGTCGCGGACGGCGCAGTGCTGGTAGTGGACAACAGGACGGGGGAGGTGCTGGCCTACGTCGGCAATGCCGGCATCAGCGCCAGCGCGTTCTACGTGGACGGCGTACGCGCCGCGCGCCAGGCCGGTTCGACGCTCAAACCTTTTCTCTATCAGATGGCCATCGAGGACAGGCTGATAACCAATGCATCCCTCATCGACGACTCGCCGGTTAACCTGACCACGCCGACCGGGTTGTACGTTCCGCAGAATTACGACCGCGACTTCAAGGGGCTCACAAGCGTGCGCACGGCACTGGCATCCTCGCTCAACGTGCCGGCGGTACGCACGCTCATGCTGGTCGGCGCGGACGAATTCGCGGAGCGGTTGAAGATGCTTGGTTTCGACGATGTCACCGGGGACGGAGACTTCTACGGCTACTCGCTGGCGCTTGGATCGGCGGAGGTCAGCCTGTGGCAGCTTGCCAACGCTTACCGGGCGCTCGCCAACGGCGGACACTGGTCGCCGCTCAAGCTGCAGCGCGCGACCAGGACCGCCGCGACACCGCTGCTGGATCCTGCCGCGTCCTACCTCATCGCGGACGTGCTTGCCGATCCGCTCGCACGCAGCGTCACTTTCGGCCTGGAAAATCCGTTGTCCTCGCGTTACTGGGCGGCGGTGAAGACCGGCACCAGCAAGGACATGCGCGACAACTGGTGCATCGGCTTCACCGATCGTTACACGATAGGCGTGTGGGTGGGCAACTTCGACGGCAGCGCCATGCGCGATGTTTCCGGCGTGACCGGCGCGGCGCCGGTATGGCTGGAAATGGTGAACTACTTGCATCGCCGCCAGGCCTCGGTTGCGCCGGAAGCGCCGGCGGGTGTGGTGCGGATGCAGATCCACTACGATCAGGACGTCGAGCCCGCGCGCACAGAAACGTTTCTGGCCGGCACCGAAACCGCGCGTATCGCCGCCAAAGATGCCGCCGCAATCCATCCAGGCATCGCCTATCCGGGCAACGGCACCATCATCGCGCTCGACCCGGACATTCCGGAATCGGTGCAGCGGGTGCGCTTCGTGATCTCGCCGCAAGTGGCAGGTTATCGCTGGCGCCTGGATGGCGAAGAGATCGGCGTGTCCGATGAGCCGATGTTCTGGGTGCCGCGGCCCGGAAGCCACGAACTGTCGCTGCTGGACCAAAGCGGCACTGCGGTGGATCAGGTACGCTTCGAGGTGCGCGGAGCTTCGCGGCAATCGCGGTTGCAGTAATCGAACAACGACCCCGCCACAGGGGTGGGCGATTCAATGGAGGAGGAATCATGTCCAGGCAGACGCTGGTCGCAGTCGCTTCATCATTGCTTCTCGCAGCGCTCTCGTCGTCCCCCGTGCCCGTGCTGGCAGCCGACGCCCGGCTCAACCGCATGATCGAACTGTGGGAGCAGGGCAAACCGGCGATCGGGGCATTTGCGCGTTTCCGCGATGGGGATGCGGCAATCTACTACTCCCAGTCCCAGCTCGATTTCGTGATATTCGACATGGAGCATGGCGCGGCGGACTTCACCCAGTACAAGATTTTTCTGCAGTTCATGGTGGACAAGGCTCAATTGCTGAGGAAAGGCAACCTGCAGCCCAACGTCACACCGCTCGCGAGGATCCCCTCGAACGGTTCCGAGAAAAACCAGTGGGTGATCAAGCAGGCTCTGGATGCCGGCGCGTTCGGGCTGATGTCGCCGCACATCCGCAACGTGGAGGAGGCGCGGGCGCTGGTCGCCAATTCGCGTTACCCGCAGAAGGTCGGCGCAACTGACAACGACCCGCCAGGTGAACGCGGCGTGGCGCCCGCCTATGCGGCGCGCTACTGGGGAATTCCCGTTCCAGAGTATTTCGAAAGGGCCGACGCCTGGCCGCTCGACCCGAAGGGCGAGATCGCGGTGATCGCGATGA
>Ga0184627_10000988_pt1 | contig 11266 bp, 5 predicted proteins | sample PLM3_127_b1_FD_133150 | JGI IMG/M metagenome (GOLD analysis project Ga0184627, IMG submission 133150) | Groundwater sediment microbial communities from an aquifer in East River, Colorado, USA - PLM3_127_b1 | ecosystem: Environmental > Terrestrial > Soil > Riparian zone | place: USA: East River...
CCCAGGAACACCATCGCGCGGACGATCGCGAAATCCTGGGATTGAATGGCGTCGATGGTGTAGCTGCCGAGGCCGGGGATGCCGAAGAAGGACTCTGTCACCAGCGCCCCCAGGAACAGCGTGGGGATCACGACCACGACCCCCGTCAGGATCGGGATCATCGCGTTCTGCAGCACGTGGCGGAACAGCACGCGCATTTCCGACAGGCCCTTGGCGCGGGCGGTGCGGACGTAGTCCTTGTTGATTTCTTCGATGAAGATCGTCCGGTACCAGCGCGCGTTGCCGCCGACCCCGGCGAAGACGCCGATGACGACCGGCAGGATCAGGAACTTGATGGCGTTCAAGCCGTCGTCATAGCCGGAGATCGGCACCAGGTTGAGAAGCTTGCCGACGAGGTACTGGCCGCCGATGATGTAGAACAGGCCCGAGATGGACATCAGCACCACGCACAGGACCACACCCCAGAAATCCACGTAGGTGGCGCGGAAGAACGCCATCAGCAGAGCAAAGGTGATGAATAGCGCGATGCCGACCAGGAACACCGGCAGCTGGATGGCGAGGCTCGCCCACATGCGGCTGCCGATGTCGAAGCCGATGTCGCGCCCCTGGTCGGAACGGCCGAACTCGAGGGCGAAGAGCTTCACCGACTTCTCGAAGAATATGGTGTCCGTCAACCTGCCCGATCCGGACGACTTGTCGTTGTAGAACAGCGGGCCGTCGTAGCCCCGCTCCTGCTTCCACTTGGCGACCGCCTCCGGTGTGACGCGTTTCGCGCCGAGCTGCGCGCGCGCGATGTCGTCGGGGGAGTTCAGGAAGAAAAACAGCGCGAAGGTGAAGAAGTTCACCCCGACCAGGATGAAGACGGAATAGATCAGGCGGCGCAGGAGGTAGGACGTCATGTCACGCTCTTGCTGCCTGTCGCTCCCGCCGGCGATAGGCCATCACCGCCGGCACGAACGACAGTCCCACCACCGCGAACAGCGCGGCCACCGGCCACAGCACCGGCCGGTTCCATTGCCGCTGCATCTTTTCACGCAGGGCGGCATCGACGCGCTGGTACTTGAGCCCGTTGTTCGCCATCTGGTTGGGCTTGCGATTATGGACCCAGGCGTGGTGCAGGCTGTAGTCCTTGGGGAAGAAGCTCCACACCCACGGCGCGTCGTGGCGCAGGATTTCGACCATGCGGTCGATGATTTCCTGCCGCGCGGGACCGTTCGGCATGCTCTTCATGCGGTCGAACAGGCGATCGAACTCGGGGTTCACGTAGTTGGACGCGTTCTCGCCGGAAGTCTTGACCTTGCTTTGCGGGCCGTGCAGCAGGAACAGGAAGTTCTCGGGGTCCGGGTAGTCCGCGTTCCAGCCGAGAAAGTACATCTGCACGTTGCCCTTGCGCAGCTTGTCCTGGAAGCGGTTCCAGTCGGTATCGCGCACGGCCAGCTGGACGCCGATCTTCTCGAACTGTTTGGCGTACCAGTCGAGGCGGGACTTGGCGCCGGCTCCCCGCGCCACCGTATCGAGGTTCACGAGCAGCGGCGTGCCGGTCCTGGCGTCGCGGCCGTCGGGATACCCCGCTTCGGCGAGGAGCCGCCGCGCCTGCTCGATCGACTTGCGGCGGGGGGCGCCCTCCGCCCATTCGTAGACGTAGGGATTGATCCCGTCTTTGCCGTCGCGGTAGCCGAAAATGCCCGGCGGAATCGGCCCCTGGGCGGCAATGCCGCGACCGTTCTGGAAGATGGAAATCAGCTCTTCCTGGTCGATGGCGATCGAGATTGCCTGCCTCAGCTTCCGCGCGCGCTCCCCCGTTCCCCCCACCAACGGGTCTATCATGTTGAAGCCCAGGTAGAAGACGCTCGTTGCCACCGACGTCTGGAGGCTGATGCCGCGCTCCTGCATGTCTTCCGCCAGCATGACGTCGCCCTGCCCGGTGGACTGCACCGCCTGGTCGAACGTGTCGGAGCTGATGCCCGAGGCGTCGTAGTAGCCCTGCAGGAACTTGTTCCAGTACGGGATCTGCTCCTTCTCGAGCGAGAACACCACCCTGTCTATGAACGGCAACGGCTTGCCCGCGTCCTTGAGCAGGCCCGCCTCCGCGTCGCCGGGCTCGCCCTCCGCCGGATACGCTTCGCCTTGGTAATTGGGATTGCGCTCGAGCACCATCTGGCGGTTGGGATTGTTCACGGCCAGCATGTAGGGGCCGCTGCCGATGGGGAACCAGTCGAGCGAGATGTTCTTCTCCGCCATGCCGGGCTGCGCGTAGAAGCGGTCGGACTCCGGCGGGATCGGCGCGAAGAACGGCATCGCCAGCCAGTACACGAACTGCGGATACTTGCCCTGCACGCGGATGCGATAGGTATAGCGGTCCACGACTTCGGCTCCCGCCAGCTGGTAGCGGCCAAGATCCAGAAAGCCGCCTCCGGCCGCCGTTTTTTCCAGCTCGGCCAGTTCCGCCGCCAGCTCTTTCAGCCCGACGATGTACTCGCCCATCAGTTGCATGATCGGCGAGTGCAGGCGCGGGTGCGCCAGGCGCTTGATCTGGTGCACGTAGTCGTCCGCCACCAGCTCGCGCGTGCCGGTCTGCCTGAAGTCGCCGATGGCGTGTATGCCATGGAGGGCGCCGGGCTTGAGATCGTGATAGACGTAGCGGCCCTGCGCGTCCTTCGCCAGCGCCGGATGCGGCTGGTAAAGGATGCCCGGGCGGATGCGGATCACGTAGTCGCTGTAGGCGACCTGCTTCGCGTCGGCGGTGGCGGGCAGGCGCCGGCCTTTCTCGTCGTAGAACTGCGCACGCGGCACCGCCGTGGCGGAGAATGGAACGAGTTCATAGGGACGCTTGAAATAGTGATATTGCAGCGGCGGCTGGTAGATATTGGCTATCAGCACATACTCGTTCTCGCTGTACGACTGCACCGGGTCGAGGTGCTTAGGGCGCTCCGTGAATGAGGTGTAGAGAATGTTGGCGCCAGCGTCGGCGGCCGGATAGGGATCGTTCCAGGGAGAGCCGCTGCAGCCCGAAAACAGCGCGACTGCGATCAGTGCTGCGCGTAGGACAGGGGCCAGCATCTTTAAATCATATCAAAGGCGTGATTCGTGAATTGTGATTCGTGAATCGTGATTCGTGAATCGCCCCTTCACCGCGGCCCTCTCCCCCAGACGGGGGAGAGGGAAGTCAAAAGTCAACTCACGAATCACGACTCACGCTTTATAATAGAAGGAATAGAAGCACCGCCCCCCGTGTTGGCACTGGTGCGGCTAGCAGCCTGTCGGACTTAGGCGTTCGACAGGCTGCTAACAGCAAAACCGCCCGCTAACTTAGAATGAACCCCAGGGTAACGACCCCGATTGGCCTCCATTGGACACGCGCGCAGGGTGTAAATTAGGTTTTCACTGTCGTTGACCCCCGTTAATATGCGGGCGGTTTTGCAAAAGGAGTTTGTCGGCCCAATGTCCGACAAACTCCTAGGAACAAGGAACAATAATGGGTTTCCTGCAGGACCGTAAGATCCTCGTCACCGGGTTGCTGTCGGACCGCTCGATCGCCTATGGCATCGCCAGGGCGCTCGCGCGCGAGGGCGCGACGCTCGCCTTCACCTACCAGCACCCCGACGTGCGCGGCCGGGTGGAGCAGCTGGCGCAGGAGTTCGGCCGCGTGCCGGTGCTGCCCTGCGACGTCGCGAGCGACGGCCAGATTACCGCGCTGTTCGCGGAACTCGGCAAGCAGTGGAACGGCCTCGACGGCTTCGTGCACTCAATCGCGTTCGCGCCGCGCGAGGCGCTGAAGGGCGAGTTCCTGGACGCGCTTACGCGCGAGGCATTCCACGTTGCGCACGACGTCAGCGCCTACAGCTTCGCGGCCCTCGCCAAGGCCGGGCTGCCCCTCATGGAAGGCCGCAAGGCCGCTCTCCTGACGCTGAGCTACCTGGGCGCGGTGCGGGCGATTCCCAACTACAACGTCATGGGCGTGGCCAAGGCGAGCCTCGAGGCAACGCTGCGCTACCTGGCACAGAACCTGGGGCCGAAGGGCATCCGCGTGAACGGCATCTCGGCCGGCCCGATCAAGACGCTCGCCGCCGCCGGCATCGGCGGCTTCGGCAAGATCCTCAAGTTCGTGGAAGAAAACGCGCCCCTGCGCCGCAACGTGACGACGGACGACGTCGGCAACGTCGCGGCATTCCTCATGAGCGACCTCGCCGCCGGCATTACCGGCGAGATCACCTACGTCGATGCCGGCTTCAATACTGTCGTCGGAGGGATGCGCGGAGAATCGTGACACGATGCGGTGTGACGAAACTTCGCGTCACACCGCTCATCATCAAAGTCCTCCGCGTCGCTTCGGAGCAGGCCGGTCGGACTGGGTGGGTGCGGGAGGCGGAGCGGCATCCTCCTTCTTTTCCAGGTACTCCTTGTTGATCTTCACCCCGCCCTTGCGCCTGAGCTCCGCCATCAAGGCGGCCATCGCTTCCTGACCCAGCACCTGGCGCAGGCCGTCCGAGATTTCGGCCGCCCGTTGCGGAGGGATGCTCTCGGCGTCAACCACGCGGCTGACGCGCACGAGGACGTAGGCCCCCTGCGGGTTCTCGAGTCCGGCATAAGCGGGTAATTTGGACGCGTCAGCGCGGAACGCCTGCCGCACCACCGGCTCGGGCAGGCCCTTAAGGTCCGAGCGGCTGGCGAGTTGCGGTACGCTCCATGCAGGCTTGCCGCCCTGGCCTTCCTTCAACTCGCCCAACAGGCGCTGCCCTTCCTGGACTGCAAGCCGCGCCGCGGCCCGGGATACCAGCAGTTTCTCCAGCCCCGCGCGCACTTCCTCGAACGGCCGCACGCTCTCCGGCTTGTGCTCGAGCAGGCGCGCCGCCACCAGCGTACCTGGCGCAACCTCGATCACTTCGGAATTGCGCTTGTTCCTGAGCACGTCGTCGGAAAAGATCGCGGACAGCAGCCGGGGATTATTGAGCGGCTGTTCCGCGGCAACGCCGGTGCGGCTGATCCAGCCGCTCGCCCGCGGCTGAGTCTTGAGCAGGTCCGCGGCCGGCTTGAGGCTTTCCGACTGCTCGTAGACCACGTTGTTGAAGCTGTCCGCCAACTCGGCGAATCTCTTCCCCGCCAGCTGCTTCCGGAGATCCCGCTCGATCTGGACGCGCGCCTCCTCGAAGGACTTGATCTTCGCGGGCTGGAGCGCGGTCAGCCGGATGATGTGGAAACCCAGCCTGGACTCCACCGGAGCGGAAATTTCACCCGGCTTCAGCTTGAACAGTGCTTCCTCGAACTCCGGCACGTCCTTCATCGCGCCGCGGCCGATGGTGCCCAGGTCCCCGCCCTTGCCGGCCGAGCCGGGGTCTTCCGATTGCTTCTTCGCCAGTTCGGTAAAGCGGGCAGGCGTCTTCTGCAACTGCTTGTAGATCTCCATGGCCTTCGCCAGCGCCTTTTGCTTCGCTTCCGCGCCGGCGCCGGCATCGACGCTGATGAAGATATGGCCCGCCTGGCGGGTTTCCTTGACTTCGTGCTGGCTGCGGCCGCTGTCATAGGCCTTCTTCACCTCGGCCGGCTCAACCTGGATCTGCTGCGCCAGCGCATCGACCGCCAGCGTCAGGTACTCGACCCGCACTTGTTCCGGAATGCGGAACTCGGCCACGTTGGCATCGTAGTATTTTCTCGCGGAATCGGCCTCGAGCTTGACCTGGCTCATGAACTTCTCAGGAGCGATGACGTACTGGCTGACCTCGCGCTGCTGGGTGGACAGCTTCGCCAGCCGCTCGACGACGGTGCGCGGGGCAAAGCCGCTGCCGAGGTAACCGTCCGCGAACTGCTGCAGGATCAGGTCCTGGCGCAGGCTTGCCTCGAACATCGCCGGCAGCCTGCCTTCGGATTTGAGGTACTGCTCGTAGCGCGAGTAGGAGAACTGGCCGTTCTCGTCGCGGAACGCCTGCTGCGCGACTATGATGCTCCGCAGCTGCTCGTCGCTGACCGTCATGCCCGCGCGCAGCGCTGCGTCCAGCAGCAGTTTGCGCTGGATCAGGCCCTCGAGAACGGAAAAGCGGAGCTCGGGGTTGTCCAGCATCGCGGGGTCGAGGCGCTGCCCCTGCACCATGCGCCGTATCGAGTCCTGCCGCTCGCGCAGGGCCCGGCTGAACTCGTCCTGGGAAATGGCGTGGTCGCCGACCCGCGCCACCACCTGCCCGCCTCCCTCCTGGCGGAAATAGCTGTCGATGCCGAAAAAGGCGAACGGCAGGAAGATGATGGCCAGTACGACCTGAATCAGCCTCTTGTGCTTGCCGACAAAATCAAACATGTGCCGATATGCGTGAGTGGTAAGGGATGAATGGCACGTGGATTATCGCATTTCCGCTTGCGAATTTCTTCGGTTGAGAGTTCTCGATTCGCTCATAAAAAAAGGCGAATGCGATTCGCCTTTTTTTAAAGCTGGCGGAGTGGACGGGACTCGAACCCGCGACCTCTGCCGTGACAGGGCAGCATTCTAACCAACTGAACTACCACTCCTTATGCAATGCGGAATCAAGTGGGCCGGCCACCTTCCAGCCCTCCGGCCCGCCGTTTACACCGATCAGCACCACCTCCTGATTCCGCATTGCATTACTGGTGGGTGCTGAGAGGCTCGAACTCCCGACATTCGCCTTGTAAGGGCGACGCTCTACCAACTGAGCTAAGCACCCGGTAAGCAGTCCATGCCGGTAACCACTACCCCGGCGCAGCCGCCGAAGTATTTTGGGGTAGGCGCGCAATCAACGCACCTACCCCAAAACAAACCTCGCCAGGCACCAGCCAGATGACTAGTTTACCGCATCTTTCAATGCCTTACCAGCGCTGAACCGGGGCACCCTGGCGGCCTTGATGCGAATTTCCTCGCCGGTGCGCGGATTGCGGCCGGCGCGCGCCTCGCGCTTGCCCACGCGGAAGGTGCCGAACCCCATCAGGGTCACGGAATGGCCCTTCTTCAACGCGCCCTTGATCGCGTCTATTGCTCCATCAAGCGCCTTCTCAGAAGCGGACTTGGAAATGCCCGCGGATTTCGATACCACCTCGACCAGGTCGGCCTTATTCATTCTTGTCCCCTTTAACCGTATTCAGTGACGGAAGCGAATCCCCTCCCCGGTCCGGACCTTCGGGCTTGAAGAAGGCCGGGCGGAAAAATTCTTTTGGTTGGTGCGCTGGCGAATGCCGTTGAAATGTGTCGGCACCTTTATAGCAAGTGTAAAAAGGTGGTGTCAAGGAAAAATCCTGTGACTCGTGACCAATGATGAGTGACTCGTTGCAAAAAACTCGCCCAACAACGACGACGCTGCAGACCAAAAAAATAAAATTGACACGTGCCCGCGGGTACTTACGGAATCTTCCTCGCCTAAAACAAGACGAACAATAAAAAAAGGGCGGCTCGCGCCGCCCTTTTTTTTCGGTGTAGTGCCTGTCAGTGCTTGACGGCAGGCGCCGGAGCCTGTGCCGCCGGCGGAGGCACCGCCGCGGCGTCCTCTTCCGGCAGCGGCTGCGGCTTGCGCTCAAGCGCCATCTCGAGCACCGTGTCGATCCACTGTACCGGGTGGATATCGAGCTTGTTCTTGACATTATCCGGGATTTCCGCGAGGTCCTTCACGTTTTCCTCGGGGATCAGCACGGTCTTGATGCCGCCGCGGAGCGCCGCGAGCAGCTTTTCCTTCAAGCCGCCGATCGGCAGCACCTCGCCGCGGAGCGTGATCTCGCCGGTCATCGCCATGTCCGCGCGCACCGGGATGCCGGTCAGCGCCGACACCATGGCGGTGCAGATGCCGATACCAGCGCTCGGGCCGTCCTTGGGCGTCGCACCCTCGGGCAAGTGAATGTGGATGTCGTTCTTCTGGTAGAAGTCCGCCGGGATGCCCAGCCGCCGCGAACGGGCGCGCACGACCGACAGCGCGGCCTGCACCGATTCCTGCATGACCTCGCCGAGCTTGCCGGTGGTGGTCATCTTGCCCTTGCCGGTCATGATCGCCGATTCGATGGTGAGCAGCTCCCCGCCGACTTCGGTCCACGCCAGCCCGACGACCTGCCCGACCTGGTTCTTCTTCTCGGCAATGCCGAAGCTATAGCGGCGTACCCCCAGGTACTTGTCGAGGTTGCGCGCGCTAACCGACACCTTGCGCTCCTCGCCCTGGCTCACCAGGGTCTTCACTACCTTGCGGCAGATCTTGGAGAGCTCGCGCTCGAGCGCCCGCACGCCGGCCTCCCGCGTGAAGTAGCGGATGATGTCGCGCACGGCGCTCTCGGAGATGGCAAGCTCCTCCGACTTCAGCCCGTGGTTCTTCATGAGCTTGGGCAGCAGGTGCTTAAGCGCAATGCTGACCTTCTCGTCCTCGGTATAGCCCGAGAGACGGATCACTTCCATGCGGTCGAGCAACGCCGGCGGGATGTTGAGCGTGTTGGCCGTGCACACGAACATCACGTCGGAGAGGTCGTATTCGACCTCGATGTAGTGGTCCACGAAGGTATGGTTCTGCTCGGGATCGAGCACCTCGAGCAGCGCGCTCGCGGGGTCGCCCCGGAAGTCCATCCCCATCTTGTCAACTTCGTCGAGCAGGAACAGGGGATTGCGCACGCCCACCTTGTTCATGTTCTGGAGGATCTTGCCCGGCATCGAGCCGATGTAGGTGCGCCGGTGGCCGCGGATCTCGGCTTCGTCCCGCACCCCGCCCAGCGACATGCGCACGAACTTGCGGTTGGTCGCCCTCGCGATTGACTGCCCGAGCGAGGTCTTGCCCACGCCGGGGGCCCCGACCAGGCACAGGATGGGCGCCTTCAGCTTGTCCACGCGCAGCTGCACCGCAAGGTACTCGACGATGCGTTCCTTCACCTTCTCCAGGCCGTGGTGATCCTCGTTCAGCACCTTCTCGGCTGCGGAGAGGTCGGTGTTGATCTTGCTGCGCTTTTTCCACGGCAGCGATACCAGCGCCTCGATGTAATTGCGCACGACCGTCGCTTCCGCCGACATCGGGCTCATGAGCTTGAGCTTCTTGAACTCGGTTTCGGCTTTCTTGCGCGCGTCCTTGGGCATGTGCGCGGCCTTGATGCGCTTCTCGATCTCGTCGATATCGGCGCCCTCGTCCATCTCGCCAAGCTCTTTCTGGATCGCCTTCACCTGCTCGTTGAGATAGTACTCGCGCTGGCTCTTCTCCATCTGGCGCTTGACGCGCCCGCGGATGCGCTTCTCGACCTGCAGGATCTCGAGTTCGCCCTCGACCAGCTTCAGCAGGTGCTCGAGCCGCTGCTTGACGCTGAACATCTCGAGCACTTCCTGCTTCTGCTCGAGCTTCAGCGGCAGGTGCGCGGCGATGGTATCGCCCAGGCGCCCGGCCTCGTCGATGCCGGCGAGCGAAGTGAGGATCTCCGGCGGGATTTTCTTGTTGAGCTTCACGTACTGATCGAACTGCTGGATCATCGTGCGCCGCATCGCCTCGGTCTCGTGGTCCATGGCGAGGTCCGCCGCGACCGGCGTCACGCCGACGGCGTAGTGCGTCTTGAGATCGACGATCTCGTGCAGGCGCGCGCGCTGGCTGCCCTCGACCAGCACCTTCACGGTGCCATCGGGGAGCTTGAGCATCTGCAGGATGTTGGCGATGCTGCCGATGCGGTACAGGTCTTCGGGGGCGGGATCGTCCTTGGCCGCCGACTTCTGGGCGACCAGCACGATGCTCTTGCCCGCCTCCATCGCCGTCTCCAGCGCCTTGATCGACTTCGGGCGCCCCACAAACAGCGGAATCACCATGTGCGGGAACACCACCACGTCGCGCAGCGGCAGCAGCGGCATTTGGGTCGGCAGGTTCGCGGCAGTCTCTTCAGGCATCGTGTCTCACCCGGTTATATTGAATAACGTGAAGATGGGGGAAAAAAGCAAAAAATTCAAGGGCTACGCGTCAGCGCCCTGATTCCAAACCGGTTTTACAGCGACAGCGACACATAACCGGCTGCTGGCCGGTTTTCCGTGCCGCAATAAGAGGCTTTCCACCCTAGTGGGCAGAGCCCGCGACCTTGTTCGGCTGATCCGAGTAGATCAGCAACGGCGATGCATCACCGGTAATCGTGTTCTCCTCCACCGCCACTTTCACCACGTTCTCCAGCGACGGCAGGTCGAACATGGTATTGAGCAGCGTGTGCTCGAGGATGGAGCGCAGGCCGCGCGCGCCGGTCTTGCGCTCGAGCGCGCGCCGGGCGACCGCCTTGAGGGCGCCTTCGCGCACTTCCAGCTCGACGCCTTCCATGGCGAACATCTTCTGGAACTGCTTGAGCAAGGCGTTCTTGGGTTGCGTGAGGATCTGGATCAGCGCGGCCTCGTCCAGCTCCTCGAGGGTCGCCACTACCGGCAGCCGGCCCACGAACTCCGGAATCAGGCCGTACTTGATGAGGTCCTCGGGCTGCACGTCGCGCAGCACCTTGGTGATGTCCTTGCGGTTGTCGCGCGAACTCACCTCGGCGCCGAAGCCGATGCCGCTACTTTCAGAGCGGGCGCGAATGATGCGATCGAGACCGTCGAACGCGCCGCCGCAGATGAACAGGATGTTGGTGGTGTCCACCTGCACGAATTCCTGGTTGGGGTGCTTGCGCCCACCCTGCGGCGGCACCGAGGCGATGGTACCCTCGATCAACTTCAACAGCGCCTGCTGCACGCCCTCGCCCGACACGTCGCGCGTGATCGACGGGTTGTCGGACTTGCGCGAGATCTTGTCGATCTCATCGATGTAGACGATGCCGCGCTGCGCCTTTTCGATGTCATAGTCGCACTTCTGCAACAGCTTCTGGATGATGTTCTCGACGTCCTCGCCGACGTAGCCCGCCTCGGTCAGCGTGGTGGCGTCCGCCATCACGAACGGCACGTTGAGCAGCCGCGCCAGCGTTTGCGCGAGCAGCGTCTTGCCCGATCCCGTGGGCCCGATCAGCAGGATGTTCGACTTGGCAAGCTCGACGTCGTCGTTCTTGGCGATCGCCTTCAGCCGCTTGTAGTGGTTGTAGACCGCCACCGACAGGATCTTCTTGGCGAGGTCCTGGCCGATCACGTACTGGTCGAGGATCGCGCGGATCTCCTTCGGCACCGGCAGGTCGGACTTGGCGCCCTTCGCGCCGTGCTCGCCCTGGGTCTCCTCGCGGATGATGTCGTTGCACAGCTCGATGCACTCGTCGCAGATAAACACCGACGGCCCCGCGATGAGCTTGCGCACCTCGTGCTGGCTCTTGCCGCAGAACGAGCAGTAGAGCAGCTTTTCCCCGCCGACTTTTTCAGACATGGGTC
>Ga0184627_10000990_pt1 | contig 11259 bp, 10 predicted proteins | sample PLM3_127_b1_FD_133150 | JGI IMG/M metagenome (GOLD analysis project Ga0184627, IMG submission 133150) | Groundwater sediment microbial communities from an aquifer in East River, Colorado, USA - PLM3_127_b1 | ecosystem: Environmental > Terrestrial > Soil > Riparian zone | place: USA: East River...
AACGGTCGCGGCCCGGCCGCCACGCCGGCTTACGGGCGGCCCTTTCAGGCGGCGACCTCGCGCGATACCGGCGATCACTCGCATGAGTCCGGCCGCGGAACGTCAGGACGTCGTCGTGACCTTGGTGTTGTCATCAAAGTCGGTGCCTGTCTGGCCATCGGCTGCCTGCACGGTGGCGGTTATTACCGGATTAATCTGCGTGCCGGGAGGCGGGGCCGGTCTCACATAAGTGCATGACACTGCGTCCGGACCATCGGGGTCTGGCCCGTCGGTGCCCGCGTCGCCATCGTCTGGGTCAAGCTCGATGCCAACGACTGGGAGGTCAGTTACCGTGCTCTTACAGTCGGTAATGCTGCCGTGAACGCTGTCAATCAACGATGTTACTTTGACCTTAACGTTGCTGTCGTTGTCGATAATTACGTAATAGGTGACGTTTGAGCCCGGACCAGTGACTTCGTCATTTTCGGCCGTTTTGTCCTCGTCGTCCCCGTCGGCCCGTACACCCATTTCTATTGGCAACGTGGGCTTTGGCGTCGGACCTAGTGTCGCCGTTGCCGCGGGCGGCGGTGTCGGCGTCGCGGCTGGTCCGAAGGTGATTTGCGGCGCCGGTGAGGCCGGGGTGCCCTTCTTCACCTCGACGACGGTCTTGCGCCCGAAGCGGCGTTCGCCGTCGCTGACGACCAGGACGACGTTCTTGGCGCCCTCGCCTGGCGCGGTCCAGGTAGCGGTGGTGCCTGCCCCTGCGCCGAAGTCTCCGCCGTCCGGCGCCTGCCATACCGGGAGGAGTGAGCCATCGTTCGGGCGGGCAAGCTTGACCGTGGCTGAGCGCATGAATTCTCTGACCACAGGCCAGACGTTGGCGATATCCGACTGCCCGGATGCGTCCGACACGGCGAAGCCGCTCAGGCGGTATGCCTGCACGATCTCCAGCTTGAAGGCGACGCTGAACGAGTTCTCGATGACTATCCGTCTACGCTCCGTGCCGCCGAGATCGAATCTGACGGCGGCGGCCTCCTCGTCCCAGCGCAGCGGCGAGGCGCCCTCGCCCTGGTCCAGGTTCTTGGCCACCAGCTTCACCGTGACGCCGGGCCTGATGTCGTCCGGATTCGCCGGCTCCCGGACCGCCGCCTCCGCAGCCAGCACCATCGCCTGCAGGTAGCCGATGGGCCGCGTTACGCCGCCCACGCCTTCGATGCTGTAGGGGCTGACGACGAGCATCACCTTGCTGGGCTCAACGTCTTCCACGATCTGGCTGATGGCCCGCGGCATCGTCTCCCAGTAAGACACGGGGTCCGCGATCGGCAGGACCTTGATCATGTCCACGGCCTTGCCTATCTCCTCCCAGTCGTACGCCTGGCGCTGGTCAGTGGGCGGAGGCAGAGTAAGGCTGAGCCGCTTGTCGCCCAGCCTGTCCGCGAGGGTGGTGATGAATTCCGTGAACTCCGGCCCCAGGTCCACGTCCACGGACGAATACTCGAGGTCGATGCCATCGAGACCGGCGTCACTGACGAGCGAGACGATCGCCTCGATGTGAGCGTCACGGCGCGACTCGTCGGCCAGAATATCGTTGACGACAGCCGCGGTGTCTTCGCCGCTGCCGATCACAGTCGGTATGACGAGGAAGTCTCTCTCTTCCGGCAGCGCGGTGGGCGTCCCCTGCACCGAGCCATCCTGGGCCGGCGAGTAGTCCCGCGGGTTGACGATAGTCACCTGCGCATCCGCGTGGAGGCTGCCGCCGGGGGGAAGCGAACCCGCCAACTGGTATGGCTGCGCGGCCACCCTGAGGACGATGAGGTTGGCGGGAATCTCCGTGAATTCGCCCTCAGCCCTTCCGCCTCTGACCACCTTGACGTCCGCCACCCTCTGCCAGCGGTTCTCAACAAACGTGTAGAAGCCCAGGCCGGCGGGGTCCTCGATAGTCTCGCTCAGGGGCAGCGCAAAGCCGGCCACGGCGGGCAGCTCCTCTTCATCCAGGTCGAACTCGATGTAGTCGCTGACCGGCTCCAGGCCGGGGGATAGGGCTGGCATTTGCGAAGTGAATTGCCCGCGAATCCCGCCCACGTCGATATCACCGCCGTTGCCGTCGCTGCTACCGCCACCGCCGTCTCCGCCCAACAGCGACGACACACCAACGACGAGAATTATCACGACGGCGAGGAAGGCGATGGTACCGCCGATAATGATCGGAGCGGGGTCCCGCTCCGGCCGGCGACGTAACAGCCGGTCGAATGGGCCCTCAGGTCTGGGCAGGTCGCGTCTAAACCGCCTTCCGGGCGGTTGCTCGCGGGGCGGGGGGCGTCGCATGTGTTAGGGCTGAACCACCTTCATGGTGTGAGCGGATTCGCCTGGCGCCTGCGGGCGCGACCAAGGTTAGCGGTAGTGTAACACAGGCCCTGTTTTGCGATACAGGGGACGATGTGGGTGCTATTTACAAGCGGGGCAGCGTGCCATATAATTCATCGTTGGGGACAGTCGCGTTTGACTGAGGGCTTAGCCTTCAGTCCTTTTTTTACGAAAACCCCCAGGAGTTGACGCTCGCCATGCCAAACAAGCCGCTCCCATTGACCAAGGACGGTCTGGACAAGCTCCAGAAGGAACTGGACTACCTTCTGACGACAAGGCGCGCGGAGGTTGCCCAGCGCATCCACGACGCCAAGGAGCTGGTGGGCGCACAGAATACGCCGGAGTACGAAGACGCCCGCAACGAGCAGGCATTTATGGAAGGACGCATCCTTACGCTTGAGAACGTTATCCAGAACGCGGTGATCATTGAACAAGCCCACGATCACCAGCGTGTGAGCCTGGGCTCCACCGTCACAGTCCTGAACCACAAGGGCGAAAAGGACCACTACACCATCGTCGGATCGGCGGAGGCAGACCCGAAGGCGGGCCGGATCAGCAACGAATCGCCGGTCGGCCTGGCGCTGCTGAGCAAGGGAGTCGGCGACGAGGTGCAGGTGAACGCGCCCGCCGGCGTTCTACGCTGGACGATCCTAGAGATCAACTAGCGACTCGATTAGGGCCAAGGCTACAATCAGGCGGGGCGCTAGGACGCCCCGCCTGATTTTTTTGCACTATGGGCGAAGATGAGATCGTAGCGCTGCGCCGGGAGAAGCTGGAACGCCTGCTCTCCAGCGGCGTCGACCCGTATCCCGCGCGGACCCGCCGGACCCACACGGCGAAAGAGGCCGTCGAGCTGCTTGAGCGCTCCCCGGACGGGCACGACGTCGTCGCTGTGACGGGTCGCGTGACGGCGCTGAGGCGGATGGGGAAGGCGTCGTTCCTCGACCTTCGCGATGGGTCGGGCAGGGTCCAGGCTTATTTCAAGCAAGAGAGCGTGGGCGTGGAGCCTTACGAACTGCTGCTGCACGCGGTGGACCTGGGGGACTTCCTGGGCGTAAGCGGCACGCTCTTCCACACCAAGAGCGGAGAGCCGACGATCGAGGCGCAGAGCTACACGATCCTCGCCAAGGCGTTGCGCGCGCCGCCGGAGAAGTGGCACGGCCTTCAGGACGTGGAGGTGCGCTACCGCCAGCGCTACCTGGACCTGATGGCGAACCCGGAGGTGCGGGACACCTTCGTCACGCGGTCGCGCATCATCCAGCAGATCAGGCGATTCATGGAGACGCGGGGCTATCTCGAGGTGGAGACGCCCATTCTTCAGGGCAGCGCGGGCGGCGCGGCTGCCCGTCCATTCGTCACGCACCACAACGCGCTCGACCGCCAGCTGTACCTGAGGATAGCGCTGGAGCTGCACCTGAAGCGTCTCGTGGTCGGCGGGTTCGACAAGGTGTACGAGATCGGGCGCATCTTCCGAAACGAAGGCGTCTCCACCAAGTGGAACCCAGAGTTCACGATGCTAGAGTCTTACGAAGCCTACGCCGACTACAACGACCTGATGGCGATGGTGGAGGAGATGGTCTCTACCGTCGCCGGCGAGGTCCTGGGAACCAGCCGGGTAATGACAGGAGAGGTTGAGATCGACTTCTCGCCACCGTGGCCGCGCATACCCCTGCGCGATGCCATTCGCGACCGTTGCGGCGTGGACTTCGACGCCTATCCCGAAGTCGAAGGGCTGCGCCGCGCCGCGGCCGCCTCCGGCGTCAAGGTCGAGCCTTCGTGGGGCCGCGGCAAGGTCATCGATGAGCTACTGAGCCTGCACGTCGAGCCTCATCTGATGCAGCCGACGTTCCTGATCGACTATCCTGTCGAACTCTCTCCGCTGGCCAAGCGCAAGGCCGAGAACCCCCATCTGGTGGAGCGCTTTGAGTTCTTCATCGCCGGCCGCGAGGTTGGGAACGCCTACAGCGAGCTGAACGACCCCATGGACCAGCGGGAACGGCTTCTGGATCAGACGCGTCTACGTGCCGCCGGCGACGAAGAAGTGGAGCTGGCGGATGAAGACTTCCTGGTTGCACTGGAGCACGGGATGCCGCCGGCCGCTGGGCTCGGCATCGGCATCGACCGGTTGGTGATGGCGCTCACGGGCGTAAGTTCGATACGAGAGGTGATTCTGTTCCCGGCGCTGAGGGAGAAGGGCGACGCGTGACCAGGCGTCTGCTCCGCGCCGTCGTCTTCGACCTCGACGGCGTCATTTGGGACGGGGAGCCGCTCTACCACGAGGCGTTTAACCTTGTGCTCGCCCCCTACGGCCATACGGTCACCGATGCCGACTACGCCGGGATCATCGGCCTCTCCGTCGAAGCTGCCTGGGGCCGGGTGCGAGAGCGGTTCTCCCTGACGGAATCACCATCTGTCTTCTACAGCGTCTACAACGAGGCGGTGCTCGATCTGCTGAAAAAGGCCACGCAGCCGCTCCCCGGCGTACGCGAGCTTCTGGCGGAACTCAAGCGCCGCGGCATTCCTGTCGGCCTCGCCTCCGCATCGTTGCGGCAGTGGGTGGATGCGACGCTGGCGGGTCTGCGGCTGGAGGACGCCTTCGACGTCACCGTCTCGGCCAGCGAAGTACAGCGGTCCAAGCCCGCGCCGGACCTCTACCGCGCCGCCGCTGAGCGGCTTGGCGTGGCGCCGGACCAGTGTCTCGCGGTCGAAGATACGGCAGCCGGAATCGCTTCGGCAAAAGCGGCCGGGATGTTCGCTGTCCAGATTCGGGCATCGTCAACCGCTCTGCCACCGCTGCAAGGAGCGGATTTTATCCTGGAGGACTATTCGCAGTTTGACCTGTCATGGCTGGAGGCGCCGGTAAGCGAGGTGGAGTCTTGAGCACCAACGACGGACCTCGCAACTCGGAACCCGAAACTCGAGACTCATCGCGAGCGCTTCCTGCCGAGGTGCGGGAGGTCGCCGATGCGCTCATCGCTGATCTCGAAGACAACCTCAGGGCCCTGCTCTGGCACGGCTCGTGGGCGCGCGGCGAGCAGACTCCGGAGAGCGACCACGACATGATCGTGGTCGTCCGGCAGATGAATGAGGCTACCCTCCTCGGCCTAAGCGGCGTCTTTGACGGGCGCAGCGGCTGGTCGACCTATGTCAAGACCGAACAAGAGCTACGACACTACCCGCTGACAGGCAGGCTTCAGTTCCACTACGGGTTCATTGCGCTTTACGGGGGCATCGATGCCCCGCCGGTGACCCGAGAAGGCATCATCGAAGACCTGCGGCGGACCGCGACCGATGTTCAGCACGAGTGCCGCTATCGCCTGATCCACGGCAGCGGCGGCAAGCTCTATGCGGGCATGGACCCGGCGTACGCACGGCTGCGGACCGCCCGCTGGATGTATTACCAGGCCAAGCTGGCGGTGCTGGCCCTCAAGGCGCGCGAGGTCCTGAGAGGCCAATCGTATCCGCTGAGCCGCCACGAGCTGCGCCGGCGGTTGAGTGATGAGGAGGAGCTCGCCATCATCGATATCATCGATCTCTGGCCGGCGTTGCGGCAGGGGTTCGAAGAGGACGTGACGCCTCTCGCTCTTCAGCTGGACGCCTTCATGAGGAAGCTCGTGAACGAGCTAGAGGAAGTGAAACCGCCGCAATGAGGCGCCACTTCACGGCCACCGGCTTCGTCGTCGATGGCTCGCGCACGCTGCTGCACTGGCACAAGCGATTGCAGCAGTGGATGCCCCCCGGTGGCCACATCGAGCCGGACGAGGACCCGGTGCAGGCGGTCCTTCGGGAGATCGAGGAGGAAACGGGGCTCGCCACGGAGGTGATCCCTCTGCGAGAAGGGGCTCTGTTCGAGTACCCGGAGCAGCTCCCGCCGCCGTACACGATACTCGTGGAGGATATCCCGGGCCCGGGAGAGCCGCACAAGCACATCGACATGATCTACTTCTGCCGGGTCGTAGATGGAGGGCCGGACCGGCTTACGGACGACCCGACGCTGCGCTGGGTGGACGAGAAGGACCTGAGACAAAGCGCGCCAATGGACGTCGCCGGCTGCGGCGTCTCAGTGGCCGTTCCGGACGACGTGCGCGAACTTGCCCTTGTCGCTATAGAGACGGCCCGCCGCGCCAACGAAGTGTCTTAGACTACACGCATGCTCTCCACGCAGTTCGTTCGCGAGCATCCGGAGGAAGTGCAGCGCGCCCTCGCCCGGCGCAACACTGAGGCCCCGCTGGACGATGCGCTCGCGCTCGACGCCGAGTGGCGGCGCGCGCTGACGGAGGTGGAGTCGCTGCGCGCCGAGCGCAACGCCATCTCGAAAGAGATCGGCGATCTGTCCCGGCTCGCGAAGACAGCAGACACGAAAGAGGCCAAGCACGCGGAGCACCGCCGCGGCGACCTCGTGGCGCGATCGTCGTTCCTGGGCGAGCGCCTGGACGGCCTGGAAACGCAGGTGCGCGAGATGGACAAGCGCCTGCGCGACCTTCTCCTCGAAATTCCGAACATCCCGGCTGACGACGTGCCCGACGGCCCCGATGAAAGCGGAAACGTGGTCGTGCGGCAGTCTGGCGAGCCGCGGGCGTTCGATTTCGAGCCGAAGCCGCACTGGGAGATCGGCGAAGCGCTCGACATCATCGATCTCGAGCGCGGAGGTAAGCTTTCGGGCTCCCGCTTTTTCGTGCTGAAGGGCGCCGGGGCGCGGCTGGCGCGCTCTCTCGTCGGCTGGATGTTGGACTTCCACACGTCGAACGGGTACCTGGAGGTCTACCCTCCGGCGATGGTGCGGGAGGAAAGCATGTGGGCCGGCGGCTGGCTGCCGAAGTTCGCTGAGAACATGTTCCACGATGCCGAGGAGGACTACTGGTTCATCCCGACAGCCGAGGTAGCGCTGACGAACATGCACCGGGACGAGGTCCTGGAGCCGGGAACTCTCCCGTTGAAGTACGTCGCCTACAGCCCCTGCTTCCGCCGCGAAAAGGCCTCCGCTGGGCGCGACGTACGCGGGATCAAGCGCGTGCGTCAGTTCGACAAGGTGGAGCTGTACAAGTTCGTCGAACCGGAGCAGTCCGAGGCAGAGCTCGAGTCGCTGGTGGCGGACGCGGAGTCCGTCTGCCGGGCGCTCGGCATTCCGCACCGCGTCGTCCAGCAATGCACCGGGGATCTCGGTTTCAGCGCCGCGAAGGCGTTCGACCCCGAGCTATGGGCTCCGGGTAGCGGCGAGTGGCTGGAGGTCTCTTCCTGTTCAAACTGCACCGATTTCCAGGCCCGGCGGGCGAATATCCGCTTCCGCCGCGAAAAGGGAGGGCGCCTGGAGCACCCGCACACGCTGAACGGCTCCGGTCTTGCGATCCCTCGCGTGCTCATCTCCGTGCTCGAGAACTACCAGCAGGCCGACGGGTCCGTCCTCGTGCCCGACGTCCTCCGCCCGTACATGGGCGGCATGGAGCGGATAACTCCGCGCGACGCCCCCGCCGAATAGCATCGAACGGCGCGACCGGCGCAATCCGCGCGCTTCCCCCGCTCGTATTGTCGTTATGTCGAAATAGTCCCCGCGGAAGGAGGCGCGCATGAACGCCCGACTGATCCTCATTTCGCTCCTGGCGCTGCTGGCCCTGGCCGGCGGCTCGGTCGCCGGCGCGGCGGAAAACCGCAACTTTGTCGCTCCGTTAAAGTCGGGCCAGGAGACACCCCCGGTAGATAGCGACGCTGCCGGCCTGGCGAAGTTTCAGCTCAGTGCGGACGGCAATGAGCTCAGCTTCAAGCTGATCGTCGCCAACATCGATAACGTGCTGTTCGCCCATATCCACTGCGGCGCCGCGGGCGTCCCCGGACCGGTCGTCGTGTTCCTGTACGATGGCCCGACCCTGACCACCAACGGTGTCCTCTCCGAAGGCGCAGCGACGGATGCCAACGTCATCGACCGGCCGGACTCCGCCGCCTGCCCGGGTGGTATCAGCGACTTCGATGACCTGCTGGAAAAGATGCGCAGCGGCGGGGCATACGTCAACGTTCATACGACGGCGAATCCCACGGGCGAGATACGCGGTCAGATCCGCTAACCACCGCGTCCAAAAGCGGAGCAGCGGCGGTCCTAGAACCGCCGCTGCTTCCTGGGGATCGGTGTTCTACTCAGAGGATAGCGTCGTCGCGTCTGCCTTGCGGCCCTCCAGTATTGCCCTGCGCGCCAGCCGGAGGTCCGTGCTCTTCGCCGCTCTCGCTACCGTGGCAGTGGTCGTCCTCACCGACGCCGTCGCCATCGTGACCGTTGGCGGGGTGATCCGGATTACCCTCGCCGGAGGGACCGTGGCATTCCTGTTCCGGTCCGGTCGGATCATCGGTCACGTCGCCGGAGTCCTGGCCCTGATCACCCTGGCAGTGATCGTCCACGCCGGCGCCGTCCTGGTCGTGTCCGTTGTCGCTCTGTCCATTGACATTCTCACCGTCGTGGCCTTCGCCGGGCGGAACGTCGCACTCCCCGGTGTCACCGGTCTCGTCACCGGCGTCGCCGCCTGAGTCCTCATCGAAGCCGGCACTGTCCTCATCAGCTGAATCGCTACCCTCGTCGTCCGCCCCGCTGTCGCCTTCATCCTCCGGAGGATCGCCTGGGCCGTCCTCGTCGGCGGCGTCGCCATCCGAGTTGTCATCAGCGTCCGGCTCGTCCTCACCGCCGGCTTCGTCGCCGCTGGGCACGTCCGGTACGTCGGGGGTGTCCGTTTCGTCGCCGGCAGGCGAGGCATCAGGTGCGGCGGGGGAGCTTGTTTCGGCTTCCGGCTCGTTCGCAGCCGTCTCCTCTGGTTCGGAATCGTCTGCGGGAGACGGGGCTTCCGCCACGATCTCTTCACTCACGAAAACGGCGCTGGCGGGCGCTTCCGCCGGGACTTCCTTTAGCACCAGCACCATAGGCTGCCCTGCCTTGGCCACTGCTGGGTCTACCGCCGGCGCAACCGCCACAACGTCAACGTTGGGCACGATACTGCCGGGGCGGCCGATTTCGGCCACACCACCGGGCCCGGCCAGCGATACGAACGTAGACAGCGCCACCGGCAGCAGTGCCGAAAGCGGTACCGCTTTGATGATTCTCAGCCACCTCATCTGAACTCTCGCATTCCTAACCGGACAATCAGCTTCCTTTACTAATTACGACGCCAGCAACGGCGAGAAGGTTAAGGGATGGTTGGTGAAATCTCCTTAACCCGCTCAACCGTGCGTTAACCCGCCGTTTCTTGCAAAGGATGTCGCACGACTACCGAAACTCGAAGCGGCGGGCTTCAGGCCCGCCGCCGCGTCTTGTTCTGCTGTCCGCTCGGCCTACCAGCCGCCGCTATTCCCGGGTTTCCCGCGTACTACGCCACAGCGGCGGGCCTGAAGCCCGCCGCTGCTCTCGTCATTCGTCTTATTACGGCTATTTCTTGCCGTGCCCGCGGCCTCCGCCACGCGATTGCGTGGTCTCCGCCCCCTCCTCGCCGTCCTCGCTCTGGTCCTTGCTAGCGCCCGACACCAGCTCGCCAAGGTTCTTCGGGCCATCCTCCAGGACGGCCTGCTCCTCGTCCGTCAGCGCCTTGCGCAGCTGGCCGAAGCCGAACTCGGGCTCGCCGTCTTCACCGGTCGGGATGGTGGCGAGCAGCTCCTCGACCGTCATTCCCTGGGCCAAGGCGAGCTGGTACAGCTTGAACAGGGCGCCGAAGCCGATCCCTTCATCGTGTTGCGCCAGGACCTCTTCCATCTCCACGCCGAATTCGTCCGCTATCGCCGTCGCGATCTTTTCCTCACCGTTTCCGGTAGCGCCATTCTCCTCGCCGTCAAGCGCCTGCACGCCGTCGCCATCGTCCGTTCCGGCAACAGAAGTGGCAACGTCCACAGGCCCCGGGCCCGCCAGCGCCGTGTAAGACCCCACGGCGACTACGATGGCGCCCACCGCCAAGAGCAGGGGCAGCAATCCAACCTTGGGCATAAGGATCACTCCTTTCGATTTATGTCACATTGTACGCGGGGTGGCTGACCGGGTGCCACCGGCGGGCGTTAAGATTTCGTACTAAATCTGTCTAATCTCTACTCGCCTCCGGGCTAGTCATCCTTGCCTTCATCGGCTTCATCTTCATCATCATCTTCGCCGCCGTCATCGTCGTCGTCCCCATCTCGCTCGTCCTCGTCGTCATCATTTTCGGACCCGACGCAAAGCACCTTGATATCTTCGGCGAGTACGGAGTCGTCGTCCTGGATCTCGCCCGTGATCCAGACGTCAAGCGCCGAACCCAGGTCGCCCTGGACATCAGTGTCTTCATCCACGAGAACGGAGACTGGGCCAGACGGCGTGTCAACGGTCAACGAGCCGTCATCCTGCGATAGCAGCGCGCCCCGCCTGATCATAGCCTTACCGTTATGCACCTTTAGACGAAGGGCGCCTCGGCCCCTGGCCTCGCCGGGGTTGCACTTGTCGCTATCTTCCCCATCTTCATCATCGTCACCATCGTTCTCGTCGGTGTCCACCTGCTGAACCCCGGGCGCGGGCGTCGCGCTGAGGACTCCCTCGCATCGCAGGGCCACGGCCAGCGCCCGCAACTGCTGAGCGTCGAGGACCGTCCCTTCGACTCGCACCGGGTCGCCGGCCTCGAGTCCGCCCTCGATCTGCGTGCCGGCGTCACGCGAGATTTCGACCAGCAGGCCCGGGCCCTGGACGCTGACCTTATCGCTGGTCAGACTATCGAGCCGGCCTGTCACCTCAAAGGTGTCGCCCTCAATCCGAAGCTGGAAGTGCGGGTCCTCTTCAGTGGCGCAGTCGATGACACCGGCGCCCGCGCAGACCGAGCGCAGTTCGCGGGCGGTCATACTGCCGTCTTCCGCCGCCGTTCCGGCCATCTCGACGGCCGTACCGGCTGAGAGATCACCAACGAGGTTGAAATCCGCCGCCAGCGTTGCGGA
>Ga0184627_10000991_pt1 | contig 11245 bp, 9 predicted proteins | sample PLM3_127_b1_FD_133150 | JGI IMG/M metagenome (GOLD analysis project Ga0184627, IMG submission 133150) | Groundwater sediment microbial communities from an aquifer in East River, Colorado, USA - PLM3_127_b1 | ecosystem: Environmental > Terrestrial > Soil > Riparian zone | place: USA: East River...
CTCGCCGCCCGACAGCATCAGCACAACCAGCGAGCCAGCGAGGTACTCGCCGAGCAGCACCGCCGTGACAATGGAGATGCCGGCCAGGAGATCGGAGCCGAACTGCCGTCGCAGCGCCTTCCGCGCCAGGTCCAGGACGAGCGGCGCGCCGCCGGCGGCCAGGACGATGTACAACGGCACCTGTTGGACGATGAGGGAGACGTCCGTCCCCCACCGCAGCCACAAATGCACGAGAATGCCCGCGCACGCCAGGCCGGCGATGCGCGCTTCGCGGCCCGGGCCCGCGAGGCGGCCTCCGCCAGCTCGATCTGGCTCAATCATCGCCCCGCTCGATCCGCCCGAAGAGGCGCTCCATTCACTCGATCGCCACGTCATTGGCGGCTTTGATGCGGACCCCATCTTCGACCAGATCGCCTGGATGGACAATCACGCGCGCGCCTTCCGACAGGCCGGACAGGACTTCTGCTTCCCGGCCGGTCTGGCGTCCGAGCTCGATGTGCGTGTGGCGCGCCCGCCCGTCGTTGACGACGTACACCGCCCATCGTTCCCCGTCGCGAAAGAGCGCGCTCGTCGGCACCTTCAGGACGCTCGGCGCCTCCCAGATGACGAGGCGTACCTCGACGCGGTAGGCGTCACCGAGCGCCGCGCTTTCTTCCCCCGAATCGCCAACATCGAGCACTACGTTCACGCGCTGCTCCTCGACCCCGAGCGCCGAGACCTTGGTGAATCCGGCCGGCTCTATCCGGCGGACCGTCGCGTCGAGCGCCACGTCCTCGCCCCACTGCTCGATCGTCGCTCGGCCCCCGACTCTGACCCGTACGGCATCGGTCGACAGCAGATCGGCGACGACTTCCAGCTCGGGCGATAGCGCGCCGGCGAGTTGGGGCGCATCGCTTCGGCCGGCGGGACGCGGACGGCCCGACGGACCGCCGCCTGCGCGCCGAGCGCCGCGACGACGAGGCTTCCGGCGACCGACTGCACCGCAACGCCGACCGAGAGGCGATAGCTGAGCACCGGGAAGCGAAAGAACTCGTTGTAGAGCCCGATCATGCCGGCGCCAAGCCAGGCGCCTGCGGCCACGCCCGTGGCGGCGCCGGCCGCGGCAATGAGGAGCGCCCACTTGACGTAGTGCCAGGCCAGCGCCCGATTCGAATATCCCAGCGCCTTCAGCGCCGCGATTTGCGTCCGCTGGAGCGCCAGCGCGCGCGTGAGCGCGATATGGAGAATGAAGGCCGCGACGCCGAAGAAGATGAGCGGCACGAGGAAACCGAATGTCCGGAGCTGAGCCAGCTCGTTCTCCAGCGTCCACGCCGACGCCTGCAGCGACTGCGGCACGGCGCCCCGCCCGCCGTAGGGATCGAGAAGCCGATCCAGCTCGGCGATCGCCTCGGGCGCCGAGGCGCGGGGCGCCAGCGCGAGCGACACGTCATTGAATCCGCCTTCCATGTTGAAGGCGGACGCGAGCGCGCGCCGGTCCATCCAGAAGACGCCGAAGCGCCGCGAGTCCGGAAAGATCTCACCGGGCCGGATGGCGTACACATACTCGGGCGACAGCGCCACGCCGACGATGGTCAGCTGGCGGCGGCGGCCGTTGATGATCGCCGCCACGCGGTCGCCGGGCCCGAGGCCGTGCGCTTCGCAGAACATCTCGCTGGCCAGGACTTCGTCCGGGCGCGCCGGGTCGATCCAGCGGCCCCGGCGCAGGTACACGCGATTGAGCGGCGGCTCCCCGCGCGCCGGCAGCGACACGAGGCGGCCGACCGCCGGCTCGTTCATGCCGGGGACGTCGAGCGTCACGTCCGATACCACACGCGTGGCGATCGACGCGACCCCTGGAATGGCGGCAATCCGTTCCTCGAGACGGGAGGGCGCGCGCGTCACCGAGGCAAAGACGTCCGCAAACCTCGCATCCTCGTAGTACTCCGCGCGGGTCCGCTGCAGCGAATCGAAATTCGAGAGGTAGGTGACGTACATCGTGACGCCGGCGCCAATGACGGTCGCGATGGCCAGCGCCTGCCCCTTCATCGCCCACAGGTCCCGCAGGAGCTTGCGGTCGAGGGCGCGGATCCGCGTGGGCATGCTCACCACTGCAGATCCCTCACGGCCACCTTGCGGGCGTTGGCCTGGATGCCGGCGACGCGACCGTCGGCCAGCCGGACGACGCGGTCGGCCATCCCGGCGATGGACGCGTTGTGCGTGATGACCACGGTGGCGGTGCCGAGCTCTCGGTTCACACGGTCGAGCGCCTCGAGGACGAGGACTCCTGTCGTGATGTCGAGCGCCCCCGTCGGTTCGTCGCAGAGGAGGACGGCCGGCCGCTTCGCGATCGCGCGCGCGATGGCCACGCGCTGCTGCTCGCCGCCCGAGAGCTGCGCTGGGAAGTGATCGAGGCGGCCGGTCAGGCCGACCAGATCGAGGGCCTCCTCCGGCGTCATGGGCCGCTCGACAAGCTCAGTGACGAGTGCCACGTTCTCACGCGCCGTCAGACTTGGAATCAGGTTGTAGAACTGGAACACGAAGCCGACGTGCGACCGGCGGTACGCCGTCAGCGCCGCCTCATCAGCGGTCGTCAGGCTCTGGTGCCCGTACAGGACGTCGCCGGAGGTCGGGACATCGAGTCCCCCGAGAATATTAAGGAGCGTCGATTTGCCCGAGCCGGAGGGACCGAGCAGGACGACGAATTCGCCGGCACAGAGATCGAAATCGACGCCGCGCAGCGCCTGCACCGTGACCTCGCCCATCTGGTAGATCTTCGTGAGGCCGCGAGCGGTGAACACGGACGTGCCGGTACGGGGGCTCACACCCCGCGTGGGTTCGGTCGTGGCGCTGGCGCCTGCCAAGGTGTATCTCCATCACGACAGAGGCACGGGCTATGCCAGCGGCCGTCACGTGAAGCCCGCCATTCGAGGCACAAACCAACCAGGCGCTCTGGCAGAAGGCTGCGATACAGCGGGAGACGCGCTGAAGATCCCTCACCGGTGCGGAGTTTTCCCCACTGCCGCGTCGGGCCTCGGGGTGTTGCGCGTGGCGACGGCCGACCCTCATCCGGTCGGATGAACGACGGATCGACGGCGTCCAATCGTTCCCCTTGATCAGGGCGGGCACCTCAGTCGGACGTGCCCGATGCCGTTTCGACGCGCCGGCGAATGATCGTGAGGTACTGCTCCGAGTCGCCGGAGAACTTCAGCCGGTGCAATCTGGTGGCCGGTGGAAGATCATTGGTGCCTCGATTTGGAGAGGCGCCGGTCAGGCCACCTTGTTCTCGGTCAGCCTCTGCGATCCGGCCTGGCCTTCGGCCTCGCTACCTGCCATGAGTCTCTCCTCTGAGGGTCCTTTCACGACGACGGCCTCGGCTGTGATTGGCCCTTCCCTGATTTCAAGTTCCATGCGCATGGGCGTGGCGAGCGAGGCCGATACCAAGCAGGCCTTTTCGGTCTTCTCGAGGACAGCCTGCGCGCGGGCGCGGTCGGTGCCCGGGGGGATGGTCAACCGTGGATGCAGGACGATCTCGGTGAAGCTGGTTACGCCGGTCTGTCGATCCACCGTTCCGCCGGCATCCAGTTCAAGCACCACGAACTCCACCTTCGCCTGCCGCGCGATCGCGCGAAGCGTGAACAGGAAGCAGGTCTGCACGGCAGCCAGCAGAAGATGTTCCGGGCTCCACGCATCGCCCGGGCCGTCAAAGTCCGCCGGCGGCGCACTGCGCAGCGCGGGAATACCGGCGCTCGATACCTCCGCATATCCGGACGGCCCTCCGGTCAGATGAACGTCGTAATGGTGCGGCAGCGGTTTCATGATCGTGCCCCCGTAGGAATCGCCGCGGAGGGAATGGCGGATGTCAGCGTTCTTTCCAGCTCCGCAATCGCGAGCATCGTCTTGAGCTGCGAATCGGGATTCAACGAGAGACTGTCGATGCCTTCGGTCACGAGGAACCGGGCGAACTCCGGGTAGTCGCTGGGCGCCTGGCCGCAGATGCCAATCTTCCGCCCCGCGGCGTGCGCGGCGCCGATCACCTGCGCGACCATCCGCTTGACGGCGTCGTTGCGCTCGTCGAACAGGTGGGCCACCAGCTCCGAGTCCCGATCGACGCCCAGCACGAGCTGCGTGAGATCGTTGCTGCCGATGGAGAAACCGTCGAAGACCTCCGCGAACTCCTCTGCCAGGATCACGTTGCTGGGGATCTCGCACATCACGTAGATCTCGAGGCCGTGCGCTCCCTGCACGAGGCCGTTCACCGCCAGCTCGGCGATGACCCGCCGGCCCTCGTCGACGGTCCGGCAGAAGGGCACCATCAGCTTGACGTTCTCGAGGCCCATCTCCTCGCGCACCTTCCGCATGGCGCGGCATTCCAGCGCGAAGCCGTCGCGATACCGCTCGTCGTAATAGCGCGACGCCCCGCGGAAGCCGATCATCGGGTTCTCCTCTTTCGGCTCGAAGGCGGCGCCGCCCAGCAGGCCGGCGTACTCGTTGGTCTTGAAATCCGAGAGCCGGACGATCACGTCCTTCGGCCAGAAGGCGGCCGCGATCATCGCCACGCCTTCCGCCAGGCGATCCACGAAATATTGGCCCTTGTCGGCGTAGCCGCGGGTCCGCTGCTCGATCTCCAGACGCTCTTTCCGGTCCGCGACCTTCTCCGGATGCAGCAGGGCCATGGGATGGATTCGGATGTGCGTGCTGATGATGAACTCGAGCCGCGCCAGGCCCACACCGTCGTTCGGCAGAAACGACAGTGAGAAGGCTTCAGCGGGATTGGCCACGTTCATCATCATGTGAGTCCGCGGGCGCGTCACGTCGGCCAGGTTCGTCCGTTCGACTCGCACCGGAAGCCGGCCTCGATAGACAAATCCCTGCTCGCCCTCCGCGCACGACACGGTGACCTCCTCGCCGGCGGTCACGACGGACGTGGCGGTGCCGGTCCCGACGATGGCGGCGATCCCGAGCTCGCGGCTGACGATGGCCGCATGGCAGGTCCGCCCTCCACGATCGGTCACGACGGCGGCGGCGCGCTTCATCACCGGCTCCCAGTCGGGGTCCGTCATCTCGGTGACGAGCACCTCGCCCTGCTGCAGTTGTTCCAGGTCGGCCGACGACCGGATGATACGGGCCGGACCCTGGCCGACCCTCTCGCCCACGCTCTGTCCGGTGGCGAGCACCTCGCCGCGCGCGTCGAGGTGAAAGCGCTCCAGCACCAGCAGGTCCCGTCGGGCATGAACGGTCTCGGGCCGCGCCTGTACCAGGAACAGCTCGCCGCTGCGGCCATCCTTCGCCCACTCGATGTCCATCGGCGAAGGCGCACCTCGAAGACGGGCGTAATGCTCCTCGACCAGCACCGCCCATCGCGCCAGTGTGAGGATGTCCTCGTCGCCCAGCACGAATCGTTCGCGGTCCTCCCCGGGCACCGGCACGGTGCGCGTCTGCCGGGAACCGCCTTCCTCGTAGACCAGCTTGAGTTCCTTGCTGCCCAGCTTTTTCTGCAGGATCGGGCGGAATCCCTTGCCGAGCGTGGGCTTGAAGACGTAGAACTCGTCGGGGTTCACGGTGCCCTGCACGACGCTTTCGCCCAGTCCGTAGGCGCCATTCACGAGCACGGCGTTCGAGAAGCCGGTCTCCGTATCGATGGAGAACATGACGCCCGCGCAGCCGAGATCCGACCGCACCATCTTCTGGACGCCGACCGAGAGCGCCACATGCGTGTGGTCGAAGCCGTGGTGCGTCCGATACACGATCGCGCGATCGGTGAACAACGACGCGTAGCAGCGCTTGACCGCGTCGAGGAGCATCGCCTCGCCGTGGATGTTGAGGTATGTCTCCTGCTGGCCCGCGAAGCTGGCGTCCGGCAGGTCTTCGGCCGTCGCGCTGCTGCGCACCGCCACATCGCAGTTGGCGCCGTACTGTGCCTCCAGCCGGCGATAGCCTTGCGATACCGCCTGGGCGAGTGCGTCCGGCAGGGCGGCGGCCAGGATGGCGGATCGGACGCGGGCCCCGGCAGCCTGCAGGCGCTCGATATCGGTCACGTCGAGGTGACCCAGCGCGTCGGCGATCACGCGTTCGAGATTGGCGGCGCGCAAAAAGGCGCGATAGGCATCGGCGGTCGTCGCAAACCCATCGGGCGTTCGGATGCCCAGCGGCGTCAGGGCACGCCGCATCTCGCCAAGCGACGCGTTCTTGCCGCCCACTGACGGCACATCGCTCATGGCGATGCTGTCGAACCAGCGGACCCAGCTTCTCCCCATCTCTCCGGCTTCAGAGCAACCGGTATGCCGTGCCCCGCCGTGCGCCGCCGTGGACAGGAGACATTCGCGGGGCGCGAAAAATTCCCATATGGCGCGGAAAGCCGCGCACCCGGCAACGTTGAAAACGAGATATCGATCGCTGCTGCCCGCGCCGACACGCATGACCGCCAAGGCAGCCCCTTTGCAGAGCTCCCAGACGGAGGAAGCTATGACTCGTCACATGCGATTGGCAGCCTGGGGGTTCGCCGCCTTCTCCGGCGCGCTGGCCGTCGCCTTCGGTCCGCTGTTCGCAGGCTACCTGCTCGCCGGCGCCGCCTTTGCCTTGATCGCCGTGCTCATGGGCATGCAGATCGCCCTCGCCATCGATAACTGGAGCCTGGAGCACTCATGGAGGTATCGTGACCGCCATTGAAGCCCAGTCCAGTCGACCGCGAGCGTAGGCGAGAAGGTTCCCTGAGGGCCCTCCTGACCGGTGGTGATCGACGCAGGGTCACCAGTTCAGACACACAATGGGTGGAACCCCATAAGCGGGTCTTCATCGCGACCTCGCCGACAGCGTGCGGCGACGTGCGGTCTCACGCCAGCGAGGAGGCGCATGGTGGGATCATCCCACTCGCCCCATGGACACGGTCAAGCCTGCGGACAAGAATCTCCTCAAGTACGGATCCTTCGACGCGCGCAGCTCCGCGGCATTTCCCTCGAAGTGGATCCGCCCGTCCTTGAGCATGAGGAATTCGGCTTCATCGGCCTTGCGTTGATTCGCCGGAACAATGGTGGGGCGCCCGTTCCCGCGCACCGCTTCGTGGCTCGCCACATAGAACGCGTCCTCGAGCTGGTGGGTCACGAGGATCGAGCTGACATGTTCAAGGTCCCTCAACTTGATGACTTCGTGGTCGACCGTCTTGGCCGTAATCGGATCGAGGCCGGAAGTCGGCGAGTCGAACAACAGGAGGTGCGGCCTCGCGGCAATGGCGCGCGCGATCGCGACGCGCCGCCGCTGCCCTCCTGACAGCTCCGACGGCATCCGGTCGATGTACTCTTCGAGGCCGATGAATCCGAGGACCTCCTCGATACGGCGACGCACCTCGTCCTCCGCCATGTCGGTTTCTTCATACAGCCTGTAGCCTACGTTGTCCGCCACGGTCAGCGAGTCGAAGAGCGCGCTTTCCTGGAACAACATCCCGATATCGCCACGCACCCTCATCATCTCCAGTTCGGTCATGTTGTCGATGCGCTCGCCGTTGACGCGGATGACGCCGGAGTCGGGTTTCAACAGCCCGAGAATCAGCTTGAGGGTGACAGACTTTCCGGCGCCGCTTCCGCCGAGGAGGATCATCAGGCGTCCGGCACGCACCGAAAAACTGACCTCACGCAGAATCACGTTGTCATCGAACGCCAGCGACACGTTCTCGAAGACGACGGCCGGCACCTCCTGCCGGACGGCCCGCTCGTCCTCGGACAACGTGGCGCTTTGGTACGCCATGACCTGCGCGTGAGGGTGAGGCACGATTCAACGTCTACCTGGTGTGATGGGATGCGACTCGAAATGATACGCGAGGTGGACGCCGACAACAGGCACCGCGCGCATATCCGAGCGAGCGGCCGCGAGCAGGACGGTGACGTCCGGGCGAAGGGCCAGATGCCTCGCCAGGAACACATCGACGCCGCCACCCAGAGCCACCACGAAATCGTCGAACGCCCGGCTTTGAAACCCCGTGGCTCCGGACATCATCCGACGCTGATAAAAGCGGGGCATCGTGCTCGACATCGAATCGAACGTCGCGCGATACACGCCCGCGCCGGCAGACAGGAATGGCACGACTGGACGGGCGGGCAGCAGGGGGACACGCAACCCGAGCGCTGCGACGAACGCCTCCGTTCCGCGACCTGCATCGAACCACATCCCACGGCCCTCGAGCGTGAAGTGCGGCGTGATCTCCCATCCGAGTGCGGCGCCAGCGGCGGCAGTCGTGTCGGACGACGGTGACGCCGCGCCGACAAAACCTGCCAGCGTGGTGCCGTGGCGCCACTCGTTGGCCGCCACTGTCTGGCCCCACGCCTCCGGCGCGATGCTCGCCATCGCAACCGCGGCAACCGATGCAAGGACGCGGTGGCGGACCCGGCGAAGCGTTGTGACAGTCGTCATCAGAAGCCTCCGACGTGTGGAAACGCACAAAGCCTGCCGTCGCAATTCGGCGAGATTCCCATGCGGTATGCGCCCGCAGCCGACGCGTCAGGGATGAAACCCGAAAAATGGCCGGGCGCTGGGGATTTTTCCGTGTCCCTGGCGATGTCACATTGCGGGGCAGCGTGTGTGGATTCAGCCGGCTCACCGGAACCGCGTAAGGCGCGGCCAACTCCTCGGCTGTGGTGTCCGTGATGGACCGCCATCGCCCGGCGCCCGCGTGTTGATCAAGATGTCGGGTGAGCCGTGGCGGTCTCGTACGAATCCGGCAACACGCGTGACGTCCGCGGGGTCTGCGAGGTTCGCGGCATGCGTCTCAGCACGACCGCCCGCGGCGTGAATACTGTGCGCAACGGCCGCAAGTCGATCGCGGTTTCTGCCCAGAAGAATGATGGATGCGCCGCGATGTGCCAGAGCCCGCGCTGTCGCGGCACCAATGCCACTCGAGCCGCCCGTGACCAATGCGAGACGGCCATTGATTTCCATAGGAGTCTCAGCCCCTGTCGCGGCTCCCGCCTTGCTCTCGGCGACTCAGCGGAGGGCACCCCGTGAATTCATGACATCACGAGGGTCGTGACAGACAGGTAGATCCAGATGGACAAGAGATCTTGAACGACGGTTGCGAGGGGACCGCTGCCGAACGCCGGATCGCATGCGAAGGCGTCGAACATCCACGGCAGCGCCATTGCCGCCACGGTAGCCGTGGAGCACGCAGCGAACACTGACAACCCCACCGAGAAAGCGAGGCCCGCGTCGTTCCAGCGCCACCAGACGAAGGGCAAGGCAACTGCCGCGAGCGTCACGCCAATCAGGATGCCTGCAAGAAGCTCTCGCCCGACCATCCAGCGCATTGGAACGCCGAGAGACAGGCCGCGCACGACAACGGTTTCAGTCTGTGTCCCTACTGCATCGGCCAGGTAGACGATGCCCGGGATGAAGAATGCGAGCATCACGTTGAGCTGCAGTTGGTTTTCGAAAGAGCCGACCACGTCTGCGGCCAGCAACGCCCCTCCAAGCCCCAGGAGGAGCCACGGCAGCCGATGCCGGAAGCGACGCTGCACCGGCTCTTCACTCGTCGTCCGGGCCACCGACGTGTTTCGCAGGAAGCCACCCAGCCGGGACAGGTCTTCTTCATGCTCCGACAGGAGCACCGCAACCAACCGGTGGGGCGGAATGACTCCCACGAAGTGCCCGTGCCGGTCAACGACCGCCAGCGCAGATTCTTCATGGCGAACCGCGCGCCACGCGGCAACCTCCTGATCGACGCCGGGCGCGACAACCGGGGCTCCACGATCCATAAGCGATTCGACCGTGGCGTCTGCCGCGGCGAACAGGAGATCCTCGATTGTCACGATGCCGAGGAACGTGTCGGCCTCACACACGACAATGTGGCTCGCGCTTTCATAGCGCTGTCCAACCAGGAGGTCTCGGACGTCGCCGGCCCGCTGGGTGGGTTCGGCCACCGGGACGCGCGCGGTGGCATGCTCGGCTGCGGTTTCGAAGGTCAGGTGTGTTTCGACGTCAAGTGGCTCGCGATCGTGCACAGCTTCCATCAGCGTCAGGCCACCTCATCCTCGGTCAAGTCATACCGCGCCCTGATGGCGCTCGCCATCTCGGGCAGGGTGTCGCCGTCGAGCCCGGTTCGGAACCGCTGCTCCTGCTCCCGCAGCTCCTGAGCCAGCGCATAGTCGCCGAACACGCCGGCGATCCAGCGTGAAAAATCGCCGCGGCGGAGATAGCCGTCGAACGCGCCGGGCGAGGCGTGCTCGAGCGCATCCACGAACTGCCGCAGCGTGCGGGCGTGATGCGGCGCGGCGCCGTTGGCGCCGAACTGAAACGCCCGGCTCTCGGTCACCGGCACGTCCACGTACTTCTGGCGGTGCCGGACGTGCGGCGTGAGGCGCTGGCCGATCGTGAACATCTTCAGCTCGCCGCCGGCCTCCTCAGTGATCGGCAGGGCCACGGCCTGGCCGAGGGCCAGATGCCCGATCATCGACCATCGGGCCCGCGCCATGTCAACCTGCTGGCACGCCGCGCAGCGCTTGCACAGTTCGTCGATCTCACCAGGGTTCGACTCGCAGGTCACCAGCATCACCTCGGTCGCCGCCAGCAGCTCCTGCGGCAGCCGCGACGCACAGTAGGTCACCACGGTGTAGCCGTTCGTGTCGAGGTCGAGGAGATGCTGCGCGCCCGCATCGTGCAGGAAGTAGTGCGCCTCGTCCAGCAGAATGCGATGCGGCAGCCCGGTCCGGCGCCGCATGGCATTGAGCGCCGGCAGCACCGATCGGATGTAGTCAATCTTCTCGTCCTGAAGGACGTGCGACAGGTCGATCACGACGCTGCGATCGGGATAGCGCAGCGCCCGCAGCAGCTCGCGCGGCGTCGGCGGGGGGTCCTCGCCGCCGAGGATCGCGACGCCGGGCAGCGCCTCGAGGGACCGGTAATCCCCTTCAGGATCGATGACACACATGGAGTAGCCGTGCAGGATGAGCTGCTCGCACAGCAGCCCGGCGAGCCACGACTTGCCCGACTTGGCGTCGCCGGCGATCAGCACGTTCCGGCCGCGGACGGCGAGCGAGAACTCGCGGCCGTCCTCCGTGTAGCCGAGGCGCAGCCGCCGCCTGGCCTTTGGCGGAATCGGGAGCCGCCCCGCTCCGGCAAGGCGCCGGACGTACTCGGCAACGGCCGGCGGCCCTGTCCCCGCGACGGTCACATCGGCCGCGGCCTTGAGCGTCTCGCTGCCCCACTCCACGGCAGCCCCCACCTCGGCCAGCTCCAGCAACGCGTGATCGTTTTCCGCGTCGCCCACCGCCACGGCGTTCCGTGC
>Ga0184627_10000992_pt1 | contig 11243 bp, 6 predicted proteins | sample PLM3_127_b1_FD_133150 | JGI IMG/M metagenome (GOLD analysis project Ga0184627, IMG submission 133150) | Groundwater sediment microbial communities from an aquifer in East River, Colorado, USA - PLM3_127_b1 | ecosystem: Environmental > Terrestrial > Soil > Riparian zone | place: USA: East River...
AACGCCTTGATGGTTTCGGGGAACCAGAAGGAGTGCAGGAGGGCGACGCCTTTGTTGAAGTCGTCCCTGACCGCCACCGCGCACGTGGTCTCGAACCTCACGCTCGCGCTGCCGATCTCATCCGGCGACATCGCGCCGTGGCCTTCATGCTGTGCGAAGGCGGGGACGGGCAACGACAATATCCCTGAGACGATGGCAACGATGAACCGCTTCATGGTATGGCTCCTAGTAAGTCTCCTGAAAGTCTGAAAGTCTCAAGTCTGAAGTCTGAAACCTGAAGTCTGATCAGACTTGAGGCTTCAGACTTGAGACTTTTCGGGTGTCAGGGTTGTTCCGCCTCGATCAAGCGCATACTCTCCGGCGGGTAGCGCGCCCCTGCGGCGCTCCCAGGGGGAAAAGCCTCTTCGAGCGCAGCGAGCTCTTCGGCACTCAGCGCCATCTCCACCGCTCGGGCATTTTCCTCCAGATAACGACGGCGTTTCGTGCCGGGGATTGGAACGATCTCGTGGCCTTTTGCCAGAAGCCAGGCCAAGGCGAGCTGCGGCGCTGAGCAACCCTTCGACCGAGCCATCTCCTCGAGACGTTGGACCAGAACGATGTTCTGCCTGAGATTCCCCTCCTGAAATCGGGGGAGGCGCCGCCGCACGTCGTTCTGTTCCAGCTTCTCCGATTCTTTCACAGCGCCGGTCAGGAAACCACGCCCAAGCGGGCTGAAGGGGACGAACCCAACCCCCAGCTCACGACACGCGGGAAGTACCGCCTTCTCGGGCTCGCGGGACCAGAGGGAGTATTCACTTTGCAGCGCCGCGATCCGGTGGGTCCGGTTCGCCCGGCGAATCGTTTCGGGACCGGCTTCCGAGAGACCGAGAAAGCGCACCTTGCCCTCGCGAACGAGCTCCGCCATCGCACCGACAGTTTCTTCGATCGGGGTGTTCGGGTCGACCCGGTGAAGGTAGTACAAATCGATCACGTCGACACCGAGGCGGTGGAGGCTGGCCTCGCATGATGGTCTGACCCGCTCGGGTCGTCCGTCAACGCCTGTGGCAGGACCGCTCGGGCTCGGGATCAGCCCGAACTTGGTCGCGAGTACGACCTCCTGTCTACGTCCGCGAATGGCTTGACCCACGAGCTTCTCGTTCGAGCCCTGGCCGTACACGTCCGCCGTATCCAGATATGTCACGCCGAGATCGAGGGCGCGATGGATCGTGCGCACGGATTCCTCGTCGTCGCCGGCGCCGTAGCTCTGCGACATGCCCATGCAACCAAGGCCGATCGCCGACACTGTCAATCCGCTCGTTCCGAGGTGGCGTTGGTCCATGACTTCTCCGCAAGAATCTGATTCAGCAGCGGAACGTCCTTCGCCGCAGGCGACTTTGGAAGGGTCTGGGGCCGACCTCTTGGCTAGGGCTGCCCGTCACAGATGGGCACGACACAAACGGATTCAATCGTGCGATCAGATGGTGGCACGGGCATTCCGCGTTCGGTCATCAGTTTGCGAATGAGCGCCGCCGTTTCTGGCCGCGCCACGGCAGACTGCACGCCCGCTCGTACGAGACCATCGGCGTAGTCCACCGCCTGCCAGGTGTGGCCGGCCAGGGCCGAGACCACGGTGTCCGTATCTCGACTTCCCTTGTCCCGCGTCTCGAGCCTGCCACCACGATCCACCAGGAGCTGCACGACCTCGTTCCTGCCCTTGAGCGCTGCGCCCATGAGCGGAGTGCGGCCGTCGTTGTTCGCCGCGTTCGGATCCAGCCCGAGATTCAGCAACATCCTCACCGCGTCCACATTATCCTTCGCCGATCGTTCGTACGTGACGCCCTCGACCCAGCCGATGCCCGCAGCGGCCGTCAGCGCGGTGTCGTTGTAATCGGTCGGCATCTTTGGATCGGCCCCGTACTTCAAGAGGAGCTGCATCAGATCGATATCGCTCGACTGCGCTGCGCGCACGAACGGCGTGGCGCCCGATTCGAAGAACCACTGCATCGTAAAAATGGTTCGACCGAGCGTATCGTCCTTGATCCGGTCGTTTGGGTTCGCTCCGCGATCCAGAAGGACCTTGATGAAGTCGAGATGATCCATGTCCGCCGTCGGCACCGGATAGTCGCCACCCTCAATGTTACGGTTGTCTGTCGCCAGATAAAGGGGCGTCCAGCCGCCCTTGTTGGCGATGTTCACGTCGGCGCCGCGTAAGATCAGATTGGTTGCCAGCTTGTAGTGCCTGTTGTTCGTCGCGGTGAGCAACGGAGTCCAGCCATACTCGGTCGTCTGGTTCACGTCGGCGCCAGCGTCGAGCAGCAGTTTGGCGGACTCCGGATCGCCTTCGCGGGCCGCAAAGACCAGCGCAGTCAGGCCGCCGCCTCCTGAGCCAACCAAGCCCGCGACGATGACCTCGTCGTCAGGATCCGGTGCCGGCGCAACGCCTGCACCGGGAGCGCCCCGCTGGCCGGGGCCTGGCGTGAAACCACGACCACCAGTCGCAACTCCGTTCGCCCGCTCGAACTCGAGTTGCTCCTGGTACGTCCTCCCGGCAGCAGCCGCAGCCAGGCGTCGTTTCCGCGCAGCCTCGACGTTCCCGGCGAGCACGCGCATAGCCATGTAGTTTCGCGGAAGGCCTGCCGGACCCGAGCGCGCGCGAAAGTCGGCGCCCCCGTCAAGCAGGGCGTGGACGGCGTGGGGATGCTTCTGCTCCGCGGCCCACATCAGCGCCGTTGTGCCGCGCAGATTCTCGGTTGCGTTCACGTCCGCCCCGGCTACGAGCAGCACCTTGATCGCGTCTGGATTGCCGTTGCGCGCCGCGTACATGAGCATCGTTTCCCCGCTGGGACCACGCTCTTTCGGATCGGCCCCCGCCTTCAGCAGTGTCCCGATCATCGCGGCGTTTCCATAAAGAGAAGCCATGGCCAACGGGGTGACGCCCTCGCGATTGGCCGCTCGCGCGTTGGCTCCGGCGCGAATCAGCAGGTTCGCCGTTTCCAGGTCGTCCCGATAGACGGCCCAATGAAGTGCCGTCGCCCCATCCACCTGGGGAGCATTGACATCGGCCTTCTGCTGGAGCAGCAGGCGAAGGGCTGCCGTGTCCCCTTCCATCACCGCGTCCGCAACTGCGCCCGGGCCGGCACCGAGGACGAAGCTCACGGCGCCGAGCAGCAGCAGCGCGACACAGCCGGGGATCTGGCGTCCCTTCATCATGCGTGGCCCGAACCTGAATCCTTACTTCCTTAACTTCCAAAGCTCCTGGGCTTTCAGCGCTCGGCTTTCAGCCCTGACGGCTGAGAGCTGACAGCTGATAGCCTTGTGCTTTTCATACTCCCTACAGGTTCTCGAGCTTGCCAATGCTGTCGCCCTGGCGATCCTGGTGAACGCCGAACAGATCCAGGACGCTCAACAGCAGATTCCCCGTCATCACGGATTTTCTCGGGTACGCGAGGTGACGGTTTCCCCTGAGCGCTCCATTGGCCCCACCCACCAGAATGTGCGGCACGTCGAAATGCTGATGCTGATTCGAATTGCCCATATTGGAGCCGTAGAGAATCAGCGAATGGTCCAGAAGCGTGCCGTCGCCATCTGGTGTCGCCTTCAACTTCTCGGCGAAGTACGCCAGCGTCGAAACGTGATAGCGGTTCAGTCGAGCGTAACTCCGAATCTGCACCGGATCCTCCTGATGGTGCGAGCCTCCATGGAAGCTCACACTGGCGCCGCCTTCCGGGAACAGGTCACCTTTCGGAAAAGGATAGATCCTGCTGGTCAAGTCACGGGCGCCGAGCAGCGTCACGACGCGCGTGATGTCGGCCCGGAACGCCAGCGTCATCAGATCAGAGTGCAACTTGATGTGATCGTCGAATTGTTCCGGGATGCCCGGCGGAAGATCCAGTTCTGGCACGTCGGTCGAGACCTTCGCTGCAAGCTGGATTCGGCGCTCGATCTCGCGGATCTCGTCGGTGTACTGATTGACCGTCCGGCGGTCTGCCGCGCCCAGTCTCTTCCCCAGGCTGGCCAATTCACTGCGGAGCGAATCGAGAATGCTCTGACTCTGCTTCATTCGAGCGGCCCGTACTTCCGGAGTGGCGCCACTACCGAAAAGGCGCTCGAAGACGACTTGCGGGTTGAGCTCCATGGGAAGCGGGCTCGTCGGTGGCAATGAGCCTGTTGCGGTCGAAGGCAATTCGACCCACGAGATGGAATTCGTATAAGAGCAGCTATAGCCCTCGCCGCAGTTGCTGGAGCTCGAGTTCGGGTCCTCCACCGCAAGCTGAAGTGACGGCAATAGTGTGTCCTGGCCGATCTTCCGCGCGATGACTTGATCGATGGTCGGACTCCCGACGGTCGCGTCGGAACCGGCCGTCTTCTTCGGTTTGATGCCCGTCAAGAACGCGGCCGCGACCCAGTGATCGGACCCTGTCGTTCCCTCGGGAGGCTCGGCCGATTTCGACCACAGTCCGCTCAAGATGACCGTCTGATCTTTGACGTTCCGGAGCGACTCCATGATGTAGGGCAGCTTCTCTGGCAGAGCGCCCTCGGTTGCAGGCTCCCAATGTCCCGGCGACATCCCATGAGGAAAAAAGATCCCCACAAAACGGCTCTTCGGACGGGCAGCAGTCTGGGCGAGGACCGTGGATGCGGGCACCATGGCTTCGAGCAACGGCAGGGCCAATGTGGCACCTGCACCTCGCAGGAAAGTCCGGCGCGGCATGCATCGTTTCGTAATAAACATGTGATAAGCCTTTTACCGCGAAACAGCCGTTTCGTTGGCAGCAACAGCAGGCTCCGGGACGCGCATATTCATCTGAAATGGCTGGCTCCGGATGACGCCCAGGACCAGCGCGGAAAACCGGTTGTCACTGCGGCCAGCGTCCCGCGCGATCGCGCGAACCAGCGGCATGTCCTGGTACTCGAGCCCGCGGCCCAGAGCGTAAGTCAGAAGCTTCTCGATCACGACCGAGACAAATTGACTGGAATAGCCCGTCGTCAGCCACGTCCGCAGGCCCGCCGGTCCGTCGATCTTCGTGTTGTCGAAGACTTCGCCCGACGGATCGATCGCCGTCCCCTCGTCGTGGCTGCGCCACGCCGCAATCGCGTCGAAGTTTTCGAGCGCGAAGCCGATCGGATCCATCAACCGGTGACACTGGATGCAATCGGCGCGCACGCGATGGTCCAGCATCTTCTGGCGCATCGTCTGGTCCCGGACATTGCCGCTCGGATCGGACGAGCGCGGCTTGAACGGTGGAACATCCGCCGGTGGATCCGGCGGACTCATGCCGAGAATGTTCGTCATGATCCACTTACCTCGCGTGACCGGCGAGGTTCGCTCGGGTTTGGACGTCGTCGTCAGGAACGCGCCCTTCCCGAGCAGCCCTCGTCGTACATCCATCTCAGGACCGAGCGTCACGCGCCGGAACTGGCTGCCATAGATGTACGGGATGCCGTAATGTTTGGCCAGCCGTTCGTTGACGAACGTGTAGTCGGCCGTCAGCAGCTCCACCACGCTGCGGTCCTCACGAACGATGGTGTCGAACAACAGTTCCACCTCACGCCGCATCGCCTGTCGCAGCGGGTCATCGAAGTCGGGATACAACATCGGCAGCGGCCCCACGCTCTGCAGGCCCCGCAAGTTGAGCCACTGACCGGCGAAGTTGATCGCCAGCGCTTCCGCTCGCGGATCCTGCAGCATCCGCCGCGCCTGCCCCTCGAGCACCGCCGGATCCTTCAGCCTTCTCTGGCTGGCGAGCTTCCTCAACTCGTCATCGGGACCGGTGCTCCACAGGAAAAACGACAAGCGTGACGCCAGGTCTCGGTCGCTCAGGCGGTAAGCTTGACCAGGCTTCAGGTTCGCCGGTTCCTCTTCGACGCGGTAGATGAATTGCGGAGACGCAAGGATCCGGGCAAGAGCCATCTCGACCCCTTGATCGAACCTCCCCCCCTCGCGGCCCGACCGGTAGAACTCCATCAACATCCCGACCTCGGAAGCCCGCACAGGCCGTCGGAAGGCGCGTGTCGCGAGGTTCGTGATGATTTTTCGCGCGCACGCCGCCTCATTCGCTGCCCCGGACGGGCGGCACACGAATACCCGGCGCCGGCTGGGCGAATTCACGGCCGGCGTTGCCCCGTACGGACCCTCGATTCGCACGGTGCCGACGTGGGGGAAGAACGTATACCCCGGCGTCGGTCCGGTCTGGACGGTGGACCGCGCGAAATGCCGATCCAGGTCGAGGATGGGCGCCAGATTCGTCTGGAGGAAGGTCACGCCCACCCTGTGCAGTCCCGCCGTGGCCTTGAAGCGGACACGCATCGGCGTACCGCCGCGCCCGCCAAAGAATGCCTCAGGGCCGGCTTGTCCGCTTCGTACCGCTGCCTGCCGACGACCGCCGCAATTGGCTGCCGGCGCCCGGCCGCCACCTTGCCAATCCATCAGCTGCAGCCGCTCTCCGTCCAGCATGACGTCGAGTCTCTCGCAGGGCACTGAACCGAAGCCCGCCGGCGACATGTTGTCCCCAAATATCGGGGTAACGGTCACGGTGTACTCTCCGTCTGATGGGAACATATGCCTGACGAGCATTCCGCCACGCGTGCCAAACGGGAGACCCTCTATATGATGATCCTGAGAGGTATCTTCCGGAGCTCTGTACACCACCAAGGTGGGTGTCTCTGCCTCGCCAATCGCCAGCCGGCTGATCTTCCCCGCCGCCGAGACGTAGGCCTCTACGAGCGTGGACGAAATCCCCAACGCCCCCGCAATATTGTCGAAGCCGTGCGTCGAATCATCTGACGGGAGAAATTTCGCCGGATCGATCTCGAGGTCGAGCAAGTCACCGATCGCATTGGCGTACTCGGTGCGATTGAGGCGGTGGAGGCCCGGAGAGGGCACATGGACTTGGGCTTTCCGGTCGAGCTCATCCTCCAGCCATGCGCGCAGCGCCTCGTAGGCGGCAGGATCCGGCCGCCGCGAACCCGCCGGAGGCATCATGCCGGCCCGAAGTTTTCGCACGACTTTTTCCCATACCGCCGCGTTGTCACCGATATGGGCGAGGTCGAGCGCGTCCAGCATCAGACCCGCGGTCTTCAGCCTCTGGTTGTGACAGCTTACACAGTACTGATTGATGAGCGCACCTTGCGGTGAGACGAGTGGCGCAGGAACGTTCGAGGATTGTTGCGGGACGGCTGTCTGGCCGTGGACAAGGAGCACGGACACCATCACCATCACCGTGCAGCCGACGATGAAGAACCTTCTCTTCACGGGTCGTCTTGCCTCACGAAACTTCGCCTACGGCCTCAGTTCAAGCGGCTGCGCAACCTCAAAGCCCCCTCCAGCGTGAGGAACTGTCTGCCTCGTAGGTCCGACTGTCCGTGTCGATGTTACAGGAGGAAGGAAGAAACCAGCAGCCCTTTCAATCAGGCAGTTCGGCCTGCTTCGGCTCCGGCAGCCAGAAGCTGGCGACGAAACCGACGAGATACACAGAAAGCCCCACCGCTGCGGCGACCATCGCGACCTTCGTCGGCGCGTAGGCGCGGTCCGGCGTGATTGACAGCGTCGCCGTCACCCAGGCGAACGAGGTGCCGACCAGACGGCCGCCGATGTTCGCGGCGAAGCTCTCGCCCGTCCCCCGCAGGTGGATGGGGTATACGCGCGGCAGGTAGTTTCCCCAGAAGCTGAGCTGCCCGATGGTCAGCAGCCCCGCCAGGAACATCGCTGGATACATCCAGGTGAGGCTGGAAGTTGCCAGCGCGAAGGCCAGGGGTACGAGGATGAGACCTGGAATCTGGAAAAGCCGCAGCAGACTGCGGCGGCTGACGATCAGGACCGAGAGGTACGCAAGCAGCAGCCGCCCGGCCAGCCCGCCCATCTCCTGCACCTTGAGGACGTTGGCGGCGGCCTGCTGATTGATCAGACCGGCCCGCGCCGGCGGCACGCCCTCGGCCATCTCTCGCACCTCGGCGAGGCCGGGAACGATCTGCGGGACCTGCTGGAGCACGCCAAACGTAGTGCCGTATACCATCGCGATCATCACGGTTGTCACGATTGTCGTGCGGCGCAGCTCGGGTGAAAACAGCGCCGCGATGCTCGGACGTCCGAGCGTGCCTGCGGCCTTCTTCTGCCGCCACACCGGCGATTCAGGGAGGAAGGGCCGGACGAGGATCAGCGGAATCGCCGGCAGCACGCCCGACATCAGCGTGTATCGCCACGGCGCATGCGGATCCGCGATGGCGGCGCCCAGACCGAAGCCCCCGATCGCCGGAAAGCTTGCGGCGTAGGCGACGCAAAGGCCGTTCGCCGTGGCGACGAGCAGGCCGCCGAGCGACGAGAAGGCCTGCGTGTAGCCGAGCACCTTCTCGCGCCGATGCGGCTCGGGAAACAGCTCCGCCAGCCAGGCGACCGCGGCGACGAACTCCACGCAGACGCCCACGAACACGAAGCACCGCAGCAGCAGCAGCATGCCGATCGAGGTGGAGAACCCGGACAGGAACGCCGCGACCGCATAGATCAGGATGCTGAACATCAGCACACGACGGCGGCCGAAGAGATCGGTGAGATAGCCGCCGAGCAGGCCGAAGAGACCCCCGGCGAACGCGGGGATGTAGAACAGGCGGCCGACCCACATCTGGAACTCGGGAGAGCCGGGTGCCGCTCCCGTCAGCTCGAGCAGCGCCGGCCGCACGATGAGCGGCAACATCAGGATCTCGTAGATGTCGAAGGCAAACCCGATGGCGGCAATGGCGCAAATCAGCCATTGCAGCGGCGTGAGGCGCGAGGTGGAACCCGGGTGCGGCTCGTTGGCCATTGGACGGACTCATGCCTCAGAGATCAGGGAATCGGGATCGGCGATGACGAAGGAGGGATTATAATCCGCCGTTGAAACTTCTCATTGGAGCACCATGAGCAAGCGTTTCGCCGGTTCGATGATCGCCAACGGCGCGGCAGCCTATTCAAGGGCGTCGGGCGGCAAGTAGCGTGCGCAAGATTGACGTCTTCACCCACATCCTTCCGGAAGGCTACGTCTCCCGGATGAGGGAAGTGGCCCCCGACTGCAAGGACCAGGGCAAGCGGGTGCGGGGGGTACCGATGCTGGTCGATCTCGACGTGCGCTTTCGGGTCATGGACCTGTTCGAGGGCTATCAGCAGATCCTTTCGATCGCAACCCCGCCGGTCGAAGCCTACGCGAGTCCCCCCGATGCCGTCGATCTGGCGCGCCGCGCCAACGACGGCATGGCCGAACTGGTCCTGCGCTATCCAGATCGCTTCCCAGGCTTCATCGCCTCGCTGCCGCTCAACGACCCCGATGCCGCCGTGCATGAAACCAATCGCGCCCTCCACGACCTGGGCGCTCGCGGCATCCAGCTGTATAGCAACGTGCGCGGCAAACCGATCGTCGCTTCCGAGTTCTTGCCCCTCTTCGAGGCGATGGCCGGCTACGATTTGCCGATCTGGCTCCATCCCTACCGGGGCTCGGACTTTCCGGACTATTCGACCGAGAATCGCTCGCTATACGAAATCTGGTGGACGTTCGGCTGGCTCTACGAGACCAGCGCGGCCATGGCGCGCATTGTGTTCGAGGGCCTCTTCGATCGGTTTCCGAACCTCACGATCATCACCCATCACATGGGCGCGATGGCGCCATACTGCGAGGGACGCCTGGGACCCGGATGGGACCAGCTGGGTGCGCGCACGTCGGACGAGGACCTTTCGGTGGTGCTAAAACGACTCAAGAAGCGTCCGCTCGACTACTTCCGGATGTTCTATGCCGACACGGCCCTGTTCGGGGCGTACGACGCCACGGTGTGCGGGCTTCGCTTCTTCGGCGCCGATCGGGTGCTGTTCGCGTCCGACTCGCCGTTCGATCCCGAAAAGGGACCGATGTACATCCGCGAGACGATCGGCATCGTCGATCGGCTGCCGATCACGCCCGAGGAGCGAGAGCGCATCTACTGGGGCAATGCGGTGCGGCTCTTGAAGCTGTCGTGACCCCGTAGTACGTCGGGTCCGGCTTCAAGCATCGCCACGAAAACACGAAATAACGTCAACCACGAAGACACGAAGAGCACGAATTAGTGGCCCGCTGTTTCGGCGGCTAACGGACCTGGGGCGTGAACGGTTGGCGCTCGAGGAATGTGACGCCGCACGGATGCCAGCGCGATAAAGACCAGCGTCATCGTCACGGCGATCAGTCCGAAGAATCGTGACGCGCCGCCGGATTCCAGCGCCCACGACCCGACAGACGGGCTCAGGACACCTCCGATCCGACCGAATGCGACGGCCGTGCCCACGCCGGTGGCGCGAATGGCCGTGGGAAAGACGTGCGCCGCCAGCGCGTACATCGTGGTCTGGACCCCATTGATGAGCCCGCCGGTCCACGCCAGCATCACGAGCACCGCAAGAGCCGATTGCGTCCCGATGGGAACCACGGCCATTGCCGCCGCACCCGCGACGGCACCGGCGGCCATTGCGAGCATCGTGAGCCGTGAGCCCAGCCGGATGATGATGACCGCGCCGAGAATGGCACAGACGACCCCGCCCAGGTTGAATGCCGCGAGTCCGTTGCTCGCGACCCCGACATCGAACCCGGCGCCGGTGAGCAGCGACGGCACCCAGGTGGTCCCGATATACACGGAGAGCAGGCAGAAGAAGAACGACCCGCACAGCGCCAGCGTGTCGCGTCGGAACTCGGGCACGAGGAGCTCGCGCGCGGACACACGCAGGACGGCCTGCTCCGCACCGTCCACGAACGCGGTGTCCTGGGGCATGTCGTGGCCAAGCCGGCGCAGGAGCGCGGCCAGCTCGAACCACCGCTCCCGGCGCCGCGCAAGGTAACGTGGAGATTCCGGAAGGACCTTCACCAGGACGGCTGCCAGGACAAGGGGAAGGATGCCGCCGACCAGAAAGAGCGCGCGCCAGCCGAACCGGGGCAAGATCTGCGCGCCGACGATGCCCGCAAGCGTGCCGCCGAGCGGGATGCACACGATCGTGAGCGTCACGGCGAACGGCCGGTTCCGCCTGGGGACGTATTCGGACGAAAGCGCCGCGGCGTTGGGCATCGCACCGCCGAGGCCGAGGCCGGCGAAGAACCGCAGCACGCCGAGCATCAGGACACTGTCGGCGATAGAAACCAGGACGGTCAGCACGCCGAAGGAGATAACGCTCGCGAGCAGCGCCACCCGCCGGCCCAGACGATCGCCCATGAACCCACCGAGCGCCCCGCCGATCATCATGCCTGCCATGCCGCTTGTCAGAATCGGGGAAAACGCCTGGCGCG
>Ga0184627_10000993_pt1 | contig 11239 bp, 19 predicted proteins | sample PLM3_127_b1_FD_133150 | JGI IMG/M metagenome (GOLD analysis project Ga0184627, IMG submission 133150) | Groundwater sediment microbial communities from an aquifer in East River, Colorado, USA - PLM3_127_b1 | ecosystem: Environmental > Terrestrial > Soil > Riparian zone | place: USA: East River...
ATGTGGCCATGGGGGTTAGGGGCTAATAGCGCCCTTTCATAGACTTGGATTTGACCGACTTCGACATCTTCTCACCCTTGGGCTTACCCGTCATAAATCCAGGGCGCTTGCCGCCGGACTTGCCCATGTCGGGTTGGCGCACACCGCTGGACTTGCCGCCGAACCCGTCGCGTACTTTCTTGGTGAATGGCATACAAAACAAGCGTAGCACCACAACTATGTCGTGTAAAACGTAAAAGTTAGGTAAGTTGAACAGCAAGAAAAAGTGTTATGTTTTTCGGGCGAAAAACTGGAACAACCTGGACAACTAGGTATTATTTAGGCCGATTCTTTGGTGACGATGCGAGGGGACTCTTGGCCGCTGGCTTTGCGCCCAGCCGGATTCACGCTCATCATCAGCCCATTGGCTTGGCACCACGCGATCCGATCCAGCACAGTACGGACTTCGGGGGGCAGGTTCTCGACACCGATGTTGGGGATGTTCAACTGCTCCATGAGGGTGATGGGGTCGATAATCCCCGCACGAGCGAGTTGGAAGTAGATCATCGTCCGCTCCATCTGAGCGGAGTTTAGGAGGGAGCCGGGGGTGATCTTGAAAATGAACTGGCGCAGAAACTCCTGGGAACGGTTGTACCGGGGGAGGGGGCCACGCGACATTGCTTCTGGGGTGATCTCACCCGCTGAGTTGTAATCATCGACGTGGGCGTAATCGGGCAGCAGGGAGCCGGGGTCGTAGTCGAAGTCATCCAGAACTATGCCACCGGCGCCAAGGATGTTGACCCGGAAGGTGAGGGTGTAGAACTCTGTGGCGTTGTAGGCGAACTGCATGGCCACTTGGCGCTGGAATGCCTCCAGGATGCGAGACCGGAGGCGGAGGGCGGGGGTTTGGGCGTTCAAGATAGACTCTATGGTGGTTGTAGCGGGGATTTGTTTTAGCCCCATTACTTGCTGGAGGTCGGAGGTCCCGCTCAACTCCGACATTTCGTTCATAATCCACTTGATGTGCTCCCAGATCCCGGCGTCGAGAGGAGGGGGGTTGATGATCTGCACCCCTTTGCCCGCGAGGGGGTTCTGGCGAAGTTTCCAGCCAGCGCGGCGAGTGGTGAAGGAGTCGAAGGTGGACTTGGAGACGTTGTTCTTGTCGTGAATCGAGCCAGGTTCAGCGACTTGGGCGGCGTGGTCGTCCACCACGCGCAGGAGTTTGTTGAGGGATGACTGGAGCGACAAGAGGTCCCACAGCGGCGCCCTGCCCAGCCAACTCCAAGGGACTGGGTTGAGGGTGAGCTTGATGACTGGGAACTGGTCGTGCCAATAGAAGCTGGGGCCATCATACAACTCGGTTTGGCCCACCCAGACTATCATGCGGCGGTGGGGGTACAGGCTTTCTCCTGGTTTGACTAGGTAACTCCAGTTGTTGGAGGGCACGCGCTTCAGACTGCCATCCGCCTGTGGTTCTTCGTGCCACTGCCCCATTTCGATATCGCGACCTGGAATGAACTCGTCCCCCATGTCTTTGAGGCTATTGCGGCGCGAATCCTTCAAGTAACATGTTTTTAGGCAGACGGTGGGAATGCGGGGGAGGTCGGTTTCGGCTGGGGTGGATTTGTGCCACTTCCAAATAGGGCTGACTGCCTCGGAAGCCGCATCCCGAATTTTGGACACCCAAGTCAGGGCGCTGCCATCCGATTCCGCCTTCACCGATACCCCGTACCTGTCCTTGATGTAGTTGACCGGCACGTCGCGCAGGACTACCACTCCTTGGCAGTGCTCCAGGCTGTCGTTTTGGGCTGGGGAGATGGGGATGACTTTGCGTGGGTCCTCGGCGATGGCATCGATATCGCCAATATCGGGGTTCCAGAAGATGTGGAGATACCCGGTGCCAGCCACATTGTAGTAGCGCAGGACATCGGCCCAACGGAGGTCGATATTTCGGAGTTGATACCAGTGAGTGGCAAGTTTGCCGTAAATCTGGGCGTGCTGCTCGAATTTGCGGTTGGTGACCGAGTAGTCCCAGAAGGGCTTGGTGTCGGTCTGCATCGCGGTCAGGTCCTCGAAGATTTTGGCGATGCGATTGGTGCGAGTGCGAGAGAGGGAGTTGTGGGATTCCAGGGATTCGGCGCCCTCGTCTTGGCTCATCACGGCGTCGATGGCAGTGCTGATTTTACCCCAGCCGGGTTGGATGGCCAAAAACGCTTTGCCCTCTTCTAGTTTTTCCTCTAACCAGGAGAGCTTGGGGTCCCCGACCGGGGCGGAGAGCGGGGGGATTTGGGGAGGACGCGGCTGTCCGGGGGAGACTGGTGGGTTCACTCTACCAGTATATCACAGCACTATTGCCCTACGTGCTGCGTGCGCCCTACGTGCTCCCCACATCCCGGTCGGCGCGGGCGCTGTTCTTGTCGTAGTTCAGCACCTCCGACACTCTGCCAGTCCGTCGCTCCACGTCGCGGGGGTGCATCTCCACTTTCTCAAAACCGGCAGCGGCGTATTTGGGGTGGATGGGGCGGTCGGCACGTCCGGGGACGCGGATCTCGCCAGTACGAGGGTTGTGGAGAACGTGGCACTTCTCGGACTCGTGGATGCCAGCGGTGGAGTGTTGGAAACGAACATCATGATCTCCCACACCCCAGCAACGGAAGGGCCAGTCTCCAATTGCCAGTTCGTGGCCACAGTCGGGGCAATTCATACAGCCACCAACGATCTTAATCTCCGGCGAAGGTGCCGCATGGCACTGTAAAGTAATGATCTACCTTCGCCGTCGGTTGGGCGCAGTGCGTACATAATGCCTATAGCGTCCAACAAATCCTTTTCTTCTTCTGTATAGGCATTCATACCTGAGATCCTCCTAGTTCTTTCCCAAATACCACACTGGGTACACCCCAACATGCCCCACCTGCCAGCACACCGCGAACAAAGACTTGGGTATGGGGATATTGCCGATCATAGGACCCAAGAGAATGCCTATTACGGCGAATGGCACCAGTGATGTTAGCCAGCCAATAGGTATTTGTGGCATTCGCCGGTCACCACCCCACGTAACTGTGCAACTGCTCGATCACTACTTTCTTCAACCACGGGCCAAACTCCTGCTTGCCGATGCACCGGGATTTCAGCCGACTCAACAGTTTGGGCTCCAGGGTGACCTCCTGCCCATCGACAGTGACAGTGGATAGTGACTGACAGGCCAAGAACAGTTCGTCTTTGGTCTGCACCGTGCGGCCCAAGAAGGGGGATAGCTCCAGGAGATCGTCGTGAGTGAGCGAGACAACAACCGCGACCGCCTGCGCTGCTGCTTGCTCCACATCTTCAACCTCAACTAGGTCTTTGAGTTTCAGTTTGGGCATATGGTTTAATTGTAGCACAGTTTCTGCGGCAGTTCATTTCAATTTAGTGCCAGGATGCAACTTCGCCAAATAGTGATAGAACTGGCCTGCGCTGCGGTACTTGGCGAAGTTGTCGTAGGCTTCTTGAGGGACACCGGAGTGCAGGTGGCGGCTGCCGTTCTTGAAGGTCACGAGGAGGGCGCGAGTAGCGGGGTCGTACTCCACACCAGTGAGGTGGGAGGATTTGGGGGTGAACTTCATGGCCATGGTTTTAATCTCCGTACATCTTATCCAACTGCCTATTCCACTGATCCATAATCTGAGACATACTCATATCTGATCGCTGCGGGTCCATCACTTTCTGCTGGGCCTGGGTCACGTCCTCTTTGGTCCGCTCGATGTCCATGTCCCACTTATTCCCTGCCCAGAGAGCGAGGTTGAACGCCCGCATCCGGTCGCCGTGGCCCTTATCGTTGTTGGGAGATTCCGCGTACCCCTTTACGTCGTTCATGCGGGCGTCGGCATACTCCTCGACCAGAAATGGGGAGTGGATCTTCACCCGCCGCAGGATCAGGTGGCGGGCGGATTTGGCCCACAGGTCGCGCACGGACTTAGTGGTGGCCTGCCAGCCGACTTTGCTCTCCCCCATCATCAGGTCGGCATAATACTGCCAGCGCCAGAGGTTGGTGTAGCCCAGGTCCACCATTTGGCGCATGGTCATCCCCCCAGGCCCAGGATACACCTCCAATATGGCCTCACACTGGTCCTCTTCGGTACCTGCGTAGAGTCTACCGAGGATGTTGGCCACGAACCCCAGCTCGAAGGCATCGATGGGGGCCGCGTATTCGCAGACTTGGATGTCTGGGGTGCGGGATGGGGTGCCGTCGGGGAGGATGATGTCTTTGCCGACGCGGACGATTTCGATGGCGCCGTTGTTGGTGCGACGGTCCTCTTTGACGCGGGAGTAGCGGGACCAGCCGGTGCGACCGAGGGTTGGGTCCACACCCATCATATAAGTGGAGGTGCGATTGGGGGGCTCGAAGATCCAGGTGATGCCACGAGGGTCGCCGTCGTATTCGAGGGCGGGGTCCATTCGCTCCAGTTGGCCGGAGTTGGCGATGGCGTAAGTGGGAGGGAAGATCACGCTAATGTCTCCAGGGATTCCAGAATCATTCGGCCTAGCAGTTCGGCACACTGGGGGACCACGGCATTACCTAGGGCGCTTATGCGGTCCACCCGATTGGGAACCCCATAAGCCACTCGACCCACGGAGGGTTCAACGCACCATTGGCCCAAGTTTGCAAGTTTGGGGATCCTTTGTGGCCTCGCCACCCTACTCCAGTCGTGCAACTCTTTGTAGGAGTTGGGCACAACATCACCTCGTCGGTCAGATTCCTTCCCCCGTGCTTGGTCCCGTATCTCCCCACCCGATTCTTGTCCCCCTTGGCCTTGTCGTGCTGCTGAGGTGTGGGCCACAGGTGCACTTGATCCGCCAACTGTTTGCTGCGTCCATTCTTCGTCCGCTCTTTGAATGCACCCCTTGTCGCGTCTGACACTGATGCGGTGGGCCACAATCCACACCCTATCTCTCTGGTGCGGCGCTTCGAGGGCACAAGCCGGAAATATAACTGGTGGTGCGACTTCGTAACCCTCGTTTTCCAAGTCAGAATACGTGCGCTCGACCAGAACCCCGCCCTTCCAACTAAGGAATCCAGGAACATTCTCTGCCAGGACGAAAGTTGGGCGGAGTCGCCGTATGACTCCAAACATTTGCGGCCAGAGATCGCGGTCATCCGCATCTCCAAGTCTCTTACCTGCGATGGAGAAGGGTTGGCACGGAAAGCCGCCGCAGATGAGATCGACGGCAGGGAGCGAGAGGAACTTTTTGTCTTTGAGGATGGTTTTGACATTTTTGAACACCCAAGTCATGGGCCAGTGGCGGCGCAGCACGTGGCGGCAGTAAGGGGAGATTTCGCACTGCCACTTGACCTGCATTCCGGCGCGTTCGAGGCCTAGGTCGATACCGCCAATACCCGAGAATAAGGACCCCACTGTCAGTGCTCTCATTGCTCACGTATCCAATCTTGCACTTTTTTGGCGGCAATTAGGTATTCGCGTGATGGTGTTTTGGTTATTTCCTGTCCCGGTCGATAGGCGCCCCATATAGACCAGCGTAGAGCGGCGGGAAGCCTAAACCAATGAGTCTTACAACCCCACAGTTTTGGAGGAACTTCAGTTCTGCAATTAGGCCAGTGGCAGAAGTGTCTCATTGCTTCCACTCCACTCCATACGGCATCCCCTTCTTCATGTCTGCGCCTGCCCTCATCCACTCCACTGTATCATGGGGGATGGCGCTGCTGGCCGAGTGCTGGAAACTCTGCTCCGGGGTGGCGGGATAATTGCTCAAGAATATGTGCAGCGTGCCCAACTTTCTATTAAGTTCAAACTGCTGCTCCCACCAATACAACTGGTTCATCCCCGGTCTAACAGTCGCGCCCGCAAACTCGGCCGATGTTCGCTCGATCAGTTCGGCGTGACGTTGGGTGGTTTCGTTGGGCACCCACCCGTCTGGAGAGATCAGCCGGTTCTTGTTGCTGTTAATGTACCAAGGGGTGAACGAGTAGATCCACTCGGCGAACCCATATTCCTTTTTTCGGATACTCTCCGTGAACTCGTACCAGAACCCGCCACGACCATTGGCGGTGGACTCAAACCCTACGAAGGTGGAGGGGGAGTTGGGAATAGCTGGCATGAAGTCGAATTGCAGCCTCTCGCCGTAGGGCCACAGGCTTACCTCCGTCATGTGCGAAACGTCGAATTGCTGCCCCGTGCCTACCCCAGCTTCCTGGTTGGCCTGCTGATAGGTGATGCGCGATTTCAGTATCTCGAAACCGATATGCTGGTCCTTCACGTCAAACTCGATCTGGGGGCGCAGGAATGGGGGCAGGTTGTCCAAGATCACCTTGTCGCGCACGTAGAGTTCGTGGACTTTATCTCCGTCCAAACTTGCCGCGATGGCGCGGGTGGATTTGAACATGCACATGCGGTGCAACGAAATCAGGCGGGCCAATCCAGTGGCCCCTTGTTGGCGAGTTTTGTGCCACGCGATCAGAATACCGGCACTGAACCCGTGTTTATCGTAATTGGCCCAGTTTTCCTCCTCGCGAGCGGAGATCAGTTGGAGAGCACGGGTCTGGGAGGGCCAGAACTGGGCCGTCGCCACCCCGCCTCCCTCCGAGGCGTCCAGTTCCCAATTTCCGTAGCGGGCAGCCCAGTAACGGAAGTCAGCTCGGCACAACAGGGTTTCGGAGCGCATGAACTGGGATTCGTCGGATGTGTAAGGGCGCTTGGGTTGTTCGGTCGCGGGATTGATAAGTGCGGAGAGGCGCTGGGAGATGGCGATGCTGTCCTCGACTGGGCGAGGGGCGAACAGCAATCCAGCCTTTTTGAACTTGTACAGGGTGCGGTCTACTATGAGAGGGGAGTACATGCTAGTTGTGAGTTGTCTAGGTCTGGGTCGAGACACCGGGGAGAGTTTTGGGGGTGTTTGCGATGCTGGGGATGTATTTCTCGGAAAACACAACGCCACCAATGATGTTGGCTACTCCAGTCTGGGTTTTGGTGGTGGTAGTGAAAATTATGCGGGCCACCCCAGTCTGGGTCTTAGTAGTTGTGTTTTGAACCCTAGCGATGCCGGTTTGGGTTTTGATGGCGATGGCCTGGATTCTCGATACCCCAGTTTGAGTCTTGATAGTGATAATCTGTATTCTGGAAATGCCCGGTTGGGTCTTGGTAGTGGTTGTTGCAGCCGCACTGATATTCGCTACCCCAGTCTGGGTCTTGGTAGTAGTTTTTTGGATGGCAGACTTGCCAGTCTGGGTTTTGGTGGTCGTGATTTGCAGGCGGGCTGTGCCGGGTTGGGTCTTAGTGCTCCTGATTTGAATCCTCGACAACCCAGTTTGGGTCTTGGTTGTTGTAGCCTGGATTCGAGACACTCCCGGTTGAGTCTTAGTGGTGGTTTTTTGGATTCTGGATACTCCGGTCTGGGTTTTGGTGGCCTTGGTGAACGTGGACCACGCCATCGTCCAGGATATACCGGCGGCGGCGGTCGATGGTACCTTGGAAACATCGTTAGTGAAGGCAGCCGCGTCCTGTAGTTGATGAGCGAAGCTGGCGGACTGGTCGGACCCAGAAGTATTCCGATACTGGGCCGTGCCGGTAACCACCCACCCCGTACCAGCCAGCGTCCCCCATGTGCTGACATTCGGGATCATCCACCCAGCCAGCACCACGTTCCCTTGGTTAACCGGAGTGATTCCGCTAATAACAACTGGTGATGCCGATGCCTCCGCCCCTCCTGCGATAGCGGTATCTACTGCCCAAGTCCCCACTGTGGCGGGACGGAACACGTGCATGAATGCAGTACAGGGTTGAGTACCGCCCGCCGCTGCAAAAGCCAAAGAAGGATTTGTATCCCAAGTGCCGTCGAACTGGCACCAGAACAAAGCCATCACCTGGTCGTTGGCACCTGTTACCACAGACGCGGCACTCCAGCTCTGCCCACCCTGTGCGGATAGTGTGATCTGCCCCGCCGTTGTGACCTGCATTTGGCCAATCAGCAGAACTAGATCGCCAGCAACCATACTGACGGGGGGTGTGACTGGGAGAGTTACTGGCTCGGCTCCAGTGCCGTTATCGGCCGGGTTGCTGGCGGAACCGAAATAGGTGGGGGCGGCCATGTCGTAGGCTCTAAAGCAGTATCAAGGTCTGCTGGTGGTTTTTGTCGCCCGGCCCCAACCCTTGCCAGCCGAAGTGGAATTCTGTAAGATTTCCGGTGGGGTTAATCACACCATTGATTGTGAGGAATTCCCGATGGCGGCGAAAATAGATCAGTCGTAGCGGCCCCCACTTACCCGTCACATCTTCAAGATGGCCCGGCATCGCGCCATCCAGCCTAGGACAACTACCGACGTACAGGGGGGCGCCGTTGACCTCGAAGTGGCCGTCGCGCAGATCCACCAAATACACTCGTCCCTCGCCAGCGAGCTGGAATAGTTCCACATTTTCCAGGCCGTGCAGGTGTATTAGGTCGTAGAAAGACGAACGCTTAGAGTCTAGGTTGGATTGGTCTTCGGCGTTTTGGTGAAATTCCGAACCATCGCGCAATTTTGCGCCAAACAGGTATTTTAGGGGTGCTGGTGTTGCTGGCATTGTATTGCCCTCCTTCAGGGTAGTGGTAGAACTGGATGGTCTGGATGGGAGGTGGAGGCTGGGGCAGTGGGGTGACCTCTTCCAGCGTGTACGGGACGCTCAACATACCCACAGCGCCTACCTGCCCCATCCCCCCCCCCACCAATCCCGATGTTCCCAGCACGTCCAGAGCGTGTGGTGCAAATTTCAGAAACCTGCCGCACTCGGGCGTGGCACACGTCAGGATATACTCTCCGTTATCGTCGATCTCTACATGGTGGGTGGTTACCAGTCGGCAACTGGCGCAGAAAATATCCTTGGTCGCGGGGGTGGGATGTGTGGGCATAGTGATAATGCCTAGTTCTCGTCATATTGCAATGTTTGTGTCGCCGTCACCGTATCGCCTGCCCCCGCCGATCCAGTCGTTTGCAGTTGGCTGGTGAGATAGTTGGTGTAGGCAGGATTGGCGGTCGTACTATCTGCCTTCCCAGCCGCTGCTGGCCCGGTGGCCCCAAACCATACTGCCCTCCCGCTCCCAATCGCAATCACGGGCGTGTCGTCGAAGGTGAGGTTGGCGTTGGCAGTGGTGGAAGGAGTGGCGTAGGCGAGGCGGTTGGCATCCGCCGTCATTGTGGGCTGGCCCTTCAATGTCAACCCCGCCCCGAACGCTCCCGCCGTGTGGGCGAACAAACCGGCTAGGATTGCGTTGTAGGTGCCAGAGAAGTGGCCGTTTTGCCACTTGTCGAAGGAGTTGTTACCGGCAGTAATGGGAGATGCGCTGTAGGCCGTGGTGCTGTTGTCGATGTTCTTCCAGTTACGCTCAAGGCGATTGTGGGTGACAGTTTCGCCAGCCCCGTTAGACTCATCCCACTCGAAGGTCGCGGCCATAATTCTCCTTGACGCCTAATTCCTAGCTGCCATAAATCACGTCCACTCTGTCGTTCGTGGTCCCCACGATAATGAAGATGTTGGAGAAATCGTAGGGGAGGGGGGCGCCAATGAACGGAATCAGCAAACTCGCCCCTGGCTGCCCGCCAGTTCCAGGTGCCAGCACCACGCCGCCCGTAGTGGGGGTGACCGTGCCACCAGCAGTCTGGTCCAGCGCTACAATGCGCACGCTAGTTGTGTTGCTGCTGGGGACCTGGATGATCGCCCAAGCAAACGGTTTGCGGGCAGTGTCGAGCGGGGTGATGGTGTTGAGGGTGCCGACTTTTGCGAATGAGTGGACCATAACCTACAGTATACCACCATTCCTACATTCCTTTATTTCTTGGCAGACCCCATGCCTTTGACTGGCTTCTTAGCCGCGCCAGTGCTACTCTGCTTGTACAGGGGGGCGGCAGGGCTGGTTTTCTTCGTCGTATCCACCTTCGCCTTCGCTTTCTGAGCCATGTACTCATCCACGCTCTTTTTCAACTGGCTGGTGTTCTGCGACGTGGACGATGGTGGTTGCTTCTTGGCCTCTCCTGCCGTTGCCGCCTCCTTCAAGGCCTTCCGCCCAAACAGCACATCCATGATTTTTCCCATATCGGCATTCTCCTATTCACTTATTTGGGCCACTCCCCAGAGTTTAGCAGGTTCTTGTACTTCGCGTTGACCGTTTTCGCCCTCTTGATGTCGTACCTGCCCTCGTTGAGTTCGCGGGCCAAGTCGTTCCAGGCAGCGCAAAACTCGTTCATCAACACTACCAACCGGGGGGTGATTTTGCGCGGACGGGGGCTAAGCAGTATCGAGAACATAAGGCGCCGAGTTGGCCGAGTTGTCCTGCCCTTCACCTGTTCCATTCTGCGTCACCGGCTTCTTCTATTTCTCCATCGTCGCCCTGGATCTGTCCGCTTTTCCTGGGCTGCTCCCCATACTGCAATTCCACCTCGTCCTTCAATCCTGGTTGCACTCGCCAAACACCCCGACTCTGGAGGTCCAGCTCGTATAATTGTCGCATAGACTCTAATTCCCGAGCGATTCGGCGAAAGTGCCGGGCGATCAGCAATACGGCTTTGGCGAAGGCCCACATATTATGGTTTCCTGTCCCTCTCATCTAGTTTGTCGTTCAACTTTGTCAGTACCTCTGTGTTTTTCTCCACAATCTCACGGTAGGATGACAGAACTCGCTCCATGTCCTTTCTGCCTTGGTGGTAGAAGTAGAATATCACCCCCGCCAAACCAGTGGACGCCACCTTGCCCAGATCCAGCGGCCCCAGGGAAGGAAGAGGGATGGCGTCTGCGGAAATCAGGACTGCGACAAACGCGATTGATGGGATTGCGCTAGGTATGGTCGGTATGGTCATTTTCCACCTCCTCCACTCTCATCCACTTCATCTGGTGTCACATCCACTATAGCACCGCCAGCACTTGCGATCTTGCGCGGGCTGGACGTGCTAGCCCGCTCTACCTCTTCGATCACGCTTTCCACCCCGCCCAGATTGAGGTTGAGGTTGACGCTCGGCCCCGCCCCACCCCCGCGCTTGGTCCAACCCACGGTTTCGGCCATGAGTTTGCGGGCATCGGCATCCCCCGCCTTGCGCATCCTGCCACTACCACTGCATCGCGGACACTCTACCTTCACCTTCTCCTCGGCGTCGGGGTCCTCCAACACCTTCCCCCACCCCTCGCAGCGCGGGCACTCCACCTGTATGGACATCGAGTCCTGCACCACATCCTGCGCCAAGGCGGGGAGGGCCTTCACCATTGTCATCAACCCCTGCGAGTGGTAGTAGTCTTTGAAGATG
>Ga0184627_10000994_pt1 | contig 11235 bp, 8 predicted proteins | sample PLM3_127_b1_FD_133150 | JGI IMG/M metagenome (GOLD analysis project Ga0184627, IMG submission 133150) | Groundwater sediment microbial communities from an aquifer in East River, Colorado, USA - PLM3_127_b1 | ecosystem: Environmental > Terrestrial > Soil > Riparian zone | place: USA: East River...
GCAATCATCAGAATCTTCAACCTCTCGGGTGTACTGATCCGTGTGATTGTGAAGGACGACCCGCCGGGAGGATCACAGTTCACGAAGTGGGACCTGCTGAATCAATCAGGCGTCCCCATCGCGAGTGGCCTCTATATCGCGTATATCGAAATGCCCGAGTTGAATTCAACCAAGGTGCTGAAGCTGGTTGTGATTCAGGAAGAGGAGTATAGAAGGACGTACTAGCAGAGGTTACGGAGGAAGGATCACATAGAGCCGATAGACAAGCTCGAACTCATACACTTCTGTTCTCTCTGCCTGAACGTTCTTGAACACCTGGAATGTTCCAACCGCATTGAAGCGAACCGGTGCGGATTCATAGTAGAACCTCCTCGCCGCAGGATCATACGCCGGCCTGAGTGGACCATACCTGTAGAACGCCTGTCTGTTCGTCGCGATGTGGCTCCATTGTGTTGCCGAATGAACGGAGTCACCGGGAACCAGCGTCAATAAACCGTCCGGATCGAACACAGGGTAATCAACATCCGCCTCGGTGACCGTGACCGTGGTTCGGACATCCGGCCTCTCTGCAAGCCAAACGTCTATCGTCCCGCGGATCTGCACTTCATCCTGCAACACTTCATTGTAGTAGCTCACGAGCGAGAACTCAAGGCTGCCATTCGTACCGCTGATCCTTTCAGGATAGGGCGGAACGCCATACGGAAGTTGTCCGCTGGAGTCGACATCCATCCGAACAACGAGTGGCTTCACATTGAGCGATGCCTTCAGGAATTTCTTCGGTTCCTCCCGTACCGGAAGAGTCTCATCGCAACTCACGCCGAGGAGAGCAAGCAAAGCCATCGGCAAGACAATCCTCGTTCGAGCCGACCCTGTCACACCATTGCTGAAAAAGTGTCGTCTCATCATCAAAACTCCATCTGCAATCCGAGGCTCGTTCGCCTGCCGATATAGAACCCACCCGGGTCGCCAAGTTCTCCGCCAACACGGGCGTTGGAATCAACCCATTTCACGTTCCGGCTGTTCGTGACATTCCGGACGTCAAGATACAACTTCATTCTTGCATCCTCCCACCATCCGAACGTGAAGATCTTCTCGATTTTGACATCCGCATTAAAGTACGACGGCATGCGCTCGTTGTTCTGCACGAAGGACCCGCTGCTGATCGTCTCAAATCCTGTGCTCGTTGGGTAGCGCGTGTACGGTTTGCCAGTGTGGTATTCAGTTACGATGTTGAGATTCAGATCTATGGGCGTCAACACGGTGAGAACAGTTTTCACAGTATGGGTCTGGTCCCAGCTCAATGGGAATATCCTGACAGCAGGTGGCAATCCGTACTGTGCAATATAGAACGCGTCCTGCGCGCTCCCACTTGTTCCTTCAGCCCTCATAAAAGTGTAAGACACTTCACCGGTTAGCCACTCGCCTCTCTCGCGGGAGATGACAATCTCAACTCCTGATGCAAGCGCTTCAGGCGTATTCACGTACTCGGCAAACCCGAAGTTGCCGGCAAGCTTGCTGTCACCGGGCACAAATGTTTTTGTATCGATCAGATTCCTCGATTCCTTCTTGAAGTACGTTATCGAGCCGACGAGATTGTAATCGAAACTGTATTTCAGGGAGATCTCGAATGATGTTGTTCGTTCAGGTTCAAGGTCAGGATTTCCAGTGAGTGCGCTGATGCCCTTCGTGAGTCCAACGCGGTCGAGGCCGGTGTACAGGTAGTCGAACAATGGATACTGGAAGTACCAACCGAGGTTGATGAAAAGATAACCGTTCTCGGCAAGCTGCATCGCCGCTCCCACCCGTGGACTGAATTGTTGTTTGAGACTCGACTTGGCATTTCCTTTGAACGTGAACGTGTACGCAGTGTCGCGCACAGGAATCGCTTCAATCAATGGACGGTCAGCGGTGGGATCGAGAAAGTCGTAGCGTACCCCGGCATTCAGCAAGATACCATCGGTTGCCAGGTCGATCTTATCTTGGATGTACACGGAACCAGTTCTCGGGCGATATGTATACGCAGAACTAAAGTTCAGTTGCGGCTCGTTGACCAGCGGCTTGCCGAAATATGTTTTTCGGGGCTCGTACTTCACGATATCAGATTGCAGGTTGTAGAAGTTCACCTCTGCTCCAAACTTCACCAGATGATCTCCGCCGGGCTTCAAGGCTCCATCAGCTTTCAACGTATACGTCTCCTGCGTGGACCGGCTCCAGATTGTGCGCTGGCCATCGACAATGTAGCGCAGGAAGAAGTCGTACTGATATGGATCGTTCACGGGAATGTCTTGCTTCGAGCCACTGCCAATCCTCGACTTTACGTAGTACCGGCTGACACTTGCAGTGTAGAAGAAACGGTCTGAGGGAGAATGTGAATAGATGGCCGCCACCCGGTAAGCATCTCGCTTCTCCGCAGGCAGACCGTCGAGGTTGAAGCGCCAACTGAACTCATAGGGCCGCGCGTCCCGGTGCGCATAGAGGCCTTGAACACCGAGCCGCATGGTTGGTGTGAACACATAGTCGAGCTTTCCAAAGCCGCTGTAATTTTTTTCAACCGGACTTTTGAAGAAGTACTGAATATCCTGCCACCACCGGGTGTCCGTCATCGAGCCCGTGAATGAGCCAAAGTAGAAAAGCTGATCTTCGAGAATCGGTCCTGAAGCGGAAAGTTCAGCTTCACTCGTTTTGCTCACCTGCTTCCCTCCGAAAAGATTATCCTTGTCCGCGCGAAGGAAGAATTTGTGCTGGTTCGTTCCCGTCTTGGTCACAATATTGACAACACCGGAGAGCGCATTGCCGTATTCCGGCTCGAAGCCACCGGTGTAGAAGCTCAGGCCAACGATCGAGCTGTTCGGAAGATCGGCGCTTCTGCCTCCGACAATGACGTCCTGCACAGGCAGGCCATCCACAAGGTAGAGTACTTCAGTCGTTTTTCCGCCACGCACATTTCCTTCCGCAGTAACTCCGGCTTTAAGCTTGATGACGTCCGCAACGTTATCGACGGGTAGAAGATTGATATCATCTCCTGACACGATGAACGTTGTACCCGTAACGTCCTTCTGAATAAGCGGCTTTTCCTGGATTACGATAATCTCTTTCATCATCACGGCAGATGGCTCGAGCTGGATGTGGATGCGTGTCCTGAGGTCTGGATTGATGATCACGTTCTTAATGAGTGAGGTCTGATAGCCGATGTGCGTGAAGCGGACCTCGTACTTGCCTGCCCGAATATTCTGGATAACGTAGTGGCCATCCCGGTCAGTCGAGGTGCCTTGCTGCGTTCCTACAATAAGGACATTCACGCCGGACAATAGTTCACCGGTTACCTTGTCCTTCACCGTGCCTTCGAGAATGCCATTGGTGCCGGCCAATGCAGGAAACAGAAACCCACGAAGGACACAAAGGGAGACGAAAATACAAAAAGAAATAACATATCTCTTTGTTTTGTTAGTGTTCATTCGTGTTCTTCGTGGATTATTTTCTTGTTAGCTTTCAGGCTCACCCTTCGTGGAGATCATTTCTCCGGCTTCATCTGCGGGAAGAAGATGACATCGCGAATCGAGTCCTGACCTGTCAGCAGCATCGTGAGTCTGTCGATACCAACGCCGAGTCCGGCAGTGGGAGGCATGCCGTATTCGAGTGCGCGGAGGAAATCCTCGTCGAGTGGCTGCACCTCTTCCTGTCCGCGAGCACGGGCACGCATTTGTTCTTCGAACCGGGCGCGCTGGTCGAGCGGGTCATTCAGCTCGCTGAACGCGTTGCAAATCTCCTGTCCGTTGATAATCGCTTCGAATCGCTCTACAAGCCCGGGTTCACTCCGGTGTCGCTTGGCGAGTGGCGACATCTCGATTGGATAGTCGGTAATGAAAGTCGGTTGGATAAGATGATGCTCCACTTTCTCGCTGAAGATCTCGTCTATGATTGGGCCTGCACCTGAGCCGGGAAGAACCTCAACGTGCAGCTCCTTCGCCACCTTGCGAAGCTCATCCTCGGATTTTCCCCGTAGGTCGCGCCCCGTGAGTTGCTTGATGGCATTGAACATTGTAATGCGCTTCCAGGGTGGTGTGAAGTCGATCTCCTGATCACCCAGCTTTACCTTCATTGAGCCGTTGATCGCCATCGCCACCTTGCTGACCATCTGTTCCACCATCTCCATCATCCAGATGTAGTCCTTGTATGCGATGTACACCTCGAGCATGGTAAATTCAGGGTTGTGCGTCCGGTCCATCCCCTCGTTCCGGAAGTCCCTGGCAAATTCATACACGCCATCAAACCCGCCGACAATCAATCTCTTGAGGTACAGCTCGTTTGCAATACGGAGATAGAGATCAATATCCAGCGCATTGTGGTGAGTGATGAATGGCCTCGCGAACGCCCCGCCATACTGTGGCTGAAGAATCGGAGTCTCGACCTCGAGAAAGCCAAGGGAGTCAAAGTAGTTCCTGATGGTGGAGGTGATCTTCATCCTCTTAAGAAATACATCCTTCACGTGCGGATTGACAACAAGATCGACATAGCGCTGCCGATAGCGAAGCTCTTTATCCGAGAATGGATCGTGGACGACAATGTTTCCCTGCTCATCCTTTGTTTCCTTTGCAATCGGCAGCGGGCGCAGTGATTTTGCAAGCAGTTCAAGCTTCTGAGCATGAATTGAAATCTCCCCCATCTTCGTGCGGAAGACATAGCCCTCAACCCCGATGATGTCGCCGATATCCATCAGCCGGAACGCGTCGTAAATCTCACCCAGGTCATCTTTCTTCAGATAGATTTGGATTCTTCCCTGCGAGTCAACAATGTGGCAGAATGATGCTTTTCCCATCTTGCGGAGAGAGAGAATACGTCCTGCAACTGCAACAGCGCGCTGCGGTGCATGGTCGTCGAACGACTCGATTATCTCTTTCGAGAAAGCGGTACGGTTGAATGAGTATGGATATGGGTTCACACCATGTTTCTTCAGCGTCTCAAGCTCCTCCCTACGGCGCAGCATCTGGTCGTTGAAGTCGAGCTGGTTTGATTTTACTTCCAAGGGAAGACTCCACATGGTGGGCTGAACCTACGCTGCGATTTGAAATCCAAGGCCAAAATAGGGAGAACGACCTTCATAAGCAAGATAGCCGGTGGACCTGCAACTCTCTATGGAATTCAGTATCCTTATGAAGTTAGTTCATTTGCAACAGTTCTTGGTCGCAACTCGTACACTTCTTCAAGAGGGAATCGAACGAACATGAGCTACTTCGACAATCGTCCACAGGTTTTCCGCATTGTATTCGGGGCTGCCGCCGCTTGTTTGGTCGTCATTGCCGCGCTCAGCGTATACCAGTTTGGCAAGTCCCCAACGGACGAGAATATCTTTAAGAACCCTCCATCGCGTGTGTACGTCACGAAAGCCATTCATGCAGAGCGGCTGGGCTCATCAGCGGGTTCCGACGCCGGAGATTCGATTCGTGTTGGAGACCTTGTCCTTTCTGTGAATGGAAGAACGTTCCCATCATTGCAGGAGGGTTTCAACTACCTCAATACTCTTGGTGATGCAACGACCGTCGAGCTCGAGATCTTGCGACCGGCAGAGCAGGAAGAGTATACCTACAAAGCCATAAAATCGTCACTGTTAACAAACGACGTACAAGAGATTCAGCCGACAGCAATGGTTTCATATGTGGCTGAAGGAGGCGCTTCAGACCGGGCAGGAATGAAGGTCGGCGATCTCATCACACGCATCAATCGTCAGACGTTCGAGAACGTCAACGAAGCCGATGCAATTCTCCGGCGAGGACAAATCGGCAAGACAATCGAGTATGAGGTTTTGAGGAGCAACGAGATCGTTACGCTTCCCGTGACACTGGCGGCCTTTGGACTGCAATTCGCGTTCTTGACCTTCATGCTCTGCGGGCTGTTTTACATGGCAACGGGAGTGTTTCTGGGCGAGTCTCGGCCTCAGTATCCCGCAACCAGACTACTCGGCGCCTTTTTCGCTCTCACTGGGTACCTAATGATCATGACCATCTGTAGCCGTGGCTTGGAGCCGGTGGTGCAGAAAGTGCATAGCGTGAGCCTCCCTTTTTCACTCTGTCTCATTTTCCCGTTGCTCCTCCATAGCACGCACTACTTCCCCCAAAACCGCCCCGATCTACTCAACCGGAAATGGATCATGAGAACAGGTTACATACTTGGCCTCATCGCGTTCGTCGCGGTTCTCACCCTCGATGGCTGGTTCCCATTCATATTCGTAATGGTATTGGCTGTGTATGTATTCTTCATTCCTCTACCCTTTCTGAAAGAACGTCCGGCGGATTACAAGAAGATGAACCGGTTGGTGAAATGGACCGGGATGGTCGTCGGAATGATGTCAGTTGCATTCGGACTCCTTGTCCCTCAAGGGGGCGGTATGCTTGCTCTGGGCCTGCTTGGCGCATTGGGCATTATTCTCCTTGCAATGCCAGCCGCCTATTTGTATACCATCGGGCGTTACCACTTGTTCAATCTTGTTCTGCGGGTGAGAAGAAGTGTGCAATACTCGGTCGTTTCCATCGTGTGGTCGGCGCTGCTGATCGGAGTTCTTATGGCGGCGATCTCATGGCTTGTGCAGGAAGATTTCAACATGCCGTATGTCAGGATCACGAGCAGTTCGATTGAGTTCACCGATACACCGGCGTCCCAGAGCGAGCAATCGACAGTTGAGCGGGGTTTCCTCATCGCATTGGCGCTTGTCGTAACTCTCACGCTGCTTCGAATCCACAAGTCGGGTGGGCGGTTCATCTCGGAGAAATTCCACCGGGCGCGTTACGACTACCGCCGCGCCGCGAATGAACTCTCGGAGGTCATGTCAACCACGCTGAACATGACGCAGCTCGCGAAGGGTATCGTCGAGAAGCTCGCATCGCTGATGCAACTCAAGCGAGTCGGGCTGCTCTTCTTCCGGGATCAGGAAGTGTGCTGCTGCCACGAAGCGTATGGGTTCGACGGCAAGACATGGGAAGAACTGTGCATGAGGATTGACAACCACCTTGTGGAAAGTTTGAAACACTACAAGCAAGAAGTACGTGTCGATTCTCTTTCCGCCTCGCTGAAAGATGTATTTGCCCAGCGCGAGTTCCACTATGTCATTCCAATACGGTCAAAGGACAGGCTTGTCGGTACAATGTTGATTGGTGAGAAGATGTCGGAGTCCGCATTCACGCCAGAAGATCTGGAATTCCTCGCCGCGGTGGCAAAGCAGGCGTCTGTAGCAATCGAAAATGCATTCTTGTATGAAGAACTTGCCGGGCAGGAGCGCATGAAACACGAGCTTGCAATTGCCCGGAAGATCCAGCTTGAGTCTCTCCCTCAATCCACACCAAACATCAAGGGACTCGACATTGCGGGGATTTCCATTCCTGCCCTCGAAGTTGGCGGTGATTATTTTGACTACCTCAACGGCAGTCCCTCAAAGCTCATGGTCATTGTTGGTGACGTGAGTGGGAAAGGGACTTCGGCTGCACTCTACATGTCCAAGGTCCAGGGAATACTCCGATCGTTGCACGGGTTCGGCCTCTCTCCGCGGGATCTGTTCATCCGGGCCAACCACCTTCTGTGCGGCGATCTCGAGAAGAAGTCCTTTATCACTGCAATGGGCGCGGCATTCGACACCAAAAGGAAACATCTTACGCTTGCACGGGCAGGACACCTCCCGCTCTTTCACTTCAAGGCGAAAACGAAAACAGTGGACAGGATTATTCCGAAGGGTCTTGGACTTGGACTATCGGCAGAAAAACTGTTCGCGAAAGAATTAGAGGAACGTGGAATCAAGTACGGGGTTGGAGATGTCTTCGTGTTCGTTACCGACGGGATTACAGAAGGACAGAGATTGGCAGGAGATGAGTTCGGGGAGGAGCGATTGCTGAAGATACTCGAGGAGACTTCGACTGGAAACGCATTGACAATTCGAGACAGAGTCATTGCGGAAGTAAAAAGCTTCGTCGGCAACGCAAGCCAGCACGATGACCAAACGGTGGTTGTTGTAAAAACAACTCAATTAGAGGGTCAAAAACCAAAAGCCAAAAAGAAACTCTCTATCTAGTTTTCGATTCCTGATCTTTGATTTCCACAGAGCTCTCGAGATCTCCGGCTTTGATTTCCTTTCTCCGTTGAATCAACAAGAGAAACACGCCCGCAAACACCAGCGCATCGGCAAGGTTGAACACTGCAGTGCGGAAGTTGTCCACGCCGATGCTGATGTAATCGATAACAACACCATCCCTCATCACTCGGTCGATGAAATTGCCGAGACCGCCTGAGAGAATCAATGACCATGCGATTGTTTGCACACGTTCCATCTCTCCTCTTCGGAAGATGTACACAAGCATGACCATCAACATCAACCCGACACCGACAGTAAAAATCCAGAACTTCACCCCTGGTGATAGGGTTGCGCCAATACTTAGCATGATGCCGCTGTTTTCAGCATACTGCAATCGAACGACATCACCAAGATATGAAAGAGGAGGAGAATACTGCAGGAGGAATCTGGCCACGTGTTTCAAGATTTGATCACACCCGACACACAGAACGAGAACCGTTACCACAGTCATTATCTTTGAGGATGATCCCATCGGAGCTTCAGGACGTACCCACGGAATTGACGGCGGTGAAAAACTCAGCAAGCTTGGACCGATCCAATGCACCGTTGGTCCGTACTCCACTGCAGAGATCAACACCATAGGGTTGAACCTCCGCGATGGCCTGCGCAACATTGCCTGCATGCAGTCCGCCCGCGAGGAACAGCGGCACATCCACAGCCTCCCGGATCTTTCGGCTGACACTCCAATCGTGGGTGCGAGCTGTGCCTCCAAGCTGCTTCACAACAAGCGTAGGATTGCCCGAGTCCAGTAGAAGCGCATCCACATGTTCTGCAACCCCCCTTGCTTCATGAAACGAATCCTCATTTCTGACGTGAACCACCTGGACGAGTGAAATTCCCGGCAGTGCTTCCCGCAACTCTTCATACACATGAATCGGAACGGCATCAACAAGCTGAATGGTGTTCGTGCGGCAGCGGCGCTGCTGTGCGATGATTGATTCTGCGTCTTGCTTGCTCGTCAGCAGGAATGACGAAACACCCGGCGGGATTGACGCGGCAATCGATGTAATGTGCTCCTCCGAAATGACTCCTGGACCACTGGGCATTGCGGACACAAGCCCGAGTGCCGAGGCGCCGAACTCCATCGCCATTTTCCCTTCCTCAATGCTGTTGATACAGCATATTTTCACGCGGGGCTTTTCTGTTCCTTCCATGGTCGGAATAATTCAAAGGGAGTGGATGACCTGTGTCCAGTCGACGACAATGTCGCGACAATTACAGGGCAACTGGACTCAATTGTTTCACTGCGAGGGTCAATCCGTCTGCAAGCGGGAGAACGCTGAGGGTGATGCGTGTATCCTTCTTGAGATACTCGTTGAACGTTCGGATGGCTATCGTATCCTTGTCCTGCATGTCAGGTTCAATAACTTTTCCCGACCAAAGCACATTGTCAACGAGCACGAGACCGCCTGGCCTCAGCAGCTGCAGCGAATACTCGTAGTAGCCAAGATAGTTCTCCTTGTCGGCATCGATGAACACGAGGTCGAATTTCCGCTCCTGACCTTCCGCAAGCAACTTGTCCAGCGAATCCAACGCCGGTCCCAGACGCAGTTCAATCCTGTTCTCCACGCCGGCTTCCTTCCAGTACCTGCGGGCAACAGCGGTCCACTCTGCACTTGCGTCACATGTAATCACCTTGCCATGAGACGGCATGGCCATCGCCATACAAAGCGAACTATAGCCGGTGAATGTCCCCAATTCAAGCACACGGCGAGCGCCCATCAGGATGACAAGAAGTGCCATGAACTGGCCTTGCTCGGGCGCGATTTGCATGCCTGCCTGCGGGTATGAAGCAGTCTCTTCGCGCAGGCGCTGCAGGATGGAAGGCTCGCGCAATGAAATCGAGAGAAGGTACTGGTATAGCTCGTCTGTAAGTGCGATTGTTTTCCGTGACATTACCAGCCTTGAGGTTTACTATACTGGAAACATCATGAACTACAGCAAAAGTTGCTTTGACTTGCACCCTTTCTTCCGATTGATCCCAAGCGTTTCTAAGGTGCCGAATCGAAATTGAAAAAGCAACCGACTACGAGGGACGTCGTTGCTTGCACGCTCGCGACCGTACAAAATACCTGAACACAAGATCAGGATTCCACACCGCGGCTTGCTACCAGCTTCCCGACGATCCACCTCCGCCGAAACTGCCACCCCCTCCTGAGAAACCGCCGCCAGAAGATGAAGACCAGCCCCCTCCCGATGGCGAGGTCAGGAGCCTGCTACTCGTGGCTCGTTTCATCAGGTCCATTCCCTTATTACTTTTCTTCAACCAAGTCTTCAGCATGAGAAATCCGACGATGTAGGCACCGAACAGTATGACACCCGGGGTGGGACCAAGCATTGCAGATGGAAACAATCCCCAGAATGGCATCAGGAAAAAATAGAGGAACCAACTCATGAATCCTTTTGAGAACAATGCTATTGTGGTAAAGATACCGACGACGAAAAGGAACAAGAGAAACCCAGCCACCCGCGCAGGAAGACTCCCGGACTCTTCATTTGCTTCAGCTTTGTATGACCCTTGGATTGCAGCGAGAATTGCAAGCACTCCTGCACGCACGCCGCCGTCGAAATCACCATCGCGGAAGCGCGGAACAATTTCATGCCGGATGATCATTCCGCAAATCTGATCAGTCAGATCACCCTCCAGTCCCCGACCAACTTCGATTCTGACTTTCCGATCATCGCGGGCAACGAGAAGCAGGACGCCGTTGTCTTTTCCCTTCTGTCCAAGCCTCCACGTCTCCGCAACCCTGATGGAGTATTCTTCGAGAGATTCACCCTCAAGGCTGGAGATGATAAGCACGGCGACCTGGTTCGATGTTGAGTCTTCGTGTGCCTTAAGGATCGACTCAAGCTCTACGAAAGTCGAGGGTTTGAGAAGTCCGGCGATATCGTTGACCCGGCCCGCGAGAAAAGGAACTTCGGCAGCATGTCCAACGAACGTGGTTACGACGAGTATGGCTGCGACCCAATGGAACAACCGGTTCATGGCTTTTGCTTGTCACCCATCCGGAGATTGTCGGACAACTCGTCTTTGTCACCGCGGCGAGGTTGAACACCTTGCTTTGCAAGCAGCCTGCCACATTCCCCAATTGCAGCGACAAGTCCGTCCGCAGGTCTGC
>Ga0184627_10000995_pt1 | contig 11231 bp, 10 predicted proteins | sample PLM3_127_b1_FD_133150 | JGI IMG/M metagenome (GOLD analysis project Ga0184627, IMG submission 133150) | Groundwater sediment microbial communities from an aquifer in East River, Colorado, USA - PLM3_127_b1 | ecosystem: Environmental > Terrestrial > Soil > Riparian zone | place: USA: East River...
CAATCGTCGAGCGTTTGATTGAAGCCTATCAGCCTGACCACGTCTATCTCTTTGGCTCGAAAGCCCGGGGTGACTACGGTCCTGACAGTGACTTCGACCTGATAGTCGTCGTCCCAGATTCTGCTCCCCCTGCCCGTAAGTGCAGTCGGCTCGCCTATGAAGTGCTCAGAGACACAGGTACTGCCGCTGATGTCCTGGTATGGACGCGTAGCGCATTCGAGGGCCGGTTGCACCGTATGGCCTCACTCCCAGCGACGGTTATACGTGAGGGGAGGTTGCTCCATGCCGCATGATCCACTGCTCATTGCTGAAACGAAGAGCTGGTTCACCAAAGCTGCAAATGACCTGCGGGCTGCTGCACACGAGTTCAGTGCCGTGCCGCCTTTGCTGGGGGACATCGTCTTTCACTGTCAGCAAGCCGCGGAAAGAGCCATGAGGGGTTTCCTCACCTGGCACAACCGTCCTTTGCGTAAAACCCACAGCCTGGAAGAGATCGGCGAGCAATGTCTGGGGATCGACCAGACGCTCAAGCCTCTTGTTGACCGTGCCGTGCCCCTTACAGCCTACGCCTGGAAGTTTCGCTACCCAGGTGAACCAGAAGAGCCGCCCCTGTCTGAGTCCCAGGAGGCGTTCGCGCTCGCCCGCGAAGTCTACGAAGCCATCCTCACCCGCCTGCCGGTGGAGGTTCGGCCATGACGATCCTTGCCGAACTGCGGGCGGAGATCCAGGAAGCGTGGCGACGCAGCCCAACAAGGACTTTGTTGTGGCTTGATCCACAACGTGAGTGGGAGCGCCTGCTCGACCAACTCGCAACCGAGCTGGAAGTGCTCAAATACGCCGGCAGCCAGCTGCAGCTGCGGGTGAAAATCGAGCTTGAGCCAGCCCAGACACCCCGCATCGTCTATGTCCCGCTACCTCGCCAGGCTCTGTCTGTGCTCAAGGAGTACGAGTTTACGCTGCCCGTGTGGGACGAAGGCTTGCTCCACGTATTGCGACGCTGGGGCGTCGAGATCGAGCGCGACGAGGAGAAGGCCCTCTTGCCGCTCCTGCCCAGCCTGGCCGCCCGCTGGTCCGACAAGCCGAAGGATTACTGGCGTCATCTGACAGCAAGTGGCGTACGGACGCGACTGTTCGACGACGAGCAGGTCCGTGTCTTCCTGGCTGATCCTCAGGGCGTGGTCACCGAGCTTGAGCGCGATGGCGCGCTAGCGGTATTTCGTGACTTCCTGGAGGAAGCCTTTGGCGTCACTGGTAACCCCAGCGTCGCCTCACGAGACATCGCGCGGCAGTTGGTGCGAAATCTTATCCTTACCGAAGCGGCTGAGAGGAGCAGTGGAGAGGCGTTCCCCTCCCAGGGCCAGCTGCCAGAGCCTGGCGTACGCGAACGCTGTCTGCGTTTCCTCTTACGCTGGCTCGAAGCGCGTACACAAGCCCAGACCGCTGCGCAGTTACTTCGTGAAGCCGAGCAGAACATCCCGCTCGGGCCATGGGCAACAACGCTTGCGCTGATCCCTGATCTCCAGTCCAGCCTGCAGGTCGAACGTGCGCTTGTCCAACGTATTCTCACTGATCTCCAGACCCGTGCCTCGCTGGACGAACGCGTCGTGGTGCTGAACGATCTCCTGCCGGTTTTCCGTCGCCATGCGGCGCATTTCTGGGCTGTCGAGGGTGAGGTCCCCGAGTGGGAAGCGCTGTCTCTGGCAGGGACAGTAGTGGCGCACGCGTGGGCGGCACTTACGGAGCTGCCTGAACTGCGCCCTGCAGCGGAGATTGTCCAGGCGTATGTGGACCGCTGGTGGCAAGTCGATCGCGCCTACCAGCGGTATCGCGCCGGCTTTGAGGGGCACCTGGGCCTGGATGAAGTGGCCGACACAGTTCGAAAGCTCCACCGCCGCTATCTGGAAGAGACGAACAAGCGCTTTGCCGAGTCGCTCGCCTCCGCTCAGGGGCTGGAAGCGACTGGGCTCCCACCGCAGCGGTCGTTCTGGCCAGCGAGCGATGGCGGGTGGCGAGCAGTGCTGGTTCTGGATGCCTTCCGCTTCGACCTCGCACGCGAGCTGGAGGAGAAACTCCGTGGCACTGGCGGTCAGGTGACCGTGGAGCTACATGCACTGCGGGCACCGCTGCCCTCCATTACGCCCCTCGGGATGGCCAGCCTACTCCCGCTTGAGACCATCGAAGTGGACGTCAGCGACGGCACCTGGTCGATCCGGCCTGGCGGCGCTGATGCCAATGCGCCTGATCTGGCCACAAAGGCAGGACGCGAGCGGTTGCTGGCGTCGCTTCTTGATGGCTACAAGTCCATCGAACTCGGGAAGTTGCTGGATCTGCCGGTGCGACAGGTGCCGCGGGCGACCTGGTTGTTTGTCTACTCAACGACTCTGGACGAGGCGGGTCATGGCGGAGTCATTAGCCTGACCCCACGCGCCGCCGAAGAGTACGTCGAGCAGTGCGCACGCGCTATACGCAAGCTCGCGAGTGCCGGCTTCGAGCAAATCCACGTCGTCACTGATCATGGCTTCTTTCTGCTCGACGAAGTGGCCGACCACGATCTCATCCCCGTTGCGGCGCGAGACTTGCTTTACAAGAGCCATCGCGCCGTAGTCGGGCGAGATCTCGCCTCGCCCGGCCTCCTCATCTTTCCGCTTGTGGGTAGCGACCTTAGTGTAGGGGTGCCGTGGGCAACTGGCATCCTCGAAGCGCGTGGTCGCTATCAGTTCTTTCATGGCGGTGCCTCGCTCCAGGAGATCGTTGTCCCGCACCTCTGTGCCACGTTGCCACGTCGGACGGTCAAGTTCGACGTCCGCCTGGACGCGCCATCCCGTATTACTTCTCTGCTCTTTGATATTGTCCTGGAGGCTATCCCGCCAGGTGGCCAGTACTCTTTTGGCGGGCAAATCTCGACGCGCTACGTTGAAGTCCGGGCGTACCTTGTCCAGGATGGGCAGGTGGCCAGTGCCCCGCTGGCGACCGCTGCCGGCCCCGAGTATTTCGTCTCCGAAGCGCAGATGCAACAGCGGGTGCGCTTGCGGATAAGTGACACCTCCCGCTTCAGGTATGGTGATACTGTCAGAATAGTAGTATTAGACGCGGATGCGTCGGGAGTCCAGCTCGACCAGGCCGACACCACGCTGCACGTTGAGCCTGATGTATGAGACCGACTTTCGCATTGTAGGAGGAAGAGATGACTGCCCTGGCCATCGACAGCATGCTGGATGCGCTGGATATGAAGCTAGCCGAGACCTTTGGCGGGCGCGTCGTCCGCAAGGACCTGGTGAAGAAGACCAAGGTCGGTTTCAACATCCCAGTCTACGTGCTCGAATACCTGCTGGGCCGATACTGCTCGTCGACTGACCCGTCCATCGTCGCAGAGGGCCTTGAGCACGTCAAGACCATCATCGCCGAACGCTTTGTCCGGGCTGACGAAGGCGAGCTGATCAAGTCGCGTACGCGCGAGCGCGGGTCGATGCAGCTTCTTGACAAGGTCACCGTCGCTTACCGCGAGACGGAAGACAAGTACTGGGCTACCCTGGCCAATAGTGGGCTTGTCTATGTGCACATTGCCTCATCCCTCGTGCAACAGTACGAGAAGCTGCTGGTGGGCGGGGTCTGGGCCAATGTGGAGATCCGGTACGATGACACGCTCCAGCATCGCGGTGTCACACGCCCGTTCGTGATCGAGCAGCTACAACCCATTCAGATCGCCTCGGCAGACCTGGACGAGTACATCGATGGCCGTCACCATTTTACCCGTGACGAATGGATCGATGTGCTGTTCCGCAGCATCGGCTATGAGCCGAGCCATGCCGATTTCACGTTCCAGCGCAAGCTGCTGTACCTGCTACGGCTTGTACCGCTCGTCGAGCACAATTACAACCTTGTAGAACTGGGGCCGCGCGGCACGGGCAAGTCGGAGGAGCGGGATCGCAAGGCCATTGTCAAAACCGTCTCCGGGCTCCTCAAATTGCTCCACCCTGACGGTCAGTGTGACAAGGTGGAACTAGAACAGTGCCTGAGCTTTGCCATCGAGAGGCGGCGACGGGTCAAAGAGCAGCTCAAGCGCATGGGTGGCATCGAGTACGCGAAGGTCAACCTGTCGCACATCGATCTGGAAAGTGGCCAGGAGATGTTCACACCCTGCCCCGAGCTGGGCGTAATCCAGCTCATTCCGGAGGGGCAGAACGAACCTGGCGATGTGTTTACGGTGGGTCTCGATAAGGATGAAGGGCGCTTTGGTCTGTTCCGGATTCAGATCCAGGCAACCAAGGGTAATGGACACCTGCGCGTCACCGGCAGTACCTCTAAACCGATGCGGGATGCGCTCCAGACGGCCTACGACTACCTCAGGGCGAACCTGCGCCGCCTTGGTTCTGACCGCGACTTGAAGGACTTCGACCTCCACGTCCAGATTCACAGCCTTATGCAGGCCAGGGAGGGGGCGGGAATTGGGGTGGCATTCTTCATCGCTCTCCTCTCAGCAGTGCTGGCGCGACCACTGGTGCCACAGTTGGTCATTCTGGGCGATCTGACCATACATGGCGTCCTTATGCGCGTCGATTCGCTGGCGGACAAGCTGAAGACCGCTATGGACGCTGGCGCTAAGAAGGTCATGATCCCTACCGAGAACAAGCGTGATTTTGCCGACTTGCCTGCCGACATTATTGACAAGTTGCAAATTGTCTTCTACAGCGATCCCACCAATGCGGCATTCAGAGCTATGGGACTCGAATAGCGCTCATGGGGGAAAGGGCGCTGTCAGGCCATACAGCGAGAGAGAGCTACCGAGGAGCACGCCGTGAAGTTTCACGCCTTTATGTACGTTACCATTGGTCGGCGCCGAGAATTGGAGCGGGGTATGGCCGGCACAAACCCCGTCCTCTACCAACGCATGCTCGATGAGATCGGTGAGTACGCCCGTGTGTGTGATGAGGCCGGCTATGCAGGTATCGGCATCCCAGAGCATCACCTGCAAATCGAAGGGTTTGAGCTGGGGCAGGACCCTGGCCTGATGGCCATGTATATGGGCATGCAGACGAAGCGGTTGCGCATTAACCAGTTCGGCTATGTTCTTCCCACCCACAACCCCCTCCGCGTCGCGGAGCATGCCGCTACCCTGGACCACATGCTCGGTGGCCGCCTCAACGTCGCTTTCGTGCGTGGCTATCAAGCCCGCTGGTTCGAGAACTACGTGGCGGTGCCAGGCGTGAAGGCCACCGGTCCATGGAACCGCAAGATGAGCGAAGATGAGAGCAACCGTGCGCTGTTCGAGGAATGTGTAGATATCATCAAGACCGCCTGGAGGAGCGAGACGTTCTCATACCAGGGCAAATACTGGTCGTTCCCGCCGGCAGGGCAAAAAAATCCCCACGACCATCCAGTCTATGTCAAGTACGGTCAGGGTGTAGACCCCGATGGTACCATCCGTGAGGTGGGCATTGCTCCCAGGCCCCTGCAGAATCCTCTCCCACTCTACAGCGGTTTTACGCACAGCCTCCAGACCTCCCTCTACTGGGCTCGAGAGGGTGGGAAGCCGGTCGTGCTGTCCAGTCAGATGGATTTCTGCCAGATGTTGTGGACCAGGTACCGGGAGGTGGCAGAGCAACACGGACGCACTATCCCTGCAGGGGAAGAGGCGGCCTGGGGAGGGTACCTGGTACTGGCCGACACCAAGGCGCAGGCCGAAGCGTGGGCCCAGGACTGCCTGTGGTTCTGGGACACCTGGCCTTTGCCTTTTGGCCAGGGCCATCCGCCGCTCCTCATCGGTGATGCTGATACGGTATCGCGTATGATTGACGAGGCCAGCCGGCATGTCAAGTTCAACGAGGCGTTCTTCCTCTTTGGCCAGGGCCTGCTGGAGCGTGACAAGTGCCTGAAGACCTTGGAACTGTTCGCAGAAAAAGTCATGCCGCGGTTCCAGGATTAGGGTGGCGAGGGGGAGAGCGAAGCGAGGGGAGGAGCTATGGAGCAAGAGCGCTTGTACCTGATTGATGCGCTGCCGTACGTGTTCCGGGCGTTTTTTGCCATTCGGGAGCTGCGCAATCCCCAGGGGCAACCAGTCAATGCCGTGTATGGCTTCGCGGCCTTTCTTCTGCAGCTCTTACAACGGGAGCCATTGACCCATATAGGCGTCGCTTTTGACGAAAGTTTAACCTCGTCCTTCCGCAATGCCTTCTATCCAGCGTATAAAGCCAATCGCGAGCTGCCCCCACCAGACCTGGCCTGGCAGTTGGAGCATTGCCAGGCCGTCGTCCGTGCGCTGGGTATGCCGGTGTTTGTCGATCACCACTATGAGGCCGACGATCTCATCGGGACCCTGGCACGACAGGCCACTGAGCACGGCATGAGCGTGGTGGTAGTCTCCAACGATAAGGATTTGATGCAGCTTGTCACACCGCAGGTGACGTTCTACAATGCCGCGAAAGATCGCCGCTTTGATGCTGCCGGTGTGCTGGCCCACCTGGGAGTGCGGCCTGAGCAAATCCCCGATTTCCTGGGGTTGCAGGGCGACGCTGTCGATAACATTCCAGGAGTCAAGGGCATTGGGACCAAGACAGCGCTGGCGCTGTTACAGGTCTTTCCGCATCTCGAAGCCCTGTATGACGATCTGGCGCGTCTTGAGACGTTACCTCTACGCAATGTCAAAACTTTGCGCCAGAATCTGGAGGTAGGACGAGAGGTAGCGTTCCTCTCGAAGCGCCTGGCGACCATCTCCCTCGACGCACCAGTGGCATGCAATCCAGACGCCCTGCGTTACCGGGGCGCGGAGAGTATACAGGTCAGATCACTTTTTGCGGAACTGGGATTTCAGCGCCTGGCGCAGCGCATTCCGCGCTGGCACTCCGCTGTCTAAAGAGCGAGAAAATACTCATGAGAGTTCAGAGTACAGTAGAGACGACTAGACAATATAGGGCAAGGGGGAAAACCAAGAGCGGAAATCCCCCCCCCCGCTCTCTCAGCCCACGCGCATACTTTTGGAATGCATCGTACCAGGCCCGGATACCAGTCTATGAGAGACCGGTACGCCGCGTCCCGGTTTGTCCGCCAGGCCATCGACGCCATATTGCATGAAGCGCTTGACCCACTTATAGACAAAACGACGGCTGATACCAACCGTGGTAGCAATGTGGGAGATCGGCACACCCTCCGCGAGCTGCAAAATAATCCGACCACGTCGAGCACGCCCAGCAGGAATTGTGGTGGAACGTTGCCACGACATGAGCGTATGGCGATCGTCCGCAGTGAGATGGATGCTTAAAGCTGTCTTACGTCCACGAGCCATAAAGTACCTCCATGAAAGGTTGGCATTGCTTCGAAAGGGTGACATTGCTTCTTTCTTCGGAAGAATTCCCTTTTAACTTGAGTTTTCGCCACCTCTTTTTCTGCCATTGCCACGCCACTTCCGCTCTCACCAAACGAAAGAACCATATAGAAACTATTGGCGCAGAAGAATTCTTCCCCTATCATAGCGTGCTACAGTGTGATCTTGCTTACATGATACAGACGAAAGAGCAACTGTCCCAAACTGCTGGGGAGTTGCGATATGCTCCTGTGATGCCCATAATATTGCGGCTCGCGTGGGCGAGCAAGCATGATATTGACGTCGGCAGAAAAGGCACCAGAGACAATGGGAGACGCTGTGCGGCAGATGTTTGCCGCTGTTGCCCAGCATTATGACCTGCTCAACACTGTCCTGAGCTTTGGCTTGCACCACCGCTGGCGCCAGCAGGCCGTGGCCCTCAGTGGCGTGTCGCCTGGAGCGCGCCTCCTCGATGTGTGCAGTGGCACAGCCGATCTCGCCCTGGCCTTTGCGCGTCACCTGGGACACGACGGACAGGTCATCGCGACGGACTTTTGTGTGGCGATGCTCAGCCGCGGACACCGTAAAGCACTGCAACACAAGGTCCGTCTGATGTGCACCCTGGCCGATACCCAGTGCCTGCCATTTCGTGACGCCATCTTTGACGCCGTGACAGTGGCGTTTGGCCTGCGCAATGTTGACAACTTAGCGCTAGCCCTACAAGAAATGTACCGCGTGTTGCGCCCTGGAGGTATTGCGCTGGTACTGGAGTTTGGTCAGCCACAGGGGGTCGTGTTTGGCCCACTGTATCGTTTTTATGCACACCATATTCTACCACGTCTTGGAGGATGGGTGTCCGGACATCCGGAAGCCTATGCCTATCTGCCACGCACTGCCGCGGTCTTTCCCGCCGGGGAGCTGTTTGTCCGGGAGATGATAGCGCAAGACTTTACGAATGTGTATGCCTGTGCACTGAGCGGTGGGATTGTCTATCTGTATCGTGCGACGCGTCCCACATATTGAGTCTAGGAGTCGGGAGTCTCAAAGACTCAAAGACTGCAAGACTCAAAGACTACTAGGAGAGGCCACATGCAGCATTTTGAGGACATTATCTACACCAAGCAGGACGGCGTGGCGACCGTCAGCATCAATCGCCCATGGGTGCTCAATGCCTTTCGGCCACGTACCATTGACGAAATGCTGGAGGCATTCCACGATGCCTGGTACGACGACAGTATTGGCGTGGTGGTGCTCACGGGCGAGCAGGGCCATTTCTGTACCGGCGGCGATCAGAAAATCCGCGGCCAAGGAGGGTACAACGACGAAGAGGGGACGCCGCGTTTACAGGTGCGGAACTTGCACCGCGCCATCCGTGAGATCCCGAAGCCGGTGATTGCCAAGGTCGATGGCTACGCTATTGGTGGTGGCCACGTCCTGCACGTCCTCTGTGACCTGACCATCGCCTCGGAGCGCGCCATTTTTGGCCAGACCGGCCCCAAGGTGGGGAGCTTTGACGCCGGCTTTGGCGCCATGTACCTGGCGCGCATCGTGGGAGAGAAAAAGGCGCGTGAGATCTGGTATCTGTGTGACCAGTATAGTGCCCAGGAGGCTGCCGCTATGGGGCTGGTCAACAAAGTCGTGCCCCGTGAGCGCCTGGACGAGGAGACGGCCGCCTGGTGCCGCAAGATTCTCGCCAAAAGTCCGACAGCGTTGCGGTTTATGAAGTTCGGATTCAACGCCGATACCGATCATGGCTATGGCCTGCAAGCGCTGGCCCATGGGGCAACCAGTTTGTTCTACGCGACGGAAGAGGGCAACGAAGGCCGCCAGGCGTTTCTGGAAAAGCGCCAACCTGACTTCGCGAAATACCGCCGTACACCCTGGTAGACGCCTTGCGAGGACTGAGGACTGAGGACTGAGGAGGGAAGGCGATGTGGCAGGCCATTGGAGTCTGGTATCAGGCTATCCGGCCCTTTTCGCTGAGTGCAGCCCTGGTGCCAGTGATTGTGGGGAGCACGCTGGCCACCCAGGACGGAGTGTTTAACTGGTTCTTCTTTCTCCTGGTGGTCCTCGGGTCGCTTCTGGTGCAATGCGGTACCAACTTGACGGACGAATATGCCGATCATCATCCAGGGAGAGGCACCGAGCACAAAGTCCAAGCACCATACAAAGTGATCGCTCTGGGACTCCTGACACCCGCAGCCGTGCGTCGGGGTGCCATGACGTGCTTTGGGCTGGCTGCGCTCATTGGCGTGTACCTCGTAGCCCGGACCAGCTGGCCGCTGGCGCTTGTATGCCTGGCCAGCGTGGGCGCGGCCTACGGATACAGCGCTGGCCCATTCCCTTTGGGGAACCTGGGGCTCGGTGAGCCTTTAGTGTTCGTGTTCATGGGGCCGGTGATGGTCTTGGGGAGTTTCTATGTCCAGGTACAGACGCTTTCCTGGGCCGCGGTGTGGCTCTCACTGCCGGTCGGGTGTCTGGTCACGGCTATTCTGGTGGCCAACAATCTCCGCGATGCTGAGGAAGATCGTCACAGCGGCAAACGCACGCTGGTGGCTTTGTGGGGACACCAGACAGTCGCCTGGCTCTTCTGCCTGCTCGTACTCGTGGCGTTTGCGATGTTACCCATCCTGGCCCTGAATGACGTGGTGCCCTGGGTGGGTTTACTCCCCTTCCTCCTGGTACTGCCGCAGAGTTGGACGCTGTCGCGTCTGGTGCGGCATGGCACAGAACGCGCTGTACTCCATCAGGCGCTGCGCGGCACAGCACAGCTCCATTTGCGTTTCGGCTTGCTCCTGGCCCTGGCCGTCAGCCCCGCGCTGGGCTGGTGGCGGTAGCCTCTCTCACTCTATGGCAGCTTTTTCTGGAAGGTCTGCTGGACGATCTGCTTGAGCCCCGTGGCCACGGGGCCGCCGAGCAACCCGCCCAGCAGGGGAAGATCGCCCGAGACGTGGACCTCCTGGGCATCGACCCACATCTCGACCCAGAATCCTACCCCGTCGAGCCGGACCTGGCTGTGGTCTGCAGACCACTTCACCTGCTGCACCAGCGCCCCGCACCGGCTGTGGACCTCGTGGACCGCCGTCTCTAGCTGGCTGCGCGCCTCCTCCAGGGTCCGTCCGTGTTTCAACGACAGCTTGATCAGGGGCATTGTCTCTCTCCTTCGCTCGTCCAGCCCTCCGCATCACGGACCGGCCTGACAGCTCATCCTCGCCGGAATTGTCAAGATCAGAAACCTGCTCAGCGAGCCATAGGCCTCGGGCTCTCGCTGTGACTCTTATCATTATACAGCACTGGTGGGGCCCGATTTGCGGTCCGTCTCGCGGCTATGTTAGCATATCGTGAGACGAGTCGTTTTATCCCTGGCGCCAGGAGACCACGGCATCGATGCTTCATCTCGATGGCAGCAGTTTTTCCGGGAGTGGGACTATTGTGCGCTTTGGCGTCCCGTTAGCGGCCCTCGCCGGCCAGGACTTGCACCTGACGCATATCCGAGCCCGACGCGCTCCGCCTGGGCTTCGGCCCCAGCACCTGAAGGCCGTGGAAGCGCTGACCCAGCTGTGCCAGGGGACACTAGAAGGGGGGACGGTGGGCTCCCGGGAGTTGATCTTTCGGCCTGGCCGGCTCCCCCAGGGGGGCTGCTTCGAGTGGGACATCGGTACGGCTGGCTCCACGACCATGCTGGCCCTGGCCCTGCTGCCTGTAGCAGCCTTTGCCCAGGGACCTCAGACCTTGTACCTCACCGGTGGCCTGTTTCAGGACTTCGCACCGTCCGCCTTCCACCTCCAGCATGCGCTCCTGCCCCTCGTGCGGCGGATGGGGTTGCATGCGGACCTCCACATGCTCCGCCCGGGCTATGTGCCCACTGGCGGTGGCAGCCTGGCCCTGACTGTAGAGCCAGTGCAGGCCACGTTACGTCCCCTGATGCTGCACG
>Ga0184627_10000996_pt1 | contig 11228 bp, 10 predicted proteins | sample PLM3_127_b1_FD_133150 | JGI IMG/M metagenome (GOLD analysis project Ga0184627, IMG submission 133150) | Groundwater sediment microbial communities from an aquifer in East River, Colorado, USA - PLM3_127_b1 | ecosystem: Environmental > Terrestrial > Soil > Riparian zone | place: USA: East River...
GCGCACGCTCGCCTTCGGACCGTACGTTCTACTGGTGTACGGCGTCGCCGCGTCCTTCCTCTGGGCTGCAGCCCTCGTGGCAGGCGTACCGGTGCGTGGATTCAGTGCAACAACCTGGTGGGCATTGATCGGAATCGCGGTCGTCTCCCAAGTCATCGGTCACTCGGGCTACAACTGGTCGTTACGTCACCTGCGACCCGATTTTGTCGCCGTGACTCTGCTGGGCGAACCGGTGTTGGCTTCGCTGCTCGGATTGCTTCTTTTCGACGAGCGCATCCCGGCGGCGACTCTCGCCGGCGGTGCGGTCATCCTGGCAGCGATTGCGATGGCTGCGCGGGCGCAACTCGAGGAACAGCGGTCGAACGCCGCCTCTGTCGCCAGATCCGATAACCCAGCAGCAACGTAAGCCCGGCGGCGTAAAGCAGGGGCTCGCGAACGTCGGCCTTTACTTGCCAGTAGAAGTGCCATACGCCGAGAATCGCGACCACGTAGACGAGTCGATGCAGTTTCTGCCAGCGCCGGCCGAGCTTGCGCATCATGCGATTGGTCGACGTCACCGCGAGCGGAATGAGCAACAGGAAACCGGTGAAGCCAATCGTGATGTAAGGCCGCTTGGCGATGTCTTCGACGATCGCCGAGAGGTCGAGCGACTGATCAAGGAAGAGGTAGTTCGAAAAATGCAGGGCGGCGTAAGTGAATGCAAAAAGTCCCAGCATGCGCCTGAGGCGCAGGAGCGCGTTCACACCTGTGAGTTGTCGTAGCGGCGTCACGCATAACGTGATCAACAAGAAATTGAGCGTCCACTTGCCAAAGGTGTCCTGGATCTCGTCGATCGGGTTGGCGCCGAGTGAAACTCCGGCGAAGCCGAACGCGCCCGCCACCATCCGCCCTAGCGGCAACAGGCACGCCACGAACAACAGGGGTTTGTAGATCCAGCGGATCTGCTGCTCGAAAGTCATGGACCGCAACCACCGGGCCCCACGAAATTGAGTGACCCTTGAGAACCCAAACATCCGCGCTTGTATGCCACTCAATTTCGTGGGTGGTCTAGACACGCGTCAGTAGTACTTGCGCAGGTCCATGCCGCGATAGAGGGACGCCACTTCTGCTGCGTAGCCGTTGAACATCAAGGTCGGTTGGCGCGCGTCGAATAATGCCGAGCCGATGCGACGCTCGCGCGCCTGACTCCAGCGCGGGTGATCGACCTCGGGATTGACGTTGGCGTAGAAGCCATATTCGTTCGGCGCCGCCAGGTTCCACGCCGTTGGCGGCTGACGCTCCGTGAAGCGAATCTCCACGATCGACTTTATTCCCTTGAAGCCGTACTTCCAAGGCATAACGAGGCGCAGTGGCGCGCCGTTCTGATTCGGCAGTATGTGGCCATAGAGTCCAACCACCATCAACGTCAGGGGATGCATCGCTTCATCCATGCGCAGCCCTTCGACGTACGGCCAGTCGAGCGCGGCGTATCGCTGGCCCGGCATCTGTTTCGGATCGAACAGCGTCTTGAAGGCGACGTACTTTGCTTTCGAGGTCGGCTTGAAGCGCCGGATCAGGTCGCGCAGCGGAAATCCTACCCACGGGATCACCATCGACCATGCTTCGACGCAGCGCAAGCGATAGACGCGCTCCTCGAGCGCATGCGGCTTGAGGATGTCCTCGAGCGTGAACTTTCCCGTAATCTCGGCTTCGCCGGCGACCGTCACGGACCAGGGACGCGTGCGCAACGAATGAGCGTTTGCCGCCGGATCCGGCTTGCCGCTGCCGAACTCGTAATAGTTGTTGTAGGTCGTGATGTCTTCGTAGCTGTTGGGACTCTCGCGTACGCTGAGGATGTTATTGCGCGTGAATTTGAGCTGCGCGCCAGCGGGCGAAGCGGCGACTGCCGGCAGCGCGAACGTGGCGCCCGTCGCAAGACCGGCGGCCAGAATCTGCCGGCGATTGAGATACACACTCTCCGGTGTGATCTCCGACGGTTTAATTCGATCGGAATGGGGCATTCGCATAAGGAGTTCGCTGCCAGCCGGCGATCAGTTTCGCCTGAACCTTCGACTGATGATAGGACCGGGAATTCAATCGAATGATTACCAGCTGGCCGCACGGCCTGGCCGAATGGCCAGGCCGTGTCAAATAGCGGTTGTCAGCCGATTACAGGTGCATCGGCCGGCGCAAGCGAGGAACGAGGAACTGATCGAGGTAACCCTGCGAGCGGCTCGCCCGTTCACGCGTGCTCGACACCGGCTGCAAGGTGTTCGAGCCGGACCGTTTCCGGTGACCCATGTTGCGGTCCTCATCGAACGTCCGCAGAAACCGCGGTGCACGGCGCACATCCGCCGCCGCCTCGAATCCCGAGGCCAGCTTGATCAGGGTCGGCTCGCTCCAGGCAGACGCCATGAAGGTGATTCCGACCGGCAGATCGAACACGAATCCCATCGGCAGGGTCAGTAACGGATAGCCCGCCACGGCCGCATAACTCGAGCTGCCGAAGAGGAATGCGTCGCCCGTGATGAGATCCGTCGGCCATGCCGGGGAATTGGTCGGCGCCACCAGCGCGTCGAGATTGTGAGCGGCGAGTGCGGCATCGATGCCTTGCTCACCGGCCAGCATCGGGCCGCGCACCAGCGCATCCGCGTACTCGGCCGCGCTAAAGATTTCCGCCTCGGCAAGCTCCATCCATTGCTGGCCGAAGAACCGGAGCTCCTCGTCGAAGTGATCGAGATTGAACTGGATCACATCGGCCATGCTCGTGACCGGTATGCCGGAGCGCGTAGCGAGATACGCATTGACGTCACGCATCAGCGACGGCGCGCGAGATCCGTGTGGAATCAGCTCTGGTGAAGGGCGGCCGAGACTGGTCGCGATGCGTGACGGGCGGCGGGTGCACGGTCGACGAACCGCATGAGAGCCGCGATGACCACGAACGTGACCACGAAGAAGATGATCTGCATTGCGCTCGGCTGGTCGTCGTATCCCATCAGCGCATTCAGAATCGCGCCGATTGGATGGTGCTGGGGCAGCAATCCCGAGCTGTTCCACAGCGGTTCAACGAGTCCCGGTAAAAGGCCGGCTTGCACCAGGAAGCCTGCGGCCTGGCTGGCCATTCCGGCAGCGAGCAGCAGAATCATCCAGCTCGTCACGGTGAACAGGTGCCGCGTCGGAATCCGCAGCAGGCCGAAATAAATCAGGCCACCGAGGGCCATGCCCGCCAGCAGGCCGAGAAGTGAGCCGGTCCACAGGGCGAGTGGGGCGGCGCCGCCCGCCGCGATTCCGTACAGGAACAGGACGATTTCGGAGCCTTCACGCAGGACGGCGAGTCCCACAACGACCAGCAACATGCTGAGCGGTTTCAAGCCGGATCTGACGGCGTCACCCACGCTATGCATCTGCTGCGCCAGCTCGCGGCCATGACTCTTCATCCAGACGTTGTGCCAGCCGAGCATGATCGTTGCGAGCAGCAGCACGCCAGCGTTGAAGACTTCCTGGCCGACTCCGGAAAGCGCCATCGCAATCGCTTCCGCAAATCCGGCGACCACAAGCGAGCCGCCGATGCCGGCGCCGATCCCTGCGAGCACCCACAAACCTCGTCGCGGCACAGCGCGCGATGCGGCCAGCACGATGCCGACGATAAGCGCCGCCTCGAGAACTTCGCGAAGAACGATGATGAGGGCCTGTAGCACGGATGACCTACTGGGCGATCAACACGCCTTGGGCAGTGTCCATGTTGAACTCACCGAAGAATTCATAGCGGCCCGGCTTGAGCGGTCCCACCATGACGATGATCTTGCTCGTGCCCGGCACGATCTTTTCGCGGTTCAAGCTGTAGCTCTCGAATTCCTCGGGTGTCGGATCCTGGTTGTCGACCACCAGCTTGATCTTCTGACCCGCAGGCACTGTGAGCTCCGACGGCTGGAAGCGGTGGTTCTTGATCACCAGCTTGAATTCGATCGCGTCGGTCGCGTAGGCGCTTGTAAAGGCGGCAATCGACAGCAGCAGAGCCAGGCAAAGGGGCTTCGGCATCGCATCAATCTCGCGCTCGAGAGTTCAGCGAAGGATATTGCCGCAGATGCGAATGATTTGCAATTGGCTTTGATCGCAGTGTGCTGGGCATTCAATATCAATGCGTTGCGGTATGACGTTGAACTGCATTCGAGTGCGCTCGGGTCCGTAGCAGGTGGGCTAGGCGTGGCTTGCGCCAGTTGCGGCAGCCTCGAAGGGCCAGCCGATCGCAACCCCTGCGCGTGCTGCTTCGAGCGTCGCATTCGAAGATCCATTGACCAGGTGAGCGCTCTCGCAGGCGCGCAGATGAATGACGTCCGATGCACTATTGCCGTAGGCGGTAACGTGACTTCCGGGATATCGCTCCCGCAGCGCCTGCACGCAATGGAGCTTCTCTTCGCCGCGTCGATTGGCGGTGGTCAGTTCTCCGGACAGGATCATCCCGTCCCAGCGCACACCCGTGCAGATCGTTTCGTTGAACTTAAGCGCGCGCGCGATCGCGGGGACATAGATCTCGGGGCTGGCGGACATGAGCACCAAGTAGTCGCCGCGCTCTCGATGCAGCGCCACGCGCTTCAAGGCTTCGGCGTCCATGCCGGTGCGCATCAGCCGCGCGACGAATTGCCGATTCCATTGTGCCAATTCTGCGCGCGATGCGCCGCGCAGCCCGGCGATGATCAATGCCTGCTTGAGCTCACCCCGATCGTGATGGCGAAAAAGAAATCGCAGCACTTGCCAGGGCATCGCGGCCAGACGCAACAGTCTGAGCGGATGGCGCAGGCAGAATCCGTGAACGTACGGAAACAGGCTGTCGCCCCGCGTGAGTGTCCCGTCCAGATCGAAGAGGGCAATGCGCATGAGCGCCATTAAACCAGAGCCGCCACGCTTCTCAGGCTGCTTTGCCGCTCGCGAGTTGCCGCAGGACGTAGTGCAGGATTCCGCCGTGTCGGAAGTAGTCGCGTTCCTTGGGCGTGTCGATGCGCACGCGAACCTGGAACTTGATTGCTGCGCCGGTGGCAGGCGTCGCCGTGACCATCACGAGCTTCGCGGCTCCGCCGTCGACACCGCTGATGGCGAACGCTTCGCGACCGGTCAACCCGAGGCTCTGCGCGTTTTCGCCTTCGCGGTACTGGAGCGGCAGGACGCCCATGCCGATGAGGTTGGAGCGGTGGATGCGCTCATAGCTTTCCGCGATCACTGCTTTCACGCCGAGCAGCATCGTGCCCTTTGCGGCCCAGTCGCGTGAGGAGCCGCTGCCGTATTCCTTGCCGGCCAGGATGACGAGAGGCGTGCCATCCTGCTTGTAGCGCATGGCAGCGTCGTAAATGCTCATCTGCTCGCCGCTGGGAATGTGCAGCGTCACGCCGCCTTCGGTTCCCGGCAGGAGGAGGTTCCGCAGGCGGATGTTGGCGAACGTGCCGCGCATCATGACTTCGTGATTGCCGCGGCGGGCACCGTAGGAGTTGAAGTCGACCGGCTGCACGCCGAGGCTCATCAGATATTTCGCCGCCGGGCTGGTCTTCGAGATGTTGCCCGCGGGCGAAATGTGATCCGTGGTGACGGAGTCACCCAGCAGGGTCAGCACCCGCGCGCCCGCGACGTCGCTGACGGCCGTGGGCTTCATGGTCATGCCCTCGAAGTAGGGCGGGTTCTTCACGTAGGTCGACGCCTGGTCCCACGCGTAGATCTTGCCTTGCGGAACGCGAATCGAGTTCCAGTGCTCATCGCCGGCGAATACGCTTGAGTAGCTCTTGCGGAACATCGCCGGATCGACCGTCTTCAGGATCAGCTCCTGCACGTCGCGGTCGTTTGGCCAGACGTCCTTGAGATAGACGGGCTTGCCATCACTGCCAGTGCCGAGCGGCTCGGTTGCCAGATCGACGTCCAGGGTGCCTGCCAGCGCATAAGCCACGACGAGCGGCGGGGAGGCAAGGAAGTTCATCTTTACTTCGGGGTGTATGCGGCCTTCGAAGTTGCGATTTCCCGAAAGCACTGCGCAACCCACGATATCGCCCTGTTTCACGCCTTCGGATATCTCCTGCCGCAGCGGGCCGGAATTGCCGATGCAGGTGGTGCAGCCATAGCCGACGGTAAAGAAGCCGATGGCTCCGAGATCATCGAGCAAGTTCGCCTTGGCGAGATAATCCGTCACGACACGCGAGCCGGGCGCCAGGCTGGTCTTGACCCAGGGTTTCGCGGTGAGCCCGCGCTGGCGTGCGTTGCGGGCGAGCAGACCGGCGCCAACCATCACGGCAGGGTTGGACGTATTGGTGCAGCTCGTGATCGCGGCGATGAGCACCGCGCCGTCCTTGAGCTCGAACGAGCGATTGTCGACGTTGACGCTGGCCGTGCCATTGGCCTGCGGATTCTTCTGGCTGCGCTCTTCCGCCATCTTTTTGACGTTGGTCCGGTAGACCGCCTTGGCCAGGCGCAGCGGAACGCGGTCCTGCGGTCGCCGCGGGCCGGCAAGACTCGGCTCTACTGCGGCGAGATCGAGCTCGAGGACATCGCTGTACTGCAGAGCGGCCTGGCCGTTTTCGCGCCACATCCCTTGTTCCCTGGCATATGCCTCGACCAGCGAGATGTGTTCCTTCGAGCGACCCGAGAGCTCGAGGTAACGCAGCGTCTCGGCGTCGAGGGGAAACATTGCGCAGGTGCTGCCGAACTCCGGCGACATGTTGGCGATGGTGGCACGATCGGCGAGCGGCAGGCCCGACAGGCCGTCACCGAAGAACTCGACGAACTTGTCGACCACGCCTCTCTTGCGCAGCATTTCGGTCACGGTCAGCACCAGGTCGGTCGCGGTGGCCCCCGGCTTGAGGCTGCCATCGAGCTTGAAGCCAATCACTTGCGGAATGAGCATCGTGACCGCCTGGCCGAGCATCGCCGCTTCGGCCTCGATGCCACCGACGCCCCAACCGAGCACGCCGAGTGCGTTCACCATCGTGGTGTGCGAGTCGGTTCCAACGAGCGTATCGGGATACGCATGGTGCGCGCCGTCACGCTCCTCATCGAACACCACGCGCGCCAGGTGCTCGATGTTGACCTGGTGGACGATGCCGGTGTTGGGGGGGACGACCTTGAAGTTGTCGAACGCCATCTGACCCCAGCGCAGGAAGGCATAGCGCTCACCGTTGCGCTGGAACTCGATCTTGTTGTTGATCGCGAGTGCGCGTGTCGAGCCATATTCGTCGACCTGCACGGAGTGATCGATGACCAGCTCGGCCGGTGCGAGTGGATTGATCTCATCGGCCTTGCCGCCGAGCTTGACCATTGCTTCCCGCATCGCCGCCAGATCGACGATCGCCGGTACGCCGGTGAAGTCCTGCATGATCACGCGCGCCGGGGTGAACGAGATCTCGTGGCTCGGTTGTGCATTGGGGTCCCAGTTGAGCAGTGCCTCGATGTCGGCATGCGTCACATTCACGCCGTCCTCGGTTCGGAGCAGGTTCTCGAGCAGGATCTTGAGCGAGAACGGCAGGCGCGCCGGGTTGTGGCCTCGCAGGGCAGCAAGGCTGTACATCTCGTACGTACGGGTGTCGACCTGCAACACCTTGCGGGTCTTGAAACTGTCGCTCATGAATCCTCCGGGAATGCCCGGCATGTCAGCCGGACGAAGCGGGCGCGAATTATATCGGCATTGACACCGGCAGCGCACGAGACGCGCTGGCTACGGCGAGTCCTTCCAGCGCCGCTTCGATCACGGCGCCGCCAAGACATTCGTCACCGGCGTAGAACACCGCGAACTGACCCGGCGTGACGGAGCGCTGCGGCGATTCGAACGTGACGCGCGCACCGCCTTCAACGAGCTCAACCGTGCAAGCCTGATCCTGCTGCCGATAGCGCGTCTTCACCTGGCAGTTCAGGCGCACGCTTGGCGGCTTCGCAGACAGCCAGTGAACCGGGCCTGTTGTCAGTCCGCCGGTGTAGAGCAGGGGATGATGATCACCCTGCACCACAGTAAGGACGTTGCGCGCCATATCCTTGCCAGCCACATACCAGGCGGCATCCTCGGAACCCGCGACTCCACCGATTCCGAGGCCCTGACGCTGACCCAACGTGTAGTACATTAGGCCCTGATGACGCCCGACGACTTCGCCGGCCGGTGTTTCCATGGCACCAGGATGCGCCGGCAGGTATCGCGACAGGAATTCCTGGAAAGGTCGCTCGCCGATGAAGCAGATACCGGTGCTGTCCTTCTTGTCGAACACGGGCAGGACCGCCGTGCGCGCGACTCGGCGCACGGCCTCTTTGGTGAGGTGACCGACAGGGAACAACACATGCGGCAGGACCGCGGGGTCGATCGCGTGCAGGAAGTAACTCTGGTCCTTGGCGGGGTCGCTGCCCTTGAGCAACCGAGGACGGACGCCATCGTAGACGATACGCGCGTAATGACCGGTGGCCAGGATCTCGCCACCCAGCCGCCGTGCGTATTCGAGGCAGACACCGAACTTGATCTCGCGATTGCAGATGACGTCCGGGTTCGGCGTCCGCCCGGCACGATACTCGAGCAGGAAGGCGTCGAACACGCGCTGGCGGTAGTCCGCCGCGAAGCTCACTCGATGCAGCGGAATCTCCAGGACCTCGCAGACGCGGCGCGCATCCTGAAAATCTTCAGCGGTCGTGCAGTAGCCTTCGTCGTCCTGGTCCCAGTTGCTCATGAAGAGCGCCTGCACGCGAAACCCCTGCTCCTTGAGCAGCAGGGCGGCGACGGCAGAATCGACCCCACCTGACAGCGCAATGATGACCAGTGGGCGCGTGGAAGGCATGGACACCATTATATAGAGGCATCCAGGCGGGATTGCAGGGCGGCGGCTACACCACTGCGGCGCGCGTTTCGATGTCGTCCGCTGGGAGGTGACTCAGAAGTGTCAGTGGAAAGCGCGTCCCAGCAAGCCAGTCATCGACGCAACGCATGACCAGCGGCGAGCGCAGGCGATGCTGATGCGCCAGCAGTTGCGCGCGGGAAAACCAGTGGGTGCGCACGATTCCGACATCGAGCGGGCGGAAAGGATCGTGACCCGCGAGTGTTCCGGTGAACGCAACCCTGAGATACGAGCGGCCGCTCGCCGGGTTCTTCCACAGGTAGATGCCGACGAGAGAATCCGGGACCAAGGTCGAAGCGGTTTCCTCGAGGGTTTCGCGCACGACGGCGTCGATGAGCGATTCGCCGTCCTCGACATGCCCGGCGGGCTGGTTGAAGACCAGCTTGCGCCCGACGCGCTCCTCGACCATCAGGAATCTGTCGCGCTCCGCAATGACCGCCGCCACCGTGAGCGCCGGCTTCCATGTCATGCGAGCACTTCAGGCCTCTCAGCCTCTCATCTGGCGGACTTCAGGCTCCGGCTCGCTTGCATGCCACACTTCGTCGAAGTAGGCGCGGTACTTGCGGGCCACTGCGGTATCGCTCATATCGGCCATTCCATCCCAGCGCGTGGCCTGAAGGCGATAGACAAGCGCGTGATCATCGGCGATCAGGAATGCTGCGGCGTTGTTGCGCAGATCGGCGTGCACGTTGCGTAGGTCGATGTAGGTCGTGAGACGGCGCGCCATCGCCAGAAAACGGTTGCCCTCGCGTATCGTCCGGGCCGGTTCCGAGATCAGGACGCGGACATGGGCATAGCTGCGCCCAAGTACCAGCCGCTTGATGGCTTCCAGAAACGCGTGCTGGTCGTACAGCTGCGGTTCGAGATCAGGCGTGTAGATGCAGAGGTTGCGGCGCGCGGTTGCGGCCACTTTGACGACGGCTGCGCGCACTTCGTCGAGCGTCGTGAGGATGCTGCGCGAGCCCGTGTCGTCGGGAATCGCGGCAGCCGAGACTTGAGATTCGACCAGACCCATCATGGGGTCAGTTGCCTCGACATACGCTGATGCGGAATTCCCACTTCGTCAAAAATGGGGCCCTGGGGTTCGAATCCATGCTGCAGGTAGAACTGCAGAGAGCGTACTTGCGCGTGTAGATAGACGGTGTCCATTCCCTGACGGCGCGCTTGTGCCACGAGCCACTCCAGCAGTTCCCCCCCTAAACCCCGACCGCGGAATCTAGCCAGAACTGCGAGGCGGCCAATCTTACCGGTGGGTTCCAGGCGACCCGTGCCAACTGCATCACGTTTCGCCGTAAGTACCAGCGCATGCAGGCAATGCAGGTCGGCGTCATCCCATTCGTCGGGCTCGGGAACACCCTGTTCGACGATGAAGACGGCGCGGCGAATGCGTTGCAGCGCCGCCTGCTCGTGCTGCCACGTGGCCGGAATGACTGTGAATTTTGTGTCTGGGGGGGTCAGATGTCGCGCGCGAGATCGGCTGCCAGGCCGAGGTAGGTTTCCGGTGCGAGTGCCAGCAAACGCCCGCGCGCATCGGCGGGGAGATCGAGCGACTCGATGAATGCACGCAGCCGCTCACGATCGACGGGCTGTCCGCGCGTAAATGCCTTGAGGCGCTCGTAACCATCCGGCACGCCACAAGCGCGCATGACGGTCTGCACCGGTTCGGCCAGCACTTCCCAGGCCGACGCGAGATCGGCGGCAAGGCGTCCGGAATCCACTTCGAGGCGAGCCATTCCGCGCATTACACCCTGGAGGGCCAGAGAGGAATGCCCCAGCGCCACCCCGACGTTTCGCAACACGGTCGAGTCAGTCAGATCACGTTGCCACCGCGACACCGGAAGCTTGTCGGCGAAGTGCCTGAGCAAGGCATTTGCGAGACCGAGGTTGCCCTCGGCATTCTCGAAATCGATCGGGTTAACCTTGTGCGGCATCGTCGAGGAACCGACTTCCTGCGCGGCTACCCGCTGGCGGAAGTAGCCGAGCGAGATGTACCCCCAGAAATCGCGCGCCGTGTCGATCAGCACCGTGTTGAACCCCGCCAGCGCGTCGCAGTACTCGGCGATCCAGTCATGCGGCTCGATCTGCGTCGTGTAGGCATTCCATTTCAGCTGCAGTGATTCGACGAACTCGCGCGCCAGCTCCGGCCATCGCAACTCAGGGTACGCGGCGACATGCGCGTTGAAGTTGCCTACCGCACCATTCATCTTGCCGAGGATCTCCACGCGCGCGAACCGTTCCTGCGCCCGACGCAATCGCGCCACGACGTTCGCCATCTCCTTGCCGAGTGTCGTTGGGCTTGCCGGCTGACCGTGAGTGCGAGCCAGCATCGCCGTGGCGGCATGCCGGTGCGCGAGTGCCCGCAACTGCTCGATAAGATCGGACATGGCGGGGAGCAAAACGTCGTCA
>Ga0184627_10000999_pt1 | contig 11215 bp, 11 predicted proteins | sample PLM3_127_b1_FD_133150 | JGI IMG/M metagenome (GOLD analysis project Ga0184627, IMG submission 133150) | Groundwater sediment microbial communities from an aquifer in East River, Colorado, USA - PLM3_127_b1 | ecosystem: Environmental > Terrestrial > Soil > Riparian zone | place: USA: East River...
CCCACAACGCGATCGGGAGAAATAGACTCCAGGGCAGGCCCAGGGAGAACAGATAGGGAAGGTAAAAATAAACCGGGTGACTATGGCCGGAGCCGCCCGCGAACCGTTCGAGGTTCTCCCGCAAGAGCTGGTGGTCGACAAAACCTTCTCCTCCCCGCATGGCTGCGAGACCGTACCACCCGACGGCCAGAACTAGCGTAACCACGACCCCGGGGTGGAAACAGAACTTGGCGAAGAGGTCCCAGCGGCGCCTGAGCGCCAGGAAGGACGCGATCACCAGACCGGGCAAAAAAATTCCCAACGGGCCTTTGGCCAAAGTGCCGATGCCGACGAGGCCGTAGAACAAGTAAAACCAAAGCCGGCTGGTGAGAAAGCCGCGGTAAAGAGCGTAGAAAAGTACCAGGCTCGCCGTCACAAAAAAGCAGAGCGTCATGTCGACCCGCGCGCTCAGCGCTTGCGTCTGGTAGATGAGCGTCGTCGCGAGCACGGCGCCGGCGAGAAGTCCGGCCTGGGCGCCGAAGAGTTTTCGCCCCAACGCGTAAATGATCAACACACCCAAAGTGGCGTACAACGCCGACGGAAAACGAATCGTCGCCTCGTCCAGCCTGCCGGTGACCTGATAGGTCAGCGCCGCCGACCAGTGAAATAGCGGCGGCTTCGAAGGGATCGTCGTGGCGCGCTTGAGCGGAAACAACCACTCCCCGCGCTGGACGATATCCTGCACCGCCAGCGCCTCACGCGGCTCGCCCTTGTCGAAGAACGGGACCTTGCCGAGATAAGGAAAGTAAAGCACGCCGCAAAGAGCGATCAACAAGAGGATATGAAGAAGCGCCTGCGATTGAATCGGTTCCGATCGCGTCATCAACTCAACTAGATAACCTTTTCGCGGAGCTTCTTAAAGGGACTGCGAGATCAAGTGCGCAGATTCTCTGGTTTAGCGATGCGTCGTTCTGGAATGGAAACGAAAAACCGATCTCACCACGAAGATCACGAAGGCCACGAAGGTTCGGATATCAGTGATTTTAAACTTCGTGCTCTTCGTGTCCTTCGTGGTGAATACTTTGCCTTCTTCTTTGGTTGCCAGTTTGCCGCGTGTGCCCTTTGTCCTCGATGAGTCTTTATTTCTTCCCCAGCGCGTCGGGATTGAGCACGTGGCTCGGTTTGCCGGCAGCGAAGGCGAGAATGTCGTCGACGACCACGCCGTAATATTCCTCGTAGCTTTCCCGGGTGACGTATCCGAGATGAGGCGTACAGGTGACATTGTCCATCTTGATCAGCGGCTCGCTCGCGCCCACCGGCTCCTCGTCATAGACATCCACCGCCGCGAAGCCGGGACGCCCGGCTTTGAGCGCATCGACCAAAGCGCCGCTGGCGATAAGTCCCGAGCGGCTGGCATTGACGATCAATGCGGTGGGTTTCATGCGCGCCAAGTCGTCGCGCGTGACGATGCCGCGGGTATCTTTATTGAGCGGCAAGTGCAGGCTCAGAATATCCGCCTCGGCGAAAAATTCTTCGCGGTTCTTGGCCACCTCTAATCCAGCGGCTTTGGCACGGCCCGTGGAGCCTTCCCGCCCCCAACACACCACCCGTGCGCCGAATGCTCTGCCCACACCCGCTACGATGCTGCCGATTTTACCGTAGGCGTAAACGCCGACCGTCTTACCGTTCACGCCGATGCCGAGGGTCGATTGCCAATGCCCTTCTTTCAATCGCCTCACCTCGTAAGGGAGGCTGCGCAGCGCCGAAAGTATCAGCCCCCAGGTAAGCTCCGCCGTCGCGTTCGGATTGCCGGAGCCGCCGGCGGAAACCACAATCCCCTTTTCCGTGCAGGCCGCGAGATCGACATGCGTCGCTGCGCGTCCGGTCTGGCCGACGAGCTTCAGTTTCGGCAAGCGCTCGATCACCGCGCGCGGGAAGGCCGATCGCTGCTGCGTCAAAAGCACCACGTCGGCGTCCTTCAATCGTTCGCCAAGGCGAGCCGGGTCTTTCTCCGTGTCAGTGTAAACCACCACTTCGTGACCGCTCAGCTTGGGAAAGCACTTGAGCGTCTTGAAAGCGTTTTGATAGTCATCGATGACCACAATCTTCATGAATCTTTTCTCCTTCTTGAATTGCCTTCGTGTACCACTATAGCTGAAAGTTTTCGAGGCTTGCGCAAATTTCTCGCCTAAGAAGGGGGACAGTCCCCCTTCCGGAAAGGGGACTGTCCCCTTTTGGTTGCGGCGTAGCCGCGCTGGGCACTTCGTGGTGATTTGCTTACCGTGCGCAAGCGCACCCTACGGGGCTGAAAGCGTTATGATAGCCGTCAGTGCCTGAAATGTATGTTGCACCTATGCTTTTCTAATTTCCCTGCTATTAGTCGGCCGCGCTGGCGCCACCCGATCCGCCAACATTCGACCAGTTTGACAGCGCGGCTTTGACCCGGATATTTTGCACCTAGACGAATCTTTTATAACATCGGAGGCGCAGATGAAAGCGATACGCATCCATCAATTCGGTCCGACCGAAGAAGTCTTGCAGTACGAAGAGGTGCCGATCCCGGAGCCCGGGCCAGGAGAGCTGTTGATCAAAGTCGAAGCTGCCTCGCTGAACCGCGCTGATTTGGGATTACGCAAAGGCACCTACCGCGTCTCGCCGGACCAGTTGCCGCTTATTCCCGGGCGCGAGCTCGCGGGAACCGTGGCGAAGATCGGCCCGGGCGTGACCGAATATAAGGCCGGAGATCACGTGGTCGCCTACAGCGGCTTCGGCGGCTATGCCGAGTATACCGCCGCGAAAACCGCCGAGGTCCGGCCCGTGCCGGATGGCGTTAGCTCAGCGCAGGCCGCAGCACTGCCGACGGTGTTTCTCACCGCCTGGTTCGGCCTGACGACCGACGGCAATCTCAAGAGGGGCGAATGGCTGCTGATACAAGGGGGTAGCAGCGGCGTCGGTAACGCCGCGATCCAGATCGCCAAGCATCTTGGCGGGAAAGTCATCGCCACCTCCGGCAGCGAAGAGAAGTGCCGGCGGCTGCGGCAATTGGGCGCGGACGTGACCATCGATGTTTCACAGAACGATTTCGTTCCCGAAGTGATGCGTATCACGGGGAACCGCGGCGTCGACGTGGTCCTGGAAATGATTGGCGGCGAAATTTATCAAAAAAGTTTGCAAGTGCTGGCGCCTGGCGGACGCTTATTTTCCATCGGCGGCGCATTCGGCGCCATTCCCGACCCGCCGTCGGCGCTCACTGAAGGACGCAAGGCGACACGCTTTTCAATCACGAATTATCTCAAGGCCAAGCCGGAAGACTTCAGACAACTGGATACGATCTTAAAACTGGTTCTGGAGAAAAAGTTTCAAGTCGTAATCGGCAAAACCTTTCCCTTGGCGGAAACCCGCGCGGCCCAGCGCTATCTCGAAGGACGCGAGCACTTTGGCAAAGTCGTCTTGGCGATGTAATTTTGGCTCTTCCGGGGTTAGTGTTGAGGGCAATCACCACGAAGGACACGAAGAGCACGAAGGAAAGAAGATTTTACTGCAAAGAGCGCAAAGAATTCAGGGTTTCAGAACTGTGGGCAACAGTCCTGTGGTTACCTTTACCAATGCTACGACGGGCGAGAAGTTTTGGCTAATAAGTATCCGAACCCTTCGTGCCCTTCGTGATCTTCGTGGTGAAAAAAACAAGGGATAATATCAGTTTATCCAAACGGAAGCCTGAAGACCGAGAAATTTTGACCGGAGGTGACATATGGGGTTTAGAATCAGACGCGTCGGCCACTTGGTCTTGCGCGTAAAGGATCTCGAACGCTCGCGCAAATTTTTCACCGAAGTTCTGGGCTTCCCGCAGGTCGGCCAGAACGACCGCGGCATGCTCTTCTTCAGCACCGATGTGGCGGACAACCACCATATGCTCGCCATCCGCCAGGCGAAGGAGGGTTCGGGGATGCCGGACCCCGAGCGCGTGGGCATGGAGCATGTCTCTTTCGAGCTCGGCGGCTTCGCCGAGCTGCAGGATGCCTACCGGCGCTTCAAGGAGCACGGCGTTGTCATCCACCACACGGTTTATCACGGCGTGGCCAAAAGCATCTACTTTTTGGACCCCGACGGCAATATGCTGGAGGTCTACTGCAACGTGCCGCCCGAGGAATATCGCAAGTCGGCGCCGAATCCCTATTTTCGCTACGGCAGCATCGAAGACGAGCTGGAAGGCAAAGTGCCGCAGCGGCCCGGCACCGTGGCGCCGTAGTTTTCCAATTACGCTTTTGGCCGTCTCGTCATGGAAGTCTCTTTCTCCCTCACCCTTCCCTCTCCCCGAGGGAGAGGGTCAGAATGAGGGCTGCTCTTTGGTCGACACACCACAATTAATTCTCAGTGGCTGCTTTTCACTCCGTCTGCTAAAGTAGAAAAGTGGACACATCAGCGGGTAAGGAAATAAGCTCGACTGTAAAACCTTCAGGCGCAGGTCCCGATCTCGCCGCCATGAGCGACGACGAGCTGCTGCAGATTCGCATCTGCGATTTGAGGCTTAAGATTGCCGGCAGCGAGCTGGAATCACGGATTGAAAAGTTCTCCGCCGAGCTCACCGCCAAAGGCATCGGAGTTAAGCCGCTCTGCTATCTCGGCGACGAATGGTTTTGTCCCGACGGCTGCGCCACCATCGCCATCCCGTTCTATTTGGCCCACCCGCGCTTAAAGAGGTTGGAAGACAAAATGATGATGGAGGTGGAAGGCGGCACCGAACCCTGGTGCTTGAGGCTTCTACGCCACGAGATGGGCCATGTCCTGAATCATGCTTTCCTGCTGGAAAGAGACAAACATTGGCAGAAGATGTTCGGTCCGCCGTCGTTGGAATATTCCGATAGCTTTCGCGCGCGCCCGTACAGCAGGCGATTCGTGCGCCATTTGGACGGCTACTACGCGCAGAGCCACCCGGAGGAAGACTTCGCCGAGACCGTGGCGATCTGGCTCACGCCGGAGCTGGACTGGAGGCAGCAGTACAAAGATTGGACGGCGCTCAAGAAGCTCGAATTCGTCGACGAGTTGATGGGCAAGCTCGCCGGACAGCCTCCGCTGGTGTTGTCCAGGACAAAGATGAGCGACGCCGCTCGCCTGCGCTCGCGGCTGGAAGCCTATTACAAGCGCCGCCGCCGTTTATACGCCCAGGAATTTCCCGACTTCTTCGACGCCGACCTGCAAAAACTATTCGTCCTTGCCGCCGCCGCGCCGGACAACGAACGGGCGGCGGTTTTCTTGAGAAGGTCGGGCAAATTGATTTTGAACGCCGTTTCCGCCTGGACCGGCGAGCCCAAGTTTACGCTCAACCGGCTTTTGCGCGCGTTGATTGACCGTTGCGCCGAGCTCGATCTTCGCCTGCGCGCGCAATCCGCCGGCGTTGAAATCGCCGCCTACCTGGCGACCCTGGCGTCTCATTATCGCTCCACCGGCAAGTTCAAGGGGCCGTAGCACATGGTGCGCGCGCAAAAACGATACAAAGTCCTGGTGCTCTTCGACACCGCCGGCACGCCGCCGCCGGACCAGGATTTCAGCAAAGAACTCAAAACCGACGATTGGGCGGCGGAAGCCCATGTCATCGGCGCAATAAAAAAACTCGGCCACGAAGTACGCACCATCGGCGTGTGGGATGAGCCGGGCATGATCATCGACGAGATCAAAGCCAATCCGCCCGACGTCGTCTTCAATTTGACCGAGCACTTCAATGAAGTGTCGGCCTACGACCGCAATGTCGCCGGCCTGCTCGAAATGATGGAGGTTCCCTACACCGGGTCGAGCCCCACCGGACTGACGCTGTGCAAAAACAAGGGAATGGCCAAAGAACTGCTCGCCTACCATAGAATTCGCGTGCCGAACTTCGCGATCTTTTCGCCCGGCGCCGCGATCCGTAGGCCGAAGCGGCTCAAGTTTCCGCTGTTCATCAAGCCGCTCAAAGAAGAAGGCTCGGTGGGCATCTCACAGGGCTCTTTCGTCGAAACCGATGAGGCATTCGAGGAACGAGTGCGTTTCATCCACGAGCGGCTAAACCAGGAAGCCCTGGCGGAAGAATTCATCGACGGGCGGGAGCTTTATGTCAGCGTCCTAGGCAACGACCATCTGCGGGTATTTCCCTATCGTGAAGTGATCTTCACCGAAGTTCCCGACGATCAACCGAAGTTTGCCACCTTCAAGGCCAAATGGGACGACGCCTATCGCGAACGTTGGGGCATTCGAAACGTTTTCGCCGAGTCCCTGCCCAATGGCGCGAATCAGCGCATCGCGCACATCTGCCGCGCCGTCTACCGGGCGCTGCGCATTCGCGGCTACGGCCGCATCGACCTGCGGGTCACCGCCGAGGGCGAAATCGTGATCCTGGAAGCCAACCCGAATCCGAATCTCGACCGCGACGACGAATTTGCCCAATCCGCCATGAAAGCCGGGCTCAGCTATCCGAGAATGATCCAGCGGATTCTAACTCTGGCCTTGACCGCCAAGCATTGAAGTGCCCGCGCTGACGAAGCTCATGGTTGGACAACTCATCGCTCAAGGTCTGTTCTTGTTTCTTCGCAGAATTCGCACGGCGTTGGATTGGCTCCTGCCGTTGGCAACCGGCGACATGAAGTGGAGTTGCCAGCAAATTTTCGAATTGCAGCCCGAGAAACTCGCGCCTCTCCTCAGACGCGCCGCCGTTCGCTACCGCGTGCCGGCTTACGAGAAAGCCATCGGCAAATTGCCGAAGATCAGCGGCGACGAGCGCTGGCAGTTGCTAGTCCCGAAATAATTGTAGGATGGGTTGAGCATAGCGAAACCCATCGCTCCGGAATCGATGCGAACCTGGATTCCGGCCTGCCCCGGAATGACGCGGGTGGTAGAATTGTGATTTCGGGCCCTTCGGCAGTGCTCAGGACGAACTCCGCGAGAAATGCTTCTTTGCGCCCTTTGCGTTCTTTGCGGTTAAAAAAATTGCCTTACTTCTTCCCGATCTTGGCGAATTCTTCCAAGAAGGTGCCGGCTTTGAAATTCGGATTGATCTTCGGCTGGTCGCCTTTGTAGATGATATTGAGCTCGCCCAGGTATTCCTGGATCGGCAAAGGCTTGATCGCGAAGACCATCGCCGGCTCGTCGCTCGTGATGTGATGCTGGTGCCAGACGCCCTGGCCGATGTACAACGTGTCGCCCGGCTTCCAGTCGATGCGCTCGTCGTCCAGGAGGCTGTATCCCTGGCCGCGCAGCACGATGATGATCGCTTCGTTGTGCTTGTGGGTCACCGAATGGGAATGGGGCGGGTAGATATGGCAGTCGACTTCGATGATGCGGTTTTGAAAACCGAGCTCCTGGGAAACCAGCGGCCCCATCCACACGCCGTTCTGCGCCTCCCACTCGACTTTCACGTCTTCGCCTTTGATCGCCTTACGGCCGGCTTTGCGCTTGGCGATATCCGCCTTCACCCGGTCCGCGCGGGATTTAAAAAGCGCGCTCTTGCCTTCAAACCATTTTTCGTTGCTTTCGTGGTCCGCCATCTCTGAATCCCCTTTCTTTCCGCTGAGAGATTTCTCGCCTTCCCGCCGGCCGCGCGAGAGGATAACGTCGCCCGGAAACGGGAACGGTTTTGATTTTGTTACCTGGGCCAGTGATGGTTGTCAAGAAAGGAAGCGCACGAACCGATCGCTATTCGCGTACGCGCGCGATGCGGACCGGCAGGCCCCTCTCAAGATTGATGAACTGGGCAGCCGACTCCTTCTCATTGGTAGAAAACCTATGTCGAGCAGCGGGGATTCAATTCAAATCGTCCCGACCAAGCCATTATTCCGTCGCTGCGGGCGATTGAGGGCAATTATCTTACACGCCCGCTCGGCGGACTATTGGCAGATGAGGTTTTTTCAGCAGGCTGCTAGGCGGAAAGCCGTCCGCCCCGCACGGTCGCGCCGACCACGAGTCCGGCGCTCACCAAGACCAAATTCTTGATGATGTACTGTCCCTCGAGGGTGGGCGCGTAGGGTATGTGGGTGAATGATTCGTTCGGGAAGAAAAAAAGCGGCGCCGCCGCGCCGATCATCTGTAGCCAAAGGAGTGCCAGCGTCGCCCGCAAGAAAACGCCGCACACCAGCCCGAGCCCGACCGCGCACTCCCAGGTCGCCAGCGTCATCAGGGCAATTTTTGTCGGCACGAGTCCAAACGTCAGGATATCGATCGTTTTGCCAGCCAAATCTTGGGCCGGGCTCAGCCCAGGGAAGAATTTTAGAAACCCGAACCATAAAAAGATAACGCCCACGCTCACTCTCAGAATTAAGATCCCGTGGCGCGCCATGGAGGCGGTTAAAAATTTATCCACGGTGTTGAAGAATGAGCGAATCCGGCTCATAGCGTGTTCCATCACTTCACTGGTACAGAAGGATCGATTCGCGCTCTTCGCGCCACGACTTCTCATCAGGAATCGCCAGAGCATCAAGATCGGCCGGCGTGGCGTTCGAATCATCCACCCATTTGCGCAGAAGCTCGCTGCCGTTGATCAGATCGATGGCGAGCCGATCGCGCTCGTATTCGTAAGGGAAGTCGCGCCAAAGATCATAGTCAGGTCGGAGAGTTCGTAAAGACTTGAGGGCGAGAGCGATAAGGCGCCACGGACGAAAAGCGTCGTGGTTGTACGCCGGGTCCTCGACGTGGATTTGAATTCCCGAACAGAGCTTTCCCGCGTGTTTGTGATACGTCGGCTCGAACCAGCATTCGCGCAGCCGGCAGCCGCGCAGCCAGGCAGGCGCAAGGGATGCCATCTTTGCCAATAGAGCGCGAGGTTCAAGATCCGGGGCGCCGAAGAGTTCCAGCGGACGTGTCGTGCCGCGCCCTTCGGACAGCGTCGTGCCTTCCAGCATGACCGTTCCGGCGTAGCAGCGCGCCATCCATAGATTGGCTGCGTTCGGGCTCGGATTGACCCAAGCGCGTTCCCCGAGCGGCCAGCCATACCCAGGTGCGCCCGATGGATTCCACCCTTCCATCGTGACGATGTTTAATTCGACATCGAGGCGCAGCGTCTTCACAAACCACTTCGCAAGCTCGCCCAGCGTAAGTCCATGGCGCATCGGCAGCGGCCCCGCGCCGACGAAACTTTCCCAACCGGAGCGCAAGCACAATCCTTCCACTGGGCGTCCGACCGGATTGGGCCGGTCGAGCACCCAGACGGCTTTCTTGTGTTGCGCTGCCGCTTCAAGAACGTAACATAGCGTCGTTATAAACGTGTAAACGCGACAGCCGATATCCTGCAGGTCAACGAGGAGAACATCGAAGCTGTCCATCATGGCCGCCGAGGGACGGCGCACTTCGCCGTAAAGACTAAAGACCGGAATCCCATGCACGGGGTCGTGGAACTCCGGCGACTCGATCATGTTATCCTGCTTGTCGCCACGCGAGCCGTGTTGCGGGCCGAAGGTCGCGACCACCTTGATGTCCTTGAAAGCCGCCAGCGCGTCGAGGGAGTGCATCAACTCGCGCGTCACCGACGCCGGGTGGGCGAGCAAAGCCACGCGCTTCCCCGCCAATGGCTTGCGTAACGCCGGCTCACCGATCAGTCGGTCGATTCCGAATTGCATCCTCTGTCTATTCTAAGCGCTCTTTTCGGGAAGTGCGAGTTCCAAATCGAAGGAATCAGGATGATGAAAGTCCGGCTTCCCCGTAGGATGCTTGAGCGCCCAATAGGAGAGCGTGCCGTCATTCTCTTCGATCACCGCAGATAGCCCCAGCCGCAACGACGTGCCCGGTCGAGCCAACGGCAAACGATCCAAGCGTACTATCGCATCAAGCTCAAAACTATTCGCCGCGCTCCTCACTTGGATCTTTGGATGCAGACCATCGTCGTCAATCGGTCCACCATCGCGATAACTTTCGAACGCGTACGCCGCCCACTCACCGGACGGAGAAAAGTTAAACTCCCAGTAAGACTGCTGTCCCTTTTCGGCGATGAACACCTCGAAGCATGTGTGTTGCCAGAGACGCTCCGCCCTGCCTGGTAAGCGAGGAGGTGGAATCCTCAGACTGGAGGTCTCCCCCGTAAGGGCATAAGTAATTGCCAACGTCGAGTTCTCCGATCGGCGCATCTGCACGCCGACCTCTTGAACGGTATACGTAGGTGTATGCGGATGGCAGGCAAGTACGACAGTGGTAGGCAGAGTCCAGCGATTCAATTTAGATCGTGTGAATGTCTTGTGCGGTGATTAAGATGTCAATCTGCTTAAGGAGCCGCTTAAGGCGCACCTTGAATTGCCTGAAGAACCGTTGAGTCTTTTTGTCGGGCCAGCGATGATTTCAAACTTGATGATATCGTCGATGAAGTCTACGCCGCCATACTTCCACGTTCCTTGATAAGGAGCCGATTGGGAACTGACCGTAAGTGCTCCGAAAACCGAGATCAACTCCTCACCAATTTGTTTGATCTTCTCGGCTTCGATCTCCCTGCCGTCGTTGTATTTCAACGGCAGATAAATCTCATACTTTTTCATGCAGCCAGAGAAGGCTTGGGCAGGTGCACGTTCTTCGCGGTTAACTTCTTAAACGGAATCCGCTTCCGTTTGAGGATCTTGATATGTTCCGGTATCAATCCGTAGGTATTGTCAGGTAGACAGCTGACAGGAGATCCGCTCTTCGCCAACAGGAGAAAACCCTTGGCGTCGTGCTTTTCCGATAGTTGCACGTAGATCATACGGATTTGAGGATAGGAGCTTTATCCTACGATGTCAAGAAAAGTAATAATCTTGACAGCCCGGCGGCCGGCGACTAGAACCAGGTGACCAACTGTGGATGCGAAGGACAATTGATGGCGAGCAATGTCTACGACGGACCGGCTTTCGATTCCGGCGAGCTCAAAGAACTCAAGCAGAAACTCGTCGACGGCTGCCACATCCTCGACCACGAGGGCATTACAGACGGCTTCGGTCATGTTAGCGTGCGCGTGCCTGGAAGCGAAGCGTTTCTGACGCTCGCCGGCGTGAGCCCAGGCTGCGCAACGCTGGAGCGGCTCGTCATGCTCGACTTCGACGGCCGTTATCTCGGCGGCGAAAAAGCGCCACCCTACGAGTGGCCGATTCACGCGTGCATCATGCGCGCCCGCCCGGACGTGACGAGCGTCTGCCATACTCACTCGAAGTGGAGCTCGCTTTTCAGCGTCGTGAAAGGCGGCCTGCGCCCGGTGCACATGTACGCGAAATTTCTTCCCGCCGCAGGCCCGCCGATCTACCCTGCATCCGGCCTCATC
>Ga0184627_10001000_pt1 | contig 11203 bp, 7 predicted proteins | sample PLM3_127_b1_FD_133150 | JGI IMG/M metagenome (GOLD analysis project Ga0184627, IMG submission 133150) | Groundwater sediment microbial communities from an aquifer in East River, Colorado, USA - PLM3_127_b1 | ecosystem: Environmental > Terrestrial > Soil > Riparian zone | place: USA: East River...
AGTCAGGGACCGCTCAGCGCCAGTTGTTGCAGGAAGCGCCAGACGGCCTCCGGATTCTGGAGACGGAAGGCCGCCGGAGCAGGGCGGTGACCGACGGCGATGGTCATCCCTTCGGGACCGACAGCCCTGAACGCATCCTCGTCGGTCACGTCATCGCCGACGTAAAGCAGGCAGGCTGGTTGCCGGTAGTGCCGCTCAACCTCGGTTTTGATGCGCAAGACCGCGTCGCCCTTCGTCCACGCGACACCAGGGAGAAGCTCGAAGACCGCGTGCCCAGACATCAGGCGCAGCGTTCCCGTTTCCAGATACGGCTCGGCGATCTCGCGAAATGCCGCTTCCGCGTGCCGTTGCGCAGCGGCGGCGGCGCCACGCACGTGCATCGCCAGCGTCAGCTCCTTGTTCTCGACACGAACGCCCGCGAGGTCTTTCGTCGCGTCGATCAACGAACGACCGAGCCGCTGGATCAGGAGGCGCGTGTCTCCGGCCTGGCTGTGGAGAAACTGTATCCCTGGGCCCTCAATCTCCAGGCCGTGCAAGCCGGCGTAATAGCTGACATCGCCGGCCCCGACCCTCATACGCAGGTCGGCCAGCCGGCGGCCGCTGACAAGGCCCATCGTCAAGTCCGACCGGCTCGCGAGGCGCTGGAGCACGTCACGCCTGGCGGTTGAGAGCTCGACAACCCCGGGATCCTCTTCCAGGTCCACCAGCGTGCCGTCGAAATCAGCGAGCAGCAGCAGACGAGTCCCGGCCGGCTTCAGGCTCAGCCTCCGCACGATCGCGTTCAGGTCCACGCGCGGAATCTCGCGTCGCGGGCTTCGAGCAGCTCTCCGATCGTGATCGCTGCGTGAATCAAACCCACGTGCGTATATGCCTGCGGGAAATTGCCAAGGAGCCTGCCCGTCGCTGGGTCGATGTCCTCGGAAAACAGGCCGACCGGATTGGCATACGTGAGCAGCCGGTTGAAGAGCGCCACGGCCTCATCGAGCTCCCCAATCATGGCGAGCGCCTCGGCCCACCAGAACGAGCAGACGGAGAACGCGCTCGTCGTGTCCCCGAAATCATCCTTGTTGCGGTAGCGCAACATCAGGCCACCATCCACGAGCAACCGCTCGTAGGCGCGGACCGTCGAGAGAAATCGTGGGTCGCGTGGCTCGATGAGCCCCAACGTCGGGAGGAGAAGATTCGAAGCATCGGCGTGCCAGCCGTCAAGCGCCTGGGTGAAGAACCCGAGTTCCTCGTTGTACGCGCGCATCAGGATGTCCGCGCGCTGCACGTCGCTCCACGCGTCCCACTCGGCGGCGAGCGTGGTCTGGCCGTAGCGGCGGGCCAGCCTCGCGCCCCGGTGGGCGGCCACCCAGCACAGCACCTGGGAAAACGTGTATCGCTTGCGAAGCGTGCGGAATTCCCACGGTCCCATGTCGTCGGTGGGAGCCGCCGCCATCGCGTCCCGCACGAGCCGCTCCACGAGCCTCATGATCGCCTCCCCATCCTCGGTGACGATGCGAGGGTCGGTGATGAGCGTCTCCAGACAGAGGATCATCTCGCCCATGAGGTCGTGCTGCCGCTGGACGTAAGCGGCGTTGCCAATCCTCACGGGCCGGGCACCGGCAAAGCCTGCCAGGTGATCCAGGTGCTGTTCCGTGAGCGTGCGCTCTCCGCCGATGCCGTAGACAGGCTGCAGCGGGCCTTCCTCGGCGACGTCGCGCAGGAACGAGACGAAGGCTTCACCCTCGGTCAGGTGGCTGAGCCGGCGGAGGCCCTCGACGACGAACGCGGCATCGCGGAGCCAGCAGTACCGATAGTCCCACGTTCGCTGGGTCCCGAGGGCTTCGGGAATGCTGGTGGTGGCGGCGGCGATGATGGCTCCGGTGTCCGCGAAGGCGTGCAGCTTCAGGCACAACGCCGACCGCAGGACATGCGCGCCGGCAAACGAGGGCAGCGCGCACGTCTTTGACCAGGCCCGCCATCCCGCGATGGTGAGGTCGAGCGCATGCTGCACCGAGGCGACCGAATCGATGTCGGACGGCCTGCCGTAGCTGAGCACGACGTAGTACGGCTGATCGATCCGGATAGGCTGACCACTCTCGAGGTACGGCACTGGGACGTTGGTCCGAAGACAGAAGCGGGACACGCCATCGGCGATCTCGAGACCGTCGTTGACGTGGACGGGCCGGGGCCGCTGGCGCGCGTAGTCCGGCCGGGGATCGAACACGATACGGGCTCGCGCGGCCCCTTCGCTCGGTACCAGGAAGCGATGGATCTCCAGTGGCGCGTCCACGCCCAGACCCGATGGAATGCGGGGCGCGTAGTCGAAGACCTCGAACCGACCGTCCGAGCAGCGCACCTCGGTGCGCAGCACGTTGGTGTTCGTCACGTACTCCATCCGTGTGCTCACCGAATCGCAGGTGGGGTGGAACGCGAACGTACCGCCCTCGTCGAGGTCCAGCAGTTTCGCAAACACCGACGGGCTGTCGAACCGGGGCATGCACAGCCAGTCGATGCTGGTCGTCGGCGAGATCAATGCAAGGACCCGCCCATTGCCGATCACGCCGTGGTCGAGCACCGGAATGTCAGGTTGTGTCATAACAATGAAGCCTTCGACGCATGAAATTCACATTCAGCCTATGGACTGGCGAGGCCCGACGCAAGCCCGGAGGTCAATGTTCTTGCTCAGTCGGCACCTGACCGGTAGCATGCGGCCATGGGGGGGGGAGGTTTGCCGAGGCCTCGAGTTTCACGCGAGACAGGGCTGCTGTTCATCACCGTCCTCGTCGCGCTCGTGACCTTGTGGGTGCTCGCCAGGATTCGGTTTCCAGACCAGCCCGCGACGCCGAATCCCGTGCCATCGCTACTGACGCAACTCGCGGTCCGGGCCGGATTCGAGGATCTCGCTATTGAGGTGGCAGCACTGGAATCGCGGCTCGCGCCGTCGCTGCTCGCGCTGGAGTCCGATCAGGACGTCTTTCCTGCGCTGCGAATCCGCGAAGACGTCGTCGTCACGCGGCTCACGGCCAATCTCACACCCAACCTCGCCGTTCTGGCGCGCGACCCAGCGTCCGGTCTGGCGGTTATCCGGGTGCCGGCGGCGCCTGCGCCAGCGCTGGCACTGTGGTCTCCCCAACGCATGCAGTACCCCCGCTACCTGATCGTCAGCGACGTCTCGCGCCAGGGGGCGTCGCTGCGCCCGATTTTTGTCGGCTCGCTCTACCCGGCCGTCAGCCCGACGTGGTCGGAGTCGATCTGGGCGGCGCCGGCGCGCACCAATCTTCCGACGGGCGCGTTCGTGTTCACGAACGACGGCACCCTGGCCGGTCTGGCGATCGAGCATGAGGGGCGCCCGGCGATTCTTCCCGCGGAGGCCGTGATCCGCCGCGCCCAACGCCTGCTGCGTGAGGGAAGCCCGGCCGGCGGATGGCTTGGCGTGGAGGTGCAGGCGCTGACCCCGGCGATCGCCGCAGCGGCCGGCGCCGGCGCAGGTGTCGTCGTCACCTGGGTGGACCCGCAGGGCGGGGCCGCGGAAAAGCTGGCTGTGACGGACGTGATCGAGACGATCGGTGGCGAAGTCGTCGCCACGCTGGAGCATTGGGAGGCCCGCCTCGCCCGCCTCGCCGCCGGCGATTCGCTCGCGCTCCGCGTACGCCGTCGCGGCGAAGTCAAGGAGATCCAGGTCACGGCCGGCGACGCACCGCCGACACCGGCCGAGGCGCGTCCGCTGGGCCTCACCATGCGCGCGGTCCCGCGGATTGGGGTCGAAATCGTTCGTGTCGATCCCGGGTCTGCCGCGGCACGGGCCGGCATCGAGGCCGGAGACGTGGTGACATTGATTGGCGAGGTGGAAAGGCCCACACCGGGCCAGCTCACACGGGCGTTTCAAGCCGCGCCCGACGATCGCCCGCTGCTCGTGGGTGTCACGCGCGGCGATCGTCACCGTGTGCTGGCCCTTGGGAAACGATGAGTCGATCGTGGACGTTCGACCGCCGGCTCGCCCTCGGCCTGTCGCCGACCCCTGTACTCGGGTTGTTCGTCTTGCTCCTGGGCGTGGCGCTTGGATCCCACGGCCTGAGCCTGTTGACCCCGTCGGTGCTCTCGTATCTCGACCCTGCGGTGTCGGTGGCGCTGGCGGCGCTCGGAGTGCTCGTCGGTTTCGGTTTCGATGTCCGCCGGGCCCGTGAGGGACGCCTGCTGGCCGCCGCCAGCCTGGAGGCCGGGATCACGATGCTGCTTGTCGGCGCTGGGCTCCTCGTGCTGTCGAGCTGGGCGGCACCGGCGGATCCGGCGCCGTGGCTGCTCGCGCTCCTCCTCGGGATCTGTGCGTCGGCCTCTGCAACAACGCCGACCGGCGAGTCGCCCGAATCCTCGGCGCCCGCCACCCACATCGGCGATCTCGACGATGTGCTCCCGATCGTGATCGGCGGCCTGGCGCTCGGCTGGATGCGTGAGGGCTCCCCGGAAGCCGCGGCGTGGTTGACAGTCCAGGCGAGCGTCGTGGCGCTGACGATGGCGCTCGCCGCGTGGCTGCTCGTGGCGCAGGCCTCCTCGGACAGCGAGCAGCGCGTGTTTACCCTAGGGAGCCTGCTCTTGCTGGGCGGCGCGGCCGAATACCTGTCGCTCTCGGCACTGTTGGCCGGCTTTGTCGCCGGTGCCTTCTGGAATTTCGCCGGCGGTCCGGCGTGCGACCACATCCGCCGCGACGTCTACCACGTGCGGCACCCGTTGGTGGTGCTGCTGCTGGTCATCGCCGGCGCTCGTGTCGGCTTCACCCCATTCCTCTTTGGGCTTGTCGTGGTCTACCTGGTCCTCAGGATCACCGGGAAGGTGGCCGGCGGCTGGCTGGTCCGACGAATCATCCCGTCCGACCTCCCTGTGGGGCTTCGTCTGATGTCGCCAGGTATCGTGGGCATCGCATTCGCCCTGAACGTGCTGCAGGCCGGTTCTGAGGGTGCCGCCCTGGTGCTGGCCGTCGTGGTCGTCGGGTCCCTCGGATCGGAATTGCTCTCGCTTCTGGTTCGCCCACCCGAGAGGCCGGCATGAGGCGGCTGATTGCCGTCACCTTGGTGGTCGCCGCCGTGTTGTGGGCCCGCCAGCTTGGCGCGACCGACAGTGGCGCTCTGACCAGCACCGCGTTGGCACTCGGGTTCACGCTGGTCGTCGCGTCGGTGGCCGGCGACCTCCTCCGGCGGTTCCGCCTGCCGCGCTTGACGGGATACCTGCTCTTCGGCCTGCTCGTCGGTCCATTCCTGGGCAACGTCATCTCGGAGCCGATGGCCAGGCAGCTCCAGGTCATCAACGGGATTGCCACGACGCTCATCGCCCTCATTGCCGGCCTCACGCTGAATATCGAGCGCGTCGGTAAACGCCTGGTCGCGATTGCGCGGCTGACAGGCGCCATGCTCGCCATTGCGATGGTCGGTGCGTTCGCCATGGCGTGGATCGCGTGGCCCTGGTTGCCGGTCGCCCCGGAGGCCGCCGGCATGGCGAAGCTCGCGATGGTCGCCCTGTTCGTCGTCATCGTGATCAGCTTTTCCCCGACGATGGCCGCGGCCGTGATCGCCGAGACGGGTTCGCGCGGGCGACTCAGCCATCTCGTGCTTGCGATGATCGTGCTGGCCGATCTCGTGCTGCTGGTGCTGTTCTCGCTTGCGATGCAGCTGGCGCGCGCGACGCTTGGCGAAGGCGCAGGCGCGGACGTCAACGTGCTGGTCCGCCTCGCATGGGAGATTGTCGGCGCGATTGCCTTCGGGAGCCTCGTGGGGGCGCTGTTCGCGCTCTACCTCCGCTACATCGGGCGCGAGGTCACGATTGCGCTCCTCGCGGTGTGCGCGGTGTTGAGCCAGGTCGGCGCGACGCAGCGCCTCGAACCATTGCTGGCGGCGCTGGCGGCCGGGCTGGTCATCGAGAACCTCGCCGTGGCGGAGGGCGATGCGCTCAAGGCGGCGATGCAACGCGGTGCCCTTCCCCTGCTGGTGGTGTTCTTCGTCGCCGTCGGGGCGTCGCTGCAGCTCGACGCGCTGGCCGCCGTCGGGTTCGTGGCGGTCGCGCTGGTCGCGGCTCGCGTGGCCCTGATCCGTCTGGGCGTGATGGCGGGGCTCAAGGTCTCTGGCATCGATCGGGAGACCGGCGAGTATGCCTGGACGGGGTTGATCTCGCAGGCCGGCATCACGCTGGGATTGACCGCGGTCGTGGCGGCGGAGTTTCCAGGCTGGGGCGGTCAGGTGCAGACCCTGCTGGTCGCACTCATCGTGATCGACGAGTTGCTGGGACCCGCCCTTTTTCGTCAGGGGCTTTCGCGTGCGGGCGAGATCGATGCGCATGCCCAGAGGCCTCTGATCGTGGTCTCCAACCGCGAGCCCTATCTCCACAGCTACGATCGGGACGGACATATCACGTGTACGCCGACGACGGGCGGCGTGGTCGTGGCGCTGGACGCGTTGATGCGCGAGCGAAGCGGAATCTGGATCGCTCACGGCGCCGGCCCCGCTGACCGCGTCGTCGTGGACGCGTCGGACAAACTGCGGGTGCCGCCCGAGAGCCCTTCGTATCAGCTGCGTCGCTTGTGGCTCGGGGAACCGGAGTTCGCCGCGTACTACGAGGGGTTTGCCAACGAGGGGCTCTGGCCGCTGTGTCACCTTGTCGATGTCCGGCCGACGTTCCGCAGCGAGGACTGGGCGGCCTACCAGGCGGTCAACGTCCGTTTTGCGGCCGCCATCGACGAAGAGCTGGCCACGACCGACACACAGGTCTTCATCCAGGACTATCACCTCGCCCTTGTGGCGCCGCGGTTGCGCGATCTGCGGCCGGCGGCGCGCACGGCGTTGTTCTGGCACATCCCGTGGCCGTACCCGGACCGGCTGCGCATCTGTCCATGGCGGCGGGAGATCCTCGCAGGCCTGCTGGCCAACGACTTGCTGGCCTTCCAGCTCGAACGCGACCGCCGCAACTTCGTGCTGGCCGTCGAAGAGGAACTGGGCGCCGACGTCGAGGCGGACGGCGCGCGAATCCGGTTCGAAGACCGCTCCAGCACCGTCGTCGCGGCACCCATCGGCGTGGATTATGACCGGATCCAGAGCGTGGCCAGCGATCCAGCGCTCTCCGGCGAACAGCGACGGCTGGTCGAGATGTTTCGGCTGGGCCACGAGGGGGCCATCGTCGGGGTGGGCGTCGATCGACTGGACTATACGAAGGGGATTCCGGAACGGCTCGCGGCGCTCGATCGGCTCCTGACGGCGCGGCCCGAACTGTGCGGCCGGCTGACGTTCGTGCAGATTGGCGTGCCCTCCCGCTCGGGGATCGAGAGCTATCAGTCGATTGAATCGGCGATCGATCGGAAGGTGACCGAGATCAACGCCAGGCATGGAGCGCCGGGGCGACCGCCGCCCGTCTGCTATCACACATCGGCGTTGAAGCTGCCCAGCCTGGTGGCGCTGTATCGTCTCGCGCACTTCTGTGTGGTCAGCTCGCTGCACGACGGCATGAATCTGGTCGCCAAGGAGTTCGTGGCGGCCCGCGACGACGAGGACGGCGTGCTCGTGCTGAGCGCGCTTGCAGGCGCCGCGCAGGAGCTCGGCGATGCGCTGATCATCAACCCGTACGACATCGACGGGTTCGTGGCCGCGCTCGTCCAGGCCGTGGACATGCCGCTGGACGAGCGCCGGGCGCGCATGCGCAGCATGCGGCGCGTCGTCGCCGGGCGCAACGTGTTCGGCTGGGCGTCCGACATCCTCGAGGGACTCGAAAGCCTGTGGACGAAGCCGTTGCAGTATGCGGCGCGCGCGCCCGAAGATGCACCGGTGTGATGGCGACCGGTGGCGCGTCGCAAGCAGAGCCATCGGTGCCTCGGGGACCACTCGAAAGGGGTGAACGATTGGCCCTCGGCGTCATAGTGACGTGCGAGAGGAACGGGCGTTGAGTGTCGAACGCGTGAGGGCGCCGCTGAGAAAGTTCACGGGGCGGCCGTTCATGGTCGCCATGATCGGGATCGGATCTTCCGCCCTGCTGTTCGCTCAGGACGGCGCGCCGGCGCTCCGCGCGGGCAGTGGGGCGGACACGGTGCGTCTTGATGGCGTCTTGAGCGAGCCCGCGTGGAGCGCTGCCGAGATGGCGGACGCATTTGCACAGACAGACCCGAGCGAGGGGGCGCCCCCGACATTTCGAACGGTGGTCCGCGTGCTGGCCGGCAAGAACGCCATCGTCATCGGCATTGTGTGTGACGATGCCGACCCTGCGGGGATCGTGAGCTTCAACGTCCGGCGCGACGCGCCTCTCGGGCAGGAAGATCACATTCGCATGGTGCTGGGGCCGTTCCAGGACGGCCGATCGGGCTTTGTGTTTGCCGTGAATCCCGGCGGGGCACGCTACGACAGTGTGATCGACCCCGGCGGTGACACCGAAAACTCGGACTGGGACGGCATCTGGGAAGCCAAGACCGCTCAGACCGAGGACGGTTGGAGCGCTGAAATCCGGATCCCGATCCACAGCCTGAGCTTCAAGCCGGAGCTGCACGAGTGGCACTTCAATGTGGAGCGGCGTGTCCAGCGCCTCCTGGAAACCAGTCGCTGGGCGTCGGCGGTGCGCCAATATCGGTTGACGCAGACGAGCCGGGCCGGACTGCTGACGGAACTGCCCGACTTCACGCTGGGCCGAGGCCTCAGCCTGCGCCCGAGCGTCACCACAGGTGGCGGAGTACCGGGGCCCTCGGCGTCTCTGAACGGCGAGCTTCAGCCCAGTCTCGATATCACGCAGCGGATCGGGTCGAACGTCACCGCGTCGTTCACCATGAACACCGACTTTGCAGAGACCGAGGTCGATACTCGACAGACGAACCTCACGCGCTTTCCGCTGTTCTACCCTGAGAAGCGCACGTTCTTCCTTGAGAGCCTGGACATCTTTCAATTCGGTCCACTGACCAACAGGGACGCGATCCCGTACTTCACGCGGCGCATCGGCCTTGTCAGCGGCCGCGAGGTCCCGATCATCGCGGGCGCCAAGGTCAACGGGCGGATCGCCAACACGAATTTCGGCGGTCTCGTCGTCGGCACCAACACGAAGTCGGGCGTTGTCGCCGAGCGGACCACGATGGCGGTCGCACGGGTCAAGCAGAACTTGTGGCGGGAGTCGTACGTGGGCTTCGTTGCCACGGCCGGCGATCCGCTCGGGCGCAGCGGGAGCTGGCTCACCGGCGTGGATTTCACCTACGGGACCTCGAGCTTCCTGGGGGACAAGAATTTGACCGCCAGCGTCTGGGGCCTCGCGACCGGCCGTGACGGCCTCCGCGGCGACCGAGCGTCGTACGCTGCGAAAATCGACTATCCGAACGAACAGTGGGACATCAGGCTGTGGTACAAGCGCATCGGACGTGATTTCGATCCGTCGCTCGGCTTCGTTCCGCGCCGCAGCGTGCAGATATACAACCCGTCCGTGGGCAACCGAACTCGCCTGACCCGCGGCCCGATCCAGCAGATGACGCACGGCGTGAATGCGTACGTGACGACCGATCTGGCCGGCCAGTGGGAGAGCTATAACGTCATCATCCAGCTGGTCGACTGGCGGCTTCGCAGCGGCGAGCGCGTGTTGGCCAGCCTGATCCCCACCGGGGATCGCCCTGTGACGCCGTTCGAAATCTCGCGCGGGGTGATCGTTTCACCGGGCCCGTACACCTGGATGCGCCGGTCGCTCAGTTTCGCGACGGCGGCAAAGCGCCGCTTCGCCACGGCGCTCTTGTGGGGGTTCGGACCGTTTTACGACGGAGAGCTGGATCAGTGGGACTGGCAGTCGGTGTGGAACCCGACGGCGCTCTTCACCGTGGAGCTCACGGCCGAGCGCAACGTCGCCCGGCTCAGGGCGGGCCGGTTTACGCAGAACCTCGTCGGCACGCGGCTGCGCATCAATGTCTCGCCGGATCTGTCGATTGCCAGCTACGCCCAGTACGATACGGATAGCGAGTCCGTGGGGATCAACTCACGCCTCCGCTGGACGTTTCTCCCCGTCGCAGATCTGTTCGTCGTCTACAACCACAACGTGCGCTCCCTGCTCGATCGGTGGGAGCTCGAGTCGAATCAGCTGCTGGTCAAGCTGCAATACGCGTGGCGGATGTGACGGGCCGTCCGTTCTTGGTGTCGCCTGGCGGCCTTTAGGTCCGCCTTCCATAGCCGCCGGACCAGCCGCGATGATCTTGGCGCGCAGGATCTTACCGGTGCGGGATGCAAACTGGCTGAATCCGACCGTACCTTCAAGTCACTCGAGCCCGAATTTGGCACCCGTGGTGCTTCGCGACATGCGCGTTCAGCCGGCCCATCAGCGCCAAGGAGTGGGGGGATTGCTACTGTGAGCATTCCACGACCTGTGGAAGCATTCTACGGACGCGTCTGGGAGGCCGGAGATCTCGACGCAGTTTCCGAGTTGTTGTCTGACGACTTTTTGTTTCGCGGATCGCTTGGTGCGGAAATGCGCGGTCACGATGCCTTCAAGGAGTATGCACGCACGGTTCGCGCTGCTCTCGCCCAGTACCACTGCGAGATCCTTGCGTGTGTCACTGAAACAAACCATGCATTTGCCAAGATGCGGTTTTCGGGTATCCATGTCGGTACGTTCCGTGGCTACGAACCAACCGGCCAACCCGTCTCGTGGTTGGGCGCGGCGCTGTTTCGTTTTGAACATGGCCTGATTGCCGAACTGTGGGTTCTTGGTGATCTGACGGGACTTGATGCTGTGCTCAAGGCGAACCAAGCGGCCTAACACGGCTGGACGAGACGGCGCCAGTGACCATGGCGCACCGCGGGTCAGTCCTGGCCATTAGCCCGACGACAGCAGGACGGCAAGCCTGAAGACTGCAAACTTCGCGTCGTGTGGCGGCCTTTTGTGGCAGAATCCGCTGCACTGCCTTCAGGAGGATGACATGATTCGCAAGAAAGCCGTACTGGTTGCCGCCCTCGGCGCCATGTTGTGTTCGACCCTTCTATATGCGCAGGCGCCCGCCACGCCGCCGCGTCAGCGTGCTCCGGGCCCGTGGCGCTTCGCGGGCACGCAGCCGTGCATCAATCCTGAGGGCGGCGTGTTGCAGTGCCCGCCCGCTCCTCGAGCGGTCGCGGTCCGCGCCGGACGCCTGTTCGACAGCATCAGCGGGCGAATGTTGACGAAGCAGGTGGTGCTCGTCATGGGCGAGCGAATCACCGAGGTCGGGCCAGAGGGCCAGGTCAGGATTCCAGCA
>Ga0184627_10001001_pt1 | contig 11189 bp, 10 predicted proteins | sample PLM3_127_b1_FD_133150 | JGI IMG/M metagenome (GOLD analysis project Ga0184627, IMG submission 133150) | Groundwater sediment microbial communities from an aquifer in East River, Colorado, USA - PLM3_127_b1 | ecosystem: Environmental > Terrestrial > Soil > Riparian zone | place: USA: East River...
TTACTGCAGATGAAAGAAAGGAGATGATTTTATCATCAATTGATAATTCAATTTCTAGTCGAATTCAAATTTACTATATCCCTGATTTTGAAAATCATAAAAAGTGGATAGAAAACATAGATTCGATTATACCAGATTTTGGGGTAATTTTTACAAATGATGAATTGACTCAATCTCTTTACTCCAAACGTGGAAAAAAAATTTCTTCAGTACCATTCATAGAACGAGAAACTCTTTCAGGTACTAATATCAGGGAAAAAATCATCAGCGATCAAAATTGGTATGACCTTGTACCTGAAGGAACAAAAACTGTGTTACAAAAAATCGGTGCTAAAAACAGATTAAAAATTCTTTAATTTTAAATAAAGCACCTATTGAACACCTTGTCAGGCGAAATTATTGGAATATTTAGTGATGTTACCTGGACCAACCAATGTACCTGAAAGGGTAACCCGAGCAATGTTTACTCACATGATAAATCATAGGAGTTCTGATTTTGTAGAATTATATGAAGATGCTGTTGAAAAAACAAAAAAAATTTTTCAAACCAAGGGAGATGCAGTATGTCTTTCAGCATCAGGAACAGGTGCTGTCGAAGCAAGCGTTGTAAATCTAATAAAAAAAGATGATAAGGTAATAATACCAGTAAATGGAGAATTTAGTGGCAGATTAGCACAGATGTTAGAATGGGCAGGTGCTAATGTTATTAAACTCGAAACCCCTCCAGGAGAAAATTCAAGCTTTGATTCAGTCAAGGAAGCATTTGATAACAATAAAGATGTAAAGGCATTCTACTGCGTGTGGAATGAAACTTCTACTGGAACCATGATAAAATATCTTGATAAAGTAAAAGATCTTACATCACGAAATGATTCTTACTATGTTGTTGATGGTGTCTCAATTGTAGGAGGAGAGGAACTCAAAGTAGACAAATGGGGAATTGATATTGCTATGACTAGTTCTCAAAAAGCTTTTGCTGCTCCTCCAGGTATTTCACCAATAGTAGTAAATGCAAGAACCAAAAAATACATGATGGAAAATCCTCCAAAGACGATGTATTTCAACTTACCAAGATATTTCAAATATTATGATGAATCAAAACACACACCATTTACTCCCGCTTTACCATTGCTGTATGCTTACCGTGAAGCTCTTGACATAATGTTAGAAGAAGGACTAGATGCAAGAATTAAACGACACAGAATCTGTTCAGGTGCACTTTATTCTGGATTGAGTGCTATTGGATTAACCCCATTTGCAAAAGAAGATTCAAGATCCACTGTAGTTATTGCACTAAACTATCTGGAAGGATTAGAAGATAACACTTTTCGAAATACACTAGCCAAAAAATTCCGAGTTTTAGTTGCCGGAGGTTTTGGAAATCTAAAAGGTAAAGTTTTCAGAGTTGGTTGTATGGGGGAGGTTCATAGATATCATGTTATGAGAACAATATCTGCAATTTCGTCGACTCTTGATATGATGGGTTACAAAACAAACACAGCAGATGCTCTAAAAACTGCTGAAGAAAAACTCAAGGATCTCTAAAAATCATGTTAACTTAATATAAGGAAATTCGAAGAGCGATCACGTTGACTTTCAATAAAGGTTCATTAATTTTAGTAGATTACACTGCAAAAGTAAAAGACACTAATGAAATTTTTGAAACAACAATTGAAGCTGAAGCAAAAAAACACTCACTTCATGATACTAACATAAAATACCAGCCAAAACTTGTTTCGGTAGGCGAGTCATGGGTAATAAAGGGACTTGATGAGGCCTTAGCTAATTCAAAAGTTGGTGACAAAACTATCGTTGAAGTTACACCAGATAAGGGGTTTGGAGAAAGAGATCCGGGTAAAGTTAGAATGATTCCTTTGCGAAAACTAGGAGAAGATGCTGATAAGGTCTCAGTTGGAGATACAATAGAAATTGATGAGAAAAAAGGAATAATACGTTTTATTGGCTCTGGAAGAGTGCAAGTTGATTATAATCATAGGTTTGCTGGGAAAACAATTCTTTATGATGTTAACATCCTCAAGTCTTTAGAAACTGACGACGAAAAAATTAAAGGAATTCTAAAACGTCATATCCCCGTTGAAGATTCAAAATTAGTTTTCACAAAAACTGGAAAATCCCTTGATATCAATATTCCTGAAGAATTATTTCGTGCTGATGGATTACAAATTATGAAACATTTCATGCAATCAGATATTTTCAAATTTGTTCCATCTTTAGAAAAAATTAACTTTTTAGAAACTCATCTAAACAAATCCTCTGAAACCCAAATGAAAGAAGATACCAAACCTACAAAAACAGAAAAACCAGTTGCACAAAAAGCAGCTTAAGCTAAAGAACCTTAGTGCTTTTTGCAAGTGCAATTGCATTTTTTGGTGTCATGTTAACTTCTTTTAGAATAGTATATCTCTCTGGTCTCAAATCTTGAGCAATTGTCATAGCTTTTGCTAATATTTCTGGCTTTAGACCAATTTCTTTTGCAGTAGTTGGAGCGCCTAAATTTTTTAATGTCTTGACAATTTTTTTCCAATCCTGACCTTGTAGCTTTGCCATCATTATTGCACCTAGTCCACATTTTTCACCATGAAGACCAACTCCTGGAGCAAGTCTATCTAATGCATGTGAAAATAAATGCTCTGCACCAGAACAAGGTCTACTACTTCCAGCAATACATGATGCAACTCCAGCACTAATCAGTGCCTCAACTATAACCCTAACATCAAGTCCCTTTTTAGCATAAACATCAGAATTTTCCATCAAAATTTTTGCACTCATAGAAGCAAGATTAGCTGAATATCTTCCAAAATATTCACCTGTTTTATCTCGTCCAAGCTCCCAATCTCTAACAGCAATTATGTTTGCAATCAAATCACCACACCCACTCGCAAGCAATTTTTTCGGAGCTTTTTTTATAATGTCAATATCAACAAATACACCTAGTGGTGCCGTAGCTACAAGTGAATGTGGTTTATCTCCACGAATTGATACAAATGGACTAGCTATACCATCATGAGAAGCAGCAGTCGGAAGACTAACAAATGACTTTTTTAGATTAAATGCAATCATTTTTGCTATATCTACTGATCTTCCTCCACCAATTCCAATTATGAGATCACTATTGTCTTTCTTTACATTTTTTTCAATTTCTTTAATAGAACCAATTTCATTATTTTTTGCAATATGCCAAACATATCGAATTTTTGATAAAGTAAGAGCATATTCAATTTTTTTCTGAATAAATTTTTTTACGTGAATTCCAGAAACTAAAGATACTTTTTTTGGATTATTAAGCGATCGAAGAAATTTGCCAAATTCATTGATATTTTTTTCTCCTATTACAATTAGCCTTGGCAGCTCCATAGTATGTGACTGAATACGATTCGTCTTTTTTACCACTCCTTATCACTCTGACCAGCAAACAAAAAGTTATTTAAAAGGGTGTTGTGCCTTTCATATTATCTCTAATAGGTGTCTTTTTGTCGAATAACGTTGAAGAAAAAATACTTCATGGAACTACCACAGTAGGTATCAAAGCCAAAGATGGCGTTGTGCTTTGTGCAGATATGAGAGCAAGCGCAGGCTATTTTATTGCAAATAATAACACAATGAAAATTCAACAAATAGATGACCATGCCGGAATGACCATGGCAGGAGGAGTTGCTGATGCACAAAACATCACCGATATTCTACGATATCATGCAAATCTACATAGAATTCAAAAAAACGAACCAATTTCCATCAAATCTTTAACCAGACTCACGTCACTTATTTTCCATCAAAACCGTGGTTATCCATTTATGGCTGACATTTTAGTTGGTGGTTACGACAAACAAGGACCAGCATTATTCAATATAGACATGTTTGGTTCTGTTGAAGAAAAGACCTACGTGACAACAGGCAGTGGTTCTCCAGTTGCTTATGGTCTATTAGAAGAAGAATATCGTGATGACCTTAATGTAGAGGATGCAAAGGTAATAGCACTACGTGCTGTAAAAGCAGCTATTATCAGAAATATTGGAACAGGTGATGGAATCAATGTTTCAATAATTGACAAAGATGGATTCCGTCTATTATCTAAAGAACAAAAGAAAGCCATCATTAACCTTTAGTGATTTAATGCAAAGAAAGCAACAACAGAAAGAATTACCTCCAGGCCAAAGTATTATGGCATCAATACTGCAAAGTATTCCCAGAGAAGCAAATGTTACAAAAATTGATTACGAAGGTCCAAGAATTGCGCTTTATACAACATCTCCTAGGTATTTGATGGAACACAATGAAATCATTTCAAATCTTGTTAATGTTATTAAAAAAAGAATTGTAGTCCGAACCGACGAGTCTATAAGAAAATTAGAAGAAGATGCAAGAAAAATTCTCACTCAGTGTATTCCCAAAGAAGCCAATCTTCAAGGAACTTTCTTTGATACTACAACAGGTGAAGTATCCGTAGAAGTAAAAAGGCCATGGTTATTACAAAAAAATGCAGAAGCCTTCAGCCATGCAGAGGTTACAGAAAAAACTGGTTGGAAGCTTCGTGTTCGTAAAGCAACTACTAACCCATCAAGCACAATTCAAGCCATAAACTACAATCTGAAGATTTCATCTGCTGATCGAGGAAAACAACTCAAGCAGGTTGGTGAGAAGATCTTCCGTCCAAGATTAACTCAAAAATCTGAAGTTTCCTTATTGACGCTAGGTGGATTTGGTCAGGTAGGACGTTCTTGCATGCTTTTAACAACTCCAGATAGCAAAATTTTGATTGATTGTGGAATCAATCCAGGAGCCAGAAGCCCAATGGATTCTTTTCCAAGACTTGATTGGGTGAACATAACTTTGGATGATCTTGATGCAGTTGTGATAGGTCATGCACATCTTGATCATACTGGATTTTTGCCTGTTTTATGCAAATATGGTTACAAAGGTCCTATCTATTGTACAGAACCCACCCTCCCAATGATGAATTTAATTCAGCTTGATGCAATCAAAGTAGCTTCAGCACAAGGAAGAACTCCCATGTATGCAGATAGAGATGTGAAGCAAATAATGAAACAAGCAATAACTATTCCCTATGGAACAGTCACTGATATTTCTCCTGACATTAAACTCGTTTTAGCAAATGCAGGACACATACTGGGTTCAGCCCTTTGTCACTTCCATATTGGAAATGGCGATCATAATTTTGTTTATTCTGGAGACATCAAATTTGCAAAAAGTATTCTATTTGAGAGTGCAAGTTGGAATTTTCCAAGAGTTGAGACATTACTAATTGAAAGTACCTATGGAGCAAAAGAAGACATTCAAGCTAGTAGGCAAGAAGTTGAATCTTCTTTTCTCAAATCTGTTAACTCGATACTAAAAGATGGAGGCAAAGTTCTCATCCCAATTCCAGCTGTAGGTAGAGCTCAAGAAATTATGATGGTAATTGATCAATACATGAAATCCGGAGAGATGGTAGAGGCTCCAGTTTTCTATGAGGGAATGATTGCCGAGGCATCAGCGATCCACGAAGCATATCCTGAATATCTAGCTCGAGAACTAAAACAGAGAATTTTAGAAACTGATGATAATCCATTTGATTCTGAATATTTCACAAACGTAGAACATCCAGATGCAAGAGAGGAGCCATTACGTGAAGGAACTCCCTGTATCATCATTGCTACATCAGGAATGTTAGAGGGTGGTCCTGTACTCGAATACTTCAAAAATATCGCTCCTGATAAAAAGAACAAAATTTTATTTGTTTCTTATCAAGTTAATGGAACACTTGGACGAAGAGTTCTAGAGGGTGCAAAACAAGTATCACTGATAGGTAGAGAAGGTAAAGTTGAAGTTGTTACTATAGAATGTGGAATAGAAAGACTAGATGGATTCAGTGGTCACAGTGATTATAACCAATTAATTTCCTTTGTCCATAAACTAAGACCAAAACTTAGACGAGTTCTTGTGAATCATGGAGAAAGAAGAAAATCTGAAAATCTTTCAATGTCTATTCGTCGAATGCTTAGAATACCGACTCATTATCCACAGATTCAAGAAGCTATAAAATTATTTTAAATCGTAATCTGGTTTCCAGATCTTTACCCCAGGTGGAGTAACAATAATTCTTTCTTCACCCAAGCGAGCAATATCTGCATTAGAATTTTTTGCAATTGTGTAGAGTTCTTCTACAACTTTGCGTAACTTATCTACATCCTTTTGTGCCAAAGGAGTAACTCTCAAAATTAGTATCATTTCTTTTTTTATGTCCTCTTTTATTGAGTGAATATCACTGGGATCTCTTATCGTAATTGCCTTGAGATAGGTAGGGTTCTCTTGTTTTTGCATCTAGTGGAAGATGCAATCTACTCCTTCAAAAAGTCTTGCATGTAAAAAGCCGTTCACACACTAGTCATTGAGCCTAAATTCTATATTTCACGTATGCTAATTCTTCAATAGCCTTGGCGAGGATTTCGGTTTTTTTGCCATTTAGTTCAGTAATCACAATACTTGATTCAGATTTTGGTGCATCTGAATAACGTAATGTGATTTGTGCTGCAAAATCCAAATAGTCCCCATTATTTTTTCCACGCAAAATAGAAACTGGTCCAACATGATCACGAGCTTCGAATAGAATGTCATCAGGTAGAGCAAGAGACTTTATCATTTCGTTTTCATTATGATTTCGTCCAACAACTAACTTTGTTGATTGATCTAATCTAAAATGTCTTCCAATCTTTAACAAATCAATATCATTTGTAGTTGGTGTTTCAATGTGTCCAAAGAGATCCTTTGCTCTTAATGAAAAAGCAGGATCTGTAAGTAAGCAACCGCCACCAGCATTAGGAGGATCTTCTATTCCATACTCTTTTGCAAGCGCTAGCTGTCCTTTTCTTGATCTACCACTAATCATTCCTAAATTCTCTCGTTTGATCAAACCATTTTCTTCTGGTTCTGTTTTTGCTAATAGTGCTGCAGATAGTGGTCTAACAATTTTTCCTTTAAGATCAGATTCTTTTTCAATTGTTCTCAAAGCTGGACCATGTTGACTCATTGGTCTTTGTCCTAAAACTTCACCTGAGATTATAAACTCTGCTCCAATTTCTTCCATATGTTTTTTTGCAGCTTTGAACATCATCGTACGACAATCAATACATGGATTCATACCAGAACCAAAACCATGTTTAGGATTTTTTAACATCTCAATATACTCATCACCAAGATAAACTGTTTTTAGATCTACTCCAAGTGTATCAGCTCTTTCTCTAATTTCAAATCCACAACCTCTACCACAATCAAAATCACAAAAAGGCGTCTTTATTGCAACAGCAGAAACTTCAAAGCCTTGCTTTTGCATCATCTTTACTGCCAGTTGACTATCTAGTCCACCTGAGAGTAATGCAACCACCTTCTTTTTTTTCTCTATATTTTCTGTCACAGATAGCAAAATCGATTTCCACTATACAAACTTTGCAGCAGACATAAATTTAGAAAAGTAATATTTTGTACAATGAACAATCGCAGAAAAAACCTTCTTAAATATTCTCAGAAAATAGAATGTGATACTATAGTTGCCTTTGAGCCTGAGAATCTCTTTTACATGACTGGTTTTTGGGGTGAGGCTATAGGATTACTTGAGAAGGGAGGAAAAACTACGATAATTTCTCCAGAGCGTGAGGTAGGACGAGCAAAGTCTGAAAGTTCGGATTGTCAGGTAATTACCTCTGAGCGCGGCCAAGGTTTGATCTCTGAGCTTGTAAAAAAAATAAAAAACAAAAAGGTGTGCACCGACTGCCAAAACTATCAGATGATGGAATCTCTGAAAAAATCGGTTCCTAAGATAAAGCACTCTACAGAGCCGTTTTATGATGCAAGAATTATCAAAGATTCTCCGGAAATTGCTGTTCTTAAGAAAGCTTCAAAGATAATTGATGAAATGTTTGAGCTTTGTACTAGAAAAATCAAAAAAGAACAACGCGAGTCTGAGTTGCAGGCAATTTTGATGTCATATGCTATAGAGCATGAGATGTTTGATACTGGCTACAAATCAACTCTTAATCCATTAATCATAGCAGGAGGCCCAAATGGCGCATTGCCTCATGCGCAAGTTACCAATAGAAAATTTGCAAACGGTGATCTTATCGTTGTGGATTTGACGTTACGATACAAGGGATATGTAACTGACTCTACTCGAACCTTTGGACTAGGTTCGGTGTCTTCTGAAGCAAAATCAGTATATAAGATCGTTAAAGAGTCACAGAAATTGGGTCTAAAGGCTGTAAAACCTGGTGCATCCTGCAAATCAGTAGACGATGCATGTCGAAATTATATTAAAAATCAAAAGTATGGCAAGTACTTTATTCATTCAACCGGCCATGGAATTGGTCTTGAGGTTCATGAGCTACCTAACATTAGTCCAAAAAGTACTGCAAAGCTTGCAAAGAACATGGCAATTACTGTAGAGCCGGGAATATACATTCCAAAAAAGTTTGGTGTAAGAATTGAGGACTCATTAATTGTTCAAGACCGACCAATTCTATTACACAAATTCACAAAAGATCTAATTACAATTTAATAAAATGAATAATTGAAAAGTTCTACGTGCGTCTTATATTCAAAACTTAATTTACAGAATGTATGGTACAACAAAATTTACTATGTCAGACTTGTAGAGACGATAAATCTTTTAAGAAATCCGGTGTTTCTTCGAAAGACCTAAAGGTCTAAGCTGGTTATTCTGCGAAGATTGTATTCAAGAAGATCTAAAATCGCTTGCTTGCGCTTGAGATCTCCCTTTAGATCTAGGATATAACCTTAGCAGAATAACTTTCTATATTTTTAATATTGTAAAGTGATTTAGTTTGGGATGAGAAAAACAAGACCAGAATCAACATGTATTATGCTAAAAAGAGAATCAAGAGATGAATTATTTCTATTTCTAATTTAATATCAGAATATACGGGAACGTCCTTCATTTTTTTATTGTCTAAAAATCTTAATTCCAAATTAGTCTTCAATATACCGTGGGTAGGAAAGGAGGGATTAGTAGATGGTGAGGATTGGTTTACTGTAATTCCCTAATTTTTAATTTATAGTATTACTTTGAAAATGGTTATGGCTATAATTTATGGTCGCCCAGACAGTGAATTAGAGATTCTAAGCGAGGCACCTCGCCATATTGAAAAATTTGAGGATATAGACAAAGAACACAAAAAATTGAAAGATAAACTAGCTAAAGAGAAAAAAGTCTTTTTTGAAAAAGTTCCAAACAAGATAGGCGAAGAAGAGCAAAATCTTGAAAAAATGAAAAACGATGAAAAAACCACAGAGCAGGAATTTGATGAAAAATTAAGAAATCTTGAAGAGAAAAAAACTGAAGGTGGTTTTACAGGTTTTTCAGCTTTATTCAAAGGTTATTTTGTAAAAAATTATTCTAAAAAGCGAGCAATAAACAAGATTAAGAATTTACAAGAAAAACAAGAATCACATATTAAAGAATGGAAAAAAAATCCAGAAGGCATTTTCAATAAAGAGCAAGAAGAAACAATTTCTGAAATAGTAGAATTTGATGAACTCAAAGAAGATCCTTTCTATGCTGGTGCAAAAGGCGAAGTTGACGTTTTAAAAAAATTGTCTCAGCTTAGTGATGATTATCATGTCTTATGTGGTCTGCACATTGGACTGCCACACTATGTAACCTACAAAGGAAGAAAGAATCTAAGATCAGCTCAGATGGACTTTGTTGTAGTTTCAAAGAGAGGAGTTGTCCTCATTGAAGTCAAAAACTGGAGTAGGGGATATTCCAAAAAATATGATGGTCTCTCGCCACATGAGCAAGTAGATAGAGCTGGAATGGTTCTCTGGATTACACTCAAATCATGGCGAAGTCCTAAAAACCCATCTGTTGCAAGCGTCTTGTTATCTGTTCAAGGAAATATGGAATTTGATTATGATTACAAGTTTGTTAACGTAAAAGACTTGAATAACATCAATTACTTTATTGAAAATAGAAGAGAGCAGTTTTCTGATAAAGAAGCCAAGAGAGTTGTTGACCGCTTGGAAAAATTTCTCTAAATATACACAATAATCTGCTTTTTAGACCCAAAACATACTTCCAAAGCCCTTATTTTTGATATAAAATTTAAAAAAAAGTATTATTTTAGATCGTAGCTTTTTCCATTAGTTTCTATTTCATATCGAAGAGCGGCTGGTAATTCAGCATATTTTTTCTCAACAAGTATCTTGAGCTGATCATCTGGAACTTGTACTGCTCTAAGTAATTTCCCTCGTTGATGTGCATATGCATTTTTCCAAAAGCCAGCTCCATCAAAGGTGCTAATTTTTGCCGATCTTTTAACAGTCAAACTATTCTTCTCTCAATTTCCTTTTTAATTAATTTAGCAATTTTTTCTTTGGTCTTCCATCCAGAAGCTAGCACTTTTTTAGAATCTACTATCAAAACCTCATTGTTTTCTGGATTTTTTCTATATCTAGGAGAACCAACATCATTAGCTACCATCAAATCAGCTTTACAATCTTTCATTTTTCTTCGAGCTTCATTTTCTAGCTCCTTTTTTGAAACTCTAGCTAAAGCCTTGAACCCAACTAGAAAAACATCTTTTTGCAGCTTTTTTACTTGATCAATAATTTTTGGAACTCGAGTAAGCTTTACAATCATTTTCTGATTTGTACTCTTAATTTTTGAATTACTTGGCTTTTCAGGAGTGTAATCTGATGGTGCTGCAGCCATTATTACAATATCAAATTTTTTCTTCATCTCATTTTTTACAGCCATAAACATCTCTTTTGCAGTTTTAACACAGACAAGTTTTACTCCGCTAGGAGGTTTTTCTCGTCCTGGACCATATACCATAGTAACTTTAGCTCCAGCTGATATCAACTCACTAGCTAACAAAACACCAGTTCTACCAGTACTTTGGTTTGTTATCACTCTAACTGGATCTAAATATTCTATGGTTGGACCAGCTGTTATCAAAACTTTTTTTCCATGTAAAACTGAAGAAAATCCAAATTTCTTTAAAACATGTTCTAACACATCTTCAGGTTCAGCAGCCTTAGCTTTTCCTTCTATCATATTTGGAGAAACAAAATCAATTTTTTTCTTCAAAAATGTAATATTTTTTTTCACAGCAATATTTTCATACATTGATTCATGCATTGCCAAACACATCACTAAA
>Ga0184627_10001002_pt1 | contig 11178 bp, 12 predicted proteins | sample PLM3_127_b1_FD_133150 | JGI IMG/M metagenome (GOLD analysis project Ga0184627, IMG submission 133150) | Groundwater sediment microbial communities from an aquifer in East River, Colorado, USA - PLM3_127_b1 | ecosystem: Environmental > Terrestrial > Soil > Riparian zone | place: USA: East River...
AAATTTGGGGGTGACCAGGTTTCGACGTGGGTTCCGAAGCAGTACAGGGCATGCCAAGGTCCAGTTACCTTGTTAAACCGCTGGAAATCCTTAAACGCCAACGACGAGCGTTACGCTCTAGCCGCCTAATACCGGCTAGACGCTGCACTAGCCTGCTGATGGGCTAGGCCGAGGGGCAAGCGAGGCGCAAGCCGAGCCGGTTCAACGGTGCAGCGTCATTTACATCAGCCTCTCTGCGCAGCTTGGTCGCTTGGCCGCGCGGATCCGTCGAAGCGACTGGCTGAGCGTCAGCCTGCCGGCCGGCGGGCGCGAGGCGAGACCCAAACGACCTGGCTAAGCATGTAGTCCTGGCTGTGTAGGGCTTGCGGACGCGGGTTCGATTCCCGCCACCTCCACCAAATTCAGAAAGGGCACCCCCCGCGGTGCCCTTTTGAATTTGTGATGACGGGAAGAGAACCCGCGGGACGCGGGGCTCGAACGGACACGCGACATGAACTGCTTCATGTCGCGTGCCGTGAGAGCGGCCCACGCATGCAAGCGTGGGCGCGCCCTGCAGGGGCGATTCCCGCCACCTCCACCAAATTCAGAAAGGGCACCCCCCGCGGTGCCCTTTTGAATTTGTGGCGGCGGGAAGAGAACCCGCCCGGGTTCGACAACGCAATGTCCGGGGGACATTGCGTTGGACGCCGACGCGCATGAGCGCGCTGGCGGTCCCGCGGGGTGACTTAACGTCACGCCAAGGGATGGACGGATCGCGGAGGCAACGCGAGACGTCCACATTCCCGCCACCTCCACCAAAAAAACGGCCACCCGAGGGTGGCCGATTGTCTTACACGAGAATCAAACAATAACTGTCTACATCCGGTCTCCAATTCCGATACCCCGGTGCAGCAGTTTGGAAATTTGATCGATAAGTTTTTTTCTTGTCAAGAATAGCGCGGCGGACCGCGCTATTCTTGCAGTGGCTTGATCTGCGCCGCCTTCATCCCCTTGGGCCCTCGCGTCACCTCGAAGCTGACGCGCTGCTTTTCCTTCAGCGACTTGTGGCCACTGCCCTGGATCTCGGAAAAATGGGCGAACATGTCCTCGCCGCCGTCGTCCGGCGTGATGAACCCGAAGCCCTTCGCATCGTTGAACCACTTGACGGTACCAGTTGCCATGCAACACTCCTTGATTAATTAAAAATCGCGGACACTTGCCCGCACTGCGCATACGAATCAAGACGAGTGTTTGAGAACTGGTGAGACTCTATCCGGACGGATAGAGCACTAAGAATCAGCAATACGCCGCTTGATCGACTGCGGGGCGAACGATACGCGGATTCCGGGATAATGGCAAGCTAACGCTTGATGTACTTCCGGGCGAACTCCCCCGCCAGCTCCGCGTCAAGTTTGCGCAGCTGGGCGTGGATTTCCAGCACCTTGTCGCGTCGGCCCTGGCCGTGGAAGGCGGCGCCCAGGCTGTAGCTCGCGCGCGCATCGCCGGGCTTGAGGCGAAGGGCCTCCTGGCTGGCCTCTATCGCACGGTCGTACTGGTTCAACGCGAGATAGGTGCCGCCGAGGTTGTGCCAGATGTCGAACGAATCGGCGTCGTAGCGCACCGCCTGCTGGTAGGCCGGGATCGCCCGCCGCGGCCGGTTCATGGCGTTATGCGCATCGCCCAGTTCCTGCCAGGCGCGCGCGCTGCGCGGCATCACGCGCACCCATTGCTGCGACAGCAGCAGCAGGCCGGGCCAGTCCTTGTTCGCGCGTGCCTCGCCCACCCGGCGCAACCACCTGGCCTCGGCCGGCTCGGTGGCGCCGTCCCTCGCCGTGGTGCGGCTGGCACGCTCCAGTTCGGCTATCCAGGTGACGGGCAGCGCGAAATTGAGATTCTGGCCTTCGGAGATGAGAAAGGCGGTGATGCCAACCAGGCGCGCCTCGGTATCGAAGAGGCCGCCGCCGCTCGATCCCTGGGATATCGCGGCGGAGGTCTGGATGTATTGCGAGCCTTCGAAGTCGCGCAGGCTCGAGATCAGCCCTTCGGTCAACGTGAGCTCGAGCCCTTCCGGCGCGCCGATGGCATAAACCCGCTGGCCGACCTGCAGCCTGCCGCTATTCAGCACTGCCCGCGGCGCGTTCAATTGCGGCACCCGGATCTGGCACAGGTCGCGGTCCTGGTTCGCCGTCAGGGGCGTCGCGGCCAGCACCTGGCTCCGATAGTGCACAGCGAGCTTCGCGGCATCCTCGATCACGTGGCAATTGGTCGTGACCAGCTCGCGGCCCGATACCACGCCGCCGCCCTGGTTGGTGGGATTGCCCTCGTCGTTATAGGCGTGGATGACGACCACGCTGCGGGAAGCCTGCTGAAAGACCTGTTCCGGGGTCTTGGCCACCGCTGCGTGAGACACCACGGCGGAGACCAGGAAGCAAACGGCGCCGGGATAACGACGCATCATCCGCCTCCGCTCCCGGCCGGGTCCGGTCCGCCGACCAGCGCGCGTATCTGCTCCCGCTTCGGCAGCGCCGCAAGGTTGATGCGAACCAGACGTATGCCAGCCCGCCCGAGATAGTCTGCCTTGAACTGCTGCTCTCCGGCCCCCACGGCGGCGACCGCCGAATCCACTTCGACTGCCGCGATGATCCGCATGCTCTTGTCGCAGACGACGAAATCCAGCCGGTACTGGGCCAGGCGACGCAGTTGCTGGTCGCGCTCGTGCCCGCTGCCGGACGCGCCGACCACCGATGCCAGGGACACATGGGCGAACACCTCGTGATCCGGGATTCCCGACTTCAGGAGGTAGTACAGCAGCGTCTCGGCCTGACCCAGAAAACGTTCCCTGGCGGGCGCCGGAGCAACCGGCGCCGTCGCGGGGTCTGGACCGGCAAGGGAGGGAGACGGTGGAGATGGAGAAGCTGCCGCAGCCGTCGGTGCCGGTTCAGCGGGCGCGGCGGGCTGCGCCGGCGCGTACAACATGAGGTCGAAGCGTGCTTTGCTGGCGGCCTCCCTCTCGGCGATCTTCCGCCGGAAGTTCCAGACGAAAAAGACGATCCCGCCCGCCCCGACCAGCAGGAACAGGTACAGCGCCAAGGACTATCGCTCCACGGCGCGCGCGGTATCGAGCAGCTTGAGCCCCGGCCGCGCGGAGTCGAAGGCAGCCAGCTGGAAATCCGGCGCGTGCAGGTAATCCGTGTTGATTTCGGCGACGCTCCGGCAACCGTTGAGGGCCATGACGCGATCGATCTCGTCCCGGAAAATCGTGATGGCGCGTCGCGCGCCCTCTTCTCCACCGGCAGCCACGCCGTAGAGGGTCGAGCGGCCGATCTGCACCGCATGCGCACCCAGCGCCAGCGCCTTGACAACGTCGGAGCCGCGCCTGAACCCGCTGTCCACCAGCACCGTGACGCGCTTGCCCACCGCATTCGCCACTTCGGGCAGAGCCTCGATCGGCGAGATGATGCCATCGAGGTTGCGGCCGCCGTGGTTGGAGACGATCACGCCGTCGGCGCCACAGTCCGCGGCCATCAGGGCGTCCTGGGGATGGAGTATTCCCTTCACCAGCAGCTTGTGCGGCCAGATCTTGCGCAGCGCGCGCAGGTCGTCCCAGTTGAGCGAGTCGTTCCGCATGCTCGAGCGCCCCATCGGTCCCGCGGTGATCCGGTACCTGATATCCGTCGGGTAGTTCTGGTAGCGCGGCATGCCGGTGGTGACGAGGTAGCGGGCGAGCACGCCGAGCATCCAGCGCGGGTGCAGCAGCACGTCGGTGATGTTCCCGCGCGTGAAGGTGAACGGGATGGTGAAGCCGTTGCGGAGGTTGTACTCGCGATTGCCCGGCACCACGCCGTCAACCGTCACCACCAGCGCCTCGTACCCCGCGGCCTTGGCGCGCTCGACCAGCTTGTGGGAGAGCGAGCGGTCGGGCCACATGTAGAGCTGGAACCAGAGGGTGCCGCCCGCCTCTTTCGCAACTTCCTCCATCGCCGTCATGGAACCGGTGGCCAGCGTGAACGGAATGCCCGCCTGCGCCGCCGCGCGCGCGAGCGCGATCTCCCCCTGGTACCACATCAAACCCGCCGTCCCTGTGGGCGCGATCGTGATCGGCATCTTGTGCTTCTTGCCGAACAGCATCACCTCCTGATTGCGCTTGGAGACATCCACCAGGGTTCGTGGCTTGAAGCGCATGCGCTCGAAGATGGAGCGGTTGTTGCGCAAGGAGACTTCGTCCTCGGTGCCGCGATCGATGAACTCGAACAGCCCCTTCGGCACCCGTTTGAGCGCCATCTCCCGCAGGTCAGCGATGTTGTATGCCCTGGCTACCGATCCCATAGTCCAACTCCTGGAATGAGTGTTGGTTTTTCGTGTCCAGCCCCGGCCGGAATATTAAGATAATCGGCGGGGCCACGCTACCCTAAGAGTGCCTAGGAGTTTGTCGGACTTAGGTCCGACAAACTCCTAGGCGGAGAGCCTGGTCGACCACACGGAGACGGTGCGCCACAGGCGCCAAATCGCCACCGCGCGCCCCGCGAGCGACAGCACTCCCGGCCGTCGCAACGCCACCGCAGCCGCTGCGACGGCCGCCGCAGTCAGCAAGGGATGTAAGCGCAGAAAGCGGGCCACCCGCAGCGCGTGATCGGCGATGGCGGCCGGCGCCTCCAATTCGTGAAAAGTGCCGGCGATGGCCGCCCGCTGCGCACCGGCGCGCGCGATCAACTGCTCCCTGCGCCGGGCGATCTCGATCAGGCTGTTCTCGCTCCGGTTCATCGCGAAGTCAGCCGGTCCTTGTCCTTGGCCAGCTCATCCAGGCTCGCTGAAAACAGCCGGGACCGCAGGTGCATGCGTTTGTAAACGCCGATCGCCAGCCCGATGCCAATCGCCAGGAACACCGCGGCGAGCGCGATAATGCCGGTAAGGCGGTGGCTGTCCCACAGCAGCAGCACGACGAACATGGTGATCATCAGCACGCCAAGCGCGAAGAAAAACAGCGCTCCCGCTGCCCAGAACAGCACCTGCAGCAGGCGTATGCGCTCTTCCTCGAGGTCGGTGGCAAGCAACTCGAGGCGGTTCTGCAGCAGCGCGACCAGCGTCGTCGCAAGGTTGCGCAACGACTGCAGTACCCCGGTTGCGGGCTCTCCGGCCCCCTGCTCCGACACGGTGGAGTCTCGCCTTAGGAGTTTGTCGGACTAAGGTCCGACAAACTCCTTATGAAAAACCGCCCGCGAATTTCGAATGAAACCCAGGGTAACGACCCCGATTGGTGTCGGATGGGCATGCGCGCAGGCTGGAATTAAGGTTTTCACTGTTATTGACTCCCGTTATCGTGCAGGCGGCTTTACATAAGGATTTTGTCGGGCATAAGCCCGACAAAATCCTAGCGCTTGCTGATCAGCAGACCGATCACGAGACCGACGGCGGCGGCGATGCCCACCGCCCGCCACGGATTGGCCTGGACGTACTCGTCGGTGGCGCGCGCCGCCTGCTTGCCGGTGTCCATCACGACGTCCTCGATATCTCCCAGCCCGGTCTTGGCGCGATCCAGGCTGTCCTGTACTTTCTCACGCGCGGCGGAAATTTTCTCGCCCGCCTGGCTGGCGGTCGCGCGCAGGAGATCCTCGGCGTCCGCGATCACGATTTTCAGGTCCTCGACCAGCTTTTCCTTGGTGACGGTGGTTGCTTGCGGCATGACGTCCTCTATCGGCTGTGGGTGGTAACGGAAACGGACTGGAACTTTTAAGATTACCGGTTTTTCCCTTAAAACTCAATCCGTTCCGACGGGCATCCGCATGAGCCCGCGGCGCGGTTAGCCCCGTTTCGCGGCCCGCGACGTTTATCAGCGGCAACGACGCTCACACCACAATCCCTGGAAAGGAAAACACATGCAACCCGTGATGAAATCCGCACTCGCCGTCCTCGCCGCGTTGGCGGCGCTACAACCCCCGGCCGCGCGAGCCACCGACGCGCTTACCCTTTACAGCAGCGCCCGTCCGGGCGCCCTGTCGCCTGACGCCTACCGCCACGGCGGACGCGGGCAGGCGATCCCCGGCTACGCCGTGGTACGCCACGAGCGCGAGCTGCCGCTCGCGCGCGGCCGCAACACCGTGCGTTTCACGGACGTTGCGGCGCTGATCGACCCGACGACCGTCACCTTCGAGTCGCTCACCGATGCCGCCGGAACCAGCGTCGTCGAGCAGAACTTCCAGTTCGACCTCGTCAGCACCGAGAAGCTGCTGCAGCGCTACGTCGACCGCGCGATCAGCGTCGACCAGGTGCGCGGCAACGGCGTCGAAGCCGTGGCCGGCACACTGCTTTCCACCGCGGGCGGCATCACGCTGCGGCGCGAGGACGGCGTCATCCAGATCCTGCCGCACAACGCCGGAGTCAGGCTGCCGGAACTCCCGGGCGGGCTGATCACCCGGCCGACGCTGGTGTGGGACGTCGCCGCGCAGCGCGCCGGCGCGCACCGCGCGCGCGTGTCCTACCAGACCTCGGGAATAACCTGGTGGACCGACTACAACGTCAACTATGCCGACGGGCGGGACGCCCACTTGTGCCATCTCGACATCGGCGCCTGGGTCAGCATCGTCAACCAATCCGGCGCGACTTACACCGATGCCCGCCTGAAGCTGGTCGCAGGCGACGTGCAGCGCGTCACTCCGCCGGGACGCGTGACGCCCGCGGCAATTGCGGCCCGGGCAATGGCGATGGAGGACCGCGCCGCCGGCTTCGAGCAGAAGGCGTTCTTCGAGTACCACCTCTACACCCTCGGCCGCTCGACGACGCTGCCCGACAACTCCACCAAGCAGATCGAACTGTTCCCCGCGGCCCGGCGCGTGCCGTGCGAGAAGACGCTGGTCTATTACGGCGCGCCTGGCCACGCCTACGGCGGCGGCCCGATGACGGACCGCAACTACGGCACGTCGACGAACCGCAAAGTGGACGTCTATCTCGGTTTCCGCAACGCGGAGCAGAACAACATGGGCATGCCGCTGCCGGCCGGGCGCATCCGCGTGAGCAAGGCCGACGCCGCGGATGGCACGCTGGAGTTCATCGGCGAGGACGCGATCGACCATACGCCGCGTAACGAGAAGGTGCTGATCAAGCTCGGCTCCGCGTTCGACGTGGTGGGCGAACGCCGCCAGCTGAACTTTACGGTGGACACCTCGCGCCGGACCATGATCGAAGAGATCGAGGTCAAGGTGCGCAACCATAAGAAGAAGGAGCCGGTCACGGTCATCGCCAAGGAGAACCTCTACCGCTGGGTGAACTGGCAGATCACTGCGAAGACCCACGACTTTGAGAAGCAGGACGCGCGCACCGTGCACTTCCCCCTCAAGATTGCTGCCGGTGGTGAGACGGTGTTGCGCTATACGGTGCACTACAGCTGGTGACGAGTGAGGAACGCAGTTGGCAGTTGGCAGTTGGCAGTTGGCAGTTGGCAGTTGGCAGTTGGCAGTTGGGACTTCGCAGGCGCTGCAAACTGCTGACTGCAAACTGCAAACTTCTCGTCCCTCATCTCTCGGCGGCGTAGGCGCGGCCATGCCGCTGGTATAGAATCGCCGCAGGCATTCGCACTGAAGGGGAGCGGCAATGGGCATCGGAACCATCATCGTGCTGGGCGGGCTGCTGGTGATCGTGGCCTACGCGGTCATGCTCTACAACAACCTGGTCCAGGTAAAGCACAATGTGTCCAAGGCCTGGGCCAACATCGACGTACTGTTGAAGCAGCGCCACGATGAGCTGCCCAAGCTGGTCGAGACCTGCAAGCAGTACATGAAGTTCGAACAGGAGACGCTCACCAAGGTGATGGAGGCGCGCTCCAAAGTGTTCGCGGCGCGCGAGGCCCAGAACATCCCCCAGCTCGGCCAGGCCGAGGGCGCGCTGCGCGCGACGCTCGGCAGCCTGTTCGCGCTGGCGGAAGCCTACCCCGATCTCAAAACCAACCAGACCTTCCAGCAGCTTCAGACCCGCATCTCGGGCCTCGAGAACGGGATTGCCGACCGGCGCGAGTTCTACAACGAGTCGGTCAATGTCAACAATGTCCGCATCGAGCAGTTCCCGGACACCATCATCGCCGGCATGTTCAACTTCAAGCCCGCCCAGCTGCTCGAGTTCCAGGTCGAGGAGAAGGCCGACGTCGACGTCAAGAAGCTGTTCGGTTCCTAGCAGCCTGTCGGACTGGGTGTCATGAATAGTCTGTGTGAACGCCTGGATACTCGCGCCTGGATATCGCCGAGCCGACAGGCTGTAATCGGGCATTTATTCACCCGAAACCTTCATTTAGCAGATTGTCGGGGCGAAAGCCCGACAAGCTGCTAGCACGTGGCGATAACCTTCGGCTCGTCAACGCGCATGCACCAGCCGGGATGGCTGTCGGGCGCGATCCACTTCGTCATCATCGCGATCGCGTTCCAGGCCGAAAGCCGGGACGTCTGGCCGTACGCCCTGCTGGTCATGTCGGCGGTGAGCTTTTGCGCGTGGGTGGCGAACTACCGGCGTTACCGCCATATCCAGGATCTGCCCACTTCCAAGGTCGCCTCCGCTGCGCAGGGATACGTCGAGCTCTTTGGCCGCACCGAGCTTCTCCCCGGGGAGTTGCTCGCGAGCAAGCTGAGCCGGACACCGTGCTGCTGGTATTCCTTCGAGATCGAGGAAAAGGGCTCCGACGACAAGTGGAAGACTGTGGACAGCGGCTCGAGCGTCGAGCACTTCCTGCTGGTGGACGACACCGGCCAGTGCGTCGTTTCCCCGGATGGCGCGGAAGTGCTGACCCACCACCACAAGGCCTGGGAGCAGCTCGACCGTCGCTTCACCGAATGGCTGTTGCTGCCCAAGAACGTCATTTACGCCATCGGGGAGTTCAGCACCACTACCGCCGGAGCGGTCGCGGCGGGAGAGGAGCGTGCTGACGTGGCTGCGCTGTTAGCGCAATGGAAAGCAAATCAGAAGCAGTTGCGCGAGCGCTTCGACCTCGACCGCGACGGCAGGATCAGCATGAAGGAATGGGAGCTCGCCCGGCTCCAGGCGCAGCGCGAGGTGCGCACACGCCACGCCGAAGTGCGGTCGCGTTCGGTGGAAGGCGTCCACATCCTGCGCAAGCCCGGAGACGGACGGCTGTTCCTGCTGGCCAACGAGTTTCCCGACAAGATCGGCTCACGCTACCGCTACTGGAGCTGGGCGCACCTCGTCATCTTCATTGGCGCCGGCAGCGGCGGGTTGTTCATGCTCTAAACTTGCCCAAAAGCGAAACCACAAAGGACACTAAGGACACAAAGGGGTTCAATGAGCAGTAGAAACAAACGTCAGATTCCTTCCTCCTCAGGGCGAAGGTCAGGATGGGGTGGTTTAACCCGTTCTGCTTTGGTTTTCCTTCGTGTCCTTGGTGTCCTTCGCGGTTTAAGAAATTCTTTGGGTAGCCCATGAAGAGCGACAGCATCCTGTGCCTGAACACAAGGGGCTTTCACCGGATGCACTATGTGGAATGGGGCGATCCCGAGGCGGAGCGCGTTGTCATCTGCGTGCACGGACTCACGCGCAACTGCCGCGATTTCGACTTTCTGGCACAGGCCCTGCTGCCGGACTGCCGCGTGGTCTGTCCCGACGTCGCCGGCCGCGGCCAGAGCGACTGGCTCCCCGCGAAGGAGGACTACGCCTACCCCCAGTACTGCGCCGACATGACGGCGCTGATCGCCCGCGTCACGGCCGGCGGCAAGCCGCGACGGATCTACTGGGTCGGCACCTCGATGGGCGGCATCTTCGGCATGCTGCTCGCCTCGCGCTCCCAGTCGCCGGTGCAAAGACTGGTGCTGAACGATGTCGGCACGTTCATCCCCAAGGCCGCGCTGGAGCGCCTCGGAACCTACATCGGCAGGGACCCGCGCTTCAATACCCTGGATGAGATGGAGGCCATGATGCGCCTGGTGTCAGCGCCGTTCGGGCCGCTCACCGACGCGCAGTGGCGGCACCTCACCGTGACTGGCGCGAAGCAATACGGGGACGGCTCCTGGGGGTTTCTCTACGACCCGGGGATCGGCATCCCGTTCCGGAAAAAGCCGCTCGCCGACGTGGACCTGTGGCAGTACTGGGACGCCATCGCCTGCCCCACGCTGCTGCTGCGCGGCGTGCAGTCCGACCTGCTGCTGAAGGACACCGCGAACGCCATGACCCAGCGCGGCTCGCGGCCGCGGCTGGTAGAATTCGAGGGCGTCGGACACGCGCCGATGTTGATGGCGGACGATCAGATCAAGGTGGTGCGGGAGTTCCTGCTCGAGGGATAGTCCGCCACTTGCCGCATGATTTTGACAGCGAGCCATGAACGCGTAAACCCAGCTGTGGATGAGGAGGATATACCATGAAAATCTACTATCACCCCGCGTCAACGACCAGCCGTCCGGTGATCCTGTTCGCCGCCGAGAACGGGATCGACGCCGAGTTGCAGCTCGTCGATCTGTTCACCGGGGAGCACTTCAAGCAGCCCTTCGAAGCAATCAATCCGAACCACCTCGTCCCCGTTCTCGAGGACGACGACTTCCGGTTGACCGAGAGCTCGGCGATCCTCAAGTACCTTGCCGACAAGATCCAGTCTCCTGTCTACCCGAAGGATCTCCGTCAGCGCGCGCGCGTCAACGAGAGGATGGACTGGATCAACACGCAGATGTGCCGTGATATGGCCTACGGGTTCATCTACCCGCAGATATTCCCGACGCACAAGCGGCCGAGCGCCGAGGTCCAGGCGGCGACGCTCGCCTGGGGCAGGGAGCGGGCCATCGGCTGGATGAAGGTGCTCGACGAGCACCTGATCGGCCCGAAGAACGCCTACCTGTGCGGCAATCAGATGACGATTGCCGATTACTTCGGCGCTTCGTTCGTCACGCTGGTCGAGGTGGTCCGCAGCGATTACGCGGCCTATCCGAACGTGCAGCGCTGGCTCGGCAACATGAAGCGGCTAAAAAACTGGAAAAAGGTGAACGAGGTCGTCGACGGCTTCGCCGCCTCGCTCAAGGACGCCCAGCTGCAGCCGCTCTGACCCAGGGAGCTCACCATGATCCTGAAGCTTCATCACAATGCCTACCGCTGCCGTGATTCCGGGGATTGTCGATTTAGCGCCGTTCCGAAGCTGAAATCGCCTTGCGAATGAAGCCCCTGCGCTCGTCCGGGTCCTTGATCTCGTCCGCGATCAGGATATAAAGCTCGGATTCGAAGCGT
>Ga0184627_10001003_pt1 | contig 11166 bp, 11 predicted proteins | sample PLM3_127_b1_FD_133150 | JGI IMG/M metagenome (GOLD analysis project Ga0184627, IMG submission 133150) | Groundwater sediment microbial communities from an aquifer in East River, Colorado, USA - PLM3_127_b1 | ecosystem: Environmental > Terrestrial > Soil > Riparian zone | place: USA: East River...
AACGTGCGGAGCGCGTCACCTAACCCTTCACCGAGACTTTGCATGTCCTGGGGCGACGGGGCCGAACTCTGGGAGGTCTTGGCTTTCAGGGCAGCTTGATGAGCTTGCACTCTAGCGACGGCATCCTTGTTCACGACGGCCGACGGGCGTTTCAGTACCGGTTTTGGCTGAGCAGATGGCGGCAGAGCGGGGTAGACCCCTCGTGATGCAGGCTGCGGAGCCTGCCGGTCTTCCATGGTGGTTGGCTGGGCTGTTTGGCCGGCAGATGGCCGTGGACGGGGTGGTTGAGGAGGCTGCGGCCCGACCCCGGCTGCCATGATAGCCGCCGTGGTCCCTGGGGTCAACTCGGGTCCAGGTTGGTAGGGCGCGGAGGGTTTGCCCTGGGCTTGCTGAGCCGCGACCTGTGGGTTCGACGCCACCTGCGCCTCTTCAATCGGTGACTGTGGAGCGGTGCCAGTCGGGGCTGTGTTTGAGTTCGCATTGGGATCAAGTGGAGGGGGGGCTTCATACACCTCTTTCTTGAATCCCTTCAGCGCCTTTCCCAACCCCTCTCCAATCTGCGGGAGCCGTCCGGCCCCGAAGATGATGAGGACGATGGCCAAGATGATGATCAGTTCTGAAAATCCCAACGTGCCGAACATGTCGTCCTGCCTTTAGATGACAACCAGGCTCTGCAAACTCTATCTGCTGGGATTGACCGGTGTCAAGCCAGCAAAGAAGCGTGAGGCGTTAGGCGTGAAACGTTAGGCGGTCGGAGATGACCATGAATCTCCTCACGCCTGACCCTTTACGCCTTACGAAAGAATGGGGATGATCTCCGTCTGAAGTGGTTGGCCAAAGACGATGGCTTCGCGGTCGGACAGATAAACATCCAGTTCGCTCCGGATGCCGAATTGGCCAGCCAGGTAGATGCCAGGCTCGATGGAAAAGCAGGTTCTCGGCATGAGGCGGCGCCCATCCCTGGTCTCCAGATTATCAATGTTGGCGCCGTTGCCATGCACCTCCTCACCGATGGAGTGCCCAGTGCGATGCAGGAACCGATCTTCGTAGCCGGCGTTCCGGACGACCTGCCGGCAGACCTCATCCACCTCCCAGCCGCAGGGAAAGTCTCCGGCCACGACGCGAGCCCGGACGAAAGCCAGCGCGGCGTCGCGCGCCTCCCGCACGATCCCGAAGATCTCGCTCTGGCGAGTCGGAGCCGTGGAGCCGACGTAGCCGGTCCAGGTAATGTCCGCATAGACACTGCCGGACTCGGGTCTTTTGGCCCAGAGATCAATCAAGACCAAGTCGCCCGCGCCGATCCGGGCTGATCCGTTCGGGCCTGGTGTGTAATGGGGATCCGCGCTGTGGGCGTTGACTGCGGCAATCGGAGGGCTGGACGTGATCAAGCCATGGGCATCCATGCGCGACAGGATGAACTGCTGCAGCCCGTACTCGGTGAGAGGCGTACGCGCGCTGACCGACTTGCCCACGTGCGTGAAGGCTTCATCCACAATCCGCCGAAGCTTTGCCGCCGCATCGCGGTGGGAGTCGAGCTGATGATCGTTCCAGACTGCCTCAAACTGCTGGACCAGATCTGCGGAGGTGACCACTTCAATTCCGAAACTCCTGATCAGCTCGATGGTCCCGGCATCCACCCGTGAAATGTAGGGGATGGCGTTCAGGGGCGAGTACTGCATGGCGACTTGCTTGGCCTTGTCCAGGATGCGGGCCAGGCAAGTCTGTTGTTCATCCCAGGAGGCATACTGCACGGTCTCTCCGGGCAACTCGTCAAGCGTATGAGGCTCGATCCTGTGGACCAGTTTCACCGTCCGCCCCTGGGCCGGAATCCAATAGTACCAGCGGCGGGTCACGTGTCTGGTCGGATCGAGGCGGAGCACCCGATAGGCCAGCGGATCGCTGCCACGAAAGTCATAGAACACCCACCCGTCGAGGCCCGGCACCGCTCGCAGGGCTTGCTGGATCTCAGCGATGCGCTGTTGGTCGGCAGGTCTGTCGGTCATCCCGACGCCATCTTATCGCCGCCTCTCAAGGCCGTCAATCCGCTGTGTCAGGTGGTTCCGATGGCATGCTACAATGCGCCGATCTACGCTCCGTAAAGAGCACAGGCCCAAACACGAGCATGTCGTCGGTTCCGACCCCAGAGCTGCCGCAGTACCGTGTGACGCTCTTCTTCGGCCCCGAGCCGGTGAAGGCAACACCCTCCCGCGTCTGTTGCGTCTTCAACGTCAAGAAACGGAGTTGGAAAGGGGGTGTGCAGATTGCGGTCGAGCTAGAGGAGGACCAACTTGCCCGCGCTCGCCAAACGATCGGGTTCGAAGACTGGCTGAAGAATGTCTTGGCCGGAATCCCTGATGATGAGCGTGATGACTACCGGAGTCGCGCGCAGGACCTGTTGGTGCAAGGACTCTGTTCGCTCAAACTCGACCTCGCAGTCGAAGTCGGCCTCCGACAGGAGAACGGTTGTCTTGCAGGAGACGCGCTGGTCAAAGAGTTGGATCAAGCGGTGTCTGACCAGAGAGCGCGGATTCAATCACAGATTCTTACGGAGTTGGACCTGGAAGAAGGATGAATCAGGGGTTTGCATTCGAGAGCGAATTTGCTATAACCAAGTCGGCGATAGAAACCGCGTACGCCACCAGGTACACATCAGGCGACGCCAGACAACCACATTGAAGAGGAGGGAGGCACGTGCACACTTTCCAGGGAGAATGTCTGATCGGCATGCAGCAGCGCTTTCTGGCCCGGTTGAGGAAAGCTGCGGCAGTGGTCATGGTGCTTTCGATGTGTCACCTGACTGTGATCCCTATCGCCTGGGGACAGGCGAAGGAGGAGGGCAGCACTGAAACCACCGAGTCCCAGGGCGGCCTTGGCGTAGCTGCTGCGTTGCTGACGATCCCGTACGGGATCGCGAAAGTAGTCTATGCGGGGCTCGGGGCGATCATCGGCGGATTCGCCTATGTGTTGACCGGGTTTGATGACAAACCAGCGAAGAAGATTTGGGATACCAGCATCCGCGGTACTTACGTGATCACACCAGAGCACCTGAAGGGCGATAAGCCCGTGCGCTTCCTCGGCGTGCCGTCGGAGGAAGAAGGAACGATGGGGACGGCTCCCTCAGAACCTGCGCCAATGGCTCCAGAACCGCCGAAATAATGAAGCCGCTTGTCGGGGTCACGCCGGATTTCAACGCAGGCGACCGGGAGGACATGGGGGGGCGCGAGCCCACGTACTTCCTGCGGGCTCGGTATCTCCGCGCGATCGAAGAGCTGGGCGGCGTCCCGCTCATTCTTCCACTCACCGGAGACCGAGCGTTACAGCAGCGTCTGCTGAACGGGCTGGACGGTCTGCTCCTGACCGGTAGCGGACCAGACCTCCCTCCCGGCCTGTACGGGGAGCGCCAGCGATTCCGGTACCGTGTGATGAGCCAACAGCGCTACGAGTTTGAGCTGGGAATGGCGCGCCTGGCTGCAGACGCCGGTGTGCCGACCTTGGGTATCTGCGGCGGCATGCAGGCGATCAATGTGGCGCTCGGAGGCAGCCTCGTCCAGGACATCCCCTCGCAGATTTCTGCCGCGCTTCCCCATCGGACGCCAGGGCCGGCCACTCGGCTGTCGCATTCGGTTCAGGTGGCTCCGCGAAGCCTACTGCGCCGCATCGTGGGACAGGCCAAGATTCGCGTGAACAGCTCGCACCACCAGTCGGTGAATCGTCTGGCGTCCTCGCTGGTTGCCAGTGCCGTCGCCCCGGATGGGATCATCGAGGCGATCGAGGCGAATGCATCATACCGGCACCCCTTCTTGCTGGGGGTCCAGTGGCACCCGGAATTTCTCTACGACCGCTACACTATTCAGCGACGGCTCTTTCTAGCTTTCCTGAGAGCCGCCCGCGCCTGATCCGAATAGGATGTCGGAGCAAGCCTCCATACTCCCGCGCGCCCAGCCAATGTTTTCCTGTACTTCCAGGGACAGGGCTCCAGATGGGCTCGCCATGACCGCCCCCTGGCTTGCTCGACCTGAGTTTCTGACCTGCTATACTTTCTTTAAACGTCTCTTCTCCCTGTTGGAGACCGTGAGTGTCTAATCCACTGCTTCGAACCAAGTCCATCGAGGAAATCCTCGCCGACAGCGATCGCCCCGAGCATCGCCTGAAGAAAACGCTCACGGCCTGGGACCTGACTATGCTGGGCATCGGGGCTATTATCGGCACCGGCATCTTCGTGCTGATCGGGACCGCGGTGGTCGGCGACGCACACAGGCCGGGCGCAGGCCCGGGGATTGTGCTCTCGTTCATCCTGTCTGGCCTGACCTGCGCCCTGGCCGCGCTCTGCTATGCCGAGTTCGCCACGATGATCCCCGCAGCCGGCAGCGCCTATACCTATTCCTACGCGACCCTCGGCGAATTCCTGGCCTGGATTACCGGATGGAACCTCATCCTGGAATACGGGGTGGCCTGCGTGGCGGTCGCGATCGGGTGGTCCGGCTATTTCAACAACATTCTGAAAACGCTCGGCATCCAATTACCTGTCTGGGCCACCCATGCCCCAGGCTCCGCGGAAGGGGGAATCGCCAACTTGCCGGCCGCCATCATTGTCCTGTTGGTGACTATGGTCTTGGTCATCGGCGTCAAGGAAAGCGCGCGGACGACCGGCGTGATCGTGATGGTGAAGTTGGCGGTCATCCTGTTCTTCCTGGCCGTGGGGTTCAGAGCGATCGAGCCGGCGAACTGGTCGCCGTTCATGCCTTTCGGGTTCGAAGGCGTCGGCGCCGCAGCAGCGATCGTGTTCTTCGCTTACATCGGGTTCGACGCGGTCTCCACCACGGCCGAGGAGGCGCGCAACCCGCAACGGGATTTGCCCATCGGCATTCTCACGTCGCTGGGCCTTTGCACAGTGCTCTATGTGTTGGTCGCAGCGGTGCTGACCGGCATCATCCCCTACCAGAAGATTGACATCCATGCGCCGGTAGCCGAGGCCCTTCGGGTCGCCGGATTCCACTGGGGGGCGGCACTTGTGGCCACAGGGGCTGTGGCCGGGATCACAAGCGTCCTCGTCGTGATGTTGATCGGACAGATTCGAGTATTCTTCGCGATGTCGCGCGACCGACTGCTGGGTCCCTGGCTCTCAAAAGTGCATCCCCGGTTCAGAACGCCCCACCACGCCACCCTGCTGACCGGCGTAGCGGTCGCGGTCATGGCTGCATTTGTGCCGATCGGAGAGGCAGCCGACATGACCAACATCGGCACGCTGTTCGCGTTTGTGCTGGTCTGCGCCGGGGTGATTGTCCTCCGGCGGACCAGGCCGAATCATCCTCGACCCTTCCGCGTCCCGCTGATGCCATGGATTCCTCTCTGCGGGATGCTAGCCTGCCTCGGGTTGATGTCATTCCTGCCGACCATCACCTGGATCCGGTTTGGCGTCTGGACCGTCATCGGCATAGTAGTCTATTTCGGCTACAGCATGCGGCACAGCAAGCTGGCTGATCAGGTCACGCCGCAGGCGCAGACTGTCACGAATCAGTGAGATGGGCTAGCTGGCTTCTCCGCTGGATGAGTTTGGTTCTGCAGGTGAGGCGGCGACCTTGGGTTCCGCAGCAGGAGCGGCAGCCGCGGCTGGCTTGGGCGGGGCGGCTGGTTTCGGCTGCGCTGGCTTCTCTGGTTTGATCCCTCCTTCCCATGAGGGACCCGTGTACATCTCAGGCGACAAGCCACGGGCCTTCCACTTCTCTTCAAAATCAGCGGCGGCACGGTTGGGAGTGTCGCCCACGCCCACGGCCTCACTCCAGGGATAGACCTTCGGAGCGATCTGGCAACCATTCGATCCGCGTTTCAAGTACAGAGCGATCGGGTTCCCGCGATAGGGTCCGAGAAAGATGTGCACGCTGCCGACGTATTCTGAGAGGTTAGCCATTTATTTCTCAGAGAGTCGGCATGATGCCATATCGGAGATTGCTGAGCAAGAGGATGGAGGCAAGGAGCCTCGGGTGACGAAGGGTGGAGAGGGGGGCCTGGTCAATCCCCTGTGCTCGCAGAACGTGAAGAGCTGGAAGGTCGCCCGTATTGGTCCTTTGCTCCCGGAGCGCGCACGATAAGAATGTGCCCGCTCGACGGCCGCAGTTGGACCAATACGGGCACCCTTCCCATGAGTATTTGGAAAAGAAAGCAAAGCGATGCACATAGTTGGGGATCAACCAGGCCACCCTTGCAAAATGAAATAACACGCCACCCTACATGCCAATCCCTTCCATCCGAGGCACTGAATTGTGTGGGAGAAACAATTGGCTCGCGTAACCGTGCCCTCCCTCGTCATCATCCCTTAGGTCACACTGGTCAAAAAACGAGAAGATCAGGCCAATCCTACCAGGGGGCACATGAGTCGGAGCGTGAGCCAGATAAGAGTAGCCCCAAGTAGGTCGTAGAGGAGGCCAGTGCGGAGCATGCTCTTGATTGGGACGAACCCGGTGCCGTACACGATCGCGTTGGGCGGGGTCGAGACCGGCAGAGCAAAGCCGAGGTTTGCTCCAAGACACGCGCCGAGGGCTGGCGCAACCGGTGAGATGCCTGCCGATTGCGCAATGGCGATCACGACTGGGATCACCATGCTAGCCGTGGCGGTATTCGAGACCAGTTCGCTGACCAGCACCGCGACGGCGATTGCGCCAGCCGTGAGGCTCCAGACTGTCTGACTCCCGAAGAGAGCCACGACTCCCTGGCCGATTGAGTTCGACAGCCCGGTCTTGACCATCAGCTCTCCGAAAGCCAGCCCACCCCCGAACAGGATGATGATGCCCCAATTGATGCCTGCCGCTTGCTTCCACGAGAGTGTCCACTCCCCCTTGCTCAAGTTGGTTGGAAGCAAGAACAAGAGTCCTGCTGCCAAGATGGCGACCAACTCTTTGGGCACATGCGCATCCAACCAGATGGTCAACGGATTATCCGACCCCCACATTGCCGCGATGAGGCCTGGCACGACCCAGAGAACAACCGCAGTGCCGAACGCCACGGAGGCATTCACCTGACCGCTGGTCCAGGGCACGAGCGCCAGCTTCTGCTCTTGTTGATGCTGCGTGAGACCGGATAGCACGGACGTCTCGGCCGGATGCAGCCATGTCAGTACAGCCCAGGCGACGAGCAGCATGAACATCGCCAGCGGCAACCCGACCGCCGTCCAGGTCATAAAGGAAATGGACACACCCGCCTGCTGGGCGATCAGCGCGGTGCCGATCAAGTTAGGCGGAGTGCCGACGATTGTCGCCATCCCGCCAGCTGTGGCTCCATAGGACAGCATCAGCATCAGCCCGATGCGAAACTCTCCGAGCTCGTTCGCCGGAGTCTCACGGATCGTCGCAAGCACCCCCAGCGCGATCGGGAGCATGAGCGCGGTGGTCGCGGTATTGCTGACCCACATGGAGATGAGGGCAGTCACCATCCCGATTGCTAGAAGAATTCGGCGAGGGCGTACCCCCACCCAGGCGAACGATAGCATCCAGGCCGCAAATCTTCGATCCAGCCCGTGCACCGCCATTGCTTCCGCGAGCAAGAAGCTACCGATGAACAGGAAAATGACTGGATGTGCGTAGGAAGCAAACACGCTCTTGGCAGAGCCGAGACCGGCGAGGACACAGAACGCAGTGCCAAGCAGCGCCGTGATCGGCAGCGGAATCGGCTCTGTGATCCAATAGAGGACGACCCAGGCCATGATGGCGGCGAGCACTTGCGCTTCGTGGGATAGAGCTGGCAGGGGGGTGAGATACAGGAGTAGGGCTGCAGCAGGACCAGCCACCAAGCTGATTGCCAGTTTCCTGCCTCCCCGTCTCGCCTCTCCCATCATCAGGCGTTTCGGGATAGCAGGTCCTGCATTGTGCGGCTCCTTCAGCGGCCGGTCTCAGGATGTTTAGGAAAGAGCAGGGGTCGGTTCTGGCACAGCCGGCCGCTTGCGCAGGAGGAACACCGCGACGATCAGCACCATGATGACCAGCACGTTCATCGCGACGTCAAACAGATACCTGTCAAACAGCTCCGAGGTGACCTCGTCCAGATGGGACAATTCTGCACCGGCAGTCAGGATCCGCCTGGTGCAAGCAATGATGCCGACGGCCAGGTAGGGCTCGAGGGCAAGGATCTCGGTTTGCAGGAACCGGACGACCGTCCGGGACAGCTCGAGCAGGATGATGACCAATAAGAGATCGTTCAGGAGCTTCAGACCGGCAGGCAAAAGGCCGGTCCTGGTTGCAGCCAGTACGAACGTGAGCCAGCTTTGGGAGAAAATGAGCATCCCTAGAACGAGCAGGCTCACGCCGGCGGTGATGTACCCCCATCGGTCCAGCCACTCCATCCCGGATAGCCAGCGCTTCATCGTTTCCGTCCGGTCAGCCATAGACCATCCCCCTTATCGCCGTTACGCTGTCCCGTATGGCCCAGGGTCGCGGGGAGCCACCACGTCACGCCTCTGCCCATACTTCAGTTCCCGCATGGAACTGATGGTGAGAGAATGCCCGCAGCAGACGATCTCCTGAAATCCCGCGCCGCCATCCATGACCATGACCCGCAGGCCGCAGGAATCAGGGTAGAGCTTTTTCTCGTCAAGAATCACCGCAAGCGGCAGCTCACCCTTTTTCCGCCCCGTGGGAGACCCCATCTGAGAAACGACATCTTCTTCGGTGAGCTCATGATCGCAGCAGACGATCTTCTGGAACCCCTCGCCGCCGCCCATGATTTTCACGACCAGCCCGCACCCGTCTGGATGATGCTTCTGCTCGTCAATGATGTCGCCCTTCTTCACGCCCATGAGTCACCGTCTCGTACACCTCACGCCTCACACGTCACGTCTCACGAGTTTCCACTTGCGGCAATCATGCCTCGTTGTTCATTCACGGCCTGTAAGGCCCACAGCCCGATCGCGAAAAAGACGGCCATCGAGACGATGGCCCAGCGCTGACTGCCGGTCAAGGCCGTGACCTCCCCGTAGACCAGCGGGCCAACGACAGCGGCGAACTTCCCGGTGACGGAAAAAAATCCAAAGAACTCCGCTTGCCTACCTGACGGCGTGAATCGGCCAAGCAGCGCGCGGCTGGTCGCCTGATTGGCCCCCAACACAGTGCCGGCAAAGAGGCCGATCACGTAGAACTGTGCGTGGGTCTGCACAAGCGCGGCAGCACCGGCCAGGGCGATCCAGGCCAGAAGCGTGAGACTGATCGTGTGTTTGGCGCCGATCCGATCGGCCAACACTCCACATCCCACAGCACCCAGCCCAGCCGTCACCTGCGTGACCAGGAAGTAGATAATCAGATCAGCCGGCGAAAAGTCCAGGACTTTGTTTGCGAAGATCGCGGAGGCCACAATGACCGTGTTGATGGCGTCCGTATAGATCAGAAAGGCGATCAAGTAGGCAAAGAGATCCCGGTAGCGGCGGAACTGCCGAGCGGTGGAAGCCAGTCTGGCGAATCCTTGTCGCCAGGTAGACTCCCCAGCGCTCCTGGGCTGTGGGACCGCTCGCTCGCAGAGCCAGAAAAAGGTCGGGAGTGAGGCCAGGAGGAAAAAGGCGGCCGTCATGGCGAAGCTCATCCGGTAGGAAGGCAGGTTGGCCTCTGCAAAACCGCCACGGATGAACGGATAGGCCAAGGCCAGCGACAACAAGCCGCCCACATAGCCCAGGCCCCACCCATAGCCCGAGATCCGACCCATGTTCTCGGATGTCGCCAGTTCGACCAGGAAGGCGCTGCAAAACAAGAACCCCAGATCGAAGGCAATGTTGGCCGCCCCGAACAACACCAGGCCCATCCAGACATCACCGGCCTGGACAAACGACAGGAGCGCGGTGCAGGCGACGCAGATGAGGGTAGAACCAATCAGGAAGGCACGTTTAACTGCCCGCGCGTCCGCTAGAGCGCCTAGGACGGGAGACAGCACCGCCGCGACCAGCATGGAAGCCGCATAGCCCCAAAACCAGATTCGCTCGGCCGTTCCATCCTGACCGGGGGGGCGGGCGACGACTTGGACGAAATAGACGCTGTAGGCAACCGTGACGATGAGGGTGGTAAAGGAGGAATTGGCGAAGTCGTACAGACACCAGGCCCAGATTTCTCTGGGACTGGCCGGCCTAGGAGCCTGTCGGAGAACTTCCATTCTACTGCGGCGAATGATTCGTGGTCATCTGCGTCGTTCTCGGCTCGAAACAATCCTCAACGTATTTCGGAAAATACGCCTCCGGTTGTTTCAAGCCTGCGGCCTGGCATCTGGCCACGTCTCATTCGCCTCGTTACGAAGGGATTCTCCAACAGGTTCCTTCCGCTCACGCCATCACACCTGCGCCTTCAGGCGCCGCTCGCTGGTGCGAAGGATTGTGTCCAACAGAGCCGCGTGTTTCTGGCTCCCCACCAGCTCTTTGACGGCGCTTGGAGCGGCCGGCTCGTAGTGGTGAAGGAACCGTTCCTTCGTCTTCGCAATGCGCTGCAGCGACGCCTCAAGCCGAGCCTGCGGGATCGTGCCGTCTTTCACGGCATCATGGACCGCGTCCATCGCCGCCACCTGGCGATCCCGGTCTTTGCAGATCAACAGGATGTCGGCGCCGGCCAGAAACGCTTTGATGGCCGCCTCTTCGACCCCATAGTGATCAATGATCGCGTGCATCTCGAGGTCGTCCGTGAGGATCAGGCCCGCAAAGTAGAGTCGATCTCTGAGCAGACCGGTCAGGATAGCGGAGGACAGCGTGGCCGGATAGCGTTCATCCAAGGAGGGGTACAGCACGTGGGCGGTCATGATTGTCGCCAGTCCATTTTCGATGGCGTGGCTGAAGGGGCGCAACTCCATCTCCCACAATCGCTCGACGGATGCGGTGACCACCGGCAGCTCCTTGTGGGAATCGGTGGTCGTATCGCCGTGACCAGGGAAGTGCTTGCCGCAGGCAATCACTTTATTGTCCTGCAGCCCCGCGATCGTGGCCAGCCCTAAGGTGGAAACTTGCGTGGGCGTGGCGCCGAACGATCGGTCGCCGATGACGGGATTCTCCTGGTTCGTGTTGAGATCCAAGACGGGAGCCAGATTCATATTGATCCCAACCGCCCGCAGTTCGGTGGCCGTCGCCGAAGCGGCCGCATAGGCTAGCTCGGTGGAGTCGCACTGGCCCAAGACCGAGCACGGAGGGAACACGGTAAAGCCGGCGGGAAGTCG
>Ga0184627_10001004_pt1 | contig 11160 bp, 10 predicted proteins | sample PLM3_127_b1_FD_133150 | JGI IMG/M metagenome (GOLD analysis project Ga0184627, IMG submission 133150) | Groundwater sediment microbial communities from an aquifer in East River, Colorado, USA - PLM3_127_b1 | ecosystem: Environmental > Terrestrial > Soil > Riparian zone | place: USA: East River...
CACGCCCAGCGCGCGCAGCTTGCCGGTCTTGACGTGCGGCACGGTCGAGGTCGGATTCGAGAACATGATGTGCACGTGGCCGGCGAGGAGATCGATCACCGCGGGGCCGGCGCCCTTGTACGGGACGTGGACCATGTCCGTCCCGGTCGTCAGCTTGAACAGCTCGCCAACCAGGTGCGGCGCCGCGGAAGTCGAGGCGAAAGTCAGCTTCCCCGGAGTCTTCTTCGCAAGGTCCGCCAACTCCTTCATGCTCCTCGCGGGCACGGAAGGATGCGCGACCAGGATGAATGCCATCTCGGTGCCGAGCGAGACGGCGGCAAAGTCGCGCAGCGTGTCGTAGCCGGGATTGCTGTAGAGATGGGGGTTCACGACCAGCGCGCCCTGGTGGGCGAGCGTGATTGTGTGGCCGTCGGGCACCGCCCGGGCGCCCAGCGCGGTGCCGATGTTGCCCTGCGCGCCGCCGCGGTTGTCCACGATGACCTGCTGGCCCCAGATTTCGGTCAGCTTGGCGCCGAGGATGCGCGCGAAACCGTCCGTGCCGCCGCCCGGCGGGAACGGAACGATGAAGCGTACCGGCCGCGAGGGAAAGTCCTGGCCGTAAGCGGGAGCCGCGGCCAGAACAAGTGAAAAGGTGAAAGGGAAAAGGGAAAGGGTCAGAAACCGAAGAAACTTTGCCGGTGATCTCGTTTCGCTCACTGATTTTCCTTTGAACAGCGTGAGTGGTGAATGGTGAGTGGACCCTCAAAACCGTGAGTCGTGGATCGTGGGTCGAGCATCCGGCGCGGCGCGCCGGGGGACTCATCACTCATCACTCGTCACTCATCACCGGGTTTAAGTCCCTTTCGCCTTTCGCCTTAATCTTCGTGTGCGCCCCCTTTTTCTCCAACTCACTTCTTCAACGCGTCAAAGAATTTACCATTCTTGATAGCAATACCAAAACTGGTCCAGGCAAAGTCGAATTTTCCGGTATGGGCAAGGCTGAAGGCGGCCGAGGTCAATGCGCTGACAAAGGTGATCTGCAATTCTTCCGTGGCAATGGAATCCGTTCCTGGCTCCTGCGGCGCGGGCACCAGGGGGAACTGGGCATCGTCATGGCTTGCGTCCCTGATCGAGACTTCGGCAACGCCTCTGCGAATGTATTTATAAAAGACGCGGCGCTCGCGTACCGGGGAGTACCGCTCGTCGGCCCCAATCAGCATCACGGGTTTGCCGATCTTTCTCAAAAACTTGGGCAAGTCCTTACCTATTCCCGCGGGATCGAGCAGGATGCCGCCCACGGCCGGAGCACCTTCAGCCAGCGCAATAGCTACCGCGGCGCCGCCAAACGAGTGCCCGACAAGAACAATCTTGTTGATGTCGATGCGGCTATCGATCATCTCCGGCCGGCGGTGGATGAGAGTGACAATTCTCGCCAGGGTCCTGCCGTTACCAATCCATGGACCGTTGTTGGGTAGCTGTACGGCCAGACTATGCATTCCCCAGGTTGCCAAATGGATGGCCTGATAGGCGTGGTCTTCCTTCGAGTTGTCATGTCCATGCAGCAAAATCACGAGCGGTGCTTTTTCAGCAGGCGCGGACAAATACAGATCCGCATCAATGCGCTCGGTGGTCGACAGGCGCAATTCATGGTCTTTCTGCGTGGTCACGTCAAAAGGCCCGCGCAATCTGAATTCGTCAACATCGGCCTTGTGCTTGAGCACGATGCCCACCAGTTCACTCAAGGTCGCGGGTTTTAGCGACGTTACGCCGGTATCCGGCCACCTGGCGCAGCCGCTGGCCAGCGCCAGCCAGGCGATGGCGAATACGATGAAACTTCTAAGCATTGCCGCTTCTGTCATTACTGTCTGCTGCATGGCAGTTGGACTGATCATGAATTTCGTTGCACACTTCAACGCACGGGCCATGGAAAAGTTACTCCGGCCCTGTTTATCAGCACTGTTTATTGACAAAGGTGCGCGCCTGTTTCAACTCGGCACGATACATCCGAACCGATGATAGCTCCGAAAAATACCGGGATACGCATAGCTATCCTGCTGGTCTTGCCAACCCTGTGGTTGGAGACTTCCCATTCCCAACTTCCCGGCAGCCCCGCAATTGACGCGGAAGTTTCCAAACAGGAAGCTATCTATCAGAGCCAGGGAGAAAAAGTACCTCAGGGTTATGTCATCGACAGATCGTTGTTGGCCTATGCCTCTATTCTATCCTCTGAGTTCGATCGCTCATTGGCAAATCTGGGTCCAACAGATCGCTGGCTGGATATTGGAGCAGGCGAGGGCCGGGCCATATTGGATTATTACACTCCAAGATACGACTCAATGCACCGCGAAGGACGAGAGCGGCGCGGCAAGAAAGCACAAGCAGTCGCAATGTCCATAGAAGACCGCAGGACACCCCATTGGCATAAGACAGCCGCAAGCCTTGAAGCAAATAAAATACGATATTTATCTGGCAGGCGCTTGCGAGAGTATTCGCTGGAAGAACTGGGACAATTTCAGCTCATTACCGATGTAATCGGTGGTTTCTCATACACACAAAACCTTTCCCTGTTCATGGAGAACGTCCTAGGCATTCTAGAATTGAACGGCAGGTTTTATACCCTTCTACTGGATGTGCTTCCGGACAATGGAGCGAATCGAACCCTCTACCCGGATACGCTATTCTTGACCGAAGTAACCCGTGCCGACGGGTCCGACCTTAGAGTTTGTTCCTGGCTCAAGAGTATTACTTGCGTGGAAGTTGCTTGCGAATCAAGAACGGAGGGGAAACGGCCCATTGAGATAATTCGTATTCACAAAGTGTGCAATAGCGTTACCGTTCCTGCCCTGGTATCACTTCATTACCAGGCTGGAACTCCCCCCCAACGGCGATTTCAACTAAAAAATCCGTCACCGGCGTCACCGGGTCCGACCAACACAACGCGTTGATTCGGGAAAGCAGGGCAAGATGTAACAACCCTGTTACATCCCTAACACTCTGTTGCACCTCGCGGTCGGCGCCCACCGCGGCGCGGACGTTCTTGGCTATACGGCAACCGTAAAAGGAGAATGCCATGAACGCGAAGAAGATCCTCTGCTTGTTGTCTGCCGGAACGATGCTCACCGCGGCGGCGCCCGCTTTCGCCGACCCGCATCGCTGGGAACCGCGGCACGACCGTCGCCACGCGTATCAGAAAGTGGTCGTAGTCGAGCGCCACTACCATGCGCCGGCGCGCCGGGTAATCGTCGAGCGTCCGGTGTACGTCGAACGGCGGCCGGTATTCGTGGTGCATCAGGCTCCCGTGTACTACGGACCCGCGCCCGTCTACGCCGGCTACGACGGAAACAACGCCCTCGGCACGCTCGGCGGCGCGGTGATCGGCGCGGCGATCGGCAGCCAGATCGGCAAGGGCTCCGGCAACACCGCCGCCATCGCAATCGGCGCAGTCGTCGGCGGGATCCTCGGCAGCGGCAGATAGCCGCGGCTGGAGGCGGCAGGCAAAGGGCGGCTGCGGCCGCCCTTTTTTCATGGGCTGGCGGGAAGAATCAGGTAACATCCGTCATGCTGTCCCTCACTCAAAGGAGGAACCATGCTTCGAACAACTCATTTTTCCACGGTCCTGGCGCTGTGCGCGGCCGCCGTCCTGATCACCGGTTGCAGCACCGCTCCGCCGACCAAGGAACAGCGGGAATCCGTCAACTACGGCCCCCGCCCGGACAACTACGAGCAGATCATCCGCGACTACCTGAGAAACCGGTTGACCGATCCCACGGCCGCCATCATCGATTTCAAGGCAGGGCCGACGCAGCTGTACCAGCGGGACTCCGTTGTCCGCGACGTGCAGTTCGGTTGGGCCGTGTGCGTATTGATCAACGACAAGAACACGCGGGGCGCCTATGACGGATTCCGGACTGGCGTCTATTTCATACGCAACGGCAAGGTCGTTGCCGCCAACGGCGGTCCGGGTGACGGTCCGGTCGGCGCCGGGTTCGCCCGTGATCAGTGCAAGACACTTGGCTACGAAGTTCCCTGAGTCCGTATCAACCTAGAAAAAGCGAACCGCGGAGGCGCAGAGACGCGGAGAACAAGAACATTCAACGCCTTACAACGCTTCTACGAATCTCCAATATGGTGAACCGTCGGTTCATCGATTTTCTTTGTGTTACCTCTGCGTCTCTGCGTCTCTGCGGTTAGCGACCGCCGTTTTTGGGATCAATTGTTGCACGCGAAGGAGAGGACTCATGCCCCTGGCTAGAGTGCGCGGCGTCACCCTCCATTACGAAGTCCTCGGCAGCACGGGCCCGTGGGTCGCGCTGTCGCCGGGCGGGCGGCGCGCCATCGAGGGCGTGGAATCCCTGGCGCAACGGATTGCCCAGGCCGGTTACCGCGTCCTGGTCCACGACCGGCGCAACTGCGGCGCGTCCGATGTCGCCATCGAAGGCAAGAACTCGGAGTACGAGATCTGGGCGGATGACCTGTGCGAATTGCTGAAACAGCTCGGCGGGCTCCCGGCGTGGATCGGCGGCAGCTCATCGGGCTGCCGCATGGCGCTCCTCTTCGCCATGCGTCACCCGCAGTCCACCCGCGGCATGCTGCTGTGGCGCGTTACCGGCGGCGGCGCCGCGGCGAAACGGCTCGCGCAGCGCTATTACGGCCAGTACATCCCCATCGCGAAGCAGGGCGGGATGGCGGCGGTGTGCGCGACCGAGGAATTCAGCGAGCGCATCCGGGAGCGCCCCGGGAACCGCGAGCGGCTGATGAAGATGGATCCCGCGCGCTTCATCGAAGTCATGGACAACTGGCACCGCAATTTCATCGCCGGCGCCGACCAGCCGGTGATCGGCGCGAGCGAGGCCGAGCTGAAGGCGGTGACCACTCCGGCCTGCATCGTGCCGGGCAACGACCTGAGCCATCTGCGCACGGTGGCCGAGAACCTCGGCCGCCTGCTGCCCGACGCGGAAGTGCACCCGCTCATCACGAAGCAATACGATCTCGACGTGGCGCCGCGCGAGGAATGGAGCGCGCGCGAAGGCGAGCTCGCCGCGCTGTTCCTCGATTACATGAAGCGCGTGGAAGCGCGCGTTAACACTACCGCCTAGAAAAGCTTCGACACTAAGGACACAAAGGACACGAAGGAAAACATCAATAATTAATTGAACCGCCAAGACGCCAAGGGAAACCGCATAACGGCAAGAACATCTAAAACTAAGAAACCGTGCAGCGGACGGTGGCCCAGCCCGATCGACCGCTAGGCTGTGCTAGTTTGTTAGCGTCGACAACAAAAGCAATGAAATTTCTTCATCGACACAAACACGCCTTCGTGCTTTGTCATGGTTTCTTGTGCGCGCTTTCATTTTCAGTATCAGCGCAAGCAAGGGGGGGACCGGAAGCATTTGGCTATGCGATTCTCTTCTTTGCTTTAGTGAATGTCGTTTTCTATGGCGTGGTGGTCCTAAGTTGCATCTCCGGGATCATTGTTTGGCGTAGAAAACGAAAATTTGCAATCTTCCTGATCCTCCTGGCGCTGCTTCCTTTCTTACACTATTCAGTGGAGGTCCTTCGCTCGCAGTTCGAACCCGATCGCCGCCGGCAACAATTGGCGAGCTTGATGCAGCAGCGCGTGGTTTCCGCCATACCGCCACGTTCGATCGAAATGATGAACTGGTTTGCAAACAAGGAAGTCGAAGCGCTCGTTGCTGTTGGCGTGGTTGACGAAGTTCAGTCGTTTAACCGCTATACAAACAAGACTCTTGTTTACAAGCTGCATGAAGGGCCCGAATGTATTGATTTCGAAACGTCGGGCGCACCCCAAGCAGAGTTGCGTCGAGCCGTGCTTGCACGGCATGCTTTTCAACGTTGTGTTAAGCAGACAGAGCGAGAGGGGCCTGCCAATGCGCCAATTCAGCTATTTGCCGGCGACTACGCTCCGAGCCGTTATACCGGCCCCGCCTGCCTTGGCGGCGGCAATAACCCTTTGGAGCTGAGATGGTCGCCCCGGCTGGGTGGTGCGTTACTCGCATTCTCGGAATCAACCAGCTTTATTGCGCATGCCTTTCCCCCCCGAATGCCCGGCCACCACCAGATATGGGCCTGTGAAAGTCTTCATGCCGACAGCCCCGAATACTACTGGCAAGACCCATTCCGTCTTGTTTCCACTGCATTGGGTTTCAAGAATGTAGATGATTTTCCCAAGAGTTCAAAGCCGGAGATCGTGCCCAAAGCGTTGCAACTTCTTACCACTAAGTTGGACGCACAACATGCCCATGACAATATTCTCGCCCTCCTGGGCCAATGGCCATCTACTCCTGCTATCGATTCAATTCTCACTGACCCGCGCGTAATAAAGAGGAGCGCTTATATACTTCGAAAGGCTGCTGCTATATTGAGCGAGCCGAGTATGGACGAACGCGGGAAACGCTTCTACCCACGTCTTTCGACGCATAAGCCATCTTTGCTCAAGATATGTTCACAACGCGCCGGCCAGTATGACACCGTGGAATCGTGCGCAAGACTTAGTAGCGTAGCAAAGGGAACAGGGGCACATCCGAACCGCTAACTCGACAGTCAAATGGACCTGCGCAAAAAGCTGCGCTGGCCCATCACTTCTACGTCAACTTTTCCCAATACTCGTACTCTTGGCGGCCCTGGTATTTTAGCGGTTCATACTGATTTGGTTTTCCTTCGTGTCCTTTGTGTCCTTCGTGTCAAGGCTTTTCCTCGCGTCCTTGGCGTTCTTGGCAGTGAAGCTTTACTGCGGCTGCTTGAACTGCGCTTCCAGCGCCGGATCGAACTCGCCGTCGATCAGCACGTAGAGCATGCGCACCGACTTGCCGGAGCGATTGCTCCAGGCGTGGTTGGTGCCGCGCTGGATGACGACATCGCCGGTGGTGAGCTTCACCTCGCTGTCGTCCAGCACCATGTAGATTTCCCCGTCGAGCACTACCGCGTAGTCCACGGTCTCGGTGCGGTGCATCAGCGGATGGCTGCCGCCGCGGCCGAACGTCGAGGCGGACTCGTTGCCCATCGCCTTGAACAGCTCCCGCGCTTTTTCCGGGGTGAGATTGCGGATCGCTTCGGATTCCGGCGCGACTTCCGAGATGCGCAGCACGGTGCCGCGCGCGTCCGGGTGGATCTTGCGCGGTCCGGCCGTGGGGTCGGGCTCGGTGCCGCCCACCGGCACCGGCGCCGTGTTCGTCCGCCAGAGGTCGATGGAAATGTGCCCGGGGCGCAGCGGGTTGCTGCGCACCGACGGCGCAAGCCCGTCCTCGATCACGATCGCCTTGCCGTTCCTGTCGTGCCCGGTGACGACACGCCGGACTTTTCCTCTTTCAACCATGCCGGTTCCTTTTAGTCATTGTCGACAATTGTCCTTCTCCCGCCTTCTGCCTAACTCCTTCTGCCTTCCGCCTTAGTCGTACAGTCCCCTCGCGGGGCCTGGTGACTTTCTTTTGCTCCCCAAATGAAGTTAAAGCCGGCCGCCCAGGGCACGGGAGCCGCGGCTTCTGTACCCTAATCGCCCGTTTAACTCCGCGTGTTCGAACGGACGCCCTTGTCGCCGTTCAACACGCGGGAGACTCATCACTCATCACCCATCACTCATCACTCATCACCGGGGTCAGGCGCCGCTCGGCGTCGCTTAAAGCGCCTAACAAAATGATTTCCCCTCCTGCCCGAGGAGGGGTGCCCGCGCCAGCGGGCGGGGTGGTGGGAGCAAGAGTTGCCCACGTAACCACCCCGCGTCTACCGCGCCTGGAAGGCGCGATTTGGGTCTTTTCGCATCCACCCCTCCTTGAAAAGGAGGGGAGTAATGCAGGGCCGGTCATTTTGTTAGGCGCTCTTAGGGACCCCAAGATCAATAGCACGCCCCGCGAGCCGCGGGGCAGGTCATCCCTCCGCGCTCATCCCTCATCCCTGGGTCATTCAGGCTGTATGCCGGCGATGCGCGCGATCTCGGCCAGTTGCTTGATCGAGTTTGCAACGAATTTGCGGAACTCGGCGGAAGTGCTGCCGACGGTGTAGAGCCCGAGCTTCATGAACCGCTCCTTTATCTCGGACCTTGCCAGCGCCGTCGTCAACTCGCGCTCCAGCCGCGCAATGACGGCGGGTGGCGTCTTCGCCGGCGCGAACAGGCCGTGCCAGCTCGCCTCCATCTCCGTCCCCGTCACGCCGGCCTCGATCATCGTCGGCACGTCGGGCAGGAACGCAGCGCGCTTCGGAAAGTTGTAGGCGAGCGCGCGCAGCCGGCCGCCCTGGATGTGCGGCAGGCCGAGTGGCGGGGTCACGAACATGACCTGGACCTCGCCGCTGACCACCGCGGTGATCGCCGGCCCGGCTCCCTTGTACGGCACGTGCACCATGCCGGTCCCGGCGCGCGCGTCGAACAGCGCGGTCGCGAGGTGGATGGTGTTGCCAACGCCGGGCGACGCATACGACACCCGGCTGCCCGGCTTGCGCGCCAACTCGATCAACTCTTTCACGCTCTTCACCGGCACCGACGGACTCACCGTCAGTATGTGAGCGTCCGAGCCGCAAACTTGCGTGACCGGAATGAAATCCCTGACCGGGTCGAAGGGCAGCTTCTTGTAGATGCTCGGGTTGACCGCGAACGAGCCCGACGTGTGCAGCAGCGTGTGGCCGTCCGGCGCTGCCCGCGCCACCACCTCCGCGCCGAGTATGCCGTTGGCGCCGGGACGGTTGTCCACCACGAACTGCTGTCCCATCACCGTGGAAAGATGCTGGGCGATGACGCGGGCGGTGGTGTCGGGTCCGCCCGCGCCGAAGCCGACCACCACGCGCACCGGACGCGAAGGGTACGACTGCGCGCTGGCAATGCTGGCCGCAAGCGCGCAGCCAATGATGAACGATGAATGATGAATGATGACCTTGAACCAACGCCCTTGTGGCATGTGCTTTTTTCCTTTAATCCTCATCCCTCATCCCTCCGCGCTCATCCCTCAATGTGCCGTCCACCCGCCATCCACCGACAGTATGGCGCCAGTGATGGACGCCGCGTCGTCGCTGGCGAGATAGCGGGCCAGGGAAGCGACCTGCCCCACGGTGACGAACTGCTTGGTGGACTGCGCGGCGAGCAGCACGTCCTTCACCACTTGCTGCTCGGTGATGCCCCGCGCCTTCGCCGTGTCCGGGATCTGCTTCTCGACCAGTGGCGTCAGCACGTAACCGGGGCAGATCGCGTTGACGGTTATGCCCTGCTCGGCCACCTCCAGCGCGACGGTCTTGGTGAGCCCGGCGACGCCGTGCTTGGCGGCGACGTACGCCGACTTGTAGGGCGACGCGACCAGCGCGTGCGCGGAGGCGATGTTGATGACGCGCCCCCACTTGCGCTGCTTCATGCCCGGCAGCGCGAGGCGGATGGTGTGGAACGACGCCACCAGGTTGATGGCGATGATCGCGTTCCACTTGTCCACCGGGAACTCGTCGATCGGTGCGACGTGCTGGATGCCGGCGTTGTTGACGAGAACATCCACCGCCCCGAATTCGCCGATCGCCTTCTTCATCATGGCCTCGATCGTCTCCGGCCGGGTCATGTCGGCGGCGTCGTAGCGCACCTCGACCCGGTGTTCCCGGGCGAGGCGCTCGCGCAGGGCTTCGATATCATCGGCGCGCCCCAGGCCGTTCAGCACGATGTTGGCGCCCGCCGCCGCGAACGTCTCGGCGATGCCCATCCCGATGCCGCTGGTGGACCCGGTCACCAGGGCGGTTTTTCCCTTCAGCATGTCGGTCTCCGCAATCAGAAGCAGGATTCTAAACCCTGATCGGCCGTGCTTATAATCACCTTGAGGAGGAAGTATTCAGCATGCGGACTCTGCTCGGCACCGGCATTGCCCTGGTGATGTCGTTCAATGTCGCCCTGGCGCAGAATTTTCCCGAGAAGGCGGTGACGATGGTCGCGCCGTTCCCGGCTGGCGGCTCGGTGGACCTCGTCGCGCGGGCGGTCGCCCAGCAGATGAGCGAGATCTGGAAGCAGCCCGTCATCGTCTCCAACCGGCCCGGCGCGAGCGGCGTCATCGGCGTCGAGACGGTGGTGCGCTCCGCCCCCGACGGCTACACCCTATTGATGGGCACCACCGCGCTCGCAACCAGCGCCGCGGTTTATTCCAGGCTGCCGTTCGACGTGCAGCGCGATCTCGCCCCGGTGAGCCTGGTCGTCCGCATGACCAACATCCTGGTCGTCCACCCGTCGCTGCCGGCGCGCTCGGTAAAGGAACTGCTGGCGCTGGCGAAAGCAAAGCCCGGCGCGCTGACATCGGCCTCGGCCGGCGTCGGCAGCTCGAACCACCTCGCGCTGGTGCTACTCACGATGATGGCGAAGATCGACATCAACCACATCCCGTACAAGGGCGCGGCGCCGGCGGTGACCGACGTCATCGGCGGCCACGCGGACATGACCTTCGCGCCGATCGCCGCGGTGGTTTCCCCCATCAAGTCGGGCCGCATGCGCGCGCTCGCGTCCACCGCCGCCACCCGCTCGACATTGTTCCCCGACCTGCCGACCATCGCCGAGAGCGGCGTGCCGGGCTACGACGCGTCCGGCTGGAACGCCCTGCTCGCGCCGAAAGCAACGCCGCGCGACATCGTGCTCAAGGTCAACCAGACGCTGGTGGACAGCCTGCGCTCGGCGAAGGTAAAGGAGATCTTCGACACCTCCGGCACCGAAGCCGTCGGCAACCCGCCCGAGGAATTTGCGCGCTTCCTGCAGAGCGAGATCGTGAAGTGGACGAAGGTCGTCAGAGCCGCTGGCATTGCGCCGCAGTGACCGCTAAAAGCCTCGACACAGAGGACACAGAGGACACAAAGGAAATCAGTAATTGAACCGCCAAGAAAAGCCTCGACACGAAGGACACAAAGGACACGAAGGAAATAATTAATTGAACCGGCAAGACGCCAAGGCCGCTAAGCAAAGCAAATAGACAGGATTGACAGGATTAACAAGAACAGAACCAAAAGTCTAAACCGAAAGGAGCAAGAGTCGATCCACGACCCACGAATCACGACCCACGGCCTCTAGGAACCGCCAAGGGCGCCAAGAAAAGCCTCGATACGAAGGACACCATCCCTCATCCCTTCCCCTTCTCCCGAGTGGAGAAGGGAAAGCTCGAACCTCCCCTCTCGGTCCCTCATCCCATGCCCTTCTCCCCAAGGAGAAGGGAATCTCGAGCCACC